>Ga0256405_10000307_pt1 | contig 162640 bp, 190 predicted proteins | sample RumenRJG_02DNA_FD_189096 | JGI IMG/M metagenome (GOLD analysis project Ga0256405, IMG submission 189096) | Bovine rumen microbial communities from Lethbridge, Alberta, Canada - RJG_02 | ecosystem: Host-associated > Mammals > Digestive system > Stomach > Rumen | place: Canada: Alberta...
GAAAGTTCTTTTTTTAGAGTTTTTTATGAACATATGCCACAATAGCTGTTGCCTATTATTTCCTTTTGCTTGACATACTGCAAAGAGTTTCCGTTGAAGGGTGTAGCCTAATACGCACTTTTCTGTGCAGTGCCACACAAAGATGCTTGTCTGCTTTCTGATTGAGCAAGCTCGGCAGGCATTAGGTCTTTGTTTCCCTGAATTGTTATTTCACAATAAGGAATTTTCAGAATGAGCCTCTCTGGAAATCATGATATACCTTTGCCCGCAAATTACAAAAACCAAATAAAACATGGAAGTTATATCAATTGAGCGCAGTACCTACGAGGAACTGCTGACGAGCTTTAACAGTTTCGTCACAAAGATGAAGGAGATGGCCAATAGAGGCAAAGACAAAGGATTGGGTGATTGGCTCGACAACCAAGACGTATGCCAGATACTGAACATCAGTCCGAGGACATTACTGACTTTACGGAATAATGGGACGTTGGCCTATTCTCAAATCAACCGCAAGGTGTACTATAAGCCTGAGGATGTGGAGAGTATTCTTCATGTTGTGGCTGATAGGGGTAAGGAAAGCAAAATGTGTAATCTCAAAACGAATTGCCTATGAACGAACTGATAATGCCTCATAACGTTGGAGTGAAGAACGTACTGGAGAATATGAAGGAGGTGCTTGCCCTATACAAGAATGTGATAGGTTGCTATCGTCCGTTGCTTGATGGTGAACGTTATTTGACGGACAGAGAGGTGGCCAGCATTCTGAAAGTCAGCAGACGGACGCTACAGGAATACCGTAATGATGGTTTACTACCTTATATATTATTAGGTGGCAAGGTGCTCTATCGTGAAAGTGATTTGGAGAGAGTTCTGGAAAGTTGCTATCATCCGGCTTATAAACGATAGGGAAAAGAAAGAGCCATTAGCGGTTCGTGTGCTGTGGGATTATAACGCAGAAAGACGGATGACAGACTTCGCTAATCATACGTCTTTCTGCTCTGAAGTTTTAATGCGCCGATAGTGGTTATACTCTCTTTATGTCCTTAAACGATGCGTTGATCTTATTACCGAGCATCGTAAGGTCGTTGTCAAGTTTTTGGCTCGTAATTTTTGCATAGATTTGGGTGGTCACAATGTTCGTGTGTCCCAATACCCGGCTCACACTCTCGATGGGCATGCCCTTTGAAAGCGCCAACGTTGCGAATGAATGTCGACCACAATGGTAGGATATGGCTTTCTCAATGCCGCAGGCTTTCACGACTGTTTTCAACCTCTTGCACATCGACCAGTAGTTCATCTTACCGAACACAAGTTTATCTTCCTGTAAGTGCTTGTAGCGGTCAATAATCTGCAAGGGTACGTCCATCAGCTTTACCTGGAAAGGGATGTTGGTCTTGTGTCGCTTGCTGATAATCCACTTGTCGCCGTTGATGTCCACGATGTTGTCCGTCGTCAGGTTCTTCACGTCGATGAACGAGAGGGCGGTGAAGCACACGAATACAAAAATGTCACGAACGAAGGCCAGATTGTCATCCTCGAACTCATGGGTTACGACGGCCTTCAGTTCGTCCTCGGTCAAAAACTCTCTTTCCTTGCAGTTGGGACTGATGTGGAACTGTGCGAACGGGTTGCGAGGAATCTTACCATTGTAGTGTGCTCTCAACACAACGCCTTTCAGCCACATGCACCTCTGCCAGATAGTACCGTTTGCTAACCCACGCTCAGTACTGAGATAGGCGGCGAAATCCTTGATGAACTCTGGTGTTAGTTCCAACATCGACATGTCTGTGCGACGGTAGTGCGACTGAATGAAGCCTGCCACATCCTTACGCGAACGCTCCATAGCCCAGAGAGTGCTCGCTGATCTGTCCTTGCCCACACGTTTCTTCTGGTTGGCAATGTCCTTGTCGAAAGCACTCAGCAGCGTTTCGTACTCGCTGCCGAAACCCTGATAGGAGTTGCGCACCATCTCTGCCGTCACGAAAGCCTCGCGATCCGACAAATGCTGATAATGCTTGATAATCTGCGCCTTGATGTTGTCAAGTTCGCGATTAATCTGCAAAGCCTCCTTGCTACGGCCTTTGGCACAATTGCCTTTCACATCCCACATGTCAAGCGGGATACTCTTCTTACAACTGAACTGGCTCTGGGTGCCGTTAATCGTAACCCTACCCATCACAGGCACCACACCATTCTTCTCCTTACTCTTGTTTACATAGAACAGAATGTTAAAAGTACTTCTCATGTTTCTTACTCCTTTTTTAATTTTGGCTGCAAAACTACTATCTTTTTAGGCATCCATCGCTATGCAAAATGTAGCAGTTTGCGGAATAAGAAACGGGCGGTGAGAGGTGCGCTATTTTGCCCCAATTTGCTTAGTCGAAAAACCAGTATTAGAACCCTGTTTTCAGGTTACGAATTAGAAACCTAACTCCTTCACTAATCCTCCCCAATTTGCTATTTGTCTCAAATAGAACTTCTTTATTCTTCCCCTCTTTGCCTTTATTTTAGGCCGAACTGCGTTAATCTTCCAAAATCGCTTCGCTTTTACAAGCTTTTTCTGTAACTTTGCCATCAAAGATGGCGAAATTACTCCGTCTCGGCAAAAAAAAGAAACGAGTTTCTTTGTTTTGCTCTCGACTTTTCGTAACTTTGCAGGCGATATGGCTCAAGCAGCAGTGACATACGACAGCGTGATGAAGGACCTTCAGGAGCGCAAGTTCAAGCCCGTCTATTACCTGATGGGCGAGGAGTCGTACTATATCGACAAGATCAGCGACTGGATAGCTGACAACGTGCTGGCGCCCGAGGAGCGCGACTTCAACCAGACCGTGCTGTTCGGCTCGGACGTCAACGCGTCGCAGATAGTCGATGCCGCCAAGCGCTACCCCATGATGTCGGAATACCAGGTGCTCATCGTCAAAGAGGCCCAGAACATCAAGAATACGGAGCCGCTGGAGAAGTATTTCCACCAGCCCCTGGCCTCGACCATCCTGGTGATGTGTCACAAAAACGGCAAGGTGGACGGTCGTAAGGCGGCCTATGTGAAGGCCATCCGCGAGGCCGGCGTACTCTTTGAGAGCGCTAAACTGAAGGACTACCAGCTGCCGGCCTTCATAGAGCGCTATCTGAAGGCCCACGGCACGACGATAGACCAGAAATCGACGCAGATGATAGCCGACGCCATCGGTGCCGACCTGAGCAGGTTGACCAGCGAGCTGGACAAGGTGGTGCTGACCCTCCCGGAGGGTGACAAGCGCATCACGCCGGAGCTGGTGGAGGAACATATCGGCGTCAGCAAGGACTATAACGCCTACGAGTTGAAGGACGCCATCGCGCGCCGCGACGTGCTGAAAGCCAACAGAATCATCAAATATTTCGATGAAAATCCGAAAGCGGGCCAACTTTACGCCCTTTTGCCCGTGGTTTTCAATTTTTTCCAAAATTTGATGCTGGCGTACTACTGTCCGCAGCGGAACAGCCAGGAGGCGCTGGCCAAGTGGCTCGACATGAAAACACCATGGGGTGTACGCGACTACATGACCGGCATGCAAAACTACTCGGGAACGAAGGTGCTCCAGATTATTTCGAAGATTAGAGAAATTGACGCCAAAAGCAAGGGTCTGGACAACCCAAACACCCCTCCCGGGGAGCTGATGAAGGAGTTAATATTCTTTACATTTCATTGAAAAGCGGCCTTTTTGAAGCCGCTTTTTTTCTAGAACGACTTTTTTACCTGACATAAAAAATCGGGCCTCAATGCCTATTCCCACTGGGCTTCCCACAGATTATATCCCTCTATATTTCGCGGATTTCCAGAATTCCCGGAAATGGTGCAGAAAATGGGCTAAACGCTGAAAATGGAGTGTTTTGAAATGTTAAAATTCGGATTTAACGAATTTTGCAGTTTTGTTTCTTGAATTCGGAAAACTAACATCTTAAGAAAAACGAAACGAATTCTGAAAACAAAAGCGAAAATTCAGAATTCACAAAGAATAATCGGTGCTACAAATATAAATATGTAAATCTAAATATTAGGCACAAGATTTGTATATTCATATACATACAAAATGATATATATAGATGTATAGCCCTAAAACCCAGTGTTTTATGTGGTTTTGCTCCTGCAAATACCCCATTTGCCCCACCACCCGTAGCCAGGAAACCTGCATAATGACACAATACTTGAAATGGTGGTTGTAAATACCTAATTTATAGTCAGATATTTAATGGATAATGCTCTCGCAAAACTTCCTGCCCTTTAGTGGGCTAAATATTTAGGTTTGTAATTCTGAAGCAAAATTTCGGGTTTCTGATATTTGTAGTTATGAATTGTAAATTATGAATTAAAACTTTAAAATTCAAAATTTTCTTCAGATTTCTTGCACAGTTCAAAAATTTGGTTTACCTTTGTAAAACCTATCAAAAATGGCATTTTTTGCCCTATTTTATCGTTATGGATACAAAAGACCGCATTAGGATCATCATGGAAGAGCAGCACATGACGCAACAGGTGTTCGCCGACTTCCTGCAACAAGCCCCCGCTACCCTCTCCAGCATCTTCAATGGGAGGACGCGTCCGACCTTAAATATTGTCGATGCCATCAAAACGAAAATTCCTGACATCAGCATCGAGTGGTTACTCTATGGTACGGGTGAGATGTACATATCCCACCCTAACGAAAATCCGGAGTCGTCGGCGGATGGTTCCGGTACCCCTCAAGACCTGATGTTAAACTTCGATTCTCCCGTTTCTGGTTCGCAAAATGGGCACCAAAATGCAAATTTGGCGCAAAACGGACAGCACGGTGTAAAAAATACACTATCAGATTACGCCCGTGAAGAGGTCAGAATCGTGGAGAAAGAACCGCGTAAAGTCACGGAAATCAGGGTATATTACGACGATCAGACCTACGAGACCTTCGTACCGGCTAAAAAGTAAGACGCTATTTTTTTTAGCGTCTTTTTTGCGTTTTGCCGTCATTTTTGTAATTTTGCACCCGTTATGAAGAAATTTATCCTTGACCTGACGGTAAATGGCACGGAACGCATCAGTCCGAAGCATGTACTGTTGAAATTGACGCACCAGGAGGTATTACCCGAGATGAGGGCCGGACAGTTTGTCGAGGTCCGCATTGACGGTGCCTCGAAGACCTTCCTGCGTCGTCCCATCTCCATCAACTTTGTAGATTGCGAGAAGAACGAGCTGTGGCTGCTGGTGGCCATGGTGGGTGAAGGCACCCAGGCGCTGGGGCGTCTGCAGCCCGGCGACACGCTGAACTGCGTACTGCCCCTGGGCAATGGTTTCACACTCCACACTCCTCCCTTCTCCCTCCACACTCCTCCCTCCTCCCTCCACACTCCTCCCTCCACACTCCTCCCTCCTCCCTCCACACCCCTGCTGGTAGGCGGCGGCGTAGGTGTGGCACCCCTGTTGTTTCTGGGTGCCGAACTCCACCGCCAGGGGGTGACACCCACCTTCCTGCTGGGCGGACGCAGCGAGCGCGACCTGCTGGAGCTGGACTTATTCAGAAAGTACGGGCGCGTATGCGTGACGACGGAGGACGGTACGGCCGGCGAACAGGGTTTCGTCACCAACCACTCCGTGCTACGGGAGCGTTTCGACCAGATATACACCTGCGGGCCCACGCCCATGATGAAGGCCGTGGCGCGCTATGCCACGGAGCAGGGCATCGGCTGTGAGGTGTCGCTGGAGAATCTGATGGCCTGTGGTCTGGGTGCCTGCCTGTGTTGTGTGGAGAAAACGGTGGACGGCAACCTCTGCGTCTGCAAGGATGGTCCGGTGTTCCCCATTAGCAAACTGATGTGGTAATCTTTCATTTTTCATCTTTCATCTTTAATCTCTAATTAATGGCAACATTGAATGTAAATATCGGCGCCTTGGCGCTGAAGAATCCCGTGATGACGGCCAGTGGAACCTTCGGCTACGGCCTGGAGTTCCAGGATTTCATACCCCTCGACGGCCTGGGAGGCATCATCGTCAAGGGTACCACGCTGAAGCCCCGCGAGGGCAACGACTATCCGCGCATGGCCGAGACGGCCAGTGGCATGCTCAACTGTGTGGGTTTGCAGAACAAGGGTGTCGATTACTTCTGTGAGCATATCTATCCGCAGATCAAGGATATCGACACCAACATGATTGTCAACGTCAGCGGGTCGTCGCCCGAGGACTATGCCGAGTGTGCCGCGCGCATCGACGCCCTGGAGCGTATCCCCGCCATCGAGTTGAACATCTCGTGTCCCAACGTGAAGGACGGCGGCATGGCCTTCGGCGTCACCTGTAGCGGTGCCGAGAGCGTGGTGAAGGCCGTGCGCCAGCGTTACCACAAGACGCTCATCGTCAAGCTGTCGCCCAACGTGACGAATATCGCCGACATCGCCCGTGCCTGTGAGGCCCAGGGTGCCGACTCCGTGTCGCTCATCAATACGCTGATGGGCATGGCCATCGATATCGAGAAGCGCCGCTCGCTGCTCAGCATCGGTACCGGCGGACTGAGCGGTCCCTGCGTGAAACCCGTCGCGCTGCGCATGGTGTGGCAGGTGGCCAAGGCCGTGAAGATTCCCGTCGTCGGACTGGGAGGCATCAGCACGGCGCAGGACGCCATCGAGTTTCTGATGGCTGGTGCCACGGCCATCGAGATCGGTACGGCCAACTTCCTGGACCCTGCCGTGACCATCAAGGTGCGCGACGGCATCAGCGACTGGCTGGACCAGCATGGTTGTCAGGACGTGCACGAGATCATAGGATGCCTGTGAATCTTTGAGCGGCCTGAAGGCCTAGTGAATAGTGAATAGTGAATAGTGAATAGTGAATAGTGAATAGTGAATAGTGAATAGTGAATAGTGAATAGTGAATAGTGATAAGTGAATAGTGAATAGTGATAAGTGAATAGTGAATAGTGAATAGTGAATAGTGATGAGTGATAAGTGATGAGGGAGGAAAGAATTTGAGAGCGACCAATCGGCCGCTCTCAACCAACACAAAAACTAAACTAGACTTATATTGTGAAAACAGGCGTTTGTCTCTGACTTTCAGAAGCTTGGGTCTGCATCAGAAATATGCTCCGACAATAATTCAGTCCTGTCAGTGTCTTTTTGGGGATCGAAAGCAGTCTCTCCGGAGGCTACGTTCATAGAGCCAGCGAAGTGGAAAGAACAGCCGACAAACTTAGTCGCTCTTGTTATCAGCCCCTTCTTTTTTTAATTGTTCCTTCTCCAGATATTGCTCACGCTGGAGAAGATTCATTTCACGATTCATGATTGAATGCTCCAGATGTAGAAGCTGCTCCTCCTTGGCACGCAGCAGCTTTTCTCGATCAATGATGTCCGTCATCTGCTTCGACACCGTTTCTTGAAGCGACGACAGGCGTTCCTCACGCTTCAACACATTCTGTTCGCGCTCGGTGACGTTGAGGATGCGCTGCTTGTATTCCTCCGTCCCCATGATGCGCTCAACGGCTTCGTCCACCATGTCTCGGACGTTCTCGGTCTGAGGACGTGGCTGCTGTCCTGGTTCCAGAGTGATGGGGAACTCGTAGGTAAACAGGAAATTCGGGTTCACGCGCGGGTACCTCTCTCTAATCTTACGGGCGACGGCCTCATTGATTTTCTTCACTCGTCCGCTCTGAATGTCGTAGATGCGCTGATAGTTCAGCCCGATTTCCTTGGCGAACGTCGGGGCGTTAAGTCCCACTTCCTTCAGCAGTGCCTCGATTGCTTCTGAGGCAGTTGCCAGCTTTCTTTTGTTCTGTTCCATAATCCGCAAAAATTTTTATTTAGTTGAAAACTGCTAATTCGCATATTTGATAATTTACGTTAAAATTACGATATTTGATTATATTTTACTTGCAGGAGTCCGCAAAAATGATTAACTTTGCACCATAACAACAACGATTACAACCGCAAAGGTAATCAATTTAGTTGAAAATTGCAAATAAGTAATATAGCAAAAAGTAACAAATTTGCTGATACGTCTCGGCTCTCTCCCGTGACGTTGAGGCGGAACAAAAAGGAAGACTATGGAGAATTTAGGAGTTAAGAAGCTGCCGATTATGCCAACTCTTCGCAAGCTGGAGGTCGGCGAAAAATGCGAGTTCCCCATCGAGCAGCGTTCCAGCGTTGTCGTTCTCCTTCAGAGAATGAGGACGGAAGGGATGCGTGTCGGGTGGGATGCTGAGCTGGACACTGACAAGGAAGCCTTTATGGTTTATGTGACCAGAACAAAATGAGGTTGTCGCTCAGTCCGACGGAGTTCCAGATTGCGGAGCTGTACTGCCACGGGCTGATCGACAAGGAAATATCAGAAGAAGTAAGGAAGCCGATATGGACTGTCAGAAATCACAAGCGCCACATCTATCAGAAGTTAGGCATTTCGACTACCCACGAGCTGGTGTTGTATATGGTATGCAAGGCTCTCGGGAAGAACTGGAGTGTGCCGGAGCTGAGGGAGAAGGGTTTGGGAATACTGTTGTCTGTATCGCTGACGATAACAGGGATTCTGTAGCTGACGCAGATTGCTTCGGGCGACTGGAGGGCGATATCCGCTTTAGAAGTCTGCTTGGAAGACTGCGAGGCGTAGAGTTTTCCTGGTCTCTGTCGGTAAAGTTGCTTGGTGGAGAGAAGAGGCTGAGGAACCTGCTGACTAAAGGTAAGATTCATGCGACCAAAAAATCTGGTGCGCCAAACACCATGTGGCGCTTCAATGCAGTAGAGGTCGTGGCGTACGTCAAACCTGATAAAAAATTTCTCTAAGGAAAAGTGAAAAAATCTCAAAATCCACGATTGAACCATAAGAATAATCGGAAATTCCGATTTTTATGTTGCCGTAATATTTACGATATAAAATAGTAAAATATACGAGTTTTTGCAATCGTATATCGGGATATATCACTACCTTTGCAATGCGAATAGGAATTGTATTACATCTTAATTCATTTTATTATGGGATTATTTAAGAAAGCCTCTGAGCTGACGGAGAAGAAAACTATCAGCATCCTCGTGTACGGACAGCCTGGTGCAGGTAAGTCCAGTCTTGCAGTCAGTGCCCCCGGGCCTGTCGCAGTGTTTGATTTCGATGGTGGTATTCAGCGTGTGAACGCCGCCCACTTGGCAGAGACGGAAATCCTCGTCGTTTCTGACTGGACGGAGGTAGGACAAGCTCTCGCAAGTGAGGAAATCGCAGCTTTCCAGACCATCGTCATCGATACAGCAGGCAAGATGCTGTCTTTCATGGACAAGTACATCATTGCAGGAAGCCGTGACCGCAACCCGACACGTTCCCTGACACTTAATGAGTACGGTGTCCGTAAGACGATGTTCAACAACTTCGTCCAGCAAGTTCTCACGATGGGTAAGAATCTCGTGTTTATCGCCCATGACCGTGAGGAAAAGGATGGTGAGATCAAGAAGATACGTCCAGAGATTGGCGGTTCTTCTGCAGGTGACCTCATCAAGGAGCTGGACCTCGTAGGCTATCTGGAGATTATCGGCAACGACCGTGTCATCAGCTTCACCCCTAACGAGCGTTATTATGCGAAGAACGCCTGCAACCTGCCCCCGAAGCTCAAGATCCCCGTCATCCTCGATGATAAGGGTAACATGGCTAAGGATGCCAAGGGTCATGTCATCCGTAACACTTTCCTCGCTGACATCATCCGTATGTACACGATGTCACAGTCCGAGCGCAACAACCAGCTTGCGCAGTATGACACCCTCAAGGAGGTCATCGACGACAAGGTTGGTACCATCAAGGATGCCGACTCTGCCAACGCTATGTTCGAGGAACTATCCAAGCTGGAGGTTATCTTCGACAGCGAGCTTTACTGGAAGCAAGTGCTCCACGAGAAGTGCACCTCACTGGGATTGAAGTATGACAAGCTGACTTCTAAATACGTTTCTGCTGCATGAACGACCAGAGGATAGCATACAGGATATATCCTTCTCTGCTTGATAAGTATCAGACCTTACTCAACGCAGAGAAGGACTTGGAAGCTCCTTGGAACATCGACCGTGAGACTGGCGAGTACAAGAAGACACTCGCGCAGATCGAGGACGAGGCACGGCAAAGCCTGTTAAACAGCATCAACCGTGTCCCGTTCCACTCACTGGCTGCTGACAATGGCACGGTGTTCAACGAGCTTGTGGACTGTCTGCACCGAGGCCGTAAATCATTCCGTGACGATATCACTTTCAAGACCTTCAAGGAGTACGGGCTCATAGCTGCTCGTTTCCAGCAGGAGGGCTTGCCTGATGAATATTTCTATTACGACCTCGCCAGTGCGAGGAATATCGCTGACTTCTTCAAAGGTAGCTGTTGCCAGCTCTTTGTAAAGGGCATCCTGCCTACCGTTTTTGGTAATGTCGAGCTGTATGGCTACATCGACGAGCTGAAGCGTGACGTGGTGTATGACCTCAAGACGACAGGCAGCTACTACACCTTCGGCAAGTTCGAGGACCACTGGCAGCGGTACGTCTATCCCTACTGCCTCATCGAGTCCAGACAGATGAAGGACGTGCTGGCATTTGAGTATTCCGTGCTGAAATGGACGAAGCGCAAGTCTGCCGCCATCATGCAGGACAGCGACCTGTGGGACTGGGTGGAAGTGCAGCCAGTGTTCTTCGACCCTGCCACAAAGCGCCCCGTTGATATCGACAAGATGATAGCTGCTGGACGGAAGAAAGAAGAATTCATTGAGCAAATGCCTCAGTTCACCTCTGTGGACGTGTACGGCTTCGACTACTTCCCGGAGTTCTACAACTACGATCATGCTGAATGCGTGGAGAAACTCACCTATATGGTGGAAGGCTTCATCGAGTGGATTGAGGACAACAGGGAGTTTATCACTGACAAGAAGATCTTTAATCAACAAACTTAAATTCAATACGCTTATGGTAAAAATGGTAAATGGAATCCCCATTTTTGAAAGGCCCAAGATTAAGAATGAGCCGTTCATGCTCTGTGTAGCAAGATGTATCAAGGAAATCGCTTCAAGAGTGACTAAAAAGAGTCCCAACTCTTTCCTCTTCGTTGCCAGTGATGGCAAGGACATCCGTGTCGGTGCCGGTGGCAATGAGGAAAACATCATCAAGGGACTTGTTTCACTGCTTGACTCTAACGAACCCGTGCGAAAATTACTTTTAACCCATTATACAATTAAACAACAGAAAGAAAATGGAAGAACAGAAGAACAACCAGGAGCAGGAGCAGAACAACCTGCAGAATGAAGAGGCTGCAGAGCAGCAGGTAGAGAACCAGGAACAGCAGCAGGAGGAGATTGACTTCTTCCCTGAAATGCTGGAGGACATGACCGAAGAGGAACGTTTGAACTTCTTCGAGGACCATGGCAAGGGCGTAATGAACCGCTACTTCGACCGTGCCTTGACAGAGGACGAAGAGAACTCGCTGAAGAACGACCTCTATGAGCTGAATCTCGACCTGATGGCTAAGACGCAGGAGAAGGCAGACATCGTGAAGTCTCTCGGCGACCAGATTAAGTCCCTGCAGACGCAGATGAATGCCGTCACCAACGACATCAAGAAGGGTACCAAGGAAGTGTATGAGCCTTGCGTGAAGGTGCTCGACATCAAAGGTCATAAGGTCTATTTCTTCGCCCAGAACGACGGACGCTGCGTGTTCCAGCGTAACATCACTGGCGACGATCTGGAGCAGTCGTTCCCCTTTGAGACTGTCTATAATGTTGTCGATGAAGAAGGCGGCAAGGTTGAGCTTATCGTCTCTCGTCACGGTGGCTTCCCGGAGGTCGGTGACGACACCACCAATGAGGATGGCGAGTACACCATGGACGAAGAATCAATTGTTGTCGTTAAGAACGGCAAGATTACCGAGGTTGACCGCAGCGCATCTATGAAGTGGGAACCACAGGTTGGTGACAAGTTCAAGAAGGATGGCCACCACACCCTGCCTACTGACTTCATCATCGATGTAGAGGACGGTGTCATCACCGAGGTACACAAGAAGGGCGAAGAACAGGAGGAGGCTGCACCTGCAGAGGAACAGTCCCTGGAGTTTGAAGAAGCCCAACAGGAGCAAGAGGCCGCTACAGAGTAACGACCTTGTATGTTGTGACTGGCGGAGCTTTCATCGGCTCCGCCACTTTACCTGTTTATTCAAATCAGTATGGCATTTACATTACGACCCTATCAACAGCAAGCCTCTGATGCCGGAGTCCGCTTCTTTTCTACGAAGTCGGGCTACCATGCCTTGGAGGTGCTACCTACTGGTAGTGGCAAATCGCTTGTCGTGGCAGATATCGCCAACAGGCTCGATGGCGACACGTTGATTTTGCAGCCGTCAAAAGAGATACTGCAGCAGAATTATGACAAGATGTGCTCGTATGGTGCAGAGTGCAGCATCTTCTCGGCATCGATGAACAAGAAGGAAATCAGCAAGATTACCTTCGCCACTATCCAGAGCGTGATGAACGAGCTGTCGTCCTTCGACCACTTCCGGAATGTCATCGTCGATGAGTGCCACAGAGTAAACCCACAGGGTGGCCAGTATGTGGACTTCATCAAGCATACCAAGCGCAAGGTACTCGGGCTTACGGCAACACCGTATATCCTTGCATCGACGAGGGTACCAATCAAAGGTCCTGACGGCAAGGTCATGAAAGACTTGTACGGCAATGTGGAAATGGAGCGTGGAGCAATCCTGCGCTTCCTTACGCGCATGAAGCCCAAGGTATTCAAGGACGTGCTCTATTACTGCCAGGTGTGGGACTTACTGCAGCAAGGCTTTCTCGCTGAGGTAAAATACTATGATGTCACCCCACAGTCGTTTCTCGATGCAAGGGCTAATCTCCAGCGTAACACGACTGGAATGGACTACGATGTGGAGAGCGTACAGCGCAGCTTCCGCTATGTAGGTATGTACTCCTACCTTGTCAGCATCATACGCCGTCTGTTGAACGCCGGACGGTATCATATCCTCGTGTTCTGTCATACACTGGCTGAAGCTGAGGCTCTGACGGGTGCATTTCCCGGATGCGCCTTTGTGTCTGGTGAGACTAACCAGAACGAGCGCGACCGCATCCTGCAGGAGTTCAAGGCAGGCAAGATACGCATTGTCGCAAACGTGGGAGTGCTGACTACTGGCTTTGACTTCCCTGCCCTTGATACTGTCGTCATGGCTCGTCCAACGATGTCACTTGCGATGTACTACCAGATTGTAGGACGCCTGCTACGACCGTACCCTAACAAGGTTCCCTGGTTCATTGACTTGTGTGGCAACGTGCGCCGCTTCGGTCACGTGGAGCACCTATGGCTCGATTGCCCGTCCGCTGGAGAATGGATCGTCAAGGGCTATGTAGGTGGAGTATGGACTCAACTAACAAACATTTTCTTCTGATGGATAAGAAACCAAGCAGGCCTGAGCGTAAGCCCATTCCGAAAGATATTCATAAGATGCTGAGAGGTGACACCGTGCGTGTGGGAGACCTCAAGCACCTCCCAATAAGTGAGAAGCAGCTACAGATGGTCTGTGTTGCTGAGTTCCGTCGGCTCTATCCAGAACTGGCGAACCAAGGGCTGTTGTTCCATGTTCCCAACGAGACCGCAGGCATATCGCTGTCTAAGCCTCAACTGAAGGCTAATGGCGTATGTAATGGCGTGGCTGACCTCATCCTCCTTGTACCACGTCATGGCTATGGCTGTCTGTGCATTGAGCTGAAGACTCCCATCGGAGTGCAGAGACCGTCACAGAAGGCGTGGATGAAGGCTGTCATGGCTGTCGGCCAGAAGTATGTCATCTGCCGTACCGTAGATGACTTTGTCCGTGAGATAAACACCTACCTCAGATGAACATTCAGATAAACATAAAAGTCCTCGATGGGACGTGGTGGTTCAAGGGGTGTGCCATCAAGCTCTTGTTCTACCTTGTCGATAAGGCAAGGCTTCTCCACAAGTCAACGGTGGAGTACAACAGGCGTGAGGCTGCTGCCGACCTTGGAGAGACGGAGTGGTCTATCAGAACGGCATACGAACAGCTCAAGCAGAAAGGAATCGTCCTCCCAATTACCGCCCAAAGGAAAGTGGGTACAACTGTCGGATTTACAGGCGATTACGTGTGTGTGACTGATGACGTCCGCCCAAATACCGCCCAAAGCAAGGGTAAGAAGAAGGCTTCCTCTCCCAAATACCGCCCAAATACCGCCCAATTAAATGATGGCGTAACTGCCGATAAATCAGATAGTTCAGAGCAAGTGGATGGTGCTGTCTCTCCTAATAACCGCCCAAATACCGCCCAGAAAAAAGATAAAGAAACAAACAAAGAAATTTCCCCCCTTACCCCCTATATAGAAAATAACAAAGAAACAGAATGTCCTAACGGACGGTTGCCGGCAGCGCCTGGTGGCGCACCGGCGTTGAACCAGAGGGCGCGTCTTTGCTTTGAGGAGGTTTACAGGAACTTGTATCATGCGGAGTATTACTGGACGGCTAAGGACGCAGGTCAGATGACCCAGCTTCTGAACAAGATCCGCTTCTCACGGGAGAAAAGAGCTACCCCACTTCCTGTTGATGACGAGTCACTGGTGGAGGCTTTGAAGAAATTCCTCCTATCCATCAACAAAGACTGGATAAGCAACAACTTCTCCGTTTCAATGATAGCATCACATTACAACGAAATAATTTCCGAAATCAAGAATAGAACCAATGGACGAAAGACATCAACTGATACAGCCACTCTCGCAAGACGGGCTGAAATCGCTGCTAACATCACTTCCTACGACGAGCAATGGCAACGGGAACACGGCACTGGCGACGGCACTGGCTCGTAGTACACCACCGTCCCAGCTCTATAAGCAGTATTCTCCGGACCTGCAGGGAGTCCTCGACGGAAGGGTGCGCGATATCTCCGTCATTGCCGAGCGTCCTGACGTACCCACTCTCAGCGAGATAGCATCCGCCTATAAGAATACTGGTGTCGCCGTTGACTGGATAAAGGTACAACTGGAGGTGGTCAATGCTTTCACTAATGTTCAACAGCGCCTCACAACGGAGCAGCTCATAGCCATCGGTGAGCAGATTTTTTCTCTCTACCCAGATATCAATCTCCTGGAGTTCACGCTCTTCTGTGGAAGACTCCGCAGGGGCAAGTACGAAAAGTGGTATGGTGCCGTTGACGGGCAGAAAATCCTCATCAGCCTCGACTCGTTCATGGAAGACAGGCGTGACGATCTGGTGCGGAAGCAGGAGGAAGAGCATAAAAGACTGATGGTACAGGATGCCGATACACCAGGTGTTGACCCAAGGGAGCTGATACGTCAGAACCCCGGCAAGTACCCTAATCTCGAAAAGATATTCGCCAATGGTGGTATCTATGAAAACATCACAATTCCAGTAACCCCTAAGAAAAAGAAGAAATGAAAAAGCTGACTTCAACAACGGACATCGAGCAGGACCTTAGCGTTATGCTCTATAACTATTCTGATGGCACCCTCTGGCTCCATGAGCGCTGTCTGATAACCAGAGAAAAGGAAAATGTGTTCTTCCCCATACAGGGCGTGAAGGCGCGTGAAGGTGTTGTAACATGTATCTGCAGCACTCGTGACCTGTTGCCTTCCACTTCACGCAAGCCGGAGTGGTCTGAGTTTACTCTCAGCGAACAGTTGAAAATCCATGAAGCTGTGAAGCAAGAATACTACCAACGGCTGTATGGTGACTTTGCCTACTTGCTGGATAGCATGGGAAAGGATATGCGGAAGGCTATCCTCAAGATGGGACGGCACAATGAGAACTACAAGTTTACGGAAAGCGAGGCTCCACGTTTCTACCATGATGGGGCATGGCGTGTGGTGACGGAGCTTCAGTTCCCTCCTGATGACAACCTTGCGATCATGGCTGGCTGGCATGACGACCGCTGCCGCAACAGAGGTGTCAATGCGCGTATGGCTCTAAGCTGCTTGCCACTGGAATGTCAGCGCGACTTCTTTTTGCTGATGGCTCGACGCCGTGCCGCATCGCATATTTGATTAACACTATTTAATAAAACTTTCTCCGTAAAAACTTGCATATTTGATTATTTCTTTGTATCTTTGTATTGCAAATAAGATAATAATCAATTTAAAAACGGAACAATTATGGAAACTCAAAATTATCAAAACATCGTAGCTGAAATCAAGCAGCTGGTTAATGACAATAACCTCGCCAACGAATACGGCGTAGTTTACCTCACTGAGCCGGTCAATCTCAACGGAGGTGATGAAAAGGTGGACGCTTTCAATGTCGAGAGTGACGATGTGTATCTCGATTATCCCTGCGACCTTTGGTTCGGCATCAACGTTGATATTGAGACCGTTAAGGGTATTCTCAATTCCCTTCGCAAGCAAGTAACGAAGTAGATTGTTCCGTTGTCCCTCAGCCCCTTCGGGGGCAGGGACTTTTAAAGAACTCAAGTAATAACAATCAAAAAAGCAGAAAAGTCATGAAGGAAATCATATTATTTGAAGAGATTATCGCCAGTGCAAAGAAGAACGACACGGAAATAGACGAGCATCTGGCAGAGTTTGGAGTGTTAGATTACATCGGTCTTGTTTTTGATGCTTACAGAGACGCTAAAGAATGTGATTGTAACTACATCACTATAGCATGCCATTTACGTGATGACGAAATGGATCCGTTCCTCAATGCCTTAGATAAGGTTCAGCTTACAGAATTTGCTGTGACAAACACAAGTACTGCGCTGATGGATATGCTAATGGAGTTTCAGAAACGAGGCTGGAAAGTTCGAGGACTGGAAGAGGTTCCGACTAACCATTACAGTTTGTTTTCCAAAGGTAAAAGGGTATACCGTAGGAAACCAGCTATCATCGTAGAGAAAAGCAAATAGTTATAACCCCTTTTTAAATAATTATTTATTATGGAATTTTTTAATTTAATCGCATCGAAGATGCAGGACGGTCAGCAGTTGAACATGACCATCCGCAAGAACGGTGAAAAGCTCGTTCTTAGCATGATGCCCGATATGTCGGGTGTGAAAGACAAGGCGGTTTCCAGTCTGGAACCGTTAGTGATGAACGGCACTCCCCAGGAGTTCGAAGAGCAGTTTGAGCAGGCTGTCGCTCCCATTGAGAAAGCCTTCTCCCTCATGGACGAGGTCAATGCTTACGAGAAGACTGTTGAAGAGGCTCGTAAGAAAACCGAAATGGAGTCCAAGAAAAAGAAGGAAGAGGCTGACCAGAAGCAGTCGTTCCTCGATCATCTTGCCCTTGCCAAGGAGTTGCTCGGAGAGCAGAAGTTCAAGGATGCCAAGACGGTCATTGCCAAGGCTGAGACCCTGCCTGGTGCCGACAAGGCTGCTTGCGACAAGCTCAAGAAAGAGGTTGACGAGAAGAGTGGCGAGGGTGGTATCTTCGGTGGTCCCGAGGACAAGAGTGACGGTAAGAAGCTGAGCCCTTCCAAGGGCAAGCCAGCTCCAGCACCTGACAAGAGTGATAGCGAACAGGAAGTCGAACAAACCGATGAGGAGGAGTAAGCTATGTCAGCATTGAATGTAACTGGTCTGCAGCGTGTGTTCAAGCACGGCTCCAAGACCTTGAAAGACCCCGACAAGTCAATGTCCCCTGATGAGGTAATGCAGTTCTATGCTGGCACCTATCCGGAGTTGACTACAAGTAATGTTCATGGTCCTAAGATTGACGGCGACAAAGCCGTCTATGAGTTCAAGACAACAGTAGGAACAAAGGGATGAAGAAGAAATGCGAACCCAAGGAACTAAACGACTTCCACCACTCGCTGTGCTGCGTCATCAACGAGATAAGGAAGGATTTCCGACGCAGAATGGAGGACGAGGACGACGACAACAGTCGTCCCGTTCTTCTTCCAAGGGAAGCAACACCTTTGCTTTTTTAGGAGAAGAGCTGCAGGATATCCCCATCAAAGGTCATCTTGATAAGTATGAGATTGACTTTACTGGAAGTTATAAGAAGATAAGAGCAGCTATGGAACGGTTTCTTTCCGCCCATGACCTCAAGCTGAACTACAGGCCCAAGAGAGACGATGATGATGTCAAGAAGCTCAGCGACCTTACAGACCATTTTGAAAAGCTGCTGGAGCCTATGGACTACCATTGTATGCTTCACAAGGACGAGTACAACCCCATCCTTGACTGCGGTGTCTATGCTTATGGGGACGGAATGGACTATACCATTGGAGAGCTGTATGTCCGTCCTGCTCACACGTTGCCAGACGAAGAGGCTATGCTGTTCAAGCGTTTCATGTCGTATTTCTCCAAGCAGACGAATATCGGCTTAGGACTTGACGGCGACAGTTTCTTTCTCGAAACACAAGCCGACTGGTTTGCTGGCGAATATGACGACATCGATAGTATTGATGATGATGATGAGAAAGAAGAATACCTGTTCCGGCAGCGTGTCATCAATGACTACAAGACTGGCGAATACAAGCAGTTGTTCGACGAGATAACTGCTCTCAATGTTGACGGAGGCGAGTTAGCCAGAGACCTGCAGGCGTATCTGAAGCGCTATAAAGGCGTAGCGGAAAAGTTTGACGAGTGGAGGCTGATGGGCGTTCTTCTCGATGGCATAGAGATAGCGAGTTTTATCAATATCTACGACTGGACCTGGGATCCTGAAAGTGACGGTGTTGACGAAAATCACGATGACAACTACTACACGGCAACGAGTCTCTTGAATTTTATTTTGTATAGTGAGCACGACACCTTTGGGGAGTCAGTGCTTGATGCAGTCAATAATGGAGCTGATGAAATGCTGGGATGGTGCAACGTCCTTGTCATTACGAGGGATAATAACTTCGACGAGCGCAGAGAACACTTCGAGCAGTCGATATCCTACGTTCCCAAGTTCCGCCAATGGCTGCAGGATTTTTATCAAACAGCAGAAAAGTTCGATACAAATGAGTACACTAAAAGAACTAATGAGGGCTAACATCAAGCCCACCGACGTCCTGATATTCTACAAGCCGGACGTTAACCTTGGCGGTGACGGCAACTACGTCGAGCATCGCAAAATCAAGAACGGGAAAATGGAGGCAGCGCATCCGCTGACCATCGAAGATTTCTCCAAGTTGGTGGCCACTATCAGCAAGTATGCGAAAAAAGACAGTGGTAGGACGGCATTGTCTGGAGTCATACCGTCAAACCTGCTCTATGCTGCCAGTGACCTCACAAATATGCGTCTTGTATGGTGGACGCCACCCCATAAGCAGAAGCTCTATTTCACGAAGTCTGCAGGCATACCAGACGGAGATATGTGGGTTCCTGGGCTGGTGTTCTGTACCAACGGTCACGGTCTTAGCGTCTATGCCTTCAAAGGTTTCAAGCCCCGAAACGTTCTCTATAATGCCCCATTCTACAATGTCAACAACAGCGTCTGTCTCGGCTCTGCAAAGATACGGAAGCCAAAGGAAGACACCTACGGAGCGTGGATTGAGTACTGGGAGAATATGTTCTGGAGGTCTGAGTTCTCCCATATCCTCGGTGGCAATCCAATTAACGGTAACCTTGCCGTCATCACAAAGAAATGTATCAAAGAGGGTTGTCCGTTCCCTGCAGAAGTGATGATACGTTCCAAGACAACACTTTCCAGTCTAATTAAAAACCAGAAATGATGAAAAAGAAAAAGCAGGACGCTCCACGCTTCATGAAGCACTACGTCCACAACTACATACTTGACCCGTACCATGAGCTGACCGTCAACGTCATCGGTTGCGGTGGTACTGGTTCGCAGGTGCTGACCGCCCTTGGCAGGATGAGCTATGCGCTGAGGAAGCTGGGACACCCAGGGTTATTCGTCACGGCTTATGACGGCGATATCGTGACCGATGCCAACTGCGGTCGCCAGTTATTCTCTGAGCAGGAGATCGGTTGCAACAAGGCTGAGGTTCTTATTTCAAAACTCAACTTCTTCTTCGGGACGAAGTGGGATAGCGTGAGCGACTTCTACAAGGAGGACAGCCCACGTGCCAACATCACGATTTCCTGTGTTGACACCGCCAAGGCAAGGCTCCTCATCCGTAGTAATCTTGACTGTAAGACGAATAGCTATGGAGGGGACGAGGGACAGCCTTACTACTGGCTGGATATGGGTAACCTCGCTGACAGAGGTCAGGTCGTATTGGGAACGGTTTCGTCCATCCAGCAGCCAAAGAAACGCAACGATTGTGTTTCTGTATTGCCAGATGTGACAAAGCTATTCGACCTCAAGGCTGTCAAAGAGAAAGACCAGGGACCAAGCTGCTCACTGGCTGAGGCTCTGTCAAAGCAGGACTTGTTTATCAATTCCACTATTGCCAATGCCGGCATGGCGATCCTCTGGAAGATGTTCTCCGTCGGCTGTCTCGATATGCAGGGAGCGTTTCTAAATCTCACCACCATGCAGATGAACCCCATCAGAATAAGCAAAGGAAAATAATGTTTGTCCTTCTTTGTGGCAAACTTTTCTGCTGTGGCTGCGCCACCCGTGAGGGCCGTGCAGCCCTTTTTTATTGCTGGCTTGCAAATATGATTAACTATAATTAACGCTAAGGATTTTAAAATAATATCGTAAAAAGTTGCAAGATTGATTATTTCTTTGTATCTTTGCCTATGCAAATAAGATAATAATCACTCTTAACATTCAGAACAAATGGAAAAATCAATGAACAGCAGCTCACTCGGAGCGCAAAAAAATCAGCAGGAAACTCAGTTCCAGCCAGTATCAAGCCGTTTTACTTTCAAGCTCATTAGAGCTTTCTTTGCCGTGTTTATCATCACATCGCTTGTTGTCGGTCTTTGGACCCATACCTGGCACAACATCATGTTTGCCGGCATGTTCTACTGTCTTTACAAGGCTATCAAATACGAGGACTACAACAATGGCAGAAAAGAGTAATATCAAGATAATCGGGCAAGCTGCTCCACAATACGTCGCCGAGTGGGAGTTCTACGACTTCTACGAGCGCAAGAAGGTTGTTGAGCATGGCTGGCCAACAAACAGTGAGGAGGTGCAAAAGTTCCGCGAGCAGATGAAGAATATCGACTGGAACAACCTCAATAAGACCAAGGCAGGCAGCAAGATTCTCACGGGTGTCCGCATCTACAAGGGTGACGAGATCATCTACGACTGCTATTGCCCGTTGCGTGAGCTGTCAATGCTCAACACCCTATCCACGAAAATAGTTTCATTCAAAAAATAATCAAGATTATGGAAGAAAGAATTGACATTTCCAAGAGAGACCTCTTAGCGGCTTATGATGAAGCGAATAGCGACGGTAAGGCACTGCTGGAGAAATTGTATGGCAAAGCCATCTTTACGAAAGACATCACAGAACGTGTAAAGACATTCGAGGATGCCTTAGAAGTGCTTGGGGAAGTCCACTGTTTTGTTAGCGAGTATAATACGCTGGTAAACTCCGGACTTATCCACTCCTTATCTCCAGACCTCGTAGCTTACCTGAAGCTCCGTATTATTACTGCAGCCCTCAATGAAGGCTGGGAGCCTCAGTTTACTGTTGACGAGTACCGCTACTATCCCTGGTTCGATTTCTACACACAGAAAGAGATTGACGAAATGGATGAGGAAGACAGAAGCCGTGTCGTTAGTCGTGCGTCCTGCAATGCGAATGCGAATGGCGGTTGCGTTTGTGCGAACGCGAGCAACGCTTCTTCGTACTCGTATGCGGGCAGCGGTGCGCGTCTCGCCTTCAAGACACGTGAACTCGCCATTTATGCTGGCAAGCAGTTTATTGAAATTTGGGCTGACTTTGTGTTCCGTCCAGAAACAAAGGAAACAGAAGAATGAACACACGAAAGCCCTTCAACTTCGATGAGCTTCTTGCCAAGGAAAGAGCCACGAAACCCAAGAAAGTGCAAGGTCACCATGAGAGTGACCTCCAGATTTCTTGTGTGAAGTGGTTCAAGATGCAGTACAAAAGGTACATCATCTTTGCTGTTCCTAACGGTGGTACCAGGGATAAGAAAGAAATGATATGGATGCTCCGTGAGGGCATCCTCCCTGGCGTTGCCGATCTGGTCATCTTGGGTGACAGAGGGAAAATCCTCTTCGTTGAAATGAAGACACCTAAAGGAACCCAGAGCCAGCACCAGAAGGATTTTGAAGAGAAAGTAACCCAACTCGGTTTCCAGTATATCGTCTGCCGTTCTCTGGAGAGCTTCATGAAAGCCGTCCGTGAGTGGGTGGAAAAGATACGCTGGGAGTAAAAAGGAATAGAGAAATGGATTTATCACTGATGTCTATCCTGTTCAGCAGCGAAGTGAAGAACGCTGGCTTCATTGGGGTGCAACTGATTTTCGACCCCAAGACAGCGAGTGGCGTGGCAATGGTCGAGTCGCTTAATGGGGATTTGGATGGCCTTGCCAAAGCTGTCAGTGCCAGCATCGGTAAGAGGGGCAATGGAAACAGGGAGGAAATGTTCGACCTGTTCGCCAAGATTGTCCTCGAAAGCTGCAAGGGAAGACCAGACAGATTATTGAAATTATCATCATTTATCAAACAGACTTATGAATTCTAAGAAAGTTATCAATATCGGCATTGACCTTGAAACGCTCTCAACGTTTCCGACAGCAGCTATCGTAGCGATTGCTGCCAAGGTCTTTACAATAGATCCTGATGAGAAATGTGACGGAGAGCAGTTCCGTGCGAATATAAACCCCATGTCTTGCATCGTCAACGGTTTCCATGTGGAGGAAGAGACCTGCAAATGGTGGAGTGAGCGCGAAGACACTGTGAAGAAGAATATGCTCAACCCGTCCTTCCCGTCCATGAATATCGCATCAGCCCTCGACAGTTTCACAGACTGGATAGAACTTGTGAAATCGAACTACGAATGTGACGACGTGGTGATATGGATGGAAGGCACTGACTTTGACGGTGCCATCCTCCGCAATGCCCTTCGCCGTACGTTCCCAGAGAAGGGGCGCAAGGCTGTGCCCTGGCATTATCGCCAGCTCCGTGACGCGAGGACATTCATCCTCGAAGGTATCAGACTGTTCCATGGTAACGTAGAAACCCCTTTTGAGCTGATACCAAAGCCAGAGACGCCTTTCCTGCATCATGACCCGATGGGTGACGTGGAGCAGATGATTTGGAATATCCGCTATGTAAACAAATTATTCACCAATTCAATACAAAAGTAACAATGGTAAGCGTAAAGATTCAACTTTGTGGTGGCATCATGCCAGCCAAGGCCCATGAGGACGATGCTTGTTTCGACCTCTACGTTCCTAAAGAGACCGTCATCAAGACAGGACGGCAGATTATTCCGCTGGACTTCAAAATCCAGCTTCCCAAGCAGTACTGCGCACATGTGCGCTCTCGCAGTGGATTCTCTTCAAAGGGCTTGATAGCCTATTTCTCATGCGACAAGAACTATGAGCATCCCGTCAGAGTTGATGCAGACGTCATCACCGGCATCGTTGATTGCGGTTTTACTGGTATCGTCGGTGTTATCCTCAAATGCGCTGGACGCCTCACACAGATGGACGAGTGGAGTATTAAGCTTCTTGATGCTTACAGCAAGAAAATAGATATCGGCATCGAATGGGATGGTGAAATGGTCATCAAAGCTAAGGAGCGTATCGCCCAGCTTGCAATTGTTCCTGTTCCTGAGACGGTGTTTGAGGTCGTCGATAAGATTGATGACAGCGAACGAGGTGAGGGAGGCTTCGGCAGCACTAACGAGAAAGGAGGTGCGTCATGAGGACCAGAAGAACGCTCGGCATGATGGCAGCGATGATGGCTGTTGCTGCAGCAGGAGGTGGAAGCCACTTTATGCTCCGCCGTCCTGCAGAAGTAAAGCCCCGTGACAATACGAGAGCAAGAAAGCTGTACCATGTGGACGTGCAGGAGCATGAGTTCATCGTCCACGGTGAGGCTATCATGGCCAAGAACCGAAAGACGGCTCTCAAGATTTATGCAAACAGACACAAGAGTGATTTTCGTAAATAACGCATTTGTTCATGCCGCCCGTTGACCGGGAGGTTAGCAGGCGGTTTCTTAAAGATTCACCAAAAACAAGAAAATATGAAATTCAACGTATCAAGTTCCTCCCTTGCCGCGAAACTCGTCGCATTAGGGAAAGTCATTAACAGCAAGAACTCGTTACCCATTCTGGGTGACATAGTGTTTGACATTCAAGGCACCCAGCTCAACCTCATGGCATCCGACAGTGAGGTGTGGATGCAGACGGGCTTGGAGCTGACGGAAGCAGATGGCGACTGCTCTTTTGCCATCGGCTCCCATGATATCATCGAGGCAGTCAAAGGACTGTCCGAACAACCTCTCACGTTTGATGTGGACCTGCAGAAGAACCTCGTCAAGATCATCTACAACAACGGTAACTTCTCCATGCCAGTGGAGGACCACAAGGATTTCCCCAAGCCAGTAGAGATAAAGGGTGACGTCCACAAGCAGATAGACAAGGCAATCTTCAACGAGTGTATATCCCGTGCGCTGTTCGGCTGTGGTGACAGTGACTTGCGTCCTGTCATGAACGGTGAGTATTTCGACTTCACAGATAAGTACCTGGCCATCGTTGCCAGTGACGGTCACAAGCTCGTCCGCAACATGCTCACGGAGTACAAGAGCGAGACCATCGGCTCGTTCATCATGCCGAAGAAAGTAGTTGCCGTTCTTCGTAGCACATTCAACAAAGAAGCCGGAGAGGTGCATCTGCACTTTGACGACCGTAATGCCAAGCTGGAGTTCGACACGACAACCATCACGTTCCGACTCATCGAAGGACGTTACCCGAACTACAACTCCGTCATTCCGCAGAACAACCCCAACGAGGCACGTGTTGACCGTGCCTGCCTGCTGGCAGCTCTGAAACGTGTGCAGAACTTCTCCAACAGCTCCAGCTACCTTGTCTGCTTCCGCTTCGAGGGCGACAAGCTACAGTTGGATGCTGAGGACTACGACTTCTCGAAGACAGCCACCGAGGACGTTGCCTGCGAGTATAATGGCAGTCCGCTGAGCATCGGCTTCAAGTCCTCCACATTCGTGGATATCCTCGCCAACATGACGAGCAAGGAAGTCATTATCCAGCTCAGCGATCCGTCACGTGCAGCGCTTGTTGTCCCTGCAGAGCAAAAAGAGGGTATGGAAGTGCTCATGCTCATCATGCCGATGTTGTTAAACAATTAAATATTCGCAATTATGGAAAATCAGAATGTATTACAGCCGATATTCGGCAATGAGGTGGTCATCACCAAGCAGAAACAGAAGGAAGTAGCCGAGGACCTTGTCAAGAAAGTCCTCGACGGTAACGTGTCGCCCATCAATGCCTACGTGCAGCTCAAGGGTATCGCTGACGCACTGACAGCAGCCATCAAGGATCCTGCCCTGGTGGAGAGCGTTCTCACCGAGCGCATGAAGTGGGGCAAGGAAACGCCCGTGTTCCATGGTGCCATCGTCGCCATCAGTGAGGGTGGCGTGAAGTACGACTTCGAGGTATGTGGCGACTCAGTGTATAACGACCTCGCCAAGCAGAAGGAAGAGCTGGAGAAGAAGATTAAGGAGCGCCAGAAGTTCCTCATGGGTCTGCCAGAGGAAGGCGCAACTATCGCCGACCAGAGCACAGGGGAAATGTGTAGCGTCAAGCGTCCTGCCAAGACCTCTACCACCGTTGTCCGAGTAACCTTCCCGAAAGAGTAATGCCGAAGACCATTATCTTTGAACCAGACGCATGGAAGCACAGTCAACTGAGCCTTGCTGCCAGATACGGAGGAATCCGCATCAACGGACAGGAGTATTATGTTGACTGTCCTTCCGAGTGTCTTATCCGTAAAGACTGGGAGAAGGTGGTAAAAGCTGTCGGAGTGGAGAAAGCAAAATGCCTCATCCGGAACGGCTATACCACGGCAACCAGCGCAATGGCTTTCATCCGTAAGGAGAGAGCTGAGGCTAAGGCACAGCGCGAGGTTCAAGAAGACAACCAACCAACGTTATTCTGACTATGGCAAAAGGTAGAGCATTATATCAGCCAGAAGGGAAAGCCCAGAAGTATAACCGATGGGCTGCAAACTTTTACACGGGATGCCGGCATAACTGTGGGTACTGCTACCTCAAGCGTGGCAGTCTCGCACATGTGTGGGACACAGAGCCGCACCTGAAGAAATGCTTCAAGGATGAGGCCGATGCTCTTGCGATATTCAAGAAAGAGCTTCTTGACAACCGTCTGCGCGTCCGTGCGGAAGGCGGTGTGTTCTTCTCCTTCAGCACCGACCCGTGTGACCGTGACACCTTCTGGCTTACACGCCGTGCCGCCCTGTTCTGTCTTGACTGCGACGTTCCCGTGACGATCCTCACCAAAAGCGCATGCTGGCTTTCCGGCAGATATGGAGGTGAGGTAGAGCAGGAATTGTTCGGTGAAAAGGACGACAGGGATATCTTCAGCCCAGCAGTAAATCGTGGCATATTGGCTGTTGGGTTTACTCTGACAGGACGTGACGATATGGAGCCAGGAGCATCAAGCAACGATGCCCGTATCGGAGCAATGGCTTTCCTCAAGGAGCAAGGTGTTAAGACCTTTGCATCGGTGGAACCCATCGTCGACACAAAATCATCATTGAAGGTAATTGAGAAAGCAGCACCATATTGCGACCTCTTCAAGATTGGTCTGCGTTCCGGAGTCCCTAAGGACTACTATGCCAAGAAGCTCGATGATGGCGATGACTTCATCAGCTTAGAAAAGTTCATGACCATAGCCTCCAATATCATTCTCGACGCGAAGAAGAAGGTGTACTGGAAAGAGAGCATCCGTTGTAAGAAGTTCGCCAAGCCCTATCTCGCTTCGCCTATTTCCGTAAGTTCGACTTATAATCTATTCAACAGGTAATAATCTAAATTCAAAATCATTATGTGGTACTTTTTATCATTCGTCGGTGGCGTAGTAGCCACCTTGTTAGCAGAGTTCTTTATCTTGTGGCGTTGTTGTAAAGAAGATAGCATGACAGATGAAGGGATTTATTAAACGTATCATCGCCTTTCTGTTGGCTATCCTGCAGGCAACAGTTATTCCACCCAGTGTCATCCAAATGGTGACGACGAAGCTGGAGCGTAAATACAAGAAAGAAAAGGATTTCGAGCAGCAGGAGCAAGACAGGCTCCAGCGAAAGCTCGATAAACACAGGAGAAAGAACAAATGAAAGCGCTAAGTATTATTCAGCCGTGGGCGAGTCTTATCGCCACCGGCATCAAGGACATCGAGAACAGGACGTGGCGCACGAACTACCGTGGCGAGTTCCTGATCCATGCTTCTGCAAAGCATTTGAAGGAGGGATGGAACGCGCTCACCATGGAGCAATGCAAAGCCGCCAAGAGGCTCATCTGTCCGTTCGGGAATGTCAATGATGTCAAGCTGCTTCCCGTGTCAGCCATCATCGGCAAGGCCACACTTGTGGACTGCGTACAGAACCATCCTTCTGTATGGGCTGAGAAAGGAGTTTGGAACTGGGTGTTGAAAGACGTCGTTCTTTTCAACAACCCCATCACTAATGTCAAGGGCAAGCTCGGGTTCTGGGAGTTTGACGACGCTCTTTTGGAAGGCGTGACACCATGTGTCGCCTCTTCTCTGTATTCACGAGTGTATTTTCAAGAAAAGCAAAAATGAGACTATGAAACTGTTTTTATTCGACTTAGAGACAACTGGCACGGATGCCGTCAAGAATGGCATCCACCAGATTAGTGGTAAGATTATCATCGACGGCACGGTCCGTCAGACTTTCGATTTCAAGGTACGTCCCAAGGATGGTGCCGAGTACGACCCTGACGCATTGGCCGTCGGCAAGGTGACGGAAGAGCAGCTAAAGGCATATCCTTCAATGCAGGAGGTGTTCCCACAGGTGGTTGCCATGCTCGACCAATATGTCAACAAGTTCAACAAGAGCGATAAGTTCTACCTTCTGGGATTTAACAACTCTCATTTCGACAATGGCATGTTCCGCCAGTGGTTCCCCGACAACGGCTTCAAGTATTTCGGCTCTTACTTCTGGAGTAATAGCTTCGACTGTATGGTACTGGCCACGCCGTTGCTCTGTGACCGCCGTGCTGCCATGAAGGACTTCAAGCAGTCCACCGTTGCTGAGGCTCTGGGCGTTTATGTGGATCCTGCCAAGCTGCACGATGCATCCTACGACATCGAACTGTGCCAGGCTATCTATGACAAGGTCTGTGGTAAATACTAAAGTCAAGGTTAGCGAGGTGTCGGTCCTCTGCCAGAACTGTACGAAGATGAGGGACTGTCTCAAAGACAGGCTTACCGCCCTCTTTATGGCTCATACGACTTATTGTACACGGTTCGACAATAAGGACAAGACACCTCGCCTTTTCCCCTTCCTCCAGCCTTACGAGGCAGAGTACAAGGATGCGGAATATATGTATCACAACAGCAAGAGATATGAAAAAGGCAAGAACGCTGGCTCAGTTGGTAGCTACACTTCATCCAGCCATCAAGGACACGGATGACGACACCGTGTATAGCCTCCGTGCCGGCATGTGGCCCAACAGTGAGAGTGAAGGGCATGTCTGGCTTGTTGGCTATTTCTCCAAAGAGGTCGATGCCTGGTGGTGCGTCGGTCGTGGGAAGACGATGTACAAGGCTGTCAAGCACCTCAAAAGGCAACTTACAGTCAGAGAACCTAACGAAAAAAGACTATAAATTATGGATGACACAGGAAACGTGAGAATACATATTGTGGTGTTCCTTACCATGATTTCACTCTATGCACTGAACTTTGTCAGTACCGAGAAATACGAGGCAGCACTGCAGACCTATATGGCCATCATGGTAGGTGCCATCTATTTTAAAATCAAGAGACGATGAAGGAACGATTGCCAAGAAAGCTGAAAAAGGAAATGCCGAAGCTCCGCAAGGTAGGACTGATGCAAATACAATTTGGCACAAGAAAAGGCTTTGGCTTCAACAAATGGACGTGGAAACTCTATGCCAGAGTTTGTGGATTTCTGATGAAGAGCTACAAGGAATCTTTTCCACCGATTGGACCACAGCCAACAGAAGGAAATAAGAACATTCTATATAGAGGATATGAATAGGAAAAAGGACATCTTTGGTAATGAGATAAGCAAGAAAGACTCCCTGCGCGAACAGTTTGGTGCGAACCCTTTTACGGTGTTCGATACGAAGGAGCAGCACTGGCGTGAGCGTAAGCAGTGGTGGAACAACAAAGGCATCCTGCCGCCGTTGGAGCCTATGGAGTCGAAGAGTATGGTCAACATGCCAGATGACAAGTTCATCAAGGCGGCATCAACCTTTGACCCGGTATTGTGCGAGCTGATGTATCGCTGGTATTGCCCGGAGGGTGGTGCTATCCTCGACCCGTTTGCAGGAGGCTCCGTTCGTGGCATCGTAGCCGGCTACCTTGGCTACAAGTACACAGGTATCGACATTCGTCCTGAGCAGGTGGCCAGTAACATCGATCAGGCTTCACGCATTCTTGGTCCGAGCAAGCAACCAGAGTGGCTGACAGGCAGCAGCAACGTGCTACTCTTTGATCAGTTCCTTACTGACCGTCGCTTTGACATGATGCTTACTTGTCCGCCGTATTTTAACCTGGAGGTTTATTCTGATATTGAGGGTGACCTCTCCAATATGGACTGGCCATCGTTCGTCGGCACCTACAGGAGCATTATCCGCAAGGCGTGTGCGCTGCTGAAGAAGGATGCTATGGCAGTCATCGTAGTTGGAGAGATTAGAGCCAGAAACGGTTATCTGTATGGCTTAGTTCCTGCTACCATCAAAGCATTCGAGGACTGTGGGATGAAGTATTACAATGAAGCCGTGCTGGAAACTCCAGTGGTTTCGGCACAGAAACGGGCATCGAGCACCATGCGTCACGGCAAGCTGGTTAAGGTACATCAGAACGTGCTCATGTTCAAGAAACCTTATTAAGTAGTAACTCATTTTATTCAACAGAAATTATGAAAGAAATCAAGAAAATAAGAGAAGAGATCGAAGGGCTGCAGGATAGCCTTCATAGTGATGGAATCCATCAGTTTACCATTGATTGGGTGGAATTGTTTATCGAAGAGCTTGTGGAGCAAGAGACTGGAGAGTCCAGACTGAGTGACGAGACGCTTTTAGGCTCTATGGCTTATCGGTTAGATACTCTGTTAGAGATTGCCAAGGCAGATACCGAGGACTATCTCATCTTTAAGCGCATGCAGGAAATCATCGAAGAAGGAAGAAAGCAATGAGTCTGGAAGAACTGATGCGGAACGACTGGGTGCAAATCGCCAAGCTCCACATATACTGCAAGGTAAAAGGCTACACTGAGGATGGTATGGTCGTAGGAACTACAGCCAGCGGTGGCACTTTCGTAAAGCATGTGGACGATTTGAGTCCTATCGAGCTGGTGCAAGACACAATCCTCTGCACGCCGTTCTGGCTTGTCCGCAAGGGAGTGTTCAAGAAAGTCATCCGCAACGTCGTTTCTTTCGTCTATGAGACAGGTAGCAGACGGCTCGTTGTGGAGGTGGCTGACATGGGTATTGTGAACGTCCACTATATCGGCTTCATGCACGAGCTGCAGCACCTCTACCGCCATTACACAGGCAAGGCCCTGGAGGTGGATATGATGCACAGCAAGCGTAAGGAATATAGCAAACGTTACTATCACAAGGAGGGGTGACTATGTATTTCGACCTGACAAATAACGCCCAGCGTCAGCAGTTCCGTGAGATAGTGGAGCGTATGCTGCAGCGTGGTACCATCGTGCGTCTGACTGATGAACAGCCGAGGACGCTGGATCAGAACTCCTTCTACCAGTTGCTCATTGCTTACTTCTCCAGCAAGACAGGCATCAAGCAAAGCTCCATCCGTGACACGCTCATCAAGTGGACCATCTGCCCCGATATCTTCATGAGGAACGGCAGGGCTCGTTCTTCTGCTGACCTCACTCGCGACGAAATGCGGACGGTCATCAGCCGCTTCCAGTTCTGGGCTTCTACGGAGGCAGGTGTCGAGCTGCCGGACTCTGACGACTACCGCCTGGTTATCAACTCGCTAAGGCAGGTAGAGGAGGACAGGGAGTTTATCGAGCAGCCGGGTATCAAGTGGTTACCAAAGTAAAGTGTATTATTATATAAGTGTTTTTCAATTGCGGACTGCCGTGAGGCATGCTGCAGTTTGGCATAAGCAGAGAGCCATCCAGCCGTGAGGTCGGGTGGCTTTTATGATGCGCCAGCGTTGCAAATATGATTAACAACGTTTAACGATTTAGATTAAATTTTTCCCTTGAAAAGTTTGCATATTTGATTATTTCTTTGTATCTTTGTATTGCAAATAAGATAATAATCAATTCTAAAAAGGAACAGTTATGAATACTCAGAACATCAACAACAGCGAGACTCAGAACCGAGTAAACAACAGCAAGCCCAGCTTCTACAGCAAGAAGCTCTTCTTCGCTCGTATTAGTGCCATGATGAAAGACGGCATGTCACGCAGTGATGCATTCAAAAAGGCGTGGGCGATCGTCAAGCTCTACCACCGCCTGCTGACTGAGGACACCGTATCGTTCATCTACATCATGAAGGACGGACGTTACTGCAAGGCAACCGCCCGTATGACCGACAAGCTCCGCACGGAGAACCCCAACTGGAAAGCCAACGAGCTTACGTTCCCTTACTTCGACGTGAATTGCAACGGCATCCGCTCGTTCATCTGCGCCAACTTCGTGAAGTGCTGCTAAGCAAATTGTAATAACTTCAAATCCAGCGACTATGCAGGCAATCTCATTCCCCACCTTTTGCCAGAGAGTTTCACAGCTTATGGACCTCGACATTGCTCCAGTCAAAGACGGAGAGCATAAGGCAAACACGATGCTGGCTACCCAGCGAGTCCCCAAGCCCAAGATACAGATATGCTTCTCGGACTTCACCTATGGAGAGACTGGCAAGCCGGACTTCATCGCTGAGTTCTTCGATACTGAGACGCGGTTCTATCTCGGAGCCGTTGGTACCAGCTACGATGACAAGCAAGAGAAAGTCCTCTTTGAGCACTTTGAAATAGGTGTCAGCCCATCGGGACAGTACAACCAGCATAATGAACCCGTTGAGGCTAACGGTGAGCTGTGGCAGTTCTATGAGGGCAAGAGCCTTGCCTGGGCTGTCAAGTCATTCCAGATGGGTGGCGCAAGGAAAGGGCGCAAGCCTATCCGCAAGTGGTAGTAAAGATTGATTTCACCATAAGTTTCTGTTGAAAGTAGTGGGTGTGTTCCTTCGTGAGCGCATCCACTATTTCGTTGATGCTGATGATGCTGTTCTGTCGCCTGCTGGATTGCATATTTGATTAACTTTATTTAATAAAACTTTCTCCGTAAAAACTTGCATATTTGATTATTTCTTTGTATCTTTGCTTATGCAAATAAGATAATAATCAAACCCATTTAACGGAACAAGTTATGAATTACTGCTCAAATTACAACCCAGACAAGATCGAAATCCTCGTCAGCGATTTCGTGTATTACTCCAACAGTGTTGACCCCAGCGAGGCAGAACTTGCAAAGGTCGTCCACGACCAGTTGATGGAGCTCGTTTCAGAGCAAGAGCTGGCAGTGTTAGTCAAGGAATACGAAGTGTTCAACTAATCATTAGGAGGAGTTATCATGGAAGCTATCGACTATCAGAACGATATCTGCATCTGGTTCATCGAGGGCCAGGAGATAGGACACCGCGAACATCACTTCGACTGGAAAGAAGGTGACGTCATCACTACCGACGGCAAGAAGACAGAGATTTATGCTATCGTCAAGAATACCCCTGACAACGTGGAGCTGCTGACTGACATGTTCAGCCGTTGTTCTGGAATCTTCCGTGGAGCCAAGCAGCAGAAGGTGTTCTTCCGGAAAGAGCTCACCAGCCTACTGCTGAACCCATCACAGCCCAACAAGTGGTTCAAGGGCATCCGTCTTGACATGCAGGACGCGAAGGCCATCCTCAGACAGAAGTACAAGGAAGTGAACGAGCAGACCTTTGAGAAAGTCTTTGATGTCATCGATGAGTATCTGGACGAAATGGAGAACTAATCAAAATAAATACGACTATGAGTGAAATGGCTATAAGAATTGCCGACGGCAAGGAAATTAAGATCGGCACCTGCAACGAAATGTTCTATTGTCGCTATGACCAGTGGAACCAAATACACTACGATTACATGCAGAATGGTTTGCTATGGCGCATACCTCTTCCTGAAGAAGATGATATCAAGCCTGGCGACTTCCCATACCCTCTCATCCGCACGGACTACAAGCCGTGGCATGTGATTATCGACGAGTCTAAGCTGGAGCTGGAGGACAAGTCACTGATGATGCGCAACCCTGGAAGCCTCCAGATGGTCGAAAAGTACATGGGGCTGATAGCAAGCGTCAAGTGTTATCACGGACTGAAACTGCCAGAGAGCAGCGAGGAAACAATGTTCTTCTGGAACGGGAAGAGCAGTCCGCTGTATCTCTCTTTCCTGGAGAATGGCAAAGACCAGATGTTTGTTTGTGTGTCATGCCGCTGCTGCAGAAAGACGTGGGGCTTCAGTTTCAACGAGATAGCACCGGCCATCAGTTCCCTTTGGATGAAGCTCCGCCTTTGGCATGCCTGCACCGACTATTGGTTCTCCCTTCCCTCGAAGAAGTCCGAAGACAAGCCCTACGACCTCATGCTCATTGGAGCGAAGAACCGTGCCTACAGGCTCACGACCACCATGGAGGGCGAATACATGCTGATCCTTGTCAAGGAGAACAATGAGAAGATTACCGAGGTCAGTGGCACGTGGGAAGTGGTTCGCAACAAGCTCCTGACTTTGCTGGAAAACAAGGGTGAGGTATTTGAAATGAGGTGTCGTTATCTGAATGAGGAATGAGCGTATGAAGAAGCTGCTTATTGACGTAATGCTGATGGGGGGGGTAAATTCTACTGTCAACTGACGTACAAGTATAACCCATTGTTCAAGCTGGACCTCAAAGACGTTGAAAGGTTCACCTATGAAAAATGCCCTTCATTAAAGAACCGCAAGGACGTGGTACTGGTAATGGGCGAGAATAACAAGAAAGTATTTACTTAACAAGAATAATATGGCTAAGAAAGTAGAAAGCAAGTTCCTCATCATCGAGGCAACGGCTCAAGAATTTATGGACGCTGGCTTTGGTGCCGGTCCTGTCACCGACTGTGGTGTGCTGACTGGTGGCATCTTCGCTGGCTTCAGCATGATATCCGTCGGCGGTGGTGAGCGTATGATATGTGACTACTGCAACGACGAGATCAAAGCTGAGGACACCTGCTACTATGTGGCGGTGCTCAACCAGGTTATGTGTAAGGAATGCTTCGAGCGTTGGCACAAGTCAGCGAAATACTATCCGGAAGATGTGGACTTTGAAAAGCAGAATTTCCAGCGCACACAAGACATGCTGGAAGCTGCAAGGCTTTAATGTTAAATCAAAAGGGGAAGAGAATTATGAATACAAGTATAGCAAACAAGGCCATGCTCCGCTTTGCTAAGGAGTACGCCAAAGAGAACTGGTACCTGGAGGGATGGCAGAAGCCCGATGACTTCTGGGGCAACGCTTTCGACAAGCAGCTACACCCTGACAAGCCGCAGGTGGTTCGTGTCTGTTACGTCGCTCCCATCTTAGAGGAAGACAAGGAGGACCTGTATCACTGGAAGATGCCACGCATAGAGATTGACAGCCACTTCGGACAGCCTCGCCTTAACGTCGTTGACCGTGAGCAGAACTTCTGCTGCCTGTCCTACGACCGGGACACCAACGAGTTCAAGGAAGCGCAGGCTTGGGGAAGCAAGGGACTGGAGCTGGCCGCGAGTGTTAAGAGCCAACTGGATCTGTTTATCCAGATGATGAAGGACGGCTATGACGTCCAGTTTGAATGACCTCTGACGGGGCTGGGTTATTATCTATTTGCAAAAGAATCTGTTCCGTAGCCCCGTCTCGGGCAGGCTGTCACACCGACGGTCTGCCCTTTTTCTTTTGCCGTGCAGACATAAAAAGAATGGACGAGCTTCACAGCCAGTCCATTTCAAATGCAAATAAGATAATATCAATCACAAAAAGTAACCTCCCGTCAAAAGACGCCGAGGCAGAACAATTTGGAATTGTATTAATCTCATTTGCAAAATTAGCCTTTTTTCATCGAAATCACAAGGATTTAGCCAAATTTTTAAAAAAAATAATCATTTTATATCGTAAAAAGTCGTAAAAGTTACAATAAATGATTATATTTGCAGCGTTTTTATAATCACATTCAAATTTTACCGACAGAAAAATGGATAAGTTAGTTAACGTTAGGGAGTTAGTCATTAACCCGATGAACCCTCGGACCATCACGGAGTTCATGCAGGAGAAGCTGACCCAGAGCCTCTTGCTCTCTCCCTGGATGATGGCCATCAACCCCATCAAGATTGATAGCGAAGGTGTTATATGGAGTGGTAACGCCCGCTGTAAGTCCCTCCGCTCCATTCTTGAAATGGATGAGGATTCCATAGAGGACATGCTGACCCAGCAGACCATCTACAGGAACATGACCGACGAGCAGCAGCGTAACCTTATCCTGTACTGGAAGAACTGGCAGGAGAACCCGGAGGTGCCATGCCGTGACGTGAGCAGCTTTACTGAGGATGAGAAGCGCGAGCTGCTGGTGAAGGAAAACCTGCATGCCGGTGAGGACGATCCGGAAATGCTGCGTAAGTTCTTTGACCGTGACCTTATCAGCGACTTCTTCGGCACCGTAAGCTGGGACCTCTATGACTATGCCGACAAGATAAATGATGTTGAGGCTGGTAAGAACAAGATTACGATGAAGACCTTCAAGTGTGGCTACGTCGAGTTCTTCCTGACCGATGCAGAGTATGAGAGCCTGGAGGAGCTTGTGGAGGAATACAAGAGCAAGCACGGTGACAAGACCGACGGTTTCCTTGCCTGGCTGCTGGGTGATGAAGAGCTTCAGAACGCCATCCTCTACGGTGAGAAGGAAGACAGTGGCGATGGGGAGGAAGAGACGAGTGAACAGGAAGTAGAACCAACAGGAGAGGAGGAATAAACCATGATACAGCAAATCAATGTCAGCGAGCTACAGCTCAACCCCATCAACCCCAGAAAGATCAAGGCTGCTAACCTCAAGAAGCTCCAGCAGAGCATCATGCTCTTCCCCAAGATGCTCAACGAGGCAAAGCTCATCGTTATTGACGAGGGCAATGTTGTCCTTGAGGGCAACCAGCGTGTTAAAGTGCTGCAGGAAGAGATTCTTGCCAAGGAGCCTTTCGCATGGAAGGTGGTACTGCAGGACAACGACCGCTACCAGACCATGAGCGAAAACGAGAAGGAGGCAGTCATCAGCTTCTGGGAGAAGTGGAAGGAGAACCCCATTGTCATCGTTGACAGACACGAGGGTCTCACCGATGAGCAGAAGAAAGAAGTCATCATCAAAGGTAACAAGGAGTTCGGAGAGTTCGACTACGGCAAGGCTGAAATCCTCTTCGACGAGGTGACGCTGGTGAACTTCGGTGTTGACGAGGGTGTGTTCTACGACCCCGACAAAGACCCCACCGTTGTAACGTCCATCAAGGGCAGTCGCGTGAAGAAGATTGACATGCTCATCTTCGGCAAGTACTCGGTGCCTGTCACCCGTGAGGAGTATGACCTGCTTCGTGAGAAGTACGAGGAGTATGTTGACACAGCATGTGTGGACTTCGGCTTCGTCAAGGATATTGTCAGCAAACTTAACGCAAGATAAACTATGGATTACGTAAAAATCACAGACATTCACCCTGCGGAATACAACCCCAGAAAGCTGAGTGATGCAGCCTTCGTGGAGTTGCAGGGCAGTCTCAAGACCCTCGGCTTTATCCTGCCGATCATCATCAACAAGGATAACATGACCATCATCGCCGGCCACCAGCGTACGAAGGCAGCGACGAAGGTAGGCATCGAAGAGGTTCCCTGCTTCTACGTCCATGGCGTGGAGCTGCAGGATGAAATGCTCTTTAACCTCATCCACAATGGTGTGGAGCATGAGCCTGAGACACTCGGCACTTTCAAGGGTAGCCTTGCACCTGCTCAGTTCTACACGGAGATTCCAAACAAGGACTTTGACCTGCCTCAGTGTCAGCCGACATTGGTGAAGGACATGTGCGGTCTTATCATGCGCTACCAGGATGCACTCTGCGCCATCATCTGCGGAAACGAGGTGGTGTTCGGCAACAACTACGTGTATGCCTGCCAGCGTCTTGACATTCCCGTTCATGCCTACGTGCTGGAGGAAGAGAAGCGCGGCATCTTCGACTATTACTTCAAGCAGGACTATGGCGTGTTCTGCTATGACGCTCTCGACTGCCCGGAGTTCCAGCAGGGACTCGCCCAGCCGCCACGTCATGCAGCCATCGACTGGTCCATCCTCTACCGTCAGGTGGTGAAGTGGCTGTTGGAGGAGGATAAGGGTATCAACATTCTCGACTTCGGCTGTGGCAAGGCGATGTGTATCGACAAGGTGCGCATGCAGCATAACTACCGAAACGCCATCGGTCTGGAGTTCTTCAACCACAACCGTGTAGGTATCTCTGTGGAGAAGGGTCACCAGATGATTGACAGGTTCTTCGAGCATTACCAGAAGCACGGCAAGTTCGACTATGTCATCTGCGATGCCGTCATCAACTCTGTGGTGAGCCAGTTCGCTGAGGATAACGTGCTGACGTGCCTCAACCTGTTCTGTAAGATGGGTGGCAAGGTGTTCTTCTCCGGTCGCATGAGAGCCAACGTGGAGAAGTTGATCGATGCCAAGCGATGCACTACCGACGGTGGTCTGTCCGTCCGCTTCCTCGATGACAACGGTCTCACGGCGTATATCCTGCAGGGACAGTGGTTCTTCCAGAAGTTCCTACGCAAGGAGCAGTATGAGGCGCTGCCGGAGAAGTTCGGTCTGGAGCCTTTCGTCACCTATGAGAAGTCCGGCTATTTCGGCTTCGGCTGTACCAAGGTGCGTGAGCTTCCCGTGGAGCGTTACCGTGAGGCCCTTATCTATGAGTTCAACATGCAGCTTCCCAACAAGGTACGCTATGGTCGCCACCAAGACGCACTGAAGGTCTTTGGCTTCGACCCTGCCACCGATGAGGAGGTTGCCGATATCTCAAAGCGTAAGTAGTTAACGTTCCGTGACTGGGGAAAAAAGTTGCACGAGGGATTAAAAATAAAAGCCTAAAAAGTTGCAAGATTGATTATTTTTTTGTATCTTTGTCTATGCAAGTAAGATTATTTATCAATCCAGAAAACGAGCAAAAGAACAATGATTACAATTGAATACGCCGAGCTGAAAGGCACCTACAAGATACTGTGGCTCCGATATGTTAGCGGAGTGGACTTGAGTAACCACTGCATGAAGTCACTGCTGGGTCACAATGACCGTCGCGTCCGTGGTTTTATGCGTAAGCTGCCCGAGAACCTCCAGCTTGAGGAGTCACGCTATTACTATCTCTGTGGCGTGGATGCAAACTTTGTGTGGGAGAAGAACCTCCACCTGGCCTTCACATACAGTTGTGGTGAGGTGCTGGAGGTCGATGATCAATTCATCCACTGCCGCATCCTGAATGCCCGTAGGCTCGAAATCAGCAACAGATTTATTGACTGGTCCCTTCCTCAGTCACGGAACAAGTTTTTCAACACCTGCCGCAATTGGTGGTTTGCGAATATGATAGCCCGTAATCCGGGCACGCGCCATCTGCCGCAGCAGGGAAACTTGTTCGGTTAGAAGATGAAGAAGCCAGATTTTGAGCAATTCAAAGAAGTAGCTGATGCCTGCCAGGGAAATCTCACGAAGATTGCGCAGGCCTTTAACGTGGTGCGCCAGACCGTCTATAACTGGCTCGCTGAAGAAAAGAAGTTCAGAGAGGTCGTCAACGACTATAAGATGCGCCTCTATGACGATGCCCTCACTGCTGCCCGTGCCCTTACTGTAGGCGTTCCCAAGGTCAACGAGAAGGGTCAGTTCGTAGGCTGGATAGAGCGTCCCGATCCGAACATGGTACGCTATATCCTCTCAACGCTCGGCAAGGATGACGGCTTTACTGAGCGCCGTGATATCACGTCCAATGGCGAGTCAATCTTCCCCAAGGTCATCAGTATCGGTCTTGAAGGTGCTGATGAGGAAGACAAGGAAGTAAAGGTCGAACTTTAAATACCCTTGTGCCGTGAGTCCTATCTACGTCATAGAGAAGCCGGAGTCCGTATCGGTCTGCATGGAGGCATCACCACTACTGGCGCACTACGCCCGTATGATACCTGGTATGGAGTTCTCGCAGGACAGCAACCTGTGGACGGCTCCCAAGGAGCAGAGGTCCTTCGTTATGGACTTCTGTCGTTTTGCCGTAAAGCGCTCTCTGGCTTCAGACATCGTAGATATCGACGGCAAGGTGGACGTCCATCAGCTCTTTGCTGACCGTATGCCGACCATGACGCTGCCGGAAGACCTGCCTTTCAAGCCCTACGACTACCAGACGAAGGGTATGCGCTATGCCCTGGAGCACAAGCGCACGTTCTTTGGTGATGACATGGGACTCGGCAAGACCCTGCAGGCTGTCGGTACCTGCTGGCTGGCAAAGTCCTATCCTGTCCTTGTGGTGTCGCCACTGGCCATGAAGGAAACATGGAAGCGAGAGTTCGAGAAATGGACGCAGAAGCGCTGTCTTATCATCGACGACGACCACCGCTATGACTGGTGGAAGTACGTCCAGACAGGCAGTTACAGCGTCGTCATCGTCAACTACGAGTCCATCCGTAAATACTTCATCGACCGTGTGAGAGGCGACAACTACGCTGTCAAGAACATCATCCCAGAGAAACATGTGGCGATGTTCAAGACCGTCATCATCGACGAGTGCCACCACGTCAAGGAGCGTTCCTCACAGTCCAGCAAGTTCCTCGAAAAGATCTGCCAGACGCCAGAGTATATCTTCATGCTCTCCGGCACTCCCATCGTCCTCGGCAATGCTGACCTCATCCAGCAGCTCAAGATTATGCGCCGCATGGATGACTTCGGAGGCGTCCGTAAGTTCAAGCAACGCTACTGCCGTGACGGTGCAAGCAATATGGCAGAGCTGAACATGCGCCTGTGGCAGACGTGTTTCTTCCGCCGTGACAAGTCCCTGGTACTGAAAGACCTGCCGGAGAAAACCCGTCAGCATCTTACCGTGGAAATCTCGAACCGTGGCGAGTACGAGATTGCTGAGCAGGACCTCGTCCGCTATCTGAAGCAATATGTCCGCATGTCGAACAAGCGCATCCGCAAGTCCATGCGTGGCGAGGTCATGGTACGCATCAGCCATCTGCGCCAGATTGCCGCCAAAGGGAAGATGCACGTGGCCATCCCCTTCATCCATGACGTCATCGACGGAGGGCAGAAGCTCATCGTCTTTGTGTTCCACAAGACCGTCACGGAGGAAATCAGAAAGCACTTTCCTGATATCGTCACCATCACCGGCTCCGATACCGCAGAGCAGAAGCAGAAGGCAATAGACACTTTCCAGTCAGACCCCAACTGCCGCCTTATCGTCGTGAATTATCGCTCCGGAGGCTGTGGCGTGACACTGACAGCAGCTACTCGCCAGCTTTTCATTGAACTGCCGTGGACTTGTGCCGACTGCGAACAGTCTGAGGCAAGAGCTCATCGCAACGGTCAGAAGAATGCGGTCAACTGTTACTATCTCATCGGCAAGAACACCATCGACGTGCAGATAAATGACGTCATCGAACAGGAACGTCTCGTGGCCATGAACGTCATCGGTGCCAGAGACGATGCCAGAAAGATATCAGAAATAGACAGAGCAATCAAAATCCTAAATATACAAGACAATGAATGAAATGACACCAATCAGAGAGAAGATCGCCCTGCGCATCAAGCAACTGGGCATCACCAAGAAATCTGTATGCGAGGACCTGGGGCTTACACTCCAGAACTTCTCGTCGTTCCTAACAGGAAAGCGCTGCTTCCCCATCGACGACCTCGAAATGGTGCTGATGTACCTCGGCCTCACCGTGAAGTCGAAGGACTACAAGCCCAACCCTGTCGTCACCGAGCAGCCTCCCGTAACCACTGAGGCAATCCGCAACAGCCAGCATGCACTCATCAGACAGAAGGTCAAGCTGCGCATTGGAGAGCTGAACCTGCCGTACAACAGCGTCGCCGCTTCAGCAGAACTCAATGCCAACAGCCTGTCGTCATTCCTCAATGGTAAGCGAGGGCTCAACATCAGACACATCGAGAAGCTGTTCGCGGTACTCGACCTCGCGCTGGTTGACAAGGAGGGCTTCACCTTCGGGGGAGTCACCAAAGCGGACACCGTGGAGGGTGGCGGGCAGTAAGCCGCAATAAGTGGACTTTTTAGACAGTCCACTATAGGCTGGGGGCCTGCCGAGGTGTAATTTGCCTCATGCGCGTGGGCGCGTCGCCAGTCCCCTGTTCAACAAAAAAAGTAACAAGAGAATGGCAACTGGAGAGGTAAAGATAAAACTATTCAAGAAGCAGGCGCAAGCGTGGAACTACCTGTCATCCTCCGACACCACCGTTAATGAGGTGCTGTATGGCGGAGGTGCCCGTGGTGGTAAGACGTGGTTCGGCTGTCTGTGGATGATACTCCGGAGAATCCAGTTGCCGGGAAGCGTAGGCCTCATCTGTCGTGAGCAGTCCGTCACGATGAAGAAGACCACGCTGATAACGTTCTTTGAAATACTGTCTAAGCTGGGGCTGACGGAACTGGTACAGTACAATGCCACGACGATGATTGCGGAGTTCAAGAACGGCTCCAAGATATTCTTCGTTGACCTGCAGTACCGTCCTTCCGATCCTGAGTACGACCGTCTGGGTTCGCTGGGTATCACCGACCTGTTCATCGATGAGGCTCAGCAGGTGAGCGAGAAAGCCGTGAGCGTCCTCAAGGGACGTTTCTCTGTGCTGACGGGCTTTATGGAGGACGGCACACCGTGGCGCACCATCCCCAAGGCGCTTTATACCTGTAACCCAAGGCGTAACTGGATATACAACGACTTCGTGAAGCCAGCCAAGGAAGGCAAGCTGCCACCGACGCGCAAGTTTGTCAAGTCGCTGCCGACGGATAACCCACACCTCGATCCGGCTTATATCGAGAACCTGCTGAGGGCTGACAAGATTACCGTCCAGCGTCTGTACTTCGGTAACTTCGAGTACGATGACGACCCTGCAACGCTGTGTGACTACGATGCCATCAACGACCTCTTCACTAACGACCATATCCAGCCAGTGGGTGCACACAGTGGAGCTGCCGATATCGCCGGTAAGGGTCACGACCGCTTCGTGGCAGGCTCATGGGTAGGCAATGTATGCACCATCGCCATCGACATGAACTACTCGCCTGGTGCTGAGGTGGAGAAGCAGCTAAAGAACCTCATGATACGGGATTCCATACCTCGTAGCCTCTGTATCGTGGATGCTGACGGTATCGGCTCTTTCCTGGAGTCGTACCTCAATGGTATCAAGGAGTTCCATGCCAACGCCAGACCCACCGACCCACGATATGCCAACCTCAAGGCTGAGTGTGCCTTCAAGCTGGCAGACCTCATCAACCGCCGTGCCATCAAGATTATATGTTCTGCGGAACAGAGGGAGCGCATCACCGACGAGCTGGGAGCATTGAAGCAGGCGTACATCGACAAGGACACGGTGAAGTTCGACATCATCAAGAAAGAGACGATGAAGGTCATCCTCGGCCATTCGCCTGACTATCTGGATATGCTCATCATGTCGATGTTCTTCCGTCTGTCGAAGGCTACAACAGGTCCGAAGGTCACCGTCAAGGTTCGTGAAACTGAATAGCACTGTTCAGTGGATATGAAGGCGCATAACAGACAAACAACGTAATTAAAGATGTAATTTTGAACATGAAAAAGAAGAAGAGAAAATCACAGAAGGCGAAAGACTGTCCCTATAAGGACTTTCTGATGCTGTTCCCTTTTGCCGCCAAGGAGGTGCAGCAAGACCTTCTGGCACGGCTGAAAAAGCAGCCTCGCCCCAACACCCTCTGTGGCAAGGACGTGCCGGAGAGCCTCAACGGCATCAGCTATGGAGCGCTCGATGACCTGCACTCTTCATCTGAGGACAAGGATCCTGTCGGCTCATGCGCCAAGGTGCTGTTGGGTATTGACCCTTACCAGTTGCTGGAGGAAGACGTGAACGACGTCTTTGGCTTTACGAACTTCGTCACCAGGGAGCTGCAGCGCATCAACAAGCTCTTCAAGGATATCAAGGTCAACTACTCCCCAGAGGAGATTGCCGCCGGCATCCGTGACCTCGACTTCGGCAGCTTCGGTGTCCTCGACTGGTATGCCAAGCGCATGGGTATCACCAACCAGAACGAGGTGCGTGACGTGGCGTGGGTGCGCATCTATCAATGTATGAAGAACGACTGCCAGAAGAATAACTTCGAGCGCAAGCTCAGTCAACAATACAGGTCCAAACTAAAGAATAAGAGCAAATGAGCAACTATAGCCTGAAGAATATAGAGAGTCACGGAACTGTGGAGAAGAAAATCCACGGTATCGTTGACGGTATGGGTGCCGACGTGGAGTATTTCTTCATGAACTGGGCGCAAGCCAACGTAGCCATCGATGATGTGGAGAAGCCCACCATCGTCTATGTGCTTCCACCGTCTGGAGAGTTCAACGTGGGATGGGCGCAGGTCAAGGACAAGCCAGATGCTCAGATAGCGTTCATCGCTCCCACAGACTTCGACTTTGAGGGTGAGGGCAACGATGACATCATCGAGCAGATGAAGCGCCTCTGTGTGAGATTCATCAAGGCTTTCAACGAGAGCGGACTCTTTGAGGCCATCGAAGGAAAGCTGCCGTACCGTGTGCTGTATGACTACCTCGACCGTAACGTCACAGGTATCGTCATCACTCCCAAAATCAAGGAGGAGGAAGGCATTATCATCTGTGGCAGTGATGAGGCGAGGGCTGAGGACGTGCTGGAGGAAAAGCCAGCAGAACCAGCAGAGCCGGAGGAACCAGTAGTTGAAGAACCGAATGAAGAACCAGTAGATAATGGAGGCGATTAAAGACATAGTAATCCAGCACCTGCAGGCTGTGCAGAAGGGCATCGCGGACAACATGACGAAGATGCACCGCACAGCGTCTGGTCGTACTCTCGCCTCGCTGTTGATCGAGGATGAGAGCACCAACGACAGCATCCGCATGCTGCTCACTGGTAGCAAGCAGTGGGAGGTGCTGGAGCGTGGTAGAGGTCCTGGCAAGGTGCCGTACAAGTTCGCCGACATCATCAAGGAGTGGATTCTGAAGAAGGGCATCAGCTATTCACAGTTCGCCCCCAAGGGCGCTCCTGCCGAGCGAGGGCTTAACAACCTCTCCTGGATGATATCGCAGAGCATCATGAAGAAAGGCACGAAGCTCCACCGCGACCACGGCTACAATGACATCTATGACACCCTGCTCAACGAAGAGATTGAGAAGATGGCCACCACGGCACAGGGAATTATTGAAACAGAAATAGAAACGATAAACAACGAAGACGATGCGGACAATAACAATTGACAACCAGACATTAGGAATAACAGGTACAATCGTCGTGCCTGACTACACCGTTTTTGTGTTCAACCCGAATTATGTGGAGCTGGACCTGGGAGGCTATACAGGTAGCCTTACCTTGTCAGTGAACAGCGGAGTAAAGACATATGGCATTACCGTGAACCTCTACCAGGGGAAGGCGAAGTGCTATGTGTCACGACTCCTGCAGATACTCTTCGACGACTATATCTCAACTCGGTCGAAGCTGGTATCGATAGAAATCAAGGACGCACAGAACGAGGCTATCATGTCTGAGACATTCATGGCCTTCTGGGCTTCCATCGAGCCGGGACGGAAATTCGGCTACTACCATCCCTTCGTCTATGACAGGAACAAGTACCCGAAATATATTCGCGAGGTCATCTGGTTCAAGAACTTCCCCTTCCGCCTGTCCGTTTACAGGATTGCTCAGTTTTCTCCAGCTTACGCCCAGTGTGACGGAGGTGCAGCGAAGATGATCTATGAAGACGGTGAGTTCGTCTGGACTGTGAGTTCAAGAACACCAAGACGTCGAGCTCCGTCCGCAACATCGCTGGTGCTGCCTGCATCCCAGACACTGGACTTTAACCAGCTTCGTGAGGCTGGCCTTGCCGTTGATTTTGAACGCTCCGGCATCACGAATATCTCTGAGCTTAGCAGCATCACACTGGAAGATGTCGTGCTGAGAGACATTTACACTGGTGGCGAGACCCAGATAGACTGGGACGACTACGCCGACAGGGGACTGGATATTGTTACCTACAATAACCTCTCCAACTTCAAGACGGGCATCACAGAGCTCTCCCCGATATACATGTTCCCCAATGCTCAGCGGAAGGTGGTCTTTACCTTCATGCACAAGAGCGCGGACACGGCGAAGTTCAATGCGAACTTCAATATCACCTTCGGGGAAATGACGGAGCTTGCCTACATCGTCAAGCTGACAGTCTGCGAGGACACCGACGGTATCTACCTCCGCTGGATCGATAACTATGGATTCTGGCAGTATTTCCTCTTCGTAGCTGGAGAGAGAGAAAGCAAGCACAAGCAGAGCAAGGTGTCCGTGCCTGCCGAGTTTGAGGAGAACGGAGTACACCATAGTGCCACCCGTTGCAACTACGTGGAGAATGTCGACACAGTGAAATGCTGTGCCGTTGACTTGCGCAAGGAGATACTGTCCTACGTGCAGACCATCTACAACTCTCCGCATGTGGAAATGTATATCGGTGACAACTTTAACGAGGATGAAATGTGGAAGCCCGTCAACCTCGTCGATGCCTCTGTAAAGCTTAGCTCACAGAAGCAGCTCTTCGACTACGAGATATCCTTCACCATGTCCGACTCAGTATCACAAACACTTTAGGCTATGACATACGACGAATACAGAAGCCTGCGGAACGGTAACCGCTGCGTCATCATCAAGACAGGAGAGCCGGGAACGGTGCTTGCCATCAACAGAGAGACGGATGATGTCCTCGTAGAGGCAAAGCGCGTGGCGAGAGGCAGGGTAAAGGAATGGTTTAACTACACATATATCGCAAAGCTATGAATACTACAACAGCAATTATCATCGGAGTGGTCCTGCTGGCCATCCTCTATATCGCGGTAAGACTGGTGCTTGCCGCCATCATCATCTATGCTGACATGTTGAAATACAAAAAGATGACGAAGAAATGAAAGAGGAACTATATGTATATACGGACAACGGTCGCTGGAAGCTCGACCTGCCAGTGCCAAGCGGCATCACCATGAAATGGGTCAACAACCTGTTTAGTGACCTGAGCAAGCTGACGTGTTCCTACACCTACACCTTCAAGCTGCCGATGACACGCAACAACAGCGAGGCTCTGGATCAGGCTGAGGATATTCGCCATCCGAGTAATGTCATCCGCAAGAAGATTAATGCTGAATACATCTTGAATGGTGTGCCTTTCTGCAAGAATGCCAACCTCTATATCTCCGAGATAAGCAAGGACAGCTATTCGTGCGTCATGACGTGGGGAGTGCTGAAGGCCTTCCAGACCCTCAAGGAGAGTTCCCTCAAGCTGAACGAGCTGGGAAGTGTCGGATTCTTCGACTGGAAGGATGACGATGCCAACTTCTCCTATGGTTACCCGTCGTCAGCGTACAAGAACACAGAGAACCTTATCTATCCTGACTACGATGCCGGCTGTCCTCATTATGCAGGAACGCCGCCCCGTCCCGTCATGCCTATCTACCGTATCATCCAGCTCATTAACCAGAAGTTCGGGACGAAGTTTGAAATCGGACAGGAGATAACGAAGGGTATGGGTGCCATGCCACTGGCTGACTTCAACAACTTCCGCTATCATGGCAGGAGAGTGTATGACGACTATATCTCCCATGGTGTGCTGCCGTTGACGACAGCCTATCTGGATAACTCCAACAAGATTGTCCGTGACCTGACCCAAATCGGAGTTTTTAATATGAGAGACTATAGCGAAACAGGAACAGCACGATATCTTGTAGCTTATCAAGATGTAAGAGATCAATTTGGTCAAGTAGCAACAATGAGAATATTTGCTGGTTTCCTTGATTACACTCCTCCTTCTGAAGATTCTATCCCATTTGATGTTATCGGTGTACCTGTTTTTGACGATTTTAAGTCGAATGATAAGATACTACCTTTATCAGCATATCAAGCAGGTGGAATTTTCAGAATACCGTACGGTTTATATCCTAAAGATATTTATGATGACTTGATAGCTCAAGGTCACGATCCGTGGCTGGAAGAAAAAAGTACTAGTTACAGTAATTCATTTTGGGTAGTTTTTCAACAAAGTGGTAGTATTTACTATGGAATTAGACGTAATGTAATAGGTTATAAATGTGTTTTACAACATGAAGTAACAGGTTCTCTAAAACTACATATTGCCAAAAGTGCAGTTGATGCCGGTCGTACCCAACTAACAGCATACAGGTGGATATCTATTGCAAAAGCCAAAGGCCCCATGAATCCTGGTGAAGGCTATTCATGGGAAGTAGAGTCAGACAAAGACACCAGCAAATGGATTGGCTTGCAGTCGTCAGCAACGTACACCTATGACCAAGCTACAGATTCATACGTTTATCCGTTCGATTTCGGAGAGGAAATACCTGCTAGAAAGCTGAAGATGGATGCCACTGACGACAACTTTACAGGGTATTTCTTTATTCCATACTTCCCTGAAGATGAGACGGTGAACGATGTGCTGCAGCTTCACGAAGGCGACATATGGACTTCCGACTTCCATATCGCCACTATATCGCCAAACGTTGTTATCGAGAGTCTGCCCGTAAAACTTGATGCCGTGTCGAACCTTCCTGATATCTCCTGCTTCGACTTCATGAAGGCGGTGTTCTATATGAATGGTGCCGTTCCCACTGTTGGTAAGGATGGTGAGACAATCATCCCGATGTACTATAATAAGATACGCGACTCTATCGTGGATGGTGTTACGATTGACTGGTCAAAGAAACTGGTTGGTAGCCCTAACGCTCAGTGTGACAAGATCAAGTTCTCCTCCTCGTCATTCGGTCAACATAACTATTTTGAGCTCAATAACTCAGACAGGGAGAAAAACGCAATGGATGACGATGAGGAAACGGATGTCTTTGATACTGCCTATGGCGATATCACCATTGAAGACAAGAGCCTCGACGACAGAAAGAGTCTTTATAAGGCTCCTTTCTATTCAGCATTTGTCAGAGACCTGCAGTATCCGAGTGTCAAAGTAGGCAGGACAACCAAAGTATGGAATGGCGTCAGGGAGCTGTCGGAGGAGTCAAAGCCAATCTACGGCATTCTCGTCTATCGCAGTCTTGACGGAACCTTTGAGGATATCTCCAATATCAGCCAGAGGCACACGCAGTCCACTCATGGCATGGATTTCAAGCAGATAAGGATGAACACCTTCAATCCTTTTACAGACATGGAGGAGTTCTTCGGTTACCTGCGCGAAATAATGCAGAACTACAAACTGGTTAAGGAGCAGCTAAACCTCAATGAGTTCGATATTGCCGACCTCGACATGACGGTGCCTATCTACCTCGACAAGTACAACTCCTATTTTGCCATCAGCACCCTGCAGAGGGATAAGGACGGAAAGTTCACGGCAGAGCTTATTCAACTGCCAATGGTCGTTGCCGAATATCCTGAGCCGGAAACTGATCTATTCGGTGACGATACTGGTGGCGGCGGTGGTGACGAACCTGCTACAGAATATGAGGAACGCTTCAAGTATTCGATATCGGCTTATCCTGGCCAGTATGGTAGCCCGACACCTTTGTACTGGAGGCGGACGGCACAAGACGAGTGGACGAAGCAAGATGAATCTTTCTATTATCTGAGCAGTACCGAGTTTAACAATGACACGGTGTTCATTAAGTCTGACGAAAAGCTTCATCATATACGTGTAAATACTGACGCTTACTATGCTAAGTTTGATCATTATGGAAACAAGAGTGTGGCAAAGTCCTCGCGCTTGATTCTTACCATCAATGGCGTAGAGGTAGGCAGAAGAAATAGTGGAACCGACAACCCCGATGTGTATGGACTTACAAATAGCCTGGAGTACGTGTTCCCAACAGATGGAAGTGTGCAAGACTTCCTTGTGGAGCTGACTCTGGAAATATTCATGGGTGGCGTTGTCGTGAGAACCTTCATGGCTGAGTTCACCATTGACCCGCTTATTCCTTATGTCAATCCTGACGTGCAGATTTCCAACCTCTCCACGAGCGGATATGTACTGTCGTCGCTTTCCGAGGATATGTTTGTCATCAAGGACTCGGATGAGGCTATAGTAAAGAACAACGGCAGGTTTACCATCATGGAGGATGGTGCCTTCATCAAGGAGGCTGCAATGCTGGAGGCAGATACTCAGTACACGCTCAACTTCGACAACCTCATCGGCCAGACTGCTTCTTACAACTACGTCGATCCGGAGGTGAGTTCAGTAGTCCAGCAGCTCACGTCATCACCTATCACGGTGAAGTTCGACAATGTCGCTGTCACCACTGGCCAGACGGTGACGATTGCAGCAAACGACAATAGCTCACATACCATCAAGGTCGAGTTCGACATCTTAGACCCCAACGGCAACGTTTACGAACACTGTGTCGAGGAGATTACCTATAAGAGGACAGCACCGATTGACTTGGTGTATGAGTCGTTTGGCTCTTCCCTGTATTTCTCCTTCAATTTCCAGTACCGCATACCTAATACGTCAGTGGTGTATAACTGTCGGTTCAAGTATTACAAGCAAGACGGCACAACGGAAATCAAGAATCAAGACGGTCACAGCTATCCGCCTGCCAACTACGGTGATCTGGTCAATAATCTGGGTGGTGGTCCTCTCATTTACGGAGATTGGGAAACGAATCCTTACACGGTCACTCTTGTCCTTGGTAACAACCAGCATACCTACCACAAACGCTACATGTACAATGGCAGGCAGCTCAAAGTAAGGTCTGTCAGTGTTCAACAGCAGGTTTACTGGGACAATGTTCTGGTGACGAGTGACAAGCAGATGACGTTCTCGAAGTCACAGGTCAACGAGACCCACGTCTTGAAGGTTTTGGACGAGATAAACGGTCAGCAGAAAGAGTACAATTTCACATATTACGTGCTATTAAATTCATAAGTTATGGCAGACGAGAGAGTAAAGATTATCGATATCCAGGTGAAGTATCAGCAAGCCGTTGATGCTCTCGCCAAGTTCCGTTCCTCATTGGCTGAGGCTAAGAAGTACCAGGCAGACTTGAAGAAAGAACTCAAGGATGGTACCATCACACAGGAGCAGTACGACCGTAGCATGGAGGCCAGCAACGTGTATATCCGCCAGCAGAGTGAGCAGATGCGCACGTTGGCTAAGCAGGTGAACAACCAGATAAAGGTCACCCAAGAGCAAGAGGGTAGCCTCAAGCAGCTACGTGCTGAGCTGTCTAACGCCACTGCCAAGTGGGATGCGATGAGCCGTGCCGAGCGTGAGTCAGCCAAAGGTAAGGACCTCAAAGACCACATCAACCAGATAACGACGGAGCTGAAAGCCGCAGAGGAAGAAACCCAGCGGTTCTACCGTAACGTCGGCAACTACAAGAGTGCCACTGAGGGTCTGGAGAATATTCGTGTTAAGCTGGTGGATTTAAGAAACCAGATAGTAGCAGCTTTTGGTGCTGCCCAGATGCTTGCCTTTGGAAAAGATGCGCTACAGGTGACGCGAGACTTCCAAGACGGTATGGCTCGTGTTAAGGCTGTCACCAATGCTACTGCAGAGGACATGCAGAAGATGACCGATGAGGCTCGAAAGATGGGACGTGAGACAATATTCCATGCAACAGACGCCGCCAACGCTATGGAGAACCTTGCACGAGGCGGCTTCGATGCTGATGAGTCAACGACGGCTTTGTCGAAGACGCTGCAGCTTGCACAGGCTAACACAATCGACCTGAAAGAAGCCAGCGACCTTATGATACGCACCATGCGTGGCTTTGAGCTTCCCATCACTGAGGAGGAAATGGAACATGCCAACGACGTGCTTTCCAAGACTGCCGCCAGTTCCACGACAAACATTTCAGAGCTGGGTGAAGCACTGAAAAATGCCGCGCCATTCGGACACTCTTTGAACCAGTCTATCGAGGAAGTAAATGCTGCCCTCGGTGTTCTCGCTGACGTGGGTATTCGTGGTGCCGATGCTGGTACTGCCCTTCGTATGGTCATTCTCGGTCTTTCATCACCCACTGCCAAGCAGCAGAAAGTGTTCAAGGACTATGGTATAGAGATAAGCCAAGCGTCGCTTCAGTCAGAAGGTCTTACAAAGACGCTCCAACGACTCAAAGAGAGCGGCATCATGGAAGCCAGCAATTCTGCAGAGCTGTTAGGTGATGTCTTTGGTCGCCGTGCCACTCCACAAGTGATGGCACTTGTAGGTAATATCGGTCGCCTGCAAGAAAAACTGGAAACACTGCAAGATGCACAGGGTACTACTGAGCGAATGTTCAAGGACTCATATAGTAATGTGTCACAGGAAATCTTTGGTCTGTCATCAGCCTGGGAGTCTTTCAAAATATCCATTGGAGAAAGCAACAACCAAGCGTTAATAGAACCTATCAAGGCACTTCGTGAAGGCGTACATTGGTTGGAGGATCATTTGCCAGAGTTGGGACATTTCATCATTTCACTTATCGCATCCATTAGCTTCCTGAAGCTGGTGAGTGAAGCTAAGGCTGCGTTTACTACGATTCGCAATTCTGCCGTCTCAAATGCAGAGGAGGCTTCTAATACCGTTCGCACTCTGCAGAACCAGGAGGTGCAGCTTCGCAAGACCACAGCCATTCAAGAGCAGCAGATTATCAATGCATCTGGTAATGAGAGGATGATGCTCGAAGCTAAGATACTCGCTAACAAGAGAGAAATTGCCGAAACTGAAAAGGCTCTCGTCAAGGCTAAGACCAACGAGATAAAGATGTGGGAACAGGCTGCAGCTGTCAATTCCGGCAACTCCTGGAAGGCAGCTATGGCAGCAGCCACGATGGCAACACAGGCATTCTTTACAGCCGCCAAGACAGCCGCCAAGACCTTTATCCTTACCGCTTTGTTCCAGCTTGCCTTCGAGGCATTATATGGCCTGATAAACCTCATGAGCAGCGCTTCTGAGGGTGACGGTGCCTTTGCCAGACTGACAAGGTCCGTGACAGGATTCATCAAGCAGGGCCTCAACTGGCTTATTACCCAATTCAAGATAGTATCTAACTGGATCAAGGACTTCATCGAGAACAGCCGACTGATGCAGGTGGCTTTGGTAGGTATCAAGACAAACCTTTCCGTTGTAGGTGCTGTTTTCAAGTCTGTCTGGGCAGTGCTCAAATTGGGGCTCAAGCAAATATGGGAGGCCTTCAAGCTCCTGGCAGGTATCATCGGTGCCGTTGGAACTGCTCTTGAAGGACTTCTAACCTTCAACTGGACGCAGTTTAAGCGAGGACTGTCACAGGTGGCCAACTCCGTCACAGACTTCTTCAAGAACACGGTGAATAACGCCAAGGATATGGGAACAGAAATCGCAGACAATGTGGTTGACGCATATAATTCGACTGTAGATGCCTTTAAGAGTGCTGCCAACAGCAAGGCTTTTGGTGGTCCTGGTACGGACTCTAACAGCGGTGGTGGTAAAACAACTACTCCGAAAAAGAAGCCAACAAAGCCTGCACCCACGAATCCAGAGCCAGTCGCAGACGATGATAGTGGAAATGGAGGAAGTGGAGGAAGTGGCGGAAGTTCCACCAAAGGTGACAAGGGAAGAGAAAATAGTATCAAGAAGCGGGCTGAACTGGAGCGAAAGGCCTTAGAGGAGGCAGAGCAGGCATTGCTCGACTTGATGAAAGACACCGCTTCCAAGAGACGTGCGCAACTGGAGAAGCGTTACAATGACGAGATACGCAAGTTAAAAGTCCGGCTCGAAACAGAGAAGAACCTCACAGAGACGGCTAAAGAAGCCATCCAAAAAACCATCCTTCTCAAGGAAAAGAAGCTGGCAGAGGAACTTGCTAAGCTCGATGATGAAGAGCTGAAGCGTGAAATCCAAGACCGCCAGAAGCTCATTGAGAGCCGACTGTCTGTTGCACGTAAGGGATCTGAGGAAGAGCTGAACCTCAAGCGTCGTCAGAACCAAGAGAAGGCAAACCTCGATGTTCTTGCCCTCAAGGAAGAGGAGGAGAATAGGATTGCCGATGCCGAAGAGAAGTTGCGTATCGCTGAGGAAACCTACGGTAAGGAGTCTGTAATGGCTCTTGCAGCGCAGGAGGACTTGACGAATATCGAGGCAGAGTTTGAGGAACGTCGAAATAATATCCGCGAAGCTGCCCGTCAAAGAAATCTGGAGCTTGAGCAGCAATACCAGCAGCAACTCATCAGCTTGCGCCAGCAGGCTTTCCAGAACCAGATTACGGAGCTGCAGATACAGATGGAGGAACAGCACCTCTTGGAGCAGGAGGATGCAGAAATATACCTCAACCAGCAGGAAGGCTTCCAGATGCTTAACCTGCAGGTCGTAGAGCAAGGCGAGCTGGATATCCTGGAGATCAAACGGCAGGCTGCAGAGGAAAAATATAATGACCTTGTCGCTGCCGGACAGTTGGAAGGCGAGACCGTTGAGCAGTTCAATGCCCGTATTCTCGCTGCAGAGCAGAACATGGTCAATACCAAGGCAGCATTAAGACAGGCGGAACTCAAGAACGAGAAAGCCTACCTTAACTCATCGAAGTCCATCACCAACAGCCTTATCTCCCTGACAGCAGCTATTGGTGAGAGCGACGAGGACTTCGCCAAGCTGAGCAAGATGCTGACCCTTGTGCAGATTACGATAGACACGGGTAAGGCCATTTCAGCAGGTGTGGCAAGTGCATCGTCATTACCTTATCCTGCCAACCTTGCAGCCATCGCTTCCACCGTGGCTACCGTGCTTGCGAATATAGCGACTGCTGTCAGCACCGTCAATAGCGCGAAGTTCGCTGAAGGTGGTAAGGTGACTGGTCCTGGCACTGGCACCTCCGACAGTATTCCTGCCTACCTCTCCAATGGCGAATATGTGATGACCGCCAGAGCTACGAGAATGTTCGAGCCGCTGTTAGCCGCTATGAACGATGTCGGTGTAGGAGTCATCCCCATGCAGGCTACCAACTCCTACCGTGACTACAATATGCCGACGGAGGAACTGACGGAGAGCTTTAGGGAAGCCGCCCGGGAGATCCGTCCTGTGGTGTCCGTAACTGACATCAATGAAGGACAGCAGCGAGTAGAAGTAATAGAAAGTCTTGACACACTATAATCAAATGCAAATAATATGACACGATTCGAAATGCTAAAAATGAACAGGACGCTCATTGAGACAATGGTGGCGAACTCGGTAGATATCCGGGATATCGAATACCTCCAGCTCATTGAGGAATACGAGAGCCTGAAAGCGAAGAAGTTCAAGGTGAGCTATATCGTCAGCCTCCTTGGAGAGAAATACCAAAAGTCAGAACGGGCAATCTACAAGATTATCGATCGAATGGCGAAACAGGTAGTCCAGTAAAAAAGAAGCGAGTGACCATCAGCAAACAGGTGGCCACTCGTTTCTTTATGTGTCGATGCTATTCCGCATCCCTTCGCACAGGATTGGCGAACAATTCATCCAGCTCCTTTCTCTTGCTCTTGGTGAAGTCCGTTTCCTCACACTTTGATTCCACATACTCCATTCCCAGCATTTCGATATCGCCTGGTACCATGCCGTAGGCACGCATAAGCCTCTGGCCCTCTTCCGGAGTGAAGTCCTTTACCTTCTTCAGCCAGTCTTTGTGCGGACTCGCTTCAGAGAAACCATACTGTTTGAAAGTGTTGCTTTCTTTTATTACCATCAGCTCATCATACAGTGCCTTACAGCGCATAAGCAGCAGAGAATCACCTTGTACGTCAACCACTTCTTCCACTTGCTCCTGCACTTGCTGAGGCTCAGCGGAACTCTCTCTCATGTTGTCAAACAATACAGATAGCATACCGAAGAAAAACATCGATGCGAACCAGATGCCGGCAACCCAAAGGATAATCTTTTTCGTTTTCTTTGTCATAATCGTATTAGTTGAAAATTTGCTGCAAAGGTACGAAAAATAATCAATAAAGCCTCAACGACAGCGATAATTTCTTGTGTTTTACGGGAATAATGCCCCGTATTCCCTTTGATTGCTGAACTCATGCGTTCACTTGTTTAATCAAACAAAAAAATCTTTGCGCCTTGTTTGTTCAGTAATTTTGCGGTGTAATCAAAAATAATCGCAATCACAAACAAGAATGGCAAAACTTTGTATTTATAACGAAATCGTTGATGAAGAGACCAAGGTGATGTACCAAGACTGGTGCGGCACTGACGGTGTCTGCTACAAGGACATTCACAGCTTCCTCGAAGCAATGAAGGATGATGACGATGTCATCGATATCCGCCTGCATTGTCCGGGTGGTGACTGCATTGAGGGCTGGGCTATCTATGATGCGCTCCGCAACTCGGGCAAGACAATCTCGGCAACCATCGAGGGAGAGTGTTCATCCATGGCCACCATCGTCTTGCTGGCAGCACCGAAGGAGCGTCGCTTCGGCTTCGCCAACTCACGGCTTTGCATCCACAATCCTGCCGTTGCGTGGCTTGACATCTGCACCATGGAGCGTCTGACCGCTGACGAGCTGGATAACCTGAAGGGCAAGCTGGACGTTCAGAAGCAGGCTCTCATCGAGGAACAGACAAAGATTCTGAACCTCTACGTTGAGCGCACGGGAGCAGATCGTGGCGACCTCCAGGCGCTGATGAACGAAGACAAGTATGTCGATATGGATAAGGCTATCGAGCTTGGCTTCATTTCCTCTACTGTTGCCCCCAACACGGCATCTAAGAAAACCCATCATAAAACCTCAAGTAAAATGAAAGAAACAAAAGTGAAGGACAATGTCCTGAAGAAGCTGCTTGCATTGGCAGGCTTCGGAAAGATTGAGGACGCCGAGGCGGCTATCCTCTGTCAGAAGATTACCGCAGCTGACGGTAGTGAGTTCACCGTGGAACGTGAGGATGGCGACCCACAGGTAGGCGACAAGGCCTATCCTAACGGCACCTACACACTGGACGACGGTACAGTGATTGTTGTGACCGACGAGGTCATCGAGAGCATTACCCCTGCTGGTGGTGGCGAAGATGACGACGACGAGGATCTCAAGGCCCTGCAGGAGCAGGTGAATACGCTGACCACACAGGTCGAGACGCTGACTTCTGAGAAGCAGGCTCTCGCCGACGAGAAGGCTACCTTGGAGAGTGAGAAGGCTACGCTGGAGCAGCAGGTCACCGACCTCACCAACGAGAAGACCACTCTGGAGGCTGAGAAGCAGACTCTCACCGAGGCTCAGAAGACCGAGGAAGAGACCGCAATCCTTGACATCGTGGCTAAGGCTGGTGGCAAGAATTGGCTGGAGAATGTATGCAAGATGCAGTCCACTTTCCATCCTGGCAACCGTTCCTTTGTCGAGAAGCAGGGTGGTGGTCACGAGGGAGAGACCAAGACCCAGAAGATGCTCCGTGAGCAGCGTGAGGCACAGGAGGCTAAACGTAAGGCTCGTAAGTAACCATTAAAAGAATTAAGAATCATTTTAAACCAAGCACATTATGATTGATTTTGAACAGTTTACAGTAGACAATGGTGCGATAAGAGACCTCAACGAGCTCTTGTTCACCTCCGTGTTCAACGACCCCGATCTGGAGCGCGTCATCACTCCGATGACCAATGTTGAGAACGGCAAGAAGCTGGGCTACGTTGACCGCATGGGCGACGTCGGTACTCCTGGCACTGGTTGTAACCCCACCTACACCGATGTGGAAATCACAGGCTTCGAGAAGACCTGGGACCTCGGTGACTGGGAGATTCCTAAGAGCATCTGCTATAAGGACCTGGAGGACACTCTGGCCCGCTATGGCATGAAGACTGGCACCGAGCGTGCTGACCTGCAGGACACCCCGTACTGGGACAAGATCCTTATCCCTCTGCTCAAGAGCGCCATCAACGACATGTTCTGGCGTCTGGTATGGTTCGGCGACAAGAACGCCCAGCATGCTGCTGACGGTGGTGTCATCACCGATGACGTCAACCTCAACCTCCTCAAGGTCTGCGACGGCCTGTGGAAGCGCCTGCAGGCAATCATCGCCCAGAACCCTGGTCAGCAGGTTACCATCGCTGCCAACAGCGAGGACACCTACGCTGGTCAGAAGACTGCCATCCGCACGTCGGGTGTTGCCACTGGCATCGTCGACGAGCTGCTCACCGAGGCAGACGGTCGTATCTTCGACAAGCCTGACCACGCCATCTTCATGACGAACTCTCTCTTCAAGGCCCTGCGCACTGACGTGAAGAACCTTCACAACATTCAGATGCCAGTCGAGACCATCATGTCCGGCATCCAGCTCTCTGAGTACGACGGCCACAAGGTTATCGTTCTCGACATCTGGGACCGCATGATCAAGAAGTACGAGACCATCGTCACGGGTACTGGCAACGCTGCCAAGACAACCCTGAACTGCCCTCACCGTGCCATCCTGGCTTCTCCTCAGAACCTGTTCTGTGGTACATCGGACAAGGACCGCATGGCTTCTCTCACCGTGAAGTTCGACGACCGCAAGCGCGACAACTTCATCTATGCAGCTTCCAACATCGGTACTCTCGTAGGAGAGGACGAGTTGGTACAGGTAGCACTCTAACCCTAAAAAGTAAGATACTATGCCTGCAGAAATATGTGATTTTAAACTGGCGAAGGACATTGCGGGCTCTTGCGAGAGCCCACAAGTCGCCGGTCTCAAGAATACCGGTTATCTCATCAACTTTGATGATATCGACTGGGATGCCCTTACAAAGGACCAGACTAATGCCAAGATTGTGGCTTCCCTTAACTTGCTGAGCGGCAAGCGTGCCTATAAGGTCATCGTGCCTGGCAACACTCCGTTCACTGGTACCAACGCCGCCCTTGCTGCCGGAACCTATCGCAACAAGTTTACGAAGACCGCCAACATCGTGGTTCTTGACAGTGGTCCTGATGTGTCTAAGAACGTTATCGACCAGCTTGCCAACGGCCGTTTCGTGTTCATCTTCGAGAATAAGTACGCTGGTGCTGACAAGAAGAACACCTTCGAGATTTACGGTCTGGAAACAGGTCTCGTCGCTACCGAAATGACCAATGAGAAGTACTCTGAGGAAACTGACGGTGGCTGGGCTGTCACTCTGGTCGAGACAGGCGCACCTTCCAGCGGACTGTTCTTCTTCAACGAGAGCATCACCGCGACACGTGCCGCCCTTACCTCCCTCTCAACTGGCAACAGCTAATTAGTTAGTCATGGCAAGTTACGAGGAAACTCTGGAGAAACTTGAGGAAATGAGAAGTCGGTTTGACACTGGCTTCTCATCTTCCGACAAGGAGATTATAGAATACCTGTATCTCCGCATTTGCGGAAAGAGGGTTCGTAACACAGGTTGTAAGGATTGCTGGCGCGATGCTTACATCGAGACAAGAACGAAATTAAAAACCAAAAAAGTTATGAAAAGTACAAATTACACTTTGAAGGCTGGTGCTATTATCCACCCTCAAGGAACGAGCAAGTTCTATTCGCTCAACAACATTCCTGATGACGTTGCCGAGAATTGGCTGGGTCAGTTCCCCAAGGACATCATCAAGTTCGAGACATTCCCCACAGACTGGGAGTCACGCGTTGCCGCCCGTAAGGAAGGTCGTGTTGCCGAGCCCACAGTCGAGGAGCTGAAGGCTGAGGTGGAGCGCCTCACCGAGGTCGTAGAGCAGAAGGAGGTCGAGATCGAGACCCTGAAGACCGAGGCAGGTGACAAGTCTGCTGAGGAAGTGGAAGCCTTGAAGGCTGAGGTTGCCGCCAAGGAGGCTGAGCTGGCTGCTGCCAAGGAAGCTTCGGAGAAGGCTGCTGCAGAGCTGCAGATTGCCAAGGAGGCTACCGAGAAAGCTAAGGCAGAAGCTGAGACAGAGGTTGCAGACCTCAACAAGACCAACGAGGAGCTGAAGGCTGAGGTGGAGAAGCTAAAGGCTGAGAACGAAGCCCTTCAGAAGAAGGTCGCTACTAAGCCTGCCCCCGCCGCCAAGACCGATAAGTAAATAATTTAGCCCATTGCCATCATGAACATCAACAACATCAAGCGCTCAAAGAAACGTATTGAGACTGCGTATCTGAGTAACCTCGGAATACAGACATTCGGTAGGGACAACCTCTATCCGCAGCGAATGTATGACCTTATCAGAAGCAGCTCAAATGGCGGAACATGCTGTGAGCGCTATCAGACGTTCATTGAAGGCAATGGGCTGAATAATACTGATTTTGCCGAATACGAGTGCAACAGGTCGGGGCAGACTGTCGATGATATCTACCGCCTATTGGCACAGGATATGGCACTGCATCATGGCTTTGCGCTGCACGTGAACTATAATATGATGTGTGAGATAGTTGAGCTTAACCATATTCCGTTCATGCAGTGTCGCCTCGAAGAAGAGACTCCAGACGGCAAGGTCGTACATATTAAGATTCATCCAGATTGGACGGGTCACAAGACACGTAAAGGAAAGACTATCAGAGTCAATAACGAGAATATCAAGAGCATCTACACCTTCAACCCACGCAAGGAGGTTGTGATGTCGCAGATTATCGCATCTGGTGGCATTGAAAGTTATCGCGGACAGATACTATGGTTCTCCATGGACGGAAAGTGGGATTACCCTGTATCTGTCTACGATAAGGTGCTGACGAGTCTTTCCACTGATGAAGGACTTGCCAATGTGATGTATCGCAACGTCCGCAACAATTTCCTTGTAGCCGGTATGCTCATCCACAAGAAAGGTGCTGCCCTCGGTATTGACGAGAACGGCAATCCTATCAAGGGTGACAGCAAGGACATGGATATTACGGAAAGCCTCAACATCTTCCAAGGTGATGAGAATGCTTGTGCTATCATGGACGTTACGCTGGAGCAGGATGATGACAAGCCGGAGTTCGTGAAGTTCGAAGCACAGAACTTTGACAAGAAATATGAGATTACAGAGGATAGTGTGACGAGCCGTATTTATTCTGCCTTCGGACAAGAGCCGTGGTTCCGCATCCGCAATGGTTCACTGGGTTTCAGCAGCGAGGTCCTATCAGAAGCCTACGAATACTACAACTCATATGTCAGCAAGGAGCGCCGCGCCATTAGCCGTGCCCTAAAGCGCATCTTTGATAACTGGTATGAGGACGCCAATCCTTCTGGCGACTACGAAGTTCAGCCACTTGTATATGTCAAAAACAAAGAGTAATGACACATCTTATAACAACCAACGAGCTTAGAACGCTCGGGCGACCTATCGGCAAGATCGCCGACGATAAACTTAACGCATTCATCTCCGAGGCCGAGCAGTTACATATCAAGCCCATCCTCGGAGATGAATTGTTTTTAAAGCTGATAGCTGAGGTCGAGAAAGCCAACAATGAGAATGTCAATGCCGACCTGCAGATGCTTCTCTCTGGAGGCACCTACTATTCTAATCAAGGAACGGAGAGGGCAAGGACGCACAGCTTCACGGGTCTCAAAACCGCCATCGCGTATTTCGTCTATGCTCAGAACCTTATGGTTGGAGATATCGAGAGTACACGTTACGGGTCAGTCATCAAGAATAGTGACTATTCCACACACGTGTCCTCAAAGGAGCGCTCTGATGCTTACAATAACACGATAGATGTTGCCAACGCATATCTCCAGGAGTGCGTGGACTACTGTAAGGTGAAGGGACTTATCAAGGTCGTCGGGAAGCCTGCGGCATCCATCGGAGGAATAACCATCAAACGAATCGGATAAAATTAACAGCATATGATAAACGTTCAAGAATTATTAGGCAAAGTCGCCAACAACGGCGCAACATTAGCCGGCATTCTTGCCTACGGTGAGTGGAATACTCTCGTGCAGGCAGTCCGTGAACTTCAAGGTCTTGTCGCTTCTGACGAGAGGTTGAATAACATCAATACTCAGCTTACCGCCCTTAGCGACCGCATTACAGCGTTGAAGAATGAGAAGGACGGTGAAATAGCCCAGGTGCTCCAGCAGATTAACCAGACGCTGCAGGCCATTCTTACCGAGCAGGGCGCACGACAGCAGGGCGATGCTGCCTTGCAGACAGCCATCGACAATATGTCGGATGCTTTCAGTGACACCATCGATGCCCTCAGAGACATCGTTGACGGCAAGGCGACCATTGTGGAGCTGTCGAGCTACATGACCAACAATGCTCAACTGCCAAAGAACGGCCTTTACGTGTGGCACGGCAATCCTGTGGACTCGCGTATGTTCACTAAATCAGAAGGTGATACGCTATGGCTTGTCTTCTGTCTGCGTAAGGGTGATGACTCTGACAGTAATTTCGGTGCTGGCATTCGTGACTGTCTGGTATATTCGACTGACGGTGACTCCGATCCGTTCTACTATGTCGGTCGCTATCTGAATGCCAATATTCCAGCGGACGTGCAGAAGGCCTTCGGCTATGACGATATGGCGAAGATAGTCACCATTAACTTGTCAGACTACTATCCTTCTCTGGAGGAAAGTCAAAACGGTTACATTGCTCTTGACGAAGAAGAGCTGGCGGATATCTTTGAAACACCGTCAAAAGCGTATGCGCTCCATGACAGACGGCTTCGCGTCATCACGGATGAGAGTGAGTACTACGGATATCCTGCAACCATGCAGTATAGCGGCGGAAACTTTCACCGCTTGACCGTAGATATGGGGACTGAGATTTTGATAATCAGCATACCCGACGAAGGTGCATCAGCATTAGCATTCTCTGGCAATGGCGCCATGCGCCTTATCAGCCTGACGGAGATTCCTGCTGGTACAGTTACTGAGGATAATCTCGCTGCTGGTGTGAAGACGAAACTGAACAAGAGAGACGTCATCGATGTGGAATGGTGGTTCGACCCAGTACCACGTCGTATGTATACGCCGACGAAAGCAGGCCTCTATTGGTATGTGCCGACAGAAAAGCAATTGCTTGTCTCTGTTGAAACAGAGAATAGCGGTGTTTACGAGTTCGTTGAGGTGACACCACAAGGCAATACCATCTATATCGATGTCGATGAGAATATTCCGTATATCTGGAAGGATGATGACATGTCATCCATTGCGCCAAAGAAGGCTCCTGCCAGCATCTTCAACGCCACGAACGAGGTTCCCATCAGTGGCTACTATGTTCTGTGTGATGACGAGAACGAGTCCACCAGTGCCGTCCATGCCGCATGGAACGCGGAGAAGGCGGTGAGCGGTCTTATTATCTCCTTCGAGATAGGTGCAGGTATCTGGAAGACCTACCAGTATGTCGGCAGAACCGTGACGGAGGTGAACTGGATGAACTCGGATAACTGGAAGGACTTCGGCTCCCTCGCTGCTGGCAGTGAATCGTACATCGTGATAGACGGACTCATCGGTGCGCCAGTGGCTGGAGAGTTCTATACCTTAGAGACTGCAGTCGCTCGCCTGGTAGCCTATCAGCAGGAAACAGGTGTCACTTATGCCAAGAAAGGACTTGTCATCAGTTATCGCACGGCTGAGAACGTGATGGAGACCAAACAGTTCCAAGGTGAGATAAGTGGCTTTGGCGAAGTCGGACTTTGGAAAGATTTTGGCGGTGGCTCGGAGGTCGAGACGTCAGATGAGCCGGAAGAGGGTGGCACAGACGCACTGTCAACTGGTGGCGCATACACTCATACCCCTGCTGGTATCAGCGTCGATACAGAAACAGAGGGAGTCGTGAAGCTGAAACTCGTCAATGCAGGAGGCGAAGATGTAGGTGATGAGATACAGTTCCCCGTCGGCTCCGGCAGCGGTGGTGGTAGTGGTACGACCATTGCCGTGGCTTTCAGAGACAATCCGTTCTACGGAAAGGCTGGAGGTTCATTCCTCGTGAAAGCAGCTATCATGTCTGTAACGAAGGCAGGTAGCCAGGAAACATCTAACACTATCACCAGTGTCGTATTCGTCAATCGCACCACAAAGAACACGGTTGCCAGCTTCAATCCTCGTAAGGCTTCGAGTGCTACGATGTCCGACTATTCCTTCGAGTTTGACCTGAGCAATCTTGGACAGAGTGCCGGAGAAATACCTCTGCAGGCAATCATCACTGATGATGGTGGCAACACAGCAACTAAGAATCTTAGCATGGTCGCTATTGATGTGACGTGTGTTAGCGTTCAGACGCTCAACTACACGCGAGAGACATCATTACAGGTTGGTGGTCCGAGAACGTCCATCCCTATGTACCGTTTCCCGAACAATGCTTCCGATCGAGGCATACGCACCAAGATTGAGATATATAAGAACAATGCGTGGGAAACACTGCAGGAGATAGTCATTACAGATACCTATCCTCACAATGTCAGCATCGACCCGACAGGCATGGGGCATGGCGCATATCCTATCCGCATACAGGGTACCGATGTTGCAAGTGGCACAAGGGGTAATATCCTGCATACCGCAGTCATGGTGATTGAGCAGCGTGAGGACGTTGCGGACTACGACAAGCCTATTGTTGTCGCTCGTTGGAGTGATGACACAGACGGAGAGGTGAAGCTGTTTGAGACGCTGCAGATAGACATTGCCTGCTATCAGCGCAGCACCAACCCGACTACCGTGCAGGTGAAGATAACTGACGAGACAACAGGAGTCAGCGAGACCATTTCCGAAAGTGCAATGTATCGCAACAAATACTACACTATCGAGAAGCGTATCGTTGGCTACAACAACGGTGACACGCTGGTATTCGATGCTGTGTGTGGATTGGTTTCGCTGCCAGAGACAAGAGAAGTGCATGTGAACGGTTCCTTGCTCGACATCGCAGAGACCGAGGGAGCACTCTACAAAATCAGTCTTGCAGGGCGCAGCAATACCGACACCGATAAGACGATCAAGACAACGGCAACTGACGGGACAGAATTGGAACTGGAGGTAATCGGTTCCAACTATTCAACCAACGGCTTTGTACCTGACACGTTTGGAACAGAGAAGAGCGGTGGTCGCATGTCGTTGCGTGTGGCAGAGAATGTGAAAGCCGTATTTAACGACCAGCCATTCAAGAGTACGTCAATTCCTACAAATGGTTTGGCTCTCTCTATGACCTTCAAGGTTAAGAATATTGCAGACCGCAAGGCTCGCATCATCCGTTGTATGGGTGAGCGTCTCGGCTTCGTGCTGACGGGAGAGAAATTCTATGTCACGACGAACGGAGATACTGACGAGGCATTGGCTTCTGTATTCACTACCGCTGCCACATCGTATCTTGATGACGTGGTATATCGCTTTGACATCGTGATAGAGCCGCAGTCAAGAGCACCATACAGTGGTGTCATGCTCTGCAAGGTGTTCCAGAATGGTGACATGGCTGCTTGTGTTCCTATCGATACGACCAGTGCTTTCCCGAACTTCGACGACTTCATTCACTTTGACGGTACTGATGCAGACCTGTATCTGTACGAGATTGTCCGTTGGAACACTTACTACGACTTCATTCAAGCGTTCAACAACTATATCGTGAACCTCACGGACACGCAGGCTATGCTTAAAGAGTATGAGCAGAACCGCGTTATGATAGACGTAACGGCTGAGGGTACCACAAAACCGCGTCCAGATATGCAGCGACTGATTGACCGTGGCGTGATGGTTTGTGTCGAGACAAGAACTTCAGACGCTAACTTGAGCAAAGATGGCTCTGCAGTAAGCGATAGCGAGATATATTATCCAGACTATATCGAGAATATCAAGGATAAAAAGACTACCGTCATAATGGACTGGTATCTGTACTTCCCCGACCGTCCTTGGGCAGACTGCAAGATAGAGGCTATTCCTGTGACCAACCAAGGAACTTCGACCCTTGCTTATGCCATCAAGAACAAGAAGGGCAAGGCGAAGAAAGCCAAGCGTATTGTCATGTTGCACACACGCGAAGAGGTGAGCCGCATGTACAATGGTGATGAGAACATTCTTGCGAAGTATGACGATGCAGTACGACTGGCTTCAAAGAAGAAGATTCGTATCAAGGACGGCAGCACCCCTATCAACACCATTACTATCAAGGTGGACTATTCTGACAGTGCAGGTGCCAACAACTGTGCGCTGATGGAGCAAATGAACGATGTACAGATTGCTTTGGGCAGGAACTACATGACACCTGCACAGATATTCAACACTGACAGTAGCGAGGAGCTGCACACCTCAATTGATGGTATTACCTGCGCATTGTTCCGTACTGACTACCGTATCGGTCAAGACAAAGGCTCTGAGGCAGCAACACTTCCTGAGAACGCTTATTTCCACAGCAAGGCTAACTTCAATGCCGACAAGGGCAATCCCCATTTTTTCGGCTTTGAGGATGTGCCCGGCTACAACAAAGGCTGTGTGAACTATGGCGATTTCAAAGAGATTGTTACACCGCGAGGAACCAACATCGATGATTACAAGGCTACGGTGCTGGCTGGTTCCGCAACACTTATTCCTGGCACTCTTTACATGATAAGTGAGTTCTGTGGTCCAGAAACGCGCTTCATAGAGAATGACGGAACAGGTGCCATGACAGAGACCGATGCCGTAGCAGAGTTCGAGGAGGTTGATAAGACAGGCGCTGAGATTGCTGCAGACGATGTAAGCGGTTACGACTGGGCAACAGTCTATCGCAGCACCGATAATAAGTACTACAAGTACGCAGGTGGTGTATGGCGCGATACTACGGGCAGCATGACATACGACAGCAGCACCGGGAAGTGGGTGATTGTCGGAAGGGTGCTTAACCCAGTTGAGTGCTACGAGTACCGACAGTACCAGGAGTTCTGTTGGCAGCAGGGCGTGAACAGCGTTGATGATATGCTTGAAACGCTGCATACCGATGATGGCGATGTGCCTATCTGGTCAACATATTACGAGAGCCGTTATCCGGATGATGATGACTTGAACGACTTGTATGCACAGGGCAAGAAAGTACCTTACCAGTTGTTCCGTGAGCTGTTGTTCTGTCAGCAGTGTAATCAGAACCTCACCGACAATCAAGAGGAGAATGCCGCACTGAACCCCGATGGCAGCGAGAAAATCTTCAACGGTGCTGGTGCCAGTACTACGATAACCCTTGATGGAAACACTGTAGCAGGAACTAAGGCTAACCGTCTGTTGAAGTGGCAGCACGAAATGCACAAGTATTACAATCCGTATTCCACAAACTGCTACATCGTAGGATCCGACTACAAGGCAACTGTTGACCAGCGAGCCAAGAATATGATGAAAGCAGTCTATAAGGAGACTGATGGCAGCATGCGTTTTTACTTCAACCACTGGTATGACGGTGATAGCGTTGACGAAGCAGACAATGACTGTTACCTGACCATTCCTTGGGACATGGACGCACGTTCAAGCCATCTCTATCAAGGGTGGGACGGTGTGATGTTCCAGCAGACTTATGCGCTCTTTGAGCAGGGGAAGGGTGTCTGGATTGACAATGCCGGCACGCAGCTCACTCTCCATGATACGGCAGCAGCTATGCGAAATACAAAGACCAATGCAGGACTGGAGATTTTCAGTGCTGACGGTTGCTATCGCTACTGGATGACATACCGCATCTTGAAGTGGCCAAAGGTGGTGAGCAGTTTTGATGGAGAGCGTAAGTATATCGAAACAGCTACTGCAGCAGACAATCACTATCCGGCATTGCACGGATTGCGTCTTGAGAGTCTGCCAGCTTTCCAACGCAAGCGTTTCGCATATCGTGACGGTTACTTCCAGACAGGTGACCTGTTCAAGCACTTCTTCCAGGCGCGTGTGATGGGACCGATTACGGTTAAGATAACGGCAGCACAGGACGGTTACTTTGGTATGGGTGTTGATAGCACCAGCAGCGCAAAGTATTCGTGCTATCTGCAAGCAGGCGAGAGCCACACCTTCACGGAAGCAGCAACCGGTGTCGGTGGTAAGCTGATTTACATCTTTGGTGCAGACAAGCTGAGCGAACTTGATTTGAGCGGCTGTACTCCGAAGAACTCAAACTGGATGATTGCCGACTGCACCCTGTTAAGGAAACTGATCATCGGTGGCGCAAGCTATACTCCTGCTTATACTGATGATATTTTGTCAGCATTGAGCCTCGGACAGATGCCATTCCTGGAGGAGATAGACATAAGAAGTACACGAATTATGACGCTGAACGCAAGCGGTTGTCCTCGATTGAAGAAAGTGCTTGCAAGCGGCAGTCAGCTTCGCACGTTCACTCCTGCACAATCGTCACCGTTGCAGACAATCTCTCTTCCTGCAACCATGACGGACCTTATCTTTGTCAACCTCCCCAATATCGGCTATCCTAACGGTGGATTGACAATAGAGGGCTTGGCAAACGTGACACGTGTACAAGTGGCAGGTTGTCCGAAACTGGATGCCGTACAGTTGCTGTCTGATATTGTTTCAGCAAACGGAAGCATCAGCGAAATATCGCTGGAGGAGAAGAAGGTAACTGGCGACGTGGCTATTCTGCGTGCGTTGATTGCCAGCGGAGCAAAAGGATTCTCTTCAGACCTCACTACCGGCTGCGATGGTCTTAGCGGAAAGTGGATTCTGAACACGTTGATAGAGGACAGCGAGCTTGCGACGATACGGGCTTACTTCCCACTTCTGACCGTCAGCAACTCATTGTATAGCGATTACAAGGAGTATGACCTCGAAAGCGACACTGAGAACGTTACGAACTTGGATAACCAGACTGGTTATGATTATAATAACGAGTACGTGCCAAGCGGCCATATCCTCAAGATACGCGCCAAAAGTGTTCCTGTGAAAGGTCAGTTCGACAAGGTGACAAAAGCCATGACACTCACCAAATTGTCAGAGGAAAACTATAAGCAGTTCCCAGACGGTTCCGCTTTTGACAATACCGATGCTCTTGGTGAAGGCTATGACTGTTTCATCTACATTCCTAACTTCTACTACAAAGGTATCAACGACTTCAAGAGACAGGAGAAGCACACACTTTTGTCTGCCTTTGTCACTGAGCCGGAAGCCACATGGACGCAGAAGAAGGAGGGTGTCTTGTCTGAGCTCCTTTATGCTGACGCTTCTGGAATACCCATTGGCAGCATAAACGTGGGCGATACATTCTCTGATGAGACGCATATTGCTATTCTGTCATCGTGTGCCGTGTATCGTCTCGATGTCGAGGGAATGAAGCAGGTTCGTTACATCGGTCTGAATAATGCCACCTACGGCAGCATCTTCGTTGATAGTGAGGGAAAGGTGCTTCAGAAAGATGCTCTCTCGATAACAGGAACAACGGCATGTCCGCTGGACTTCAAGAACGAGAATGGTGACTATATCTATAGAGACGTGCCGACAGGTGCCAAGTGGATATACTTCACCTGCATCCGTGCGCTGTCTGATGAGGGTCATCCTGTCTTTGCCGTTGACAGTAGCGATATTGAGGCTATTGAGCCGGGCTGGGAGAAGCACTACTCTGAGGTGATAGGTATCTATGGCGCAAGTATAGATGACCTCGGCTTCATCCGTTCACTTTCCGGCAAGGTGACAAAGCGAGGCACTGGAACGAGCACCACATCATCGGAATGGACCTACGATGCCGACGGAATGCCGACCAATCAGCCAGTTGGAGCCTTGAACTACACTGGACAGGACTTCTATAATCTCTGTTATCTGCGTGGAGAGGGTTATCATGATGTCAGCTACGACCAGAACAAGACCATTGCTATCCTCTCGAAGTGCTGGATAGGCGACCGAGACGACCAGGCGAAACACGGTATGGGTGTTTCCGCAGGCTATACCACTGGCCAACTTGACAGTTATGGTAGCCATGATACCGCTTCCGGAATGAACAAGATCTGGAAGCTTGAGGCATGGGTGGCTTGTAACTGGGAGTTCATGGACTACGTCGGTGTGAACATCAGCAGCTTCATCGAATGGAGAAGAAACAAACGTCCGCAGTCGGGTACGGTCGATGCTGTATGGCATATCTATGACCCACATACTAATACGGAGCGCACTGTGCAGGGTATAACTAATTCGGGTGTTTGTATCGCCCGTCTGAAGCATGGTCGTCACTGCGACATCATTGCGAGCAGTTGTAACTCTGACAGTAGCAGGTGGAATACCTGTTATGCAGCAGGTAATTACTATACAGCCACTGGTGGGCGCGTGGTTGGTCGTGCGCTCTACAATGCGGGTGCGTATGGCGGTTGCGTTTGTGCGGACGCGAGCTACGCTTCTTCGGGCTCGTATGCGTTCGTCGGTGCGCGTCTCGCCTTCAGCGGAAGATTCGCAAACGAAAGCGAAATAGACCCGGAGCTGCAGTAAGCAGCGCAAAACGTGGCACGTTGGGCAGGGGGAAAGAAAAAAGCCCCCTGCCCCCGAGCCCCAAAAAACGTCCCCAAGTGTGAGGATGAAAAAAGGTAGAGGACTTCCTCATGGCGCGTGGTTGGTCGTGCGAACAACAATGCGAATGCGAATGGCGGTTGCGTTTATGCGAACGCGAACAACGCTTCTTCGAACTCGAATACGAACAACGGTGCGCGTCTCGCAAACAAGTTAATCAGCTCTATGGTGTATGCTTGCGTGACAGGCAATGACAATGGCTGACAAGTCCGAGCCTCGGCAACAGCAATTTCTCTCCAGTCTGCAAAGAAATGGAAAGAATTGGAAAGCGGAAAAACCAAAGGTGCAACCTATGATAGGTGAGTAAACAAGGAATTGGCTGAAAGTCTTAACGGTTGCGGAATGAAGGATTATTCAGAATGAGTAAAAGATACGGTCATATATTACCGCAAATCATCGATAGGCGAAACATGGACGATGCCTTTGATGAGGTTGTAGGTGGCCTTGAGTCGAAAGAGCGTCGTGAGCACTATGAGGCACAAAGAGAGGATATTATATCACGGCTGACTGCCAAGATAGGCTCCGGCACCTTTCGAATCACTCATTACGAACAGTTCTGGGTACAAGACGGACCTAAGCGTAGGTTGATACAGTCGCCCAGTGTGAAAGACAGAATAGGTTGCAATGCCGTGATGAGAGTGGTGGAGAAGTATATCTACCCGACTATCATCAAGACTTCTGCTGCAAGCATCAAAGGACGTGGCATGCACAGACTATACCGTAAGATGCGGACGGACGTGCGCCATGACCGAGAGGGAACGAAGTACTTCTATATGTGCGACATCAGAAAGTTCTATGAGAGCGTAGATCAAGACCTGACGTTTGAAATATTGAAGGGCTATATCAAAGACCCTGTGGTGCTGCCGATGCTGGAGAGTTTTATAAGACTCATGCCGAAAGGACTTTCCATCGGATTGCGTTCTTCGCAGTGCTTCGGCAATATGCTCCTGTCAAAGATGGGTCACAGGCTAAAGGAGAAAGAGGGTGTTCGCTACCTTTATATCTACTGTGATGACATACGAGTGTATGGTGCAACGAAGAAGTGGCTTTGGCATATCCGAGACATCATTCACGAAGAGATAGAGGGTCTTGGACTGGAGATAAAGCCCAGTGAGGCAGTCAAGCCTACGACAGAGGGAAATGATTTCCTTGGGTATATCGACTATGGCGACCATTCGAGATTAAGAAAGAGAACAAAACAGAAAGCCGCACGGAAACTTGCCCGAATAAAGAGCCGTAAGCGCAGGCAGAAAATTATCGGTTCATTCAAGGGCATGGCGAAGTGGGGTGATTGTAAACATTTATATAGAACGCTAACAGGAAAAGACATGGAAGAGTTCAAAGACTTTGGGCTGCAGTATGTGGCAGATGATGGGAAAAAGCGGTTTGCTGGTGAGACGGTAAAGTTGCACCAGTTGACAAACATGCACATCAGCATCACAGATTTTGAAGAGAACGTAGATACTGCTAACGGCAAACGTACCCTGGTGTCATTTAAGTATGACAATGGGACTCCAGCCAAGTATTTCACTGCAGACAAGCAGCAGTTGTATTTCCTTAAACGACTGAGTGAAATGCACAAGATTCCGTTCGGTACAGTCATCAAAAGTGAGAGTTATGGAAACGGGAAGGTTCGATATATATTCACTTAAATAAATACGAATATGAAATTAGAGAAAATCTATGGTGCTACAGCACGACAGGACGGGCTCTACAAGATAGGGCGCAACAAGTACGAACTCATCTATGGCTATGGCGTGGATGGAGAGAATGGCTACAACTGGCGCAGAAGGTATCGCAACTTGCCAACAGTAGAGGAACTGAAAACGGACATCGAAGACACAGTTAACGCTCTTACAGACGAGAAGATCTTGAAGGGTTTTTCTTGGAACGGCAAGAACGTCTATCTTTCTTCGGAAAACCAGTTCAACTTCAAAGCGGCATACGACCTTGCAGTACAGACGCAGGGTGCTACGCTGCCTGTAAAGTTCAAGCTGGGTGAAGATGCAGAAGGGAAGCCGGTGTACCATACCTTTGAAGACATGGACGAGTTTACGGATTTCTTCACGAAGGCAATAGCCTACGTCAACCAAACGCTCAACGACGGCTGGCTGAAGAAGGACGCTGTGGACTACGACGCTTTGCTGGAAGGAGGTGAGGAATGATAGGAATTGTCCTTGCAACGGTCATATTGACGGCATACCTCGGCTGGTACCTGTATAACTACGGAGTGCCTGGAAGTATCTCACGGACGGTGTACAAGCTGCCCCATGAGTCCATCTTCACCCTTGTCATGTATGCCGTGGCGTTCCTGACCGTTATCCCGATGATGAATGCCTGCAGTGAGAATACCAAGGTGCTGGCGTTCCTCACCATGGGAAGCATCGGCTTTGTCGGTGCGGCACCATTGGGTAAGCACTGCGACGAGAGGGTTCACATGAGCGCTGCCGCCATCTTCGGGGTGTGCAGTCAGATCATGATAGCCATCAACGCTCCGGCACTGCTCCTGATGTGGCTGCTGTTCCTGTTTGTGTTTATCATCTTGCTCGGACGGAACTGGCTGTTCTGGGCGGAGCTGGTGTGTATCGCCACACTGTTCGCTTTCTGTCTCTTACCCTATGTGAGAACCATTTTTTAACCCCTAAACAAATACAACTATGGTTAAATTTATTCTTTTAGCAGTGTATGTGGTGGGTATCTTCGTCGCCTACCGCATGATGAAGGAGTGGAAAAGCTCCAAGTTTGAGAAGGTGTTTTTCAGCGTCATCTGGCCGCTGGTCGCCATTCTGTACGGCATCCATTTTCTGCACAACGCGAAATGAAGTATATCTATAATGACTTCATCCCCTTCAAGGGGTACGCTGCCATGTGCATCGGAAACCTCGTGTTCGTCCGCAAGGGCGCAAGGGTGACCACCACCCTCATGAACCACGAGGCCATCCACTGCGCCCAGTGGAAAGAGTGTCTTTACATCTTCTTCCTGCCTCTCTATGTGCTGTCATTCATCTGGCAGTTCTTGAAGTGCTGGAACTGGAGTAAGGCATACCGTAACGTGTGTTTCGAGCGTGAAGCCTACGTCCACGAGAAGGAGCAAGGCTATCTGTCTCACAGGGAGCGTTTCGCATGGGCGTGATAGGATGCGTTTACAAGCCTCTGGAGGTGGAGGCTGTCGAAGTCACGGAGTCCAACTTCAAGGAAATCTGCGACTTCGTGGACGGTCACCACCCCCAGATGGCTGACAATCCGACAATGCCGAGAGGAAAGTATCTCGGTGTATTTATCGAGACGCGCTATGGGCGCCAGTTGGCACGGTTAGGGGAGTATGTCGTCAAGGTGGGGGCAATGGATTACAGGACCTACACCCGTGACGAGTTTGTGAAAACGTTTAATCTTAAAATGAAGAATCAATGAACAGAAAATCAATTGCATTAGTCTTTGGAACGGCTCATGTTGACAGCACGCCGGGCAAGTGTGCGCCTGACGGCTCCATCCGTGAGGCTGTCTATTCCAGAGAAATCATAAAGGACCTTGTTGCGATTATGGAGAACACCTACGGCTTTTCCGTATTCACGGACTATATGCCTATGGAGCCTCTGCCAAAGTGGACTGAGGCACGGAAGCGCCTCGGCTATTCAAAGGGTGAGCAACCCTTGGAACTGGACCACCGTGTGCAGCAGGTCAACGCCATCTGTGACAAGTTCGGCAAGGAGAACACCCTTTTCGTCTCTATCCACCTCAACGGTGCCGGTGATGACGGCAAGTGGCATGGTGCTGGCGGTTGGTGCTGCTATACCACTCCTGGAAAGACCAAGTCGGACATTCTCGCAGAGTGTTTCTACGATGCAGCCTTTGAGAACCTGCGTCCGTATGTCACCATCATGGATGAGGGCAAGCGCAGGGGCGAATATACTGAGAAGCAGACACCGTACCGCATGGATAAGAGGGACGGTGACAGGGACATGGAGGCAAACCTCTATGTGCTGCGCAAGACTGCCTGCCCTGCCGTGCTGACGGAGAACCTGTTCCAGGATAACCGCCTCGACGTGAAATTCCTCCTTTCCGAGGAAGGACGGCAGGCTATTACACGGCTGCATGTCGAAGGCATCCTCCGATATGTCGAAAAGACGTACAAGTAACTGAAAAAGAAGGTGCTGTTGATAAATTTCTCATTTGTATGAATGACGGAGGCGTGGACGGGTTCCTCTGCCTCCTTTTTCTCCAAAAATTCCGTTTTGGAGCCGCTTTTCAGCAAAAAAGTAATCATTTTCAGTTAAAAAGTAGTAAAAACTACAATATTTTACAATATTTTCGTATATTTGCAACTGTTAATTTATCAAAACCCATCTAAAACGTATCTAAGATGCAGAAAATGTCAGAATATCCCGAAAAGTCACTGCGAACGACTGGTAAGGCAGTTTTTCCAGAAATCGCAGGTGAAATGAAGCCCAAGAACCGCCGTTTTATGGGTGTCGTCGTATTCGGAGCTGACAAGAAGGGCTTTTCACGTCCTGTCTGCGCCAAGAGCCGCATAGAGGGGTAGTTTTCCATAATCACTATCTACTAACGTCAATAACACAATCAAAACAGTATGAAAAAGATTGGAATCATAGTAGCGATGGATTTGGAGCTTCAAATGTTGCTGAATCGCATCGGCTGCAAGCCGGAGCCTGCCAACCCTGCAGGCGTAGTCATCTTTTCCGGGAAAATCGACGACGATGATGTCATTATCTGCAAGTCCGGCATCGGCAAGGTCAATGCCGCCATCGCCACGGTGACGCTTATCACCCAGTACCAGCCAGACTACATCATCAACACTGGTGTGGCTGGGTCTCTCGATCCAAATGTAGTAGCAATGGATATCATCATCGGTTCCAGCGTGAAGTACTGTGACGTGTGGTGTGGTAGTGGAAACGTTCGCGGACAGGTGCAGGGAGAGCCTGAATGGTACCCGTGCATCGATGTGAACATCAAGAGCAAGGGCATCGACAGCCTGCAGTACAAGTATATGACCAAGAAGCACATCTGCGGTGTGCGCCGTGCTCCAATCGTGTCTGGTGACTGGTTCATGGAAACGGTAGCCGACAAACTGAAGGCCAGACGTGCCAGCGGACGTGCCAAGGCTGTGGATATGGAGTCTGGAGCCATCGCACAGGTCTGCCATAGGTTCAACATGCCGTTCATCCCCGTCCGCATCATCAGCGATGTCGTTGGCGAGCCTCAGCATGAGAAGAAGTACGAAGGGTTCTGGCAGGACATGGCCAGCCGCTCCTTCGATATATTGATAGAGCTTATCAAGGAAATCAATGGACAAGATTAAGAGTTTTCAGATAGACCACACGAGGCTGCAGAGCGGTCTCTATGTGTCGCGCTTCGATCCTGCCAGGGAAGGTGCCGACCATGTTGTCACCACCTTTGACATTCGCATCTGCAAGCCTTACCATGACCAGCCGATGGACGGCTGTGCCATGCACACCATCGAGCACCTTGGGGCAACGTTCCTGCGCACGAAGAGCTACTATGCCGACAGCATCATCTACTTCGGACCGATGGGGTGCCGAACAGGCTTCTACCTTATCATCGACGGCAAGTTGGACGTGGAAGATGTCAAGGGTACCGTGAAGGAAATGTTCGCATGGATAGCCACCTATGACGGTCCCATTCCTGGCTCTACGGTGCAGGAGTGCGGCAATGCCGAGTTCCACGATTTACAGGAGGCGCGACGCATCGCCCATGAGTATTTCAACGGAACGCTCTGCAATCTCGACGAAACGAATACCATTTATCCAGAATAACAATGAAGAGACTATTTACATCAGAATCAGTTTCGGAAGGCCATCCCGACAAGATAGCCGACCAGATTAGTGATGCCATCCTCGACTACTATATCTGCCATGACGCAGACAGCCACGTCGGCTGTGAGACGTTCGTGACGACAGGGCAAGTGGTCGTAGGCGGTGAAGTGAAGTCACGCGCAACGGCTCCCGTGCAGGATATCGTTCGCAGGGTTATCAAACAGATTGGCTACGACAAGGCTTGTTATGGCTTTGCTGCAGATGCCGTCGGCATCCTGAACGCCATGCATCAGCAGTCCCCAGATATCGCACAGGGTGTGGAGTCGAAGGAGCAGGGTGCCGGTGACCAGGGAATGATGTTCGGCTATGCCACTGGCGAGACGCCAGCGTTCATCCCGTTCCCCCTCTATCTCTCACACCTCATCGTGAAGACCCTCAGCGATATCCGCAAGAAGAAGCTCGGCATGATGGAGTACCTGCGTCCGGACAGCAAGGCACAGGTGACGGTAGAGACCGATGAGGACGGTCGAACTATCCGCATCGACACTGTTGTTGTCAGTACCCAGCATGACGTGTTCGCCCAGAGCGACGGACAGATGCAGTCAATGATAGCCCATGACATCAAGGCCATCGTGTTCCCTGCAGTATTGTCACAGATACCAGAGGGACGCTGCAAGGAGATAGCCCGTCAGCTATTGGGTGACGACTACAAGCTGCTGGTGAACCCCACAGGACGTTTCGTTATCGGAGGTCCTGCAGGCGACAGCGGACTGACAGGCAGAAAGATCATCGTTGACACCTACGGAGGCTATGCCCCTCATGGCGGTGGCGCGTTCAGCGGTAAAGACCCCTCGAAGGTTGACCGCAGCGCGGCATACATGGGTCGCTACCTCGCCAAGAACCTCGTAGCTGCTGGAGTGGCTGACGAGGTGACGATACAGCTTGCCTACGCCATCGGTGTGGCACAGCCCGTCAGCGTGTGTGTTAAGACGAAAGGCAACAATACCAGCCTCAGCGACACGGAGATTGCCGAGCATATCGTCAAGCTCTTCGACCTCTCTCCGAGAGCCATCACCATTAGGCTGAACCTGAATACCCCAATCTATGAAGAGACGGCAGCATACGGTCACTTCGGTCGTGAGCGTAAGGTTGTCACCAAGAACATTGGAGGACTGACAGGACAGGTGGTACTCTTCCCATGGGAGGCTCTTGACATTACTGAAATGCTGATGGTCCACTTTCAGAACTTTATGAAATAACCCCTTTTTTCATTATACCATTATGAAGAAGTTTATTTTCATGGGCCTCTTGCTGGCGATAGTCAGTATGATGGCTACGGGCTGCAGCTCTTGCCAGTCCGAGAACACAAAGCAAGGCGACGTTGGCGTCCAGGCAGTGGAGGATGCCAGTGTTCAGTTGGCTACGGCTAAGGCCGTGCTGGGCGACTTCACTGCGGTAGCTGCTGCCGACAATGCCGGCGAGCTGGTTGCGGAGCGCGTGATGGCCACCGACCGTGAGTGGACGTTCCTACACGTCGGGGAAGGCTATACATGGTTTGAGACTGAGGTGAAGTATGCCAAGAAGCTGAATGACCCTGAGCAGACTGGAGAGATAGCACAGATACGAAACATCTTCCAGAAAGCGACACCAGTTGGGAAAGGCTACGATGTAAAAGTTTACCAGGCTATCACAACGAAGGCAGGAACCGTCTATCAAGACAAGGAAGACTTTTGGATAGAGGACTACCCGTTGAACGAAGTCAAGATCAATCTCACATTCAAGGAGGCGTATGACAGGCTCATGGCGGCGAACATCATCAAGCCGGATGGGAGCTACTGCGTTCTACGACTACCCATAGGTCCCGACCCTGACCAGCATTCTGTTTATATCTTCGGCAATAAACGAGCCGGGATGGTCGTAGTGGATGCAGTGACAGGGGAGGTGTCCGCATACTTAGGCGCTCCTTTGGGAGAGTGGCCATAATAGCTAATAGGAAAGCCATAAATTTATAATAATAACGAGGCGGCAAGATGGTACTGCTCTTCATGTTTCAGTGCTTTCTTCCGCCTCATTCCATTTTCCCTCACTGTGAAGGGTTAATTTTGCAGAAAGAACATATAAGCATGAACATCATCTTAGCATCTATACAGCGTTTTCTCGCCACCTACGGGTGGGCTTCTAATAAGGAATTTATGTTGTCATTATTCCCATCGGCAAAGTACGGCACAATGGGCGGTACCATCAGCTTCGCCGCCGTCTCGGCATTCTTCGTGCAGTACCTCGGTATCAGTCCGGCACTGATACCGGCTCTTGTCGTCATCATCGCTACGGAACTCTGGACGGGCATCCGTGCCAGCCGTAAGCGCAAGGAGGATTTCGAGTCGCGCAAGTTCAGCCGCTTCGTCATCAAGTTCTGTGTATGGATGGTGCTGTTCTATACCACGCACAGCTTCATGAATGAATACAGGGCGCAAGAGACACTGGTGCAGATCCTCTCCTTTACATTCTTCGAGGTGCTGAAGTCTTTCCTGATGTCGCTGTTCGTCGTGGAGAATGCAACGAGCATACTGGAGAACCTTGCCGTACTGGACGGAAAGCCCAAGGCTACCTACGTCAACAAGCTAAAGGAGTTGTTCAATGCTTTCTTCTCGACACTAAAAGGTGTATTCTCAAAGACAGCAGACAGCTACAAATCCAAAAACGAGAAAAGCGATGAAAAGTAGATTTGACTTTTTCATGCCGCTGCTGGTGGTACTCATCATCGGCCTGGCATATTCCACATACCGCCTCCACAAAGAGTGCAAGGCGTTGAAGCAGAAAGCCACTCAGTTGGAGAATACTGCCGCCAACATCGGGCAGGCTCCGCAGTCGTCCACGGTGGTAAAGACCGACAAGGGCGATATCACTGTCGTCACTACTGAGCCATTGAAGGCTACGGAGAAAGTGATTGAGTCCCGTCATAAGGAGGACGTGAAAATCGCTCAGAATGTTGGCGTGAAGGCTAAGGACATCGACGAGCTTTCCCATATTGGGATAACCACTGGTGACAGCGTCACGGTTCCCGTCAAGGTGGAGCCGTTCGGTGGACTGACCGCATCCTATGAGGATGACTACACCCGTATCGATGTCAGCATTGACACAGCGAAGGTCGCCACCATCGAGTACGAAATGAGTGACGACATTGTGGTCGTTAATTCCAGGAAACGCCATAGCATCCTCTTCGGGCTTATCAAGTGGAAAGGTAAAGTAAAAAAAGTACAAGCATACTCGAAGAATCCCAAGGCGACTGTCAAGTCCGTGGAGGTCATCGAGCGACTGGAATAAGACAACTTCGGTTTTCTTGCGTTCTTGTCTTGCAGGCCTGCCCTGCCACCATCGACAGGGTGAGGCTCCCAGAGAATAACAGCAAATGTTTTTCATAGATGTTTTAGGTTAGTAGTAGTAATTTATAGTTTTAGGTTTTTAGTTAGGGAAGGCCGTCCGCAGGGATGCAGGCGGTCTTTTTTTTGCGCTGGTTTGCAAATACGATTAACAAGGTTTAACGAATAAGATTAAAAATATAACCGTAATTTCTTGCATATTTGATTATTTCTTTGTATCTTTGTCGTAGCAAATAAGATAATAATCAATTTAAGAACGGAACAATGAAAGCAATCAGAATCCCGAAAGGAAAGAAAATCCAGTACGAGGACGACCTCGTTCGTGTTTACACCGACAAAGGTGAAGTTGACTACGAAGGCATCCTCGATGACTGCCCTTACAAGTACGATGACTACAAGTGGAACGAAAAGGAGCAGTGCTACGACCTGCCTCACGGCTACAAGATGATCGGTCTTTAATTCAAATCACAGAACAGTTATGGAATACAAGGTAAACTATCAGAAAAACTGGAACCAGGATGGAACCTGCTACGACCAGTGCATCGCTGCTTCAATGACCGAGGCGGAGTTCCAGTCATACAATAATGAGGTGGCCACCCGTAAGAAAGCCATCCATGCCAAGGGCGCGAAGACCAGCGACGAGATAAAGTTCATGTGCTTCGCCCGTTTCCTCGTAAAAGGAAAGAACCATACCACGCTGACACAGCGCGACCTCTTTGTTTCGCTTTTCAACCTCAAGAATGACAAGCGCATCCTCAACCGAAACACCCTCATCATCGTAAGCATCAAGTAATATGGAAACGCCAAAGACGAAAGCCATCATGGCAGAGCGCATCAAGAAGTTCAGAGCTGCCTTCGACAACCCTTACTATCTCCGTGTAGCCAACAACCACTTCGTGCTGCTGGAGGTCTGCGAGGAGCTGACCAAGCAAGGCTTCGAGTGCTTCACGGCAAAGGACGAGTACGACCGTGAGTGTGTTCACTATGTCACTGCCTACAAGGATGGCAAGCAGGTCCAGTTCGGCTTTGCTGAGGTGCCGTTCCGCTGGTGGGTGAACAACAGCAGTGAGCGCAATGGGGATATCATCTGCACATGGGGTAGAAAGGATCAGTTCGCCTATCCGTATGAACTCCAGTACCTCATCGACCATGCCATCCCATGCAGCGAGAAGCAACGGCAGGACTATGAGAGGAAGAAAGTGAGTGACTTCTACGTCCGGCTGGGAAATTTTTAAGCCTCAACAGGAAATTTATATATGCAAATAGGAAATAATCAATCACATTATGGAAAGTATTATCGAATTCAAGTCAGAGGTGCTGCAGTATGCCGACGGGCACCGTGGTGAGCTTTCAGTGAAGCTCGGTGACATCTACAAGACCGGCAATGTTCAATTCTCCATCCGTGTACGCTCTGAGGTCCAGGATGCTAACGGACACTGGCACGAAGAGTCATGGGGTAAGAATGAGCGTTTTGTTGAAAACCGCTTTGAGGACCTGCTACCGCTGTTGGAACTTCACGGCTGCTGCTTTGACGGAGCACCATTGCGTCCGGTGGCAGAAGGTTCCTATCTCCTACGCACAGGCAGACGTGCTGAGGCTATCAAGCTGCTGCGTATCAGCGACGAAGAAGCTGACCAGTTGCTGGTTCCTGCCAACGATCCACAATATTTCTCTTACATGCTCCGCAAGCTCGGTATCATTAACCGCTGGTCCGTACAAGCCAAAAAACTTATGCTGTGGATGGAGCTGAATATGGAGAACTCGCTTCTTGACAACGAAGGCCGTCCGCTATCAGAGTGGAACTTCGAGAAGTCAAAGAGTGACTACCACAATATCGACAAGGTCTATGAGACCATCCGTGACGATGAGGCTGCAGGAGAATATACGGAAGAGAAAATCATCGCCCGTAAGAATGAGCAGTGGTACGCCTTGATCGACAAGGAACGCCAGAATATCAACACCTGCTATGAGCGAGAGGTGAAGAAAGCAGAGATAGAACGCGAGATAAAGCTGAGCATTCTGGAGGCTGGCATCGTTTCCCAGAACTTCATTATATACAGTGACAAGAGCGTATGCTTCAACTGGACGTATAGCAATCCGCTTATTCCTGCCAGTGATGTCGAGCGTTTTATCGAGACGATAGGTAATGAGCGGTTCCCTGACTACAGGTTCAAGAACGACAATATGGGCGACCGCACAGGTTTCATGGATAAGAACTATTGACCTATGGCTAAGAGCGAAGAATACAAAGTACCTGTGAAATTCATCTTCGAGGGTGAGTTCATCGTAAAGGCTAACAGTGCCGCCGAGGCTCGTGACATTGTGAGCGACGAGTGCCATCTGGTCATGGGCCAGAGTATTGAGTGTCATGCTGACGAGGTTTCTGACTGGGACTTCGACATGCACTCCGAGAAAGTCATTGGAAGGGTTACACGAAATGTTTATAGACTATGAGCGACTATATTTGCGGTACTGAGCTCCGTGAGTTCGAGAAGCAGTTCAACCACATCGTGAACGTGACGCACCATGACCATATCACGGTGTTCGATGACCTGCTGACGTACATCATCACGGCATTCAATCCGGACCCGTACGAAAATCCCCATTGGAAGTACACCAAGGAGCAGAACCAGCTTTTCTATCTCCTGATGGTAGAGTGGCTGAATGTCATGCAGCGGATGATAAATGCGCGAGGCTGGTATGATGCCTTTGGCGACTTCTTCATGTCGAATGTCGGCAAGACGTCACAGCAGTACAAGGGACAGTTCTTCACCCCTCACACCACCTGCGACTTCATGGCAAGGATATCGCTGGATGACAGGGATGAGGTGACGGAGCCACGTGTGACGTGTAACGGCTTTGGCAAGCGAGTGGTGGTCAACGACTGCTCCTGTGGCTCTGCCAGACTCCTGCTGGCTGCTCATGCCGTCAACTGTGAGCGCAACACCAGGGCTTGCTATTTCATTGGTGAGGACATCGACCGTATCTGCTGTAAGATGGCTGCAATAAATATGTGCGTCCACGGCATGTTCGGCGAGGTTGTCTGCCACAATACTCTCACGGAGCCTCACAAGGCGAACTTCGGTTACATCATCAATGAGGGGTTATACCCCTTCCCTGGTTGTCCCACCATCCGCTACTTCGATGACGATCCTCTGCGATTTGTCTCTACGAAGGCTGCAATGGGGTGGCTTGCTGAGGCTGGAAAGAAGCGCGAGGTGAACCATAAGGTGACGGAGGTAGAGAAGAACCTCGTCCCTGTCGTTGAGGAACAGCCAGACAAGAGGAAAATCCCAGAACAACTGACATTAAATTTCTTCTGACTATGGGAAAGTATATCAGCAAGCAGCAGCTATTGAACATGCTGGAGCACGTGCCGAACAGCGCCATGCTGTCCGCTGCAGATGTCAACGACAAAGACACCGAGTGTGCCATCACGGCTGTCGAAGACACAACGATGCCCGGGTTCTACAAGATAATGATTGACTCAAAAGAAAAGTGGTAAACTAATTTTATATAATTGCAATTATGAAGGATATTGAAGAAATCATCGAGACTACCAATGAGTATCTCCGTTCAGAGTGCATCCCGGAAGAGTGGTGTACTACTGAGCTTGGCGGACATTTCCGCCGTGACTTGAACAGTGGCCAGGTAGTGGCTATGAGTGAGGACGACATGCGGACGTACTACAAGCGTTACGTTGCGGAGTGGGCTGGCGATGACGAGACCCTGGAGGAAGAGGAAGTCATCGAGCACATCGACTTCATGAGTAAGAAGCGAGACCTGCATGAGGAAATCTACGATGCCATCGTCTATCTCATGGAGAAGCATGAGAAGAAGGAACTCGACATCAGCAACGAGGAGGAAGGTGACTTCGGCTACATCTGCGTGTCGTGGGACTCCAGCGACGGTGTGACCATCCAAGAGCTGCAGGTGGTAAAGGTATGCGTCAGCGACCGTAGCCAACTGACACTTGAGACCATCGACGGTCAGGTGTTCGACCCGTCCATCAGCGGTGACGAAGTGCTCTGGTGTACCATCAACAGCGTCTATGATGCCGTCTATGACCGTCTGGTACGGAAAGGAGGTCAGTCATGAAGATCAAGTGTCAAGGCCTCCACTGTCCTGCCAAGAACCAGTGCGCCAACTATGAGAAGAATATCACTACCGACGAGGAACGCCATATTGTATCTAAGTGCAGAAGCCAGAAGGCATTCATCAAAAAGGAAGAATAATGAATACGAGCGAAAAACAGAAAAGAGCGAAGCAGCTGTACACGCAGTACCATAGCTTTTGCTTTACAAATGTGTCATACACCGGACAGTATAACAGGGAGGCTACAGCCCATGTCTGCGATATCAATGGCTACCGCTGTTGTCTTGTATCTGACCTCAGCTATTTAGCGGACTGTGTCCGTAAGTGCTATGACTGTGGCTTGCTGAGCCGCAACGATTTCCTTGCTGGACGCAGGGGTGATGGAGGCAATGCTGGAGGACGTTCCTGCACCGTCATTAAACTCGATGCGCTCAAGGCCATCCGTGAAGAGTATCTAAAGATGCGCTGGTCAGACAAGACCGTCTATGGGAACTATATCCAGACCGTGGAGAATGCCAAAGGTGTGGTATCGGAGTCCATCAGTGCGGAGGAAATAGAAAAACTTTGGGATATCTACGACGAGCGCCAGCAGCTCATCACCGAGAGTTCCCGTGAGCGCAAGGAAGAAAAGCAGCGCAAAGAGTGGGAAGAGGCAGGTTATTTAGAGCCAGAAAAGCCGAAAGATGACCTTAATGACCTCGTTGACCGCATCGAGGCGCTGGGTTGGCACGTCACGCTGACGAGAAAGGAGGGCGCATGACTTTCAATCAGCTAAAACGTGCGGAGAAGGTCTGCAACGAGAAAATCCTCCGCCTCAACGAGGACTTCATGAAGAAGCAGGAGCAGTATATCAAGGAGCATGCGCCTCTGGAGCTGCAGAAGGGTGACTGGATAATCATCCGTCTGGAGGTGACAAAGGAAAGCCGTAGCGCCCTGCAGCCAGAGTACCAGGAGCTGAAACGTTACAGGCTCGGTAATCAGCATAACGTCCGAGGGCAGTTCTGCAGGTGGCTCATTTCAGAAACGGGAGAGTTGCGCCCTGACCTGATGGGAAAGACATGGTACCCTTGGAGAGAACGAATTGTTAGTATAACCAAATGTGAAAAGCAATGAACGAGAATTATAATCATCCGCTCCCTAAGAAGGGCGACCTCATCCGTATAACGGAAGTACATAACACCAACGGCAAGCCGACATTCAAAATCGGTGACCTCGTAGAAGTGCTAAAAGCGTGGGTGGGAGAGAACGGCAATACCTATTTTATTGCCAAGGCTCCGTTCCGCAAGCACAAGATCGTCTATTCGTCGAAGGTCTATGATTGGGAGATTTTCGGCAAGGAACTCGAAACCCTGCAGCAGGCCCAGGAGGACACTGCGAAGTTCGTAAAGGAAGCCTCGGAGAAAAGCTTTGAAGAAGTCTGGGAGAACTTTAGGAAAAACAAGGTCTTTCCGGAACAGCTCTTTGAGTTGCCACGTGCCAAATGGATGTTCGCCATGTTCTTCTACTCAGCCTTTGAGAATGGCTGGAACGCCTGCGTATTGAATAACATGAACGAGCACATGCGCGAGGTGGAGCTCTGCCTTGATGAGCTGGGTAAACTGTCTGGTGTGAACGTAAAAGAACCTGCGAAGTGATATGGGCGTACCGATAGGAACAGGGCTTGTCGAGATTACCGGCGAGAAGTCCAGCGACAAGGGCTTCTTCTGTATCAAGCTGGCTGCTTTCATCACAAAGGAAATGAAAGAGTCCGGCGACACCTCCTTTGACTTCTGGCATCAGCGGTTCAAGGAAGCGGAAAGTGGAGCCTGCGCATATAAAGACCGATGTCCTAACTATGCCAAGACTATAGCCAAACACGGGCGTAAACCTATTCAACTGAGTTTAAACTTTTAGGGTTATGATTATCAAAGGAAAGTGGCTTTATGCCACAAGAATGAAGAACCGTCAGTTCCTCTCCAGCAAGGAGGCTCAGCAATCTCCTGACGGGAAGGAGTTCGAGTGTATTGACGGAATATTTGTGAAGACGCTCATGCCAGACCTGTCCTTTGGAGAGGGCTTCCGGCATGTGGATCTGCGCATCGAGACGAAGGAGTTCCCTGGTAGCCATCAGATGTGGGTGGCTGGAAAGTTCCGCCACCGCTTCCTCACAGAGGAAAAGCCGGACTATGATGGCGATGACCGATACTTGGTGGCTGGTGGCCACTCGCTATACCTCAGCATCACATGTAGGGAAGATTTCTTCCCTCGTATGTCGGAGTGCATCTTTCCCGTCTGGGTGTCATGCACCAAGGGAGAGCCGTATGACGAGGATGACTACTTCGACCCTCTGCACTTTGAAGCAGAAGGAAACCTCGATATGCTGGGTGACAAGGACGTGTTCTTTGACTGCAAGCCTATCAAAAACCAGGTGCAAGAGTTCCTGAAGGAGGCAAACCTCACCATGCAGCAATGTCCTGTGAGGTGTAAGCTGGTATTAGAGATTGAGCAAAAACGAGACGATTGAGAACTATTAAAGAGAAAGAATTATGAATATCAACATTGGAGGCAAGCCGCTCAATGAGTGGATTGAAGAGCAGAAGAAAAAGGACGGTGTGCTATTGGTGCATCGTGGTACGACACGCAACGCTTTTGGTACCAGCACCTATCACGGCTCCATCGTGACGCTGGATGACAAGGATATCTGTTATTATGATGCCGATATCAGCATCCGTATTAACGGCAAGGAGTATCGCATGACAGGCAACAAGGTCGAGCGCAAGAGTGGCGTCTGGTATGTGGACGGTAGTGTTTATGACCTTCCGGAACAAAGCACCAGTAAAGGGATGGAAGATACTATTGATAATATCGGAAAGACTATCGACGAAGCCATGGAGTCTGTGAGCCATGCCTTTGGCAGCTTTAATATCGCCAACGACTACGTTGGTGACGTAGTGATCAACCATGGTGGAAAGGTGAACCGACGCCAAGTCATCATGCACGGCAATGGCACCGTAAAAGTCCATCGTGGCGACAAGACCTATACCATCAAGGGTAATAATATCGAGAAGCGTGACGGCAAGTGGTATGCCGACGGCAAGCCAGTGGACTGGGATTCCATCGGAGGAAAGTACGAGGAGAGTGACGTTGTACGCATCGAGATAAACGGCAGCGTGTCGAATTTGGCAACGACCAGCGGTGACGTGGTTGTCAATGGCTCAGTAAGCAATCTGCGTACAGGCTCTGGTGACGTTCAGTGTCAGACCGCATCGAATGTCTCTACAGGCTCCGGCGACGTACACTGCAAGCACATCACTGGCATGTGCTCAACAGGCAGTGGTGACATATACAGGTAACTGTTCTGTGAATTGATTATTTCACATTGAGGGTGGCCCGTCGTGATGACGCGCTGCCCCTTTTTCTTCTTGCTTTCGCATCGGCTTGCATATTTGATTAACTTTGTTTAACGTTCAAGATTAAAAATATATCCGTAAAAAGTTGCAAGATTGATTATTTCTTTGTATCTTTGCGTATGCAAATAAGATAATAATCAAATTTTAACAGCAACAATTATGGAATCTACAAACAACAATCCCCGAATTGAGAAGCTCCAGCAGCAGAAAGAGCGGATGATGCAGCGTTCCAAGGAAGCCGAAAGTGCTGAGGAAAGCCAGTATTATCTCTGCATTGCAGACCTGTACTCGCTTGCCATCAGTGACGAGAAAGCTTCCATGTTCGGATCAACGCTCACCGTAATTGTCGGCAACGATAGCGATGCCGTCACAAAGGTAAGCATTAACGTTCATGTGAACTTCACAACCCGTACCAACAGCTTCGAGACCAGCTTCAGCCAGTGGCAGGCTGTTCCTAACAAGATGCAGCGCGAGGTGCCTGACAAGCAGTTCTCCACTGCCGAGGATGCCTATCACTTCATCGTCGGTCTGGCTCTCAAAATCAATGCTTTCTTCAATAACATTCAATTGTAAGGAGGACTGGATATGGAAGCTAAGGAAATATATGCTGTCTTGAAGAAGGCTGCAAATATGGAGCCATATATTGAGGATGGTAAAGTGTATGGGTTTGGTGCTATAAACAGATGCCCTGAGTGCAAGAATATGACAGAGAGAGAATACTGTCATTACCATCATCCTGCGATGTCTAAGCTGCTCGAATCTCTTCCCTGGGAGAAAGTTGTTGAGAGACCAAGAAATCCCCGTAATGACGAATATCCGCAAGAAAACGGAACCTATATAACCATGCTTGACTGCAACGAGCATGAGGTCCTTGTGAACCATTTTAGAGACGGGCGCTGGTCTTTGTATGACGAGACGCATGTCAAATGGTGGATGAAGTTACCTAAGATGGATAAGGAGGAATGCGAGGATGAGAAAGTGAATGCTACAGGGCAATACCTCGATGCAGGCAAGGTTTCTGCCGAGGATATATTGAATGCGTCTAAAAGAATGAGTGAAATCGTTAAGGGAATCTGACTATGGCACGAACAAAACCAATTCGAGAATATAAGATTGCAGGTCCGCAGTATGCGTACTTGCTTGACAAGTGTATATCGTCCGATAACTATACGGGCGACTTTTCCACCGACAAGGCTAAGATTTACCTTGTGCTTGCGAACTATAAGAGCTGGCTGAAGAATAACCAGAAGCCCAAGACATGGAGCACGGCACACCACATCGGTGACTGGCTTCGTGGACTTCCTTCATGCTGTACTGTCGCTTACTGGAACGACGAGATCGTAAAGATTGGTCAGAGCTGGGGTATTCCCCTTCGCACTGACAGCGTACAAGAGAAATTCGCAGACCAGTGGTGGACCATCTGTGGCCAGCGTTTGCTGGAGATTGCTGACAAACTGAAAATATCCTATTTCAAAATAAAACCTTATGACAACAAGATATCAATACAAGAACAGATGGGAGCAGCTGGAGTCTGAAATCAAGGCTCTGCAGAAGCAGTCTGACGAAGAGTATAAAAAACTGCCTAACGTGTCCCATGAGAGCAAGGTCTGGCAGAAGGCCTTCGATAAATACTACGCCGAAGTTTGCCGACCCAACAAGGAGAAGATCGAGAAGATGAAGCGGGAGGCTGAGTATTGCCACATCCGCTCGCTGGATAAGTTCTACTGCAACCGCCACCTCTACAGCGACATTCAGCCCTACGAGGTCATCGAGATAATTTCCGACGACCGCCTGAAGCTGCGCAGCATGGACTTCGTACAGACCAACGGCAGCGTCGAGCGTCTGAAGGAGTCGTTCAGCCCCGGAGGGTTCCTGGGCCACTTCGACAACTCCGTGCAGGAGTGGATATGCAAGCCGGACGAGAACGGCATCGTCGTGGAGGTTCGCCGCCGCAAGGACGGTTTCTTCTACGAGGTGGGCGGCTCCATCCCCTTCGTGCTTTCCGACCAGCCAAGAAGATATCGGGACTTCAATTTCTGATGCTATGCTGAACGATGATTTGGAACTCACTCCCAAGCAGGAGATAAAGCGTCTCAAGGGCGTCATTCTGGAGAAGGATGCCGCCATCAAGGCTTTTAAGGAATACGACAAGAAACGGTCTGAGGAATTCAACAGACTCACGGAGAACTACAACCTCATGCAGCAGCAGTTCGACCAGTTCTGCGAAGACGTCAAGGAGATAGACGAGTTAGATGAGCTGACGAAAGAGGACTTCGACAAGATTTACCACAGCTATTACAAGCGGTTAGGCGCTCTGAATGATTTCGTTCAGTTTATCAACGAAGTCAGAAACAAGCTCAGCACCCTCGAAGATTTTGCCTGCAGGTTAGAAGCTGATGCAAGGAAGTTCAAGGAGAATATTCAGAAATTCAAGGACTCCATAGATAAGAAGAAAAAAGAATGGAAGAAGTAAAAGATTACCATTTAAAGATAGACCTAAAGAAGTTCTTTGAGTCTGTCAGTACCGAGAACCTGCGCTTTATGCGCGATGCCATGTCAAACGTGCTGAAGGAAAGAGCCAAGATGCTGAGGAAGGATATGCCTCCAGCAAAGCCCGAATATCGCTTCTGGATGGGTAAGGTGACTCGCCGCATCGGCAACGCGCTCTGTCGGTATCGCTATTATGTCGAGCCGCTTAATATGGAGGACGTGCCGGAAGAACTGAGGAAGGTCGTATCAAGTACCTATTTCACCCTTATGTCTGGCGTTTTCAGAAAGAACACCTGCCCGAAATTCGGTGACGTGGCTATACTCAAGTACAGGGTCTGCAAGCATAAAAGCGACAGTTCCAACTTCAGACAGTCCAGGATCACTGACATCGCACCGAAAGAAGTGGTTGGCTGCAAGAAAGAATGGAACTGCCTCAACATCATCGCCAACAATGACAAGAGCCAGTGCCCCAATTGTCTTGATGTAATAATGAAATAATATATGGGAAAACTTATCAGTAAGCCTACTCCTGGAGTAGAGATTTGGGATGAGGATGACAGCTCAAAGCTCGTGCTTCTCATAAAGTGTCCCAAGTGTGGCAAAGAGAACTGGGCGCCAAACGTAGCCCGTGGCATCTGTAGCTGGTGTGGCTATGACGCCAACGAATTATTAACATCAAAACCAGAGAACAATGAGAAAGAGTAAGTACAGAGGTCAAAAAGTAAGTGACGGCACCTGGGTTTATGGTAGCCTGTCACTTGATTGTGACGACAAACCGTTCATCCGTGTGGCTGGATATGGCGCAGACGGCAAGGCCTTCGACTCCGTGGTGCCAGTGAAGCCGGAGTCGGTAGGGCAGTTTACGGAGGTCCTTGCCAAGAACAAACCTGTCTATGAGAATGACATCGTTCAGTACGTCGATGAATGGGATTTTGAAAACCATCGAATGACAGAGAAGGTCGTCTTTGAGGAAGGCTGTTTTAGAGCAGGAGAAGGCGGCTGTGAACTTTGCGAGTGTGACGAACTGGAGGTTATCGGAAACACTTCCGACAACCCCGATATGGAGTACGGATTTTATCAAGACATTTGATTTTGACGATAGGGAGGGTTGATAATGAGAACAATTTTCAAACAAGTATTGAATGTAACCGGCGAACAGACGTTAATGCTCCAGAAGGATGCAGTAATTCTTCATTTAGATAATCAAAACGATCACGTCTGTCTGTGGTACGAATGTGATACAGATATGCCAACAGTTCCTATAAAGGTTCGCTGCTTTGGCACTGGCCATGAAATGCCAAAAGATATCCCATTGGAGTATATTGGCACAGTATTAGTCCTCGATGGACGTGGTGTGTTCCATTTCTATAAACAAAACTAATTATGTTCAACTTAGAGAAACTAAAAGATAACAACGCCATCTTTTGGATATTCCGCTTTGACGATATCCGCAAGGTGGCTGCAGAGTGTGGATGGGCGATAGCCGTTCACGGCTCTGTTGTTCATGACCTCGACCTCATGGCCATGCCGTGGGTGGAAGAGCACACAACTGCTGATGAACTTGCTGAGAAGCTATCTAAGATTGTTGTCAGCGAAGAATACTACCGCGAGCCTGTGAAAAGCAAGCCAGGTGACAAGCCCAATGGACGCATTGTCTATACCATCTTTGCCGGTCAGACGTATATCGACATGAATGTAATAGAGAAGGAGGGATAACTATGCCATACGGAGTTTGTAAAGTTTGCGGATGCACGGACACGGACCCATGTTTCAATCCAGAGCATGGCAACTGCTGGTGGGTGGATGAGAGCCACGAGCTTTGCAGCCATTGTGCTGACCAGAAGATTGCCAATGACCCGAACACGCATCACTGCGTCAACTCAAATGACAAGTATCTGCAGAGCGTTGCGGAAGTGCTGGTATGCAAGAACTGCAAGTACTGGCATAAGGACAAGGACAGCGACGATGTAAAGGATGATGCAGCGTGGGGTGAGTGTGACGTCAACGAATGGGGCTGTTACGGCAGCGATTCCATCTGCGTGGATTTTGAAGAAAAGGAGGATGAAGATGGGACACATTAAGGCAGCATATATTCCTGCACCACATAAATTGAAAGATGTCAAAAACTGCACCTCACTGGAGCAATCGAAAGAACTCCTGTCTCTTGGCCTTAGCGCAGAAACGTCAGACATGATGTGGGGCTATTTCTACAACGGAAAGAATCTTTGCGTTCCTCAGATAAGACCATTCCTGGATATGAGGGGAGAAATCCCCAAAGGATATGTGCCAGCATGGTCCTTAACAAAGCTGTTAGATTTGTTGCCAGACGTTATTAGAGAAGGTGATGTTTTTTATACATTCTCTCTCACTAAGAATGTTATCGAGTATATTGACCACGAAGGTAAAGCCCTTTATTCCACTGGAGGCTGGGACTTTGTGGATGCAGCTGTTGAAATGTTTAAAAAGATAGGAGTATGAATTATAAAAAAACAACGAAACAATGAGACTGATTTACATGATTGCAGCCGACGTACTGAGAGCACTCGGCTGGGAAGTAGAGATTAACGAGAAGGACAGCTATTGGAACCTCGTGCTTACCAACACCACCAGCAGCGATGACATGCCCGAGTCGCACAAGTCGTGCATCCGGGGACTGTTGCGCGGTTGGCTGATGGAGTTCAACTACGAGGGTGGCCGTCAGCAGGTGAACATCTACAAGGAGCTGCACGGACTCGACCCCGAGGACGACCGCTATTCCTGTCTGGACACCTGCGCCAATCGGACGGACGGCAATACGCCTCAGTATAAGTTGGACGACAAGGAGATTTTCGTCCGCCGCAAAGACCGCTTCGACCGCTACGTGCTGGCAGAGCCTGTAGCCGATCCGAATGCAAAGACCGCCCCAAGAAAGTGTCCCGTAAGGGAAGAAAAATCGTAGTAAATTTCAAATGATATGAAACTTATAGCAATGAAAGGCTCCGAACTGGAGCAAGTAATCAAGAAAATGTGGGAGCAGCTTGTCTCTGACGAGAATGCTGCCAAGGAATTTATCAAGGAGCGCGTAGGTGTGATGCCGGAAGCCCTCAGCTTTATATGGGTGTTCGGTGACACAGGCTGCTTTGTGTGCCAGGACATCATCTTTGAAAAAGGCGACTGGGAGAAGGTTGATAAGAAGATCCTGCGTCAGCATCATGGCGACTGGAACTTCGACGTCAACTACAGGACAAAGGCCGGAAAGCAATTTCAAGAGGACTTCAATGCAAAGTTCAAGCATTTCATCAAGCACGAGCCTCTCGATAAGTTCGGTATTCACATGCTGGCCAACAACCGATACTGGAGTTGGCAACCCGTCTTTGACGAGAAGAGTGGGCAATATCTTATCTTCTGCTCCAATGCGGCCCTGCCATACCAAGAAATGAAGAAAGACTGCCAGTTCAAGATTGAACCATGAGAGAAACGACGCTCACGCTGGAACAGATAGAAGTCATACTGACAGGATATCCCGATTCGCCGTATTATGTACGGCAGGATATCGTGATACCCAACTGTTCATGGGGCTATCTGAACCACGAGGCAGACATACTTGTGCTAACCAAAGCCAAGTACCTTGTGGAGATTGAGATAAAGCGCACGTGGAGCGATTTTATGGCTGACTTCAAGAAGAACCACGTTCACGATGACCCAAAGTTGTCGTACTTCTACTATGCCGTGCCTATCTCGATAGGAGAACGCGTATTCCATTGGCTCTACAAGGGCGAATATAAGTGCCGGCCTGGTTTTATCTACTACAATCGCTCCGACGTGACAGGCTTCACAGAACACAATCCTAACCGATGTGGTCTTATTATCTATGCTGATGCTGAGGAATCGTCATGTCGTGGCAATCGCATCGGCTCCTGCTGTATCAATGTCAGTCCGGAGCGAATGAACAAATATAAGGTACCAGTAGAGGAAGAACTGAAGCTGCTCCGGTTACTCGGACTCCGCATCTGGAACATGAAGAAGAAACTGGCTGAACACCAAATAGAACCATCATTATTTAACAAATAACAGAAATATGAAGAATTTAAAGCACATCACATTTACAGGTATCGGAACAGATACCGATTTCAAAGCACTAAGAGAAATACAGAACGAGTACCCACATGTCGAATGGGGGGTGCTCATGTCAAGGAATTGGGAAAAGAATGGGCCAAGGTATTTCAACCCTAACCTCCTTTATGACCTCAAATTTATGGGGCTTAATCTTAACTTGTCTTGCCACGTTTGTGGTTCAATTGCAAGAGAAGCTTTGAATAATAGCTGGGAGCCGCTGAAGCAGCTAACCCATTACCATTACGATGTATTCCAGAGGTGTCAACTTAACATTGGCTCAACTGATCCAACCCCAAAGACACCGTTTTTACGCAAGCCACTTTTCCTCAAGGAACTTATTATCCAACAAAAGTCAGAGAATGATTTGCTGGCGTTCGACACCATTATCGACCGCAGTAACATGTCGGTTCTTCTTGATGCTTCTGGTGGACGGGGAATAGACACTCCATTCAAGCCGTTCCTTCGGTTGGGATTAAAAGTCGGCTATGCAGGAGGCCTCACACCTGACAATGTAGGAGATAAGTTATATCAGCTCCTTCGAGAGGTTGATGGAGATTTCTGGATTGACATGGAAAGCGGTGTTCGTACTGACGAGCAGTTTGATCTTTTGAAGGTTAATAAGGTGCTTTGCATCTGCAAAGAAGTTATGAGGGAATTTAATCAAAAATAACTATGGAACTTTTTCACAAAGAGCAATTTAGTGATGCCAGGGACGTAAAGGTCCCCGGCACCGAGGTACGCCGTAGCCGTACCGAAGAGAATGAGCAAGTGGTAAACTGGATGAAAGAGACCGGGCGCATCCCCATTAGCTATATGCGAGAGCGCAACGGCATCCATGTTGAATGCAGTAAGATTTTTGAGGCGAAGATCAAGGACGTTTTTCAACGGCGAACAGGCATCGTAGGTGGCGACGGTCGCAAGTACAATATCGAAGACCCCGAAAATCTTTTCCCCATAGGGTCAGACATCTGTGTCCGCGCCACCTGTGTAGAGACTGGACGCAGCGACGTATACAGCCTTGACTTCTTTGTCTAACCATCAACATAGTTTTTATATGAAGGAATTACATTTGTTGCATTTCATGTCCTGGGATGAAGCCGAGGACGATCGTATAGCAAAGGAGAGAAAGGAGAACCAGACATGAAGCAGGCTATACAAGTCGGTCGAAACGTAACGGACGTCATGGCGCTGCCGTGCATCTTCGGTGCATGGAAATACCCATATGCTCCCAATAGCGCACGCGAAAAATATCCAGTCCGAGGCCATCAGCCTAAAGAAGGTGATATCATCTATGACTTCCGGCAGGGGTGGAAAAGCGACTTCGCCATGGAAGGCGACTGGCTCTTAGAGCATGAGAATGGTGTTTGGGACATCATCAGTAACGAACAATACGAATACGCTATCAAGAAAGGATTTCTATGAGAATATACGTCAGTACACCTATCAATGGCCGCAAGGAGCCTACATTCAAGGAGAAATGGGAGGCTGCTCGCCGTCGCGCCATCATGCTTAAAGCCTATCTGCAGGAGGAATACCCCGATGCCGAGATAGTGACTCCTTTTGATATCAGCACTATTGGCAGTACGACCACCGAGGAACAGGCCATCGGCATGTGTATAACCGCTGTGCTGGAGAGTGATGCTATTCTCCTTGATAGAGGCTGGACGGCATCCAATGGCTGCAACCTTGAGTATAGAGCAGCGAAACTCTACAAGAAGGAAATCATTGACGGCAACGGTCAGCTATGAAGAGACGCAAGAAGGTTTGTCCCCATTGTGGTCGCAAGCTGTGGCTCCGTGACTTCTACATCACCAAGTCCGGCAATCCAAGCTCCTGGTGCAAGGACTGTGAGAGGCAGAACAAACGCGACTGGTATGACAGGACTCGGCGAGTGCCTGACGGCATCCGTCTGAACCCTTCCACCGGTCTGCTGATGCAACATGAAGGACTGGCCAGGCGTATCTACTGGAGCAAGCAGATGCTCGATGATCTCCGTCGGCTTTTCCCCACTACTAAGAATGAGGACATGGTTGACATTCTCGGTGTCAGTGAACGTACTCTCATCCGCAAGGCGAGGGAGCTGGGTATCTACAAGGACAAGGAGTGGCAGCATAACAATACCATGCGCCATGTAAAGATGGCTCAGTTGACTAACCGTATCTACGGCATCAAGACCCCGTTCCAGAAAGGAGTCCACTACTGCCCGGAGAATGAGTTCCAGAAAGGTCACCAGCTATCACCGGAAGCCAAGGTCAAGCAGGCTGAAGCTCTTCGCAAATGGAACCGCTTACATCCAAAGGCAGCGCAGCATCGATGTAAGAGCCTGATGAAGCCCGTCCTTTGTGTCGATACTGGAGAGACCTATCCGTCCATCGCTGTTGCCGCCAGAAGCAACAGAGTGAAGCCACCGTGGCTCAGTACAAGAATAAAGCAAGGCAAGCCCATTGGTGGGCGAACCTACCAGTTTATCAATAACCATCTAACAAAGACAGAACAATGAAACAAGAAAGATCGCACTTACAGGAAACACGAGTTTCTGCTGTCGCTACACAGCAGTATTTCCCTTACGACGAGCCTCATGCTCCCGTTGATGTCACCGCACAGTCGGACGTACGGAAGGAGTTTGAGCCTGGTCCCAACGTAAGGTCAGAGATTTATTTGTAGATTCAAACCAATTGCTGTTTCTACAGCTTCACGGGAAGCGTCCCGTGTGTGGAGGTGGGGAACCGAGAGGCTTTCCGCCTTTTATTGTATGGTTACGATATGACCTGCTGAGGTCGCTGGATTGCATATTTGATTAACTATAATTAACGAAACTTTTGCCGTAAAAACTTGCATATTTGATTATTTCTTTGTATCTTTGCTATGCAAATAAGATAATAATAATCACAATTTTAAAACAGAACAGTTATGAAAACAAAGAACAATTTCAAGAGCGAGAACGAAATCCGAGTTGCAATCGTCAATTTGCTGGGCGCTACCACTGAGCCGTTCACATTCGGAAAGTCAGTAACCGTTGGTGAGAAGAACGCCAAGACCAAGATTACCGCCATTGAGACGGCTGGAAAGGATGAGGTTTACATCACCGCTGAGTCGAACTCAGACATTTGCTGGGACGACCTGACTATCAAGGACCAGACCAAGCTCTACAACGCCATCGAGAAGCAAGTCAACTCAAGTAGTAACAATCAAAATCCAAAGAACATGGAAGAAGTAAAGAACGATGCAGCTGAGACTGCACAGGTAGAGAACGAGAACGTGGAGCAGCAGGCTCCGCAGGTAGAGAACCAAGAGCAGGCTGAGGCTTCTGCTGAAGCTCCTGCAGAGGAAAAGAAAGAGCCAGAGGTGGTCATCCCAGAGTGGACGGAACCTAAGTATGAGTCATCGAGCATTCTCCTGGCAAAGTCCATCGAGGAAGTTGATGCCGACCTCAAGGCTAACGACCAGCTCAAGGTTGAGTCATTCAAGCAGCTCGTGGAGTGCTGGCCATCGGCACGCTTCACCCCCATTGCCAAGACCAAGGGTATCGTGACGGCTGAGGCTGAGCAGTTGGCACAACTGACAGACACGCTGCAGAAGATGTACAAGCGCAGTATCTTAATCAAGGCTCTCTAAGGGAGCCTTGTTCTATTCTTACACGGTAGGAATTGTATTAACCAATCTCAATTTATATGGACAAAAAGATTTTAAAGGCGATGTACGCCAATGTCGTAGCCTCTGATGAGCTGCGACCAGTGATGAACGGTGTTTACTTTGACGAGGCAGGAGAATGTGTCGGCAGTGACGGTCACCTGCTTATCGTCTATAAGTGTGGTAACACCAAGTTTGACGGCAAGATTATCCACCAGTCCGGTGAGGAGATTACAGGCAACTACCCGAACTATCGCAGTGTCATTCCTGCAGAGCGTGAGGAGTACAAGCATCGTATCGACCTCAAGGAACTGTTGGCAGCTTGCCAGTACCACCTACGCAAGGAAAATTCCAATGCTGATGACCGTGTGTCTATCCTGCACAAGACTTTCGTCATCAAGAACCTTGCTCGCATCCTCAACGTGTTCAACGCTGCTGGGAAGCTCAAGGAAGCCGTGATGTACAAGGCTGACCAGACACGAGCCACCGTCATCGAGTGCAAGCTCATGACAGGTATCATCATGCCGTGCCAGCACTTCGAGGAGAGTGTGGACGTAGCAGAGGACGACGGTTCACCCGTTACGATCTCCTACGAGAGCCTCATCAACGACTACGCTTTCAACTCCTGGAAGAAGCAGGAAACCAAGGACTGGATGGATGAAGCGTAGCATTCCTCCAGTCACTCAATGCTAATTAGTTAGCATCCAATGCAAATAAGTTATCAATTCAAAAAAGACAGAACAATGAGTAAAAAAGAGAAAGCCGTCAATGCCGGCACAGTAAAGAGAATCCCATTAAAGGAAATCGTTCCGAGTAAGAATAACCCCCGTAAGACGTTCAACCCCGACGAGCTGAACGAATTGGCTGAGTCCATCAAGGAGAATGGTCTGCTGCAGCCTATCACCGTCCGTCCTATCAAAGAGGCAGAGGATGAGTTTGCCAAGTACGAGATTGTCTGTGGTGAGCGCCGCTATCGTGCCACTCAGTTGACAGGTTCTTTGGAAATAGACTGTATCATCAAGGAACTCGATGACAAGCAGGCTCTTACTGCCATGATTTTCGAGAACATGCAGCGTAAGGACGTTGACCCCATGGAGGAAGCCAATGCCATCGACCGCCTGGTCAACGAGTTCGGAACTGATGTGTCGCAGGTTGCCAAGATGCTCGGTAAGAGCGAGACATTTGTCCGTAGCCGTTTGCGCCTCAATGGCACTATCCCAGAGTTTGTCGACCTCATGCAGAATGGTCCGCTGGTGCTGACCCATTTGCTGGAAATCAGCAAGCTCCCTGCCGACCAGCAGAAAGTCCTCTATGAGGCTTGCTTCACTCCGGAGTGCATCGCTCGTTGGAAGTACAAGTTCCCGAATATCCCAGAGCTGAAGGAAATGATTGACGCTAACGTTATGATGAAACTCGACACGGCAAAGTTCCCATTAAGTGACGAGACATTCTACGGCTTTGCTGAGGGAGAGCTTCTTCCGGCATGTGCCAAGTGTCCGCTCAACACCGCCAACGATCCGTCTGGTACAGGGGACGTAACCTCGCCACGATGCATCAAGCGTGACTGCTTCATGCTGAAGACAGTGCAGCACATCATCCGTGAGGCAAAGCGTCAGCCTGCAGGCACGGAGATTGTCTATGCTGGTACCGAGGAAGAGAACGAGAAAATCCTCGCCTTTGCACGTGCTCATGAGGTGGAGGTCATACCTATCGGCATCCGCAAGACGGTCATCGACCCAGAACCACCCAAGCGTGAGGACTTCACGGAGGAAGAGTTCTACCTCAAGCGCCATCAGACGTGGTCTCATCAGAAAGCTATCTTCGATATCGGTGTCAAGGACGGCAACATCGTCCCAGTGTATGAGATTGCTTTCAATGGTCATCTGTCGGGAGAGCTGAAGTATGTCTATAACGTCAAGGACGAGGAAATGGGCCTCAACCAGGAGTCTCGCCAGATGCGTCAAGAGCAGACGATGAAGTACAAGGCTCAGTTGACGGAGCTGACCGACAAGCGCCACGATGAGAAGATTGAGCGTTACCGCAAGGCTGTCGAGGAAGGCGACTACAGCAAGCTCAACACCGCCATGGGAGCCACCGAGAACGACGTGTTCATCGCCCTCATGCTGATGCACCTGTCATACGACTTCAAGCAGAAGCTGGGCCTGGAGTGGACTACCGACCGTGACTTCCTCAAGAACTATAAAGACGTGCTGCAGAAGAACCGCAACGCCATCAAGCGTGAGTTCATCCGCCAGTCGCTTGCTGAGAAGTCCGTGAACTTCGCCAAAGGTCTGCAGGGCATCCTCGAAATCTTCGTCAGCGACCAGTTCCCACAGGTCAAGGAGACTATCACCAAGGAGCTTGACGACAAGTACGCCAAGCAGCGTGACAACCTCCGCAAGAAGATCGAGGACCTGAAAGGTGACGTGAAGAAAGTGCGTGAGGCTGAGGAAAAGGCAAAGAAGCAGGCAGAAGCCAAGGAGGAAGCACCAGCCGAGGCTCCTGCTGAGTCACCAGAGCCAGCTCCGGAAGTTGAGGCTCCTGCAGAAGAACAGGCAACTGTCGAGCAGCCCGAGACCACAGGTGCCGTAGTCATTGACGGTGTCAAGGTTGCTGAGGTCAACCACGTTGACGCTACTGAGCCAGAGCAGGAAGCTCCAGCAGAGCAGGAGGCTGAGCCTGCAAAGGAAGAGAAGAAGACCAAGAAGAATAAGAAGGGCGGTAAGAAATAACCGCTCTCCTTATCATCCATGCAAAGGGTGGGGACAATTTGTCTCTACCCTTTTATTGTATGCAGCTCATCATCCGCACTGGGTTGCATATTTGATTAACAACGTTTAACGAAAAAAGAGCCGTTAAAACTTGCATATTTGATTATTTCTTTGTATCTTTGTATTGCAAATAAGATAATAATCAATTCTAAAACGGAACAATTATGAAAGCAATTTTTCAGATCGACGAGAACTTCAAGGACACCCACAAGTCAGAGTTCGTAACCTTTGAAGGCTGGGACGGCAAGAGCTATAATGGTGAGGGCTGCAACGCCACCGTATTCATCCACAAGCAGAACGGCAAGCGTTACGTCCGTACATACAATCGCGGATGGCGCTGCTACCATGAAATCCTCAGTGAGAAGCACCCAGTATCTGGAGCTTACAAGTTGGAAACCTGCGCTTTTATGAGTGACAGCCTCAATAAGTAATCATCATCTAATACAGGACAATTATGAAAAAGCAAGGTTTTTTAGTACAGGAAATGTGCGGCCTCCAAGAGGTTAGCGAGTGCATCAACGACTGGCGCAGCCAAGGTTGCCGTTTCGTATTCAAGATGAATGGCAAGGCCGATGAAAATCATTCTATCATCTACAGTCTCTATACCTATGGTGACCTGCCCGGGGATATGGCGGAGTTCTGGAGTGATATGGACGAAGAAATGTGGAATGATGAGCCGGAGTACAAAGTATTGAAGAAATGGTGGGAAAATGAGTACGACCCCAAGAATCTACGTGTCTATGTGGTACTAAAGGAGCGAGCTGAAATGTTGGTCGAAGCCCTTGATAAAGCCGGAGTCAAGCACGGCGAGATAAAGAACGAGGGAGGCTTTTCCCCACAACGCTATAACTACTACGTGGAAGTTCCCGACGAGGGCGGAGCCCACTATCTGGAAGAACTGATCCATATGAACTGCAATCTGGAACTGATTGAGAAATTCATCATCGTAGAAGACCAAATCGGCAAGCTGATGAAGCAGCACAATCCAGATGACATCATTACGATATTGACAGGTCCCCACGCGGGAGAGAAAATCACCTACCGGGAGTGGAGGGAAAGGATTGCGCCCATCATAAGGAATATCCATAGCTGTATGGAAGCGATGAGTAATGGCAAAGGTTCACAGGGAGTAACATGGGAGGAAGTATAATATGGCAGCATTTGAGAAAGAAATAATCCGCCTCGACGACAATACGATGGCCGAGGCGGTCGCGCCCGAAATCATCAGCGCGAGCAGGAGAACTGACATTCCGGCTTTCTATGCTGACTGGATGATGAACAGGCTGATGCGTGGCTACTGCGACTGGCAGAACCCCTTCAGCCAGCAGATACAACATGTCAGCTTTGCTAAGACGAAGTTCATCGTGTTCTGGTCGAAGAACCCAGGTCCGATGATACCGATGTTGCAGCGTATCTACAATATGGGAATACGTTTCTATTTCCAGCACACCCTCAACAACTACGAAAAGGAGGGCATGGAGCCGAACCTGCCATCGTTCCAAGAACGCTGTGCCATCTTCCGCCGCATCGCGGAGGAATGGGGGCGTGGCAGGCAGGTATGGCGGTGGGACCCCATCTTCCTCATCGACGGGGTGCTGACGATCGACGAGATTGTGAAGCGTATTGTCGAAACCCATTCCTGGCTTGACACTTTTCCTCAGAAGCTGGTCATCAGCTTTGCCGACATCAAGAGCTATCGCAAGGTGAACTATAACCTGCAGGGTACTGGCGTCCGCGAGCTGACTGCCGACGAGCAAAGGGAGTTCGCTGACAAGCTCATGAGCAAGCTGTCCGGAAGGAGTCTGAAAGTAGCCACCTGCAGCGAGAAGGTTGACCTCAGTGAGTTCGGCATCCAGCATAACGCCTGCATCGATCCAGAGCTGATTTCCTCTTTCGCTACACAGGACGATGATTTCGCCCAGCGAGTCTTGAAGATGGGTAAGGACAAGGGACAGCGTGACTGCTGCCTCTGTACCATCGCAAAGGACATCGGTACTTATAACACCTGCGCTCATGGGTGTAAATACTGCTACGCGAATACAACACCAGAGTCCGCAATGCAGCGATATCTGGAGAGACGGGGCACGATACAGCCCAGCCTCCTTTGAAGCCGGAGTTTATAGCCATTTGTTCCGGTTAGGCCGTGGGGAAGCTCACGGCTTTCTTTGTGCCTGCTGGTTTGCAAATATGATTAACAACATTTAACGGCTAAGATTAAAAATATATCCGTAATTTCTTGCATATTTGATTATTTCTTTGTATCTTTGCTTATGCAAATAAGATAATAATCAATTCAACGGAACAACTTATGAACGTCAAGAAACTTTTCTTCGCAAACAAGAAGCGCATCGCCATTAACACTGCGCTTGTTGAGTCACACTGCCAGTACAATCCTGACATTCGTGATATCGTAACAAAGTATGCCAGTCATGCTGGTGTCATCACAGAAGAGAACTATGCCGCCACAATGCGCTGGATCCACGAACGCCCATTGGAGTTCATCGATGCAGCCTGCGGTTGGTTCTGGGTGAACGTCGCCAAGACCTATAAGGGTAAGGCTATCAGCTTTATTTTCGCTGAGAGACACGAAATGAGAGTCAAGGTTGGTCGTAACTTCAATAACAACTAAACATTTACGGATATGGTATTACTCAATGCACAAGAGATTGCAGGCCTCACACTTCAAGAGGCTTACATCTACCAAGAAAGAATGAATAGCAGACTAGCTATCGCAGACTGCAAGCTGAGAAAGGTATCTGAATGTATCAAGGACCAGGAGAAGCGTCGCACTCCCCATCGGACTTATCGGAAAGACAGGGAAAAGCTGCTTCGTGAAAACAAGAAGCATCTGGAGGAACTTTACCTCATCCTTACAGACCACATAGAAGAATTAGAATTATCATGATATGAAAGAAAATGCTGAAAAGATCGCGAACCTCAAGAAATGCCGCGAGGAATACTTAGCCAAAATGGATGACTGCGAGGTGGTCATCTTCCAATGGAAAAGCGGAGGGCGTGGAGGTATCGGCAATCCGGAAATGAAGAAGAAGATACTCCAGTTCTGTGCCGATGAAGCCCAGAGGCAGATTGACATGCTGGAGGGCAAGGAACCCGAGAAGTTCCATGTTGCGCTGCTGTTCGGAGAATATGCCGTGCAGGAGTATGAGAACGGAGGTGTTGATGGCCTCAACGACTGGCTAAAGGGTGAGGAGTTTCCTGACCTCGACATTCGGGAAAGACATTTTGACAGCAAAGAGCTGATGCAGGCTTACCTCGACGGCATCAACGAGTTTGCTGGTGACGAAAGAGCGCCTGGTGACTGGTGTGTTATGGACTATGACGATTTAAACAAGCTGAAATATGAGTGACGAGCACAGATTTGAAATGCTGCAGATATTCCGTGGGATGCTGCAGGACGGACACATTTACATTTTTGAGAAGCGACGCACTGGTAAGGTGCTAAACATCTACCATATCAAGGTATATGGCATCCACATGGGCGTCTGGGACTTTACCCCTCTCATGCTCCACATGCTGGAAGTAAAGGGTGACGACTTGAAGGTTTACTCCAAGCTGGAGTTCGTCAAGATGGTCTGCAAGGCCATCGAGAAGCTGGGCTACCCACTTCCTGGGAAGAACTACGAAACGATTTCTGATAATATTAGATGGCTTGAATAATGGACTACATCACAAAAGAAACTATCGCTGAGGCTCGCAAAGCCTTAGAGCAAGATGACTATGTGGCTTTCTTCGAGGCTTTCGGCTTCAAGGTAAACACTGATATTCACATCGGGCAAGTAGAAGAACCGAACGGCATCGAACTGGAGTCATACACCGATGCCGGTGGTGACATGATAACCACTATCGATGTCACTGATGACTGGAAGCAAGACTTCCGTGATTATGTGGAGAACTTCGACCTCGATAACGAGGTTACGCTATGGTGGCCAAACGGACAGCCTGGCAAGGGAGTACCCTTCGACAATATCCGTGACCATTACAATGATTTGGAAGAATGGCTCGACTGGATGAAGGATATCGCTCGTATCATGGACGGTAAGGATCCTCTGCAGGATGAGAACGGCAACTGCCCCTCTGAGGAAGAAGTCAAGGCTGTCAAGAAGTGGGTGTATTTCACTTCCAACTATCCCAACGACCTCATCGAAAAGGTCTGGGGAGAGGGATGGTTCGCCGACCACATCAAAGAGAAGTTCTATGAGGCAAAGGACTTCAATACCTTCTTTCGCGAGCTTGACAGCGAGAACCAGGAGAAGCTGACCCGTTTTGTACTTACCAACTATGAACCGTAAGGATATGGCTCAGCAAGAAGAAACCACCCTCCAGCGTATCGAGCGACTGTCACAATGCCATCCGTCAGAGTGCCATTGCGCACGCTGTCAGCAGATGTGCCATGTGCCTTGCCTCGGTACGCCAGAGGATATCGAGAAACTGGTGGATGCCGGCTATGCCGACAGGCTCAGACCAACAGAGTGGCTGGTGGCCAGCCTCATCGGACTGGCTGACGGTCCCATCAGTATGATACAGCCCGAAGTAGTGGATGGCTGGTGTACGTTCTACCACAATGGTCTTTGTGAGCTGCATGACAAGGGCTTGAAGCCAACGGAAGGCAGGCTATCCCGACACGATGACGTAGAGACTCATGGCAAAATACCTCTGGAGAACAATGTAGCCTTCCTTGTTGCCAAGGAATGGATAAAAGACGAGAACTTCTATACAATATTAAGAATGTGTGACAAAATTAAGAAACAACTGAAATGAGAGGCTATTTATGTTTCCCTGTAGTGCATTTTAAGCACAAAGGCAAGAAAAAGAAGCAGGAACTTCTATCAAACAACCTCCCTCACATCATCGACATTGATGACTGGTGGGACTACTGGTTCAAAATCGGGAAGTACACCTATCAGCTATGCGGTGACTGCGAGAAAAAGAAACGTCTGTTCCGCAATCTGGTTATCTACGTCTATCCGGCCAAAGACGACTACACAGACGATGACCGCATAGGGGAAATCAGAGAAGGAATAACCATATCATTTGAACCTCGTAAAGATTAGTATTATGGCAAATATTCTTGTAACCAACGTAAACGGTGAGGGCGAGAACGTCCTCATCATGACCGAGGAGCCATTGAGCGCTCTGACTGTTGCCTTTGCCCTGACTCATAAGAAACAGACCTTTACCGAGGTCTATCCCATCAAGGACGAGGAACGGCAGTATTATTGCTTCGATCCTCTCTGGATGAAGAAGGAAACGGTTGAGAACACTCACCGTCTGGCCCAGGAGTTCACTGATGCCAACCCTAAAGGAAGTAAACTGTATGAAGAAATAAAAAGAAAGTGCGCACTATGAACAAAATCAAAGAATTCAGAAAAGTCCGCTGCAAAGAGACGTGGAGCAGATATCCTCGTGAGTTTGACTTCGTGGAACTGTTTGTAGCGGAAATGGTTGACGGAACAAGGTTCTACACCACCAAAGGAGGCACCCAAGTCTTTGGTACCACGTCAAAACTCGACGGACAGACGGATATCAGCGACGTCCATGACTTCCAGACCATCGATGTGCCTGGTGGTGTCCGTTCAGAGGAAGATTTCCGCAAAATTGTGGAAGCTGAGGCGGTTGTTGACCTACAGGACTAAAAAATCAGCCATTTTAGTAGAGAAGGACACTCCCATATGGGTAAGGTGTCCTTTTCTCTATTTTTATGGCAGAAAACATAAGATTTCTATCTTGAGCAAATAAAAGAAAATAAGAAAGTGCTGAAAACCAGATATTTCCTTTCTTTTTGGATTTCCTCAGCAAATAAAAGCGTCACTCTGCCGTCACATAAGGAATGTGGTGAACTCATCCTCATTTTTCGGGGAATTTTCACTTTTTTGTTCCCTTCCGTTCCCTTTTTCTACACTTTGTTCCAATTTCGGTTCCAATTCGTTCCGATTTTGCTCCGTTTGTTCCAATTTCGCTCCGATTGCGATATCAAAAACCCTTCTCATGCAGGCAGTAGCCATTTCCGGCTTCACCATTGCATAATTCATGGCCATGCGCTTGCTTCGGGCGTGTCCTACGCAGTAATCAAGGATATCTGTGCTCTCTTTGTTGTCAAAGCCGATCTGGAAGAATGTTTTTCGTGCCGCCATGAGGATAAAGCGCTTTTCTATGCCGAGGGCTTCCATGTACTTCTTGCTGTCACGGACAAAGAGCTGTGAGATAGTAGTCTTTGACTGGTACCTACCAAACTGCAGCTTTCCGCCTCTGCTGATGTACTTCTCAATGATAGCCAGAGCTTCCGGCTGTAGGTCAAAGACAGTCCACCCACTATCCTTCTTGGTGTTCTTCGTCTTAGTGCGCTGGTACCGCATGGACGTCTTGTTCTTGAAGTTGTAATTCAGAATATCCACGATGTTTGCTCCACCGAGGAAAAAGGTCAGCAGCCAGATATCGCGCATGATACCATAATTATATAAGGTGGGCTTGTCCTCATAGACCTTCTGAAACTCTTCGACCGTGAACCACAGCTCACGAGGCTCGTACGTCGGCATATCGTAGAACTGGAACGGCTCCACCTCATACTTGATGTACTTCATTTTGCAGGCGTAGTCGATGATAACCTTGATGAGCGACATGTAGGTCTTGATAGTGGCTGCAGAGCTTCCGCGCTTACGCAAGAAGGTGTCAAAGCGAACAATATCCATCGGCTGAATGGTTTCCAGCAGTATCTCCTTGGTCTTGTAGAAGTCCTCGAACCTGTCTTTTGCCAGAGAGTAGAGCCTTGCGCTGGAGGTCTGTCCTTTTTCCTGCAGCATTTCAACGTACTCATTGAAGACAGTCTCGAAGATTTTCTTCTCCTGACCACCCTTGCGCTTCAGTATCTCCACAAGCTGGGAACAGGTGTAGATGTCCGGGTCATCGATGGCATCGTATGTCTCTTGCAGGTCGTTGAGCTTCTTCCTGAGCTGGATATTTAGGTAGCCGGCATCGCCACGACCGACAATCTGGTTGTTGGAAACCTCGCTGGGGGAGTCCACCCGATAGTTGGTCGGTATATACCTGGTATCGCCTCGATGCGAAATGGCGATCCTAACCTTATGTGTTCCGTCCCTGAGCACCTTTGCAGGCAGGACTACTATATTGAAATTAGCCATATTTTAACTAAACTAAGTTTGACGTTCACAAAAACTAAGTCGGCATTTCCGACAACTTTTCGACAACAGGGTGACTCAAAAACGCCATTTTCGACAACTTTCCGACAACTTTTCAGACTCCAGATTTAGAATGTGCCGTTGCCCTCAATCCTCGGAAACCCCTTTGGTTCCTAAAATTTGAGAGCGGCCAATCGGACCGCTCTCAACCAACACAAAAACTAAACTAGACTTAACTATTGCTATGTGAGGATTTTCACAAACCCACCAATAGCATGTGCAAAGATAGTATAAATGTTTTAAACTGTATCAATTTTTTGTGATTTTTTGCAAAATAATTGCGAAAATTCTACAGTTTCACTGTTTTATTGGTCAAATAAGCGTCAAGGATGGTCATGGCAGCCATTGCCTCGACCACGGGGACGGCTCGTGGCAACACACACGGATCGTGACGTCCGCGGGCTGTCAACTTCGTCTCGCGACCTTCCACATCCACCGTCCGCTGTTCGCGCAGCAGGGTGGCAACGGGTTTGAAGGCTACGCGGAAGTAGATGTCCTGACCGTTGCTGATGCCTCCCTGGATGCCTCCGCTGTGGTTGGTGGCGGTGGTGAGTGATAAGTGATCAGTGATGAGTGATGAGTGATCAGTGGAGGAGGGGGGAGTGGGCAGGAAGATGTCGTTCTGCTGGGAACCCCGCTGGCTGACGCCGTGGAAGCCCTCGCCATACTCGAAACCCTTGACGGCATTGATGCTCAGCATGGCAGCACCCAAGAGGGCGTGCAACTTGCCGAACTCGGGGTCGCCCAGTCCCGGGGGACAGCCCTGGATGACACACGTGATGATGCCGCCAATGGTGTCGCCATCGGCCTTGACCTGTTCGATGAGGCGTATCATCTCGGTAGCCTTTTCGGGGTCGGGACAGCGCACGGCATTCGTCTCGGTCAGCGAGAGGTCGTAGCGCCGGTAGTCGCGCTCCAGGGCGATGTCGCCCACCTGCGACGTGTAGGCCGTGACACGGATGCCCAACTGTCGGAGGGCCAGTTTGGCCAGGGCTCCTGCCACACACCGGCTGATGGTGATGCGTGCCGAGGAGCGTCCGCCGCCCCGATGGTCGCGCAGTCCGTACTTCTGCTGGTAGGTATAGTCGGCATGGGAGGGTCGGAAGAGCTGGCGCATGTTGTCGTAGTCGCCCGAGTGCTGGTTGGTATTGCTGACCATGAAGCCGATGGGACATCCCGTCGTCTTGCCCTCGAAGACGCCGCTGAGCAGCTCGACCTGGTCGGCCTCCTGGCGCGACGTGGTGATGGCGCTCTGGCCGGGGCGCCGTCTGTTAAGCTCCTGTTGGATGAAGTCCAGGTCGATCTCGATGCCGGCGGGCATGCCGTCAACCACTCCGCCGATGGCCTCGCCGTGGCTCTCACCAAAGGTGGTCAGTCTGAATATCTGTCCGAAGGTGTTCATGGGGGGATGGGGTTAATGGGGTTAATGGGACTAATGGCAGCCACCGCAACCGCCCTCACCGCAACTGCCTTTGTCGCAGTCGCCTCCGCAGTCGCCGTGGTGGCAACCGCCTCCGCAGTCGCCGTGGTGGCAACCGCCTCCGCAGCCTCCGCAGCCACCTGTCATGTGCTTGATCATCTGGTCGATCTCGGCCTTCGTGGCCTCCTGGTTCATCAGCACCTTACCCTCGAAGTGGAGCGTCTCGCCGGCCAGCGGGTGGTTGAGGTCCACCTTCACCTTGTCGGTACCAATCTCCACGACGCGTCCGTTGAAGCGCTGACCCTCCTCGTTCTGCAGGGGAATGACGGCATCCACGAAGATGTGGTCGCTGTCGAAACGTCCGTTGACCACAAACATCTCGCGGTCCAGGTCGAGTACCAGCTCCTGCAGGTATTCGCCATAGGCCTGCTCCTTGGTCAGCGTGAGGGTAAAGTCGTCGCCCTCGGGGGTCTGGGTGACCTTATCCTCGAAAGCATCCAGCGCATAACCGAAGCCGCTGATAAACTGGAAGGGCTTGCTGGCGGGTGCTTCTTCTATCATCTCTTTTCCGTTGTCGCCGTCAATATAGAGTTTGTACGAGACGGCCATTCGCTTGTTTGTCTTGTCCATTTACCTTATTTATTATAATCCGCTGCAAAAGTAATCAAAATAATTGGAATAACGCCCATATGTTCCCATTTTTTCTGTTCATTTGATGCAAATCAAGGATTTGGCGGTATGGTTGACATTGGTCAAGAAATGGGGCTGTGTGCGCAAACAATTTATGAAAAAGTTTGGAGCGTGTTGTTTTTTGCCGTACCTTTGCATCGTCAATCAGAACGAAAAGCTGATGACACGAGTGAATAAATAATAAGGATAACAAAAGTAAAGAAAGGGTAACGAAATGAAAAAGATTGTATTGACACTTGTTGCTCTGATGAGCATGACAATGACATTTGCAGAGAACGAAGGTGCAGCTAATCTCAATACTACTGAGGCCTACAATATGGCCGTCAACATGGACAAACTGACTCAGGCCCTCAGCCTGTCGAAAGACCAGGTGGAGAGTGTGGCAGAGGTTCACAAGACATTCAGTGCTGAGATGATGTTTGCCGCCCAGTATGGTAAGGACGAGCGCAGCAAGATGGTCGAGAAGGCCATCGGCAAGGATCTCGCTTACATGGACTACATCCTGAACAAGGACCAGTACCGTAAGTACGTGATGCTGCTGAACCTGACGCTCAACAACAGAGGTTTGAAATAAGTAGTTAGTTAGTTTGTAATAAGCGTAAATAGTAGTTAGTATAATTAGTGTTTTGAAAACAGCAAGAGCTGCTGCCGGGAGGCAGTAGCTCTTTTTCCGTGAAAATATTTGCAGGGGCGGGGAAAAAATAGTACTTTTGCAATCAGAACAATCAAAACACACACCAATCATGAGGAATCAGATCAAGACAATTTGCCTGTGGGCCGTGGCTGCCCTGCTGGTCAGTTGCGGTACGACGTCCACCGTCCCCATCACGGGTCGCAAGCAGAATCTCATCGTCAGCGACGAGCAGGTGCTCAGCCTGAGCACCCAGCAGTATCGTGAATATATGCAGGGAGCCCGTCTCTCGACTAACGCTACCAACACCGCCATGGTGCAGCGGGTAGGGCAGCGCCTGGCCACTGCCGTGGTGACCTACCTCCGCCAGAACGGAATGGGCGACGAGGTGGCGCAGTACCAGTGGGAGTTCAACCTGGTCCAGGACCAGCAGGTCAATGCGTGGTGCATGCCGGGAGGTAAGATCGTGGTCTATGAGGGTATCCTGCCCGTCACCCGCGACGAGGCCTCGCTGGCCATCGTGCTGGGTCACGAGATAGCCCATGCCGTCGCCAAGCACTCCGCCGAGCGTCTGAGCAATGCCTACAAGCAGCAGTATGGCATCAATATCCTGGGTGCCGTGGCTGCCGGAACGGGTGTCAGTGCGGGTGTCCAGCAGTTGGGCGCCCTGGCCATCAGCCTGGGCAGCAATGCCCTGACAGCGGGCTTCTCGCGCAGTCAGGAGAGTGAGGCCGACCACATGGGACTCATCTTTGCGGCCATGGCGGGCTACGACCCCCAGGTGGCTGTCGATTTCTGGCAGCGCATGTCGGACGCCACGGGAGGCGGTTCGTCGTCCATCTTCAGCGACCACCCCACCGACGCCACGCGCATCAAGCAGATCAAGGGCTGGCTCCCCGAGGCCCGCAAGTATTATAAGGGCAGCAGCACGACCACGCTGAACTCGTCAACGATGCCCACCATCCATATCTCGTCTAAAAAGAAGTAAAATAACGATATGAAACGTACCATCCTTTGCCTCGTGCTGGGAGCAGCGCTGTCTGCTATGGCACAAACCAAGACGGGCGGCATCTCCGCCGAGATGCTGCAGCAGATAGAGCGCCAGAACCCGCCCTCGGCCTCTGACCGTGCCCTGCGCAATGCGCTGGCTGCCAACGCCATCGACAACTTGGCCAAGAGTCAGGCCAACGCCGGAGCCCTGGACACCTGGTTCAGCGTGGAGACCAAGTCGCAGAGCATCGCCAACCAGAAGTCCAGCGGACGCTGCTGGATGTTCAGTGGCTTCAACGTGCTGCGCGCCAACTTTGCCAAGCGTACCGACTCGCTGACCGTCAGCTACTCGCAGGACTACCTCTTCTTCTGGGACCAGCTGGAGAAGTCGAACCTCATGCTGCAGGGCGTCATCGAGACGGCCCGCAAACCCCTGGACGACCAGCGCGTGCAGTTCTTCTTCCACCATCCGCTGAATGATGGCGGCACGTTCTGTGGCGTCGCCGACCTGGCCGACAAGTACGGACTGGTACCCGCCGAGGTACAGCCCGAGACCTACTCGGCAGAGAATACCGCTAAGATGTCGGCCATCATCAAGTCGAAGCTCCGCGAATTTGGCCTGGAACTGCGCCGCATGGTCTGTGACGGCAAGAAGGCCAAGGCCGTGGAACAGCGCAAGACCGAGATGCTCGGCGAGGTCTATCATATGCTCGTCATCACCCTCGGCGAACCCGTCAAGGAGTTCTACTACGCCTTCAAGGACAAGAACGGCAAGGCCCTGACACCCGTCAAGCGCTATACCCCCAAGACGTTCTATGACGAGACGGTGGGTCAGCAGCTGAACGGCTCGTTCATCATGGTCATGAACGACCCCCGCCACGAGTACTACAAGACCTACGAGGTGGAGTACGACCGTCACGTCTATGACGGCCACAACTGGAAGTACCTCAACCTGCCCATGGAGGACATCGAACAGTTGGCCATCGCCTCGCTGAAGGACGGCCGTAAGATGTACTCCAGCTACGATGTCGGCAAACAGCTCGACAGGCAGCGCGGCTTTGCTGATACCGAGAACTTCGACTATGCCTCGCTGTTCAATACCTCTTTCGGCATGACCAAGGCCGAGCGCATCAGCACCTTCGACAGCGGTTCCACGCACGCCATGACGCTCAGTGCCGTGGACCTCGACGCCGACGGGAAACCCCTGAAGTGGAAGGTCGAGAACTCGTGGGGGCCCGACTGGGGACAGAAGGGCTGTCTCATCATGACGGCACGCTGGTTCCGCGAGTATATGTTCCGGCTGGTGGTCAACAAACAGTATGTCAGCGAGAAACTGCTCCGTGACTACGACCAGAAACCCGTCATGCTGTTGCCTGAAGACCCCCTGTTCCAGGATGATTTATAGAAATTGTTAGCAAAAAGCGCAAAAAAACAGCAAAATGTTTGTCTGTTTCGTGGAAAAGTTATACTTTTGCAAGCGAAAAATCAAAAAGACACAAACAATGAACCTGTCGAACCAGTATTTTTACGGCTATTACTTTTACTTTGCAGGGAACTGTGAAGCGGTAGGCCGTATGTAAGAAGATTAAAGATGAAAGATTAAAAATTAAAGATAATCAAAAGGCTCCGCTTCACAGACACAGTGAAAGCGGAGTTTTTAATTGCTAAAAGAGTAACCACGATGAAAAGAATAGCCATACAAGGTATTGAGGGGTCGTTCCACGACATAGCGACACAACTGTATTTCGAGGGCGAACAGACGCAGCTCATCTGCTGTTCTACCTTCGAACAGGTGTTCAACAGCATGCGCCAGGACCCTACCATGATAGGCATGGTGGCCATCGAGAACACCATTGCCGGGTCGCTGCTCCACAACTACGAGTTGCTGCGCGACTCGGGCACCACCATCGTCGGCGAGCATAAGCTGCACATCACGCACAGCATCTGCTGTCTGCCCGATGATGACTGGGACACCATCACCGAGGTTCATTCCCATCCTGTTGCCCTGATGCAGTGTCGCCACTTCCTGGAGCACCATCCGCAGATGAAGCATGTGGAGGCCGAGGACACCGCTGGCGCCGCCAAGATGATTGCCGAGGGCCAGAAGCACGGATGGGCTGCCATCTGCCATGCCGAGGCTGCCAGGCGCTACGGACTGAAGGTGCTGGAGGACCACATCGAAGACAACAAGCATAACTTCACGCGATTCCTCGTGGTCTCCAACCCCCACAAGGCCGACCTGCTGCGTCCCCTGACGGATACCAACAAATCCAGCATGGTATTCTCGCTGCCCCACGAGGAAGGCTCGCTGGCCCACGTGCTGGCCATCCTGTCGTTCTACAAGATGAACCTCACGAAGATCCAGTCGCTGCCCATCATCGGACGCGAGTGGGAGTATCTGTTCTATGTCGATGTGATGTACAACGACCTGACGCGATACCGCCAGTCGATAGACGCCATCATCCCGTTAACCAAGGACTTTAAGATTTTAGGAGAATATAAAGATGGTCGCCAGACCATGTAAAACCACGAATTAAACGATTTTTACGAATATGATACAACCAGCAGATAGATTAAATTTGGTACAAGAGTACTACTTCAGCCGTAAGCTGAAGGAGGTGGCGCAGATGAATGCCGAGGGTAAGGACATCATCAGTCTGGCTATCGGTTCGCCCGACATGCCGCCCTCCGAACAGACCATCAACAAACTCTGTGAGGTGGCCCACGACCCCACGGCCCACGGCTACCAGCCCACACAGGGTACCCCCGAGTTGCGACAGGCCATGGCCGACTTCTACCAACGCTGGTATGATGTCGCCCTGGACGCCAAGAGCGAGGTGCTGCCCCTGATCGGTTCCAAGGAGGGCATCCTCCACGTCACGCTGGCCTTCGTCAATCCCGGCGACAGCGTGCTGGTGCCCAATCCGGGCTATCCCACCTACACGTCGCTGTCGAAGATTCTGGGTGCCAACATCGTGAACTACGACCTCCGCGAGGACAATGGCTGGCAGCCCGACTTCGACCAGTTGGAGGACATCGTCCGCCATACCCCTAACGTCAGACTGCTCTGGACTAACTATCCCAATATGCCGACTGGTGGCAGGGCACAACGTGAGACCTACGAGCGTCTGGTACGCTTCGCAGCGGACCACAATTTAGTTGTGGTCAACGACAATCCTTACTCCTTCATCCTCAGCGACGAACACCTGAGCATCCTGCAGGTTCCTGGTGCCAAGGACTGCTGCATCGAGTTCAACTCGATGTCCAAGAGTCATAACATGCCGGGCTGGCGCGTGGGTCTCTGTGCCTCCAACGCCCAGTTTATCCAGTGGATTCTGAAGGTACAGTCGAACATCGAGAGTGGCACCTTCCGCGGCATACAACTGGCTGCTGCCGAGGCCTACAAGAACGATGAGGCGTGGCACCGCGAGTATAATATCGAGACCTACCGGCGCCGTCGCCAGTGGGCCGAGAAGATCATGGATGTCCTGGGGTGCTCCTACGATCCGAACCAGGTGGGTATGTTCCTGTGGGGCAAGATTCCCGCCGACATCCAGCACGTCGAGGACCTCACGGAGCGCATCCTCCACGAGGCCCGCGTATTCATCACCCCCGGCTTCATCTTCGGCAGCAACGGTGAGCGCTACATCCGCATCTCCCTCTGTGCCAAGGAAGAAAAAATCCAAGAGGCCCTTCGAAGGATTGAAAAATTGAAACAAGAATAAATATTTATGGAAAGAAAAAAATAATAATCGATAATAACTGACAATATGGAATTGGAACTTCAACCACTGAATTTACCGAGTGACAACGAACGCCCCTTCGTCATTGCAGGCCCCTGCAGTGCCGAGACTGAGGAGCAAGTGATGGAAACGGCCCGCCAACTGGCCATGAAGGGCTGCCACAACTTCCGCGCAGGTGTCTGGAAACCACGTACCAAACCCGGAGGATTCGAGGGTAATGGCGAGAAGGCACTGCCCTGGATGAAACAGGTGAAAGAAGAGACCCACATGCTCATCTCTACCGAGGTGGCTACCCCCGAGCATGTCGAACTGGCCCTGAAATATGGCATGGACATCCTGTGGATTGGTGCCCGCACCACGGCAAACCCCTTTGCCATGCAGGCCCTGGCCGACGCCCTGAGGGGTGTGGACATCCCCGTCTTCGTCAAGAACCCCGTCAATCCCGACCTGGAACTCTGGATTGGTGCCATGGAACGCCTCAACCAGGCCGGCATCAAGCGCCTGGCTGCCATCCACCGCGGTTTCTCCAGTTTCGAGCAGAAGATCTACCGCAATGCCCCCATGTGGCAGATTCCCATCGAGTTGCACCGCCGCATTCCCGAGTTGCCCATCATCTGCGACCCCTCACATATCGGGGGTAGGAGAGAGCTCATCGCACCCCTCTGTCAGCAGGCCATGGACCTGGGCTTCGACGGTCTCATCGTCGAGAGCCACTGCGATCCCGACAAGGCGTGGAGCGACGCCCGTCAGCAGGTTACTCCCGAGGTGCTCGACTACATCCTCTCGCTGCTGATTATCCGTGACGAGCACGTGACCACCGAGAGCATCCAGCAGATGCGTAAGAAGATTGACGATCTCGACAACAAACTCATGGAACTGCTGGCCAAGCGCATGGAGGTATGCCGCGAGATAGGACACTATAAGAAAGAACACAACATGACCGTCCTGCAGACCAGCCGTTACAACGAGATTCTGGAGAAGCGTGGCGTGCAGGGTTCCTTGACGGGTATGTCGCCCGAGTTTGTCGCCAAGGTCTTTGAGAGCATCCATGAGGAGAGCGTCCGTCAACAGATTGAAATCGTGAATAAGTAAAAGAACACGAATCTCACTAATCATACGAATATGAAAATATTAGTACTGGGAGCCGGAAAGATGGGGTCGTTCTTCATCGACCTGCTTAGTTTTGACCACGAGGTGGCCGTCTATGAGCGCGATCCGAAGCGCATGCGGTTTACCTATAACTGTCAGCGTTTCACAGACATGGAGCAGATCAGGGACTTCCGCCCCGAACTGCTGATCAATGCCGTCACGCTGAAATACACCATCCCCGTGTTCGAGCAGGTCATGCCTTATCTGCCGAAAGACTGCATCATCAGCGACATCGCCTCGGTGAAGACCGACCTCAAGGAGTATTACGAGCAGTCGGGACGTCGCTACGTATCGACACACCCTATGTTCGGTCCTACGTTTGCCAACCTGCAGCAACTCTCCGAGGAGAACGCCATCATCATCTCGGAAGGCGACTACATGGGACGCATCTTCTTCAAGGACCTCTACCAGAAGCTGGGCTTGAACATCTACGAATACACCTTCGAGGAGCACGACAAGACGGTGGCCTACTCGCTCAGCATCCCCTTTGTCTCCACCTTCGTCTTTGCGGCTGTCATGAAGCATCAGGATGCCCCCGGAACGACCTTCAAGCGCCACATGCGCATTGCCAAGGGCGTGCTCAACGAGGACGACTACCTGTTGCAGGAGATACTCTTCAATCCCTACACCCATGACCAGGTGTCGCAGATCCGTACCGAACTCAAGGAACTGCTGGAGATCATCGACCACAAGGACGGGGAGGGTATGAAGGGCTATCTGACCAAGATACGCAACAATGTGAAGCGTGACATCGAGAATGGGTAGTCTGACGTATCACCTCGTCGCCTTTCTCGTGGTGGCCATCTGGGGCAGCACGTTCGTCTTTACGAAACTGCTGCTCCAGGAGGGCCTTTCGCCGGCACAGATATTCACCCTGCGCTTCCTGGTGTCTTATGTGCTGCTGACGGGCTACGACCTGCTGCTGACCCACCGCGGCTCGCACTCCTTCCGGCTCTCGGCCGATAGCGTGAAGGACGAGTTGCTCCTGGTGACCCTCGGCATCGCGGGAGGCTCCGTCTATTTCCTGGCGGAGAATACCGCCCTGCTCTATACCACCGCCACCAATACGTCGCTGATTGTCTGCTCCTGTCCGCTGTTTACCATGCTGCTGGTGGCCTTGGCCTATCGCCACACGGAACGCTTCTCGCGCACCCAGATGGCGGGGTCGCTGATGGCTTGTGCGGGGATGGCCGTGGTGGTGCTCAACGGCCATTTCGTGCTCCACCTGTCACCCCTGGGTGACCTGCTGGCCTTTGCGGCCTGTCTGTTGTGGGCCGTCTATTCCCTGGTGATGAAAGACCTCTCCCAGCGCTATGGTTCCTTGTTCATCACCCGGAAGGTGTTTATCTATGGGCTGCTCACCATGGTGCCTTACTACATCGCCTGTCCCGAGGAGGTCACGCTACTGCCCACACAACTGTCGCAGCTGCACGCTCCCCATGCCGTATTCCTCAACCTCCTCTATCTCACCGTGGTGGCCTCCATGCTCTGCTATCTGCTGTGGGGATGGGTCATCAAGCGCCTGGGAGCCGTAGAAACCACCAACTGGGTCTATGTCAACCCCTTGTCCACCATGCTCTTTGCCTGGTGGCTGCTGGACGAGCAGATCACCCTCTGGCTGTTGCTGGGCGCCGTCCTGATCCTTTCGGGTATGTACCTCTGCGACCGACGCCCGTGATTTTTTTGCAAAGAAACGAAATAATTCTGCTTTCTTCATTCGTAATTCTTTGATAATTCGTATCTTTGCAGCATAAAAAACCAAAGAGCATGCTAAGAGAGCACTTTGAGACATACCTGAAAAAGTATGCCACACAGATAGAAGACATCCGCCAGTCGGCCCACCAGTTGCACCGCGACGTCAACCAGAGCTATGGAGGCGACCTGCCCTATAGCTACCATCTGGACATGGTGGTGGAGAACGTCCGCGACTTCGGTCATCTGGTATGTACGGCCGAGCAGGACGTGTTGCCCTTGTTCTTTGGCGGATACTACCATGACAGCATCGAGGATGCACGTCAGACGTATAACGACGTGATGAAGCGGGCACGCCACTTCCTGGGGGAGGAGCAGGCCTTTCTGGCTACGGAGATTGTCTATGCCCTAACCAACGACAAGGGACGCACCCGGGCCGAGCGGGCAGGGGAGAAGTACTACCGGGGCATCCGCGAGACACCCTACGCTCCCTTTGTGAAACTGTGTGACCGACTGGCCAACATCACGTTCAGCTGTGCAGATACCGACTCTGCCAACAGGCGCATGAAGGAGGTCTATAAGCAGGAGATGCCCCACTTCCTGGAAAGCATCAATCCGCGCCGTACGGACGATGACCGCTTTCTGGTTCCTCAGGAGACGGTGCTGAAACTGGCCGAGTGTCTCATCGACGACATGGAGCGTGAGGAACAACAAGGCAAGGTGTGGTGGTACGAATATTGATAAGTGATAAGTGAACAGTGATAAGTGATCAACGATAAGAGATGGCATTAGGAAAGTGGATAGGAGGAATCCTTGGTTTTATGAGCGCCGGACCCCTGGGGGCCTTGGCGGGTATCGTACTGGGTGGTTTGTTCGACTCGGTACTCGATGGTGTCAACACTCCTGATACGGAGGGACCCTATACAGGCAGCAACGGACCGTATTATCGGCAGACGGGCTACCAGCAACAGACCGACTACGGACAGCGTAACAGCTTCCTCTTCTCGCTGCTGGTACTGGCGTCGTACGTCATCAAGGCCGACGGGAAGGTGATGCACTCGGAGATGGAGACGGTACGCCGCATGTTGCAGGGCAATTTCGGACCTGCCGCCCAACAGGAGGGAGAGCAGATCCTGCACCGACTCTTCGAGCAGCAGAAAGTGATGGGAGCGAGGGAGTTTCAGCGTACCGTGGCGCAGTGCTGTCAACAGATAGCCTACCACATGGACCATGCGCAGCGCCTGCAGTTGCTCAACTTCCTGGTACAGATTGCCCAGGCTGACGGACGGGTGGATGCCTCGGAGGTGACGGCCATGAAAGAATGTGCCCAGTGGATGCAGATGGCTGCCGACGAGGTGGACTCGCTGCTGGGACTGGGCAAGGACGACCTCGAATCGGCCTACCAGGTGTTGGGCGTTGCACCCACGGCCAGCGACGACGAGGTGAAGCGCGCCTATCGCCGTCTGGCCCTGGAGCACCACCCCGACAAGGTGGCTGTATTGGGCGAGGATATCCGACGGGCTGCCGAGAAGAAGTTCCAGGAGATCAATGCCGCCAAGGACCTCATCTGGAAAGCCCGGGGACTATAGTCAGTAATTGCGACGTCCTGTCAGAATCAGATATTTTGTTTTGGCCTGTAGGTACTCACTGACGGCAGCGTTGTATTGTGTGAGTGCCGTCTGTTGCTGGCGCTGAGCATCAAGGAGTACGGTCATTGTGGTGATGCCGTTGAGATAGTACTCGCGATTGATACGCATGTTCTCTTCAGCCCTTTTGATACTCTTCTGAGCGATCTGCGTTTGTTTGTAGGTACTCTGCAGGTTGTCGTAGGCATCCATAATCTGCAGGCTGATGAGCTCGCGTTTTTCCTGACGGAAGTCGTTGGCCTTCTGTTCCTCAATCTTTTTCCGCTTGTATTCGTGACGGTCGCTCCAGAAAGCACTCAATGGAACCTGTGCGCCGATATATCCCACAACGCGACTCTGCCAGTCGCCGATGATGTGGCTGTAGCTGGCTGATGCCCCTACGGCCAAAACGGGTAGCATGTTGGCCTTGGCTATCTTGCGTTCCAGAACGGACTTCTCTACCAACATGTCGAGCAGACGGGTCTCAGAACGGTTCTCCAAAGCTGTCTGCGTGTTGACGACCAGTTGCTCCGGGGCAATGATCTCTGCGTCAAGCGTCGTGTCAATATCGATGTCCTGATCGGCCATGCCCATGTATTTCGCCAGTGCCCTACGCAGAAGCTTACAGCCGTTCTGGGCCTTGATTCTAAGGGCAGACAACTGATCCTGTACCAGTTCCACGCTGAGTACATCGTTCTTATTGACGATGCCATTCTCGTAGATGTTGACAGCGTCCTGATGGATGTTCTTCAACTCTTTCTCCATCGCGTCGAGCGTCTTGTCGGTCTCGTGCAACTCGAGAATCTTGTAGTACAGGAATTCCGTCGTCATCACAATCTGGTCGTCAGTGACGTCTTTCTGTAAATGACGGGCGTCAACCTGCAAATCTGCCAATTTGTTGTAATTGGTGATCCTGCCACCGGTATAAAGGGGCTCAACGAGATTCAATCCGGTACTGGTGCCTTTTTTGATGACAGCGAAAGTGAAGTCATTAACGGAAAAGCTCAAATGAGTCACCGCATTCAAGTCTGAAATTTCCTGCTCACTCAGCAGACCATATCTGATAAGTTCGTTGCTCGACTCGAAGTGGAAGGCAGAAGCACTAAGCATGGGAAAATATTTCGAGCGGGCATATTTCTTCTGCTCCTTGGCCATCAGTATGTCGTTGTTCGCGTCCTTGGCAGCCGAGTTGCCAGAACGGGCTGCGGCCACGCACTCTTTCAGGGTCATAATCTTCTGTGCCCTGGCTGGGGTCGCGAAGAGTGACAGGAAGAGCGTGAAGAGCGAAAAGAGTATCAGGGCACATCTATTCTTCATGTTCATCGTTGTTTTCAGAGTTAAACTTGTTTCGTACTATACAATAGCCTACGGGAATCATGGTGATGATGAAGAGCATCGACACCAGCGCGCCCAAGCAGATAACCACACCCATTGGTCCCCAGAGGGGCGTGTTCTTGATGACCATCGGTATGACACCCATCGAGGCCGCCATCGAGGTCAGGAACACAGGACGGAAACGGCGCTTGGCCGACTCCAGGGCTGCTGCCGTGACATCGATGTGCTCTTTTCTGCGGAGCTCTTCAGCATAGTCAATCATGATGATGCTGCAACGGGTGATGATGCCCATCAGCGCGATAAAGCCCAGGATGCCTGTCGCACCGAACTCTTGGTTGAACACCAGCATACCCAGTCCGCCTCCCAACATGGAGAATCCGAGGGAGTACATGATGAGCAGCGTGAGGGGGATGCTCTTCAGATGGAAGACAATGATAAAGAAGATGAGCAGCACGGCAATCTCCAGTCCCAAATAGAGCTGAGGCCGGTAGGTGGCCTCCATTTCGGCCTGGCCGCCTTGCAGTATGCTAACACCCTCGGGTAGCCGGAGGGTCTGCAGGTCCTTATAGATCTCCTTGGTCAGTTTTCCCACCATCGTGTTTCGGCCTACGATGCCATACACCGATGCCGTGCGCTGTCCGCTGGTACGGTTGATGGAGCCGTCGCCCCATCCTGGCTTGACGTCAGCCACCTGCGACAGTTGTGTCGAAGTGAGGGTGGGCAGCAGTCCCGTCACGCGGATGTTCTTGAAGTCCTCGATGGTCTGATGGCCGGAGTAGGCATCCTTGATGACGACATTCAACTCATGGTCGCCCTCCCAAATGGCTGTTACGGGTATGCCACCGCCATATCGCAGGGCGAAGTTCAGCGAGAGCAATGTCTTGCTCAGTCCGAAGTGGTTGGCCTCCACCGGATTCATGATGACCTCCAGCGAACTGTGGGGCGTGCCGAAGCTGGTGCTCAGCACGGCAATATCCTTATTGCGGGCCAGACGGTAGCGGATGCTATCGACAGCCACGTGCAGGCTGTCCAGATTGTCGCCCTCCACCTTTACCTCTATGGGGTACGGACGGTCGGAATATTCTATCTGTCGGAACAACACCTGTGCGTCGGCAAAGTGATAGGCGTACTGCTCTGAATAGTCATCCAGCATGCCCTGCGTTTCTTCGTCGTTATGGGTGTTGACGATAAACTGTGCAAAGTTGCTGCCTCCGAGGCTGGGAATGAAGGTGGCGTGGAATCGTGGTGCTCCGCTGCCGTAGAAGGCTGTCAGGTTCACCACACGCGGGTCCTTTCTCAGAATGCTGGCCAGGCTGTCGGCTACGGCAGCCGTATGACGCAGGTCGGAACCGGAAGGCAGTACGACATCCACGGCAAACTGGTTGCGCTCGGCTCTTGGCATCAGGCGCTGGGGAATTTTCGTCATGAGCAACACGCCGATGATGATACTGGCCAGTCCCACGGCCATCGTCGCCTTCTGATGGCGGAAGCAGGCCTCAATCATGCGGTCGTAGGATTTTTGAAGCTTGTCGAGCATCGAGAGAGACTCCATTTTGGACTTGGAACGCTTCTCTTGGTGCAGTCCGTGGCGTATGAAGTGGTATTGCAGAATAGGCACGAAGAAGATAGCCACCAGCAGTGATACCGTCAGCACAATGGCAATGGAGTAGGGGAACCATTGCAGGAAGTCGTGTATCACCTGGTCTGTGGTAAATATCAGCGGGAAGAAGGTGATGCTGATGACGAGTGTGGCGGTGATGATACTCTTGACGAACTCGCGTGATGACTCGACGGCAGCCTTCCAACGGCTGATGCCTGCGTCCAGCTTGTCCAAGTAGCAGTCCACCACCACGACGCTGTCATCGACAATCATTCCCAACGACACGATGAGCGCAGCCAGCGTGACGCTGTTGATCTCCAGTCCGAGCAGGAGGAAGATAGTCATCGAGGCGAAGATGGTGATGGGGATGGTGGCCACTGCCACGCCTGCCACCCGCAGGGGCAGCATCATCATAACCACGATGACCACCGACACGATGGCGATGAGCATTTCCCACATAAAATCTTCCAGGGAGTGTCCCACCACCTGGCTCTGGTCGCTGATGATGTTGATGTGTACGTCGTCGGGCAGCGTGGCCTGATAGTCGCTGATGATATCCTTGATCTGTTCACCGAATTCGATGATGTTCCTGCCACGGGTCATCTGCAGCGACAGCAGAATACACTTCTGGTCGTTATTCTTGATATATTGCCGGGGGGTGGGATACTCGCGCTCAATGGTGGCAATGTCGCCCAAACGGACAATGCCGCCCATGGGGTCGGAACTGACGATGGTCTGGGCCAGGTCTTTCTCCGTGTTCAGCGAAGGCAGAATGTGGATGGCTCTGCTCACCTGACCATCATCCAGACTGCCCGTGTAGAGCGTTCCGTTGATGCCCGACAACTTTTGCATGATCATGGCCGTGTTGAGGCCGTACATCGATAGTCGGTCACGGTCCAGATAGATGGACAATTGTTCCTTCTGTCCGCCCATTCTGACGATGTTACCCAGTCCGGGCACCACCCTCAGCTTGTCGCTCAACCGGTTTACGTAGTCGCCCATCTCGCGATAGCTCTTGCCCTCGCTCTCCAGCGTCAGCAGCATGGATGACGACTCTCCGAACTCATCGTTGACGATCATGTCCACCACGCCTTGCGGCAGTTTGGCCTTCAGCAGCGGGATACCATCCTTCAGCTTGCTCCAGAACACGGTCTGGTCCTTGACCGAACGGTCCAGATAGACCATCGCCACACAGGCGTTCTTGACGCAGATGGTCCTGGTTCGTTGCTTGTTGATTTCCTTGAAAGTCCACAGAAACTCCTCCATGGGCTTGGCCAGTTGTTGTTCTACCTCCTGTTCCGACGCGCCAGGATAGACACCCACCATCAGTCCCACGGGGATGGTAAACTGCGGAAACTCGTTCTTGGGTATTTTGACCAGCGAGAAGACACCAGCCAGCATCATCACTGCTACCAACAACAGCGTGATACTCTTGTGTCGCATGGCCGATGCCACCAAATCTGATTTTTCTTTGTTATTAGTCATATTCTATAGCGGAAGCAGATTCTTCACTTATCACTTTTCACTTCCATGCCTTCGCAGACCTTGTTCTGTCCCTCCGTGATGACGTGGTCGCCACTGGTCAGTCCCGACTCAATGAGAACACCCTCGTTCGTGATGTCTCCCGTGGTCACCCGTTGCCTGTGGGCCGTTCCCTCCTTGACCAGCCAGACGTACTTGTCTTTGCCGTCAATCTGGATGGCCTGCTGGGGTACTACGATGGCATAGTCGCCCCCCACATTCTCCTGCCGCACCATGCACACCATGCCAGGCAGTAGCTTGCGGCCACGATTGTCCACAAGGGCTTTCACGCTATACGAGTGGCTGATGTCACTGGCCATCACTCCGCGGTTCACCACCTTGCCCGTGAAGACCTCGTCGCCCAAGGCGCTGACCGTGAACGTCACCTGCTGGCCTATGCTCACCTTGCCGATTTCCTTTTCCGGTACGGGGAACTCCACCTTCACACGGTCAATCTTCACCAGTTTGAAGCCCGTGACGCCAGGGACCACATTGGCACCTACGTGGACGGTGCTCGAAGCCACGAAGCCGTCGAACGGAGCCTTCAGCACAATTTCCTCGACGCTCTTGCTCGAGATGGCTTCGGCAGCCTTAGCCTTCGCCAGTGCCGTCTCCATCTCTACCATCTTGATTTCAGGCAGAGTGCCCTTGTCGTACAGGTTCTTCAGACGCTTGTAGGCATCCTCAGCCTGACTCAGCGTGGCAGCGCTGATCTCGTGGGCGTTTCTCACATTCTGTCCGTCCACCTCGGCCATCGCCTGACCCTTCCGCACGAACTGCCCTTCCTCGACCATCACCTTGACCACGGTTCCAATGACGCCGAACGACACATTGGCTCCGTCCTCTTCTTCAATGGTGCCCACATAGTTCTTGCCTATTGCATGTGAACTTGCCGTCACCTTGGTGGTCTTTACATTGACGCTGACTGTCTTAGATGTCTTTTCCCTCTGCGAACAGGCGGTAAGTACAAAGACCGCCATGAGGAGTAGTAATTTGGTTTTGTATTGTCCCATGTTGTTGGTGTTTATTCGAAATTTTGGCAACAAAGATATACATTTTTTGCCAATTTTAATCATGTAGAAAGAAAAAATAGCATTTCTAATTGTTTTTTTTGTTTTTCAAATATTTGCGGGTATCGTTTTTTTTGTTTACCTTTGCGCCCTAAATAAATAAGGTAGTATGTTTGAGAATCTAAGCGAAAGACTTGAACGCTCGTTCAAGATATTGAAAGGTGAGGGAAAAATCACCGAGATTAACGTCGCCGAGACGCTGAAAGACGTGCGTAAGGCACTCCTCGATGCAGACGTTAACTATAAAGTAGCCAAGCAGTTTACGGATACCGTCAAGCAGAAGGCCCTGGGCATGAATGTGCTCAACGCCATCAAGCCCAGCCAGTTGATGGTGAAGATCGTCCATGACGAACTCGCCGAACTGATGGGTGGCAAAGCCGTAGAGCTGAAACTGGAGGGCCGTCCCGCCATTGTGCTGATGGCTGGTCTGCAGGGTTCCGGTAAGACCACCTTCTCCGGTAAACTCGCCAACATGCTGAAGACCAAGCAGCACAAGAGTCCGCTGCTCGTGGCCTGCGACGTCTATCGTCCCGCAGCCATCCAGCAGTTGCACGTGGTGGGCGAGAGCGTGGGTGTTCCCGTCTATTCCGAGCCTGACAACAAGAATGTCGTCGAGATTGCCCGCAACGCCATTAAGGAGGCGAAAGCCAAGAACTATAACGTCGTCATCGTCGATACCGCCGGTCGTCTGGCTGTCGATGAGGAGATGATGAACGAGATTGCCGCCCTGAAGGAGGCCGTACAGCCTGACGAGACGCTGTTTGTCGTCGATTCGATGACGGGTCAGGACGCCGTGAATACCGCCAAGGAATTCAACGACCGTCTGGACTTCGACGGCGTGGTGCTGACCAAGCTGGATGGTGACACCCGTGGTGGTGCCGCTCTCTCCATCCGTACGGTGGTCACCAAGCCCATCAAGTTTGTGGGTACCGGCGAGAAGATGGAGTCCCTGGACGTGTTCCATCCCGAGCGCATGGCAGACCGCATCCTGGGCATGGGCGATATCGTCAGCCTCGTAGAGCGTGCCCAGGAGCAGTTCGATGAGGAGGAGGCCAAGCGCCTGGAGAAGAAGATCCGCAAGAACAAGTTTGACTTCGAGGACTTCATGGGTCAGATCCAGCAGATTAAGAAGATGGGTAACATCAAGGACTTGGCATCGATGATTCCTGGTGTCGGCAAGCAAATCAAGGATCTCGACATCGATGACAACGCCTTCAAGGGTATCGAGGCCATCATCAACTCGATGACTCCCAAGGAGCGCCAGAATCCGGACATCATCAACCAGAGCCGTCGCCAGCGTATCGCCAAGGGCTCGGGTACGAAGATAGAGGACGTGAACCGCCTGATGAAGCAGTTTGACCAGACGCGCAAGGTGATGCGTATGATGACGGGCATGGGTGGCTCCAAGATGGCGCAGATGGCTGCTGCCATGAAGATGCGTGGCGGCAAGATGCCGTTCTAATTGATAATTGACAATTGATAATTGACAATTTATGAAACTGATTGACGGAAAAGCAACAGCAACGGCCATCAAGGCCGAGATTGCCGAAGAGGTGAAAGAAATCATGGCCAGGGGTGGGAAACAACCCCATCTGGCTGCCGTACTGGTAGGCCACGACGGTGGCTCGGAGACGTATGTCAAGAACAAGGTGCTGGCCTGTGAGGCCTGCGGTTTCAAGAGCACGCTGATCCGCTTTGAGGCCGACGTCACGGAGGAGGAGCTCCTGTCGTGTGTTGATAAGTTGAACAACGACGATGACGTCGATGGCTTCATCGTCCAGTTGCCGTTGCCCAAGCACATCGATGAGCAGAAAATCATCGAGGCCATAGACTACCGCAAGGATGTCGATGGTTTCCATCCCATCAACGTAGGCCGTATGGCTATCGGACTGCCGTGCTTCATCTCGGCCACCCCGTTGGGCATCATCACGCTGCTCAAGCGCTATGGCATCGAGACCTCCGGCAAGAAGTGCGTCATACTGGGTCGCTCGAATATCGTCGGCAAGCCCATGGCCCAGCTGATGATGCAGAAGCAGTATGGCGATGCCACCGTCACCGTATGCCACTCGCGCTCAAAGACGCTGAAGGACGAGTGCCGCGCTGCCGACATCATCATCGCAGCCATCGGACAGCCCGACTTTGTCACTGCCGACATGGTGAAGGACGGTGCCGTCATCGTGGACGTAGGTACCACGCGTGTCCCCGATGCCTCGCGTAAGAGCGGTTTCCGCCTGAATGGTGACGTGAAGTTCGACGAGGTGGCTCCCAAGTGTTCCTATATCACGCCGGTTCCCGGTGGGGTAGGGCCCATGACCATCTGCTCGCTGATGAAGAACACCCTCGCGGCTGGAAAAAAGGAGTACTACAAGTAATCATAATTTCTAATTCCTAATTTCTAATTTCTAATTAGAATGATGACAGCGCAGGAGTGGTACGAACAGGGCAATGCCTATCGCAAGCAGTCTAAGTGGCACGAGGCTATCAACTGCTACATTCAGGCGATAGAGCTGGATCCTGAGAGTCCTGCAGTCGAGGCAAAACGGATGCTCGACGACATCATGGCCTTCTACTGTAAAGATATGTATAATCCATAAACAAAATACAAGATATGGCAAAAATGAAAGGTGCTATTGAGGTGAATACCGAGAGGTGCAAGGGATGCCAGCTGTGCATCATCGCTTGTCCTCAGAAGGTCATCGCCCTGGCCAACAAAGTGAATCTGCACGGCTACCCCTACGTGGAGGCTGTCAACGAAGAGGCCTGCGTGGGCTGTGCTTCGTGTGGCATCGTCTGCCCCGACGGATGTATCACCGTGTATCGTAAAAGAGTGGAGGAGTAAGCTATGGAAAAAGAAGTTGTATTGATGAAAGGCAACGAGGCTATTGCCCACGCTGCTATTCGTTGCGGATGCGACGGCTATTTCGGCTATCCTATTACTCCGCAGAGTGAAGTAATTGAGACGCTCGCTGAGCTGAAGCCCTGGGAGACCACCGGTATGCAGGTGGTACAGGCCGAGAGCGAGCTGGCCAGTATCTACATGGTCTATGGTGCTGCCGGTGCCGGTAAGCGTGCCATGACCTCTTCTTCCTCTCCTGGCATCGCCCTGATGCAGGAGGGTATCACTTACATGGCTGGTGCCGAGGTACCGGGTGTGTTTGTCAATGTGCAGCGCGGAGGCCCCGGTCTGGGTACCATCCAGCCCTCACAGGGTGACTATTTCCAGGCTACCCGCGGAGGTGGTAATGGCGACTACAAGGTCATCGTGCTGGCTCCGTCAAGTGTTCAGGAGATGGCCGACTTCGTGGACCTCGCCTTCGAGCTGGCCTTTAAGTATCGCAACCCCGCAATGATTCTCTCCGATGGTGTCATCGGTCAGATGATGGAGAAGGTGGTGCTGCCTCCCTTCAAGCCCCGCCGTACCGACGAGGAGGTTATCAAGCAGTGTCCCTGGGCCTCTACAGGTAAACCGAAGAACAGGGAGCGCGTAGTCATCACCTCGCTGGAGCTGAAACCCGAGATCATGGAGCAGCGCAACCTGGCGCTCCAGGAGAAGTATCGCAAGATTCAGGAGAACGAGGTACGCTTCGAGGAGCAGCAGATGGACGATGCCGACTACGCCATCGTAGCCTTCGGCTCTGCTGCCCGTATCGCCGAGAAGGCTGTCGAGATAGCCCGCGAGCAGGGCATCAAGGTCGGCCTGTTCCGTCCTATCACGCTGTTCCCCTTCCCCGAGAAGCAGATTGCCGCACTCTCGAAGAAGGTCAAGGGTATCCTCGTGGCAGAGATCAACGCCGGTCAGATGGTGCAGGATGTGCGCCTCGCCGTCAACGGTGCTGTGCCCGTCGAGCAGTTCGGACGCTTGGGTGGTATCGTTCCCGATCCCGAGGAAATCGTTAACGCTTTGCAAGCAAAGCTAATTGACAATTGATAATTGATAATTGACAATGGATAGAGAAGCAATAATAAGTCCAGAGAACATCGTCTGCAAGAAGCCGACGCTGATGAACGACAACAACATGCACTACTGCCCCGGCTGTAGTCATGGCGTGGTACATAAGTTGATTGCCGAGGTCATCGAGGAAATGGGCATGGAAGACAAGGCCGTGGGTGTGTCGCCCGTGGGTTGTGCCGTCTTCGCGTACAACTATATCGATATCGACTGGCAGGAGGCTGCCCATGGTCGTGCGCCCGCACTGGCTACGGGTATCAAGCGCTGCTGGCCCGACCGTCTGGTATTCACCTACCAGGGTGATGGCGACCTCGCTTGTATCGGTACCTGCGAGACCATCCACGCCCTGAACCGTGGCGAGAACATCGTCATCATATTCGTCAACAATGCCATCTACGGCATGACGGGCGGACAGATGGCACCCACCACGCTGATTGGTCAGAAGACCTCTACCTGTCCCTATGGCCGCGACCCGCAGTTGCATGGCTATCCCCTGAAGATGGCCGACATCGCCGCAGGTCTGGAGGGAACCTGCTACGTCACTCGCCAGAGTGTCGAGAGCGTGGCCTCTATCAATAAGGCCAAGAAGGCGCTGCGCAAGGCTTTCGAGGCCTCAATGGCCGGCAAGGGCTCTTCGCTCGTGGAGTTTGTCTCTACCTGTAACAGTGGATGGAAACTCTCTCCCGCCAAGGCTAACGAATGGATGAAGGAGAATATGTTCCCCTTCTATCCCAAAGGCGACCTCAAGGACACGACGAATGAATAAATAGAAAAGAAGTATGAAGAAAGAAATAATTATCAGTGGTTTCGGAGGTCAGGGCGTGCTCTCGATGGGTAAGATTCTGGCCTATAGTGGACTGATGGAGGACAAGGAGGTGACGTGGATGCCGGCCTATGGTCCTGAGCAGCGTGGCGGTACCGCCAACGTGACGGTCATCGTCAGCGACGAGCGCATCTCTTCGCCCATCCTCAGCAAGTACGACATCGCCATCGTGCTCAACCAACCCTCTCTGGAGAAGTTCGAGCCGAAGATCAAGCCCGGTGGTATCCTCATCTACGACGGTTTTGGCATCATCAATCCGCCGACGCGTAAGGACATTACCGTCTATCGCATCGACGCCATGGACAAGGCTGCCGAGATGAAGAACAGCAAGGTTTTCAACATGATCATCCTGGGTGGACTCCTCAAGGTAGCCCCCGTGGTCAGCACCAAGGGCGTCGAGAAGGCCCTCAAGAAGACCCTGCCCGAGCGCCATCATGCCCTCATCCCCCTGAACATGCAGGCCATAGAAGAGGGAGGCAAGATCATTGAGCAACTCTGATGACAGTTCCTAACATATAATAATAAGGTATAGAGCACAAAAAAATATCCAAATGCCCTGTTTTTTTGTCAAAATAGGCTTATAATACAAGCTTTTTGACAGTTTTTCGTAAAAATACTTGGTAGTTTAAGATTTTTTTTGTTACTTTGCACCCGCAAATTGAAAAATTAGGTAGTTATTTTTTTATAAATTAACAAAAGTTAGTAAAGAAATGAAAAAGATTTTTGTTCTTATGGCTGCTGCCATGCTGACTGTTACTGCCAGCGCACAGCAGAAGACCGCTGTCACGGGCAACAAGTTCGGTGACAACTGGTACATGGGTATCAATGTTGGCGCTGCCACTCCTATGCAGAAATGGGGTGATGCTGGCTTCATGAAGGGCTTCGCTCCCAAGTTGGGCGTTCGTCTGGGTAAGAACCTGACCACCGTATTCGGTCTGGCTGCTGACGCTGACCTGTACATGCTGTCTAAGACTGACTCTAAGTCTCTGATGGGCAGCAAGACCTTCGTGAACGCTATGAACCTGAGCCTGCTGGGTACTTTCAACCTCTCTAACCTCTTCTGTGGTTTCAAGGGTGAGCCCCGCAAGTTCGAGCTGATCGCTCTCGGTGGTTTCGGTTGGGGTCACAAGTTCGGTGGCGACTTTAAGGCCAACGAGCTGACCTCTAAGGTTGCTCTGGACTTCGCTTTCAACCTGGGTGCTAAGAAGGCTTGGCAGCTCTACATCGAGCCCGCTGCTGTCTTCGGTCTGCAGAAATACGGCAAAGAAAATGTAGGTGCTCTGGCCATGAATCCTCAGGACCTGATGTACGACAGCCGCAACGGTCTGTTCCAGCTGAGCCTGGGTCTGAACTACAAGTTCGGTACTTCTAACGGCACTCACAACTTCGCTACTGTCGCTCTGCGCGACCAGGCTGAGATCGACGCTCTGAACGCTCAGATCAACGAGGCTCGTTCTGACGCTGACGCTGCCAAGGCTGCTGCTGCTGCCAAGGACGCTCAGATCGCTCAGCTGAAGAAGGCTCTGAAGGATTGCGAGAACCGTCCCGTACAGGTTGTCGAGAAGAAGGAAGGTACTACCCTCCAGCCCGTTGTGATCTTCCGTCAGGGTTCTGCTACCATCGACAAGGCTCAGTATGCTAGCATCGAGATGGTTGCCAACTACATGAAGAACCACAAGGACGCTAAGGTTAAGATCCAGGGTTATGCCTCTCCCGAGGGTGCTAAGGCGTTCAACCAGAAGCTGTCTGAGAAGCGCGCCGCTATTGTGAAGGACGCTCTCGTTAAGAAGTACAAGATTGCTGCCGACCGCATCGAGACCGAGGGTCTGGGCGCTACCGACAAGCTGTCTGCTGAGAACGACTTCAACCGTGTTGCTATGTTCATCGACACCACGAAGTAATTCTTACTGTAAAAACCATCAAGCCCTGCAGTCGTCAAGATTGCAGGGCTTTTTTTCGCTTTTTTCCGTATTCTTTGTTCTTTTTTATTTATTTTTCGTACCTTTGCACATTCATAGACAACAACAAAAACATTGAATATGGGAAAACATCCGTTGCGTAGTGCTGTATGCACCGAGGGTCGGAGAATGGCTGGCGCCCGTGCCCTATGGGTGGCCACAGGTATGAAACACGAGCAGTTCGGCAAGCCGATCATTGCCATTGTCAACTCGTTCACCCAGTTTGTTCCAGGTCATACCCATCTCCACGAGATAGGTCAGATTGTCCGCGAGGAGATCGAAAAGCTGGGTTGCTATGCCGCCGAGTTCAATACCATTGCCATTGACGACGGTATCGCCATGGGTCACGACGGCATGCTCTATTCGCTGCCCTCGCGCGACATTATTGCCGACTCGGTAGAGTATATGGTCAATGCCCACAAGGCCGATGCCATGATCTGCATCTCCAACTGCGACAAGGTGACGCCCGGCATGCTGATGGCTGCCATGCGTCTCAATATCCCCGCCGTCTTTGTCAGCGGTGGTCCCATGGAGGCCGGACGCTGGCGCGGCGAGAATGCCGACCTCATCACGGCCATGATCAAGGGTGGTGACCCGACGGTGAGCGACGAGGAACTGGCCGAGATCGAACAGTGTGCCTGTCCCGGCTGTGGTGCCTGCTCGGGCATGTTCACCGCCAACTCCATGAATTCGCTGACCGAGGCCATCGGCCTGTCGTTGCCCGGCAATGGCAGCATCCTGGCCACCCATAAGAACCGCATCCAGCTCTTTCGCGACGCTGCCAAGCTCATCGTGAAGAATGCATTGAAATACTACGAGGAGGGCGACGACAGCGTCCTGCCCCGTTCCATTGCCACGCGTGACGCCTTCCTGAACGCCATGACGCTCGACATCGCCATGGGCGCCTCGACGAATACCGTGCTCCACCTGTTGGCTGTAGCCCAGGAGGCAGGCGTGGACTTCAACATGAAGGACATCGACGCCCTGTCGCGCCAGGTGCCTTTCCTTTGCAAACTCGCGCCCAACTGGCAGAAGTACTCCATCCAGGAAGAGAACCGCGCAGGCGGTATTCTCGGTATCTTGGGCGAACTGGCCAAGGGTGGCCTGCTCCGTCTCGACTGCAAGCGCGTCAATGGCGCCACGCTGGGCGAGGACATCAATCGCTATGCGATCATTAAAAATGAAAAATTAAAAATGAAAACTGAAGACGGTGGACTGTCGCCCTGGGAGATCTACAGCAGTGCCCCCGGTGGCAAGTTCTCGACGGTCATGGGTTCGCAGGACGCCCAGTGGGAGACGCTCGATACCGACCGTGCCAATGGTTGCATCCGCGACATCGAACACGCCTATACCAAGGACGGCGGCATGGCCGTGCTCTTCGGCAATATCGCCCAGGACGGCTGCGTCGTCAAGACGGCCGGCGTTGACGAGTCGCTGTGGCACTTCGAGGGTCCCGCCGTGGTCTTCGACTCCCAGGAGGACGCCTGCGAGGGGATTCTCGGCGGACGCGTGAAGAAAGGCGACTGTGTCGTCATCACCCACGAGGGTCCCAAGGGCGGTCCCGGCATGCAGGAGATGCTCTATCCCACCTCTTATATCAAGAGCATGCACCTGGGCAAGGAGTGTGCCCTCATCACCGACGGACGCTTCTCGGGTGGTACCAGTGGCCTCTCCATCGGCCATATCTCGCCCGAGGCCGCCGCTGGTGGTAACATCGGCAAGATTCAGGATGGCGACATCATCGTCATCGACATCCCCTCGCGCTCTATCAACGTGAAACTCAGCGACGCAGAGCTGGCCCAGCGTCCGCAACAGCCCCTGAAGCGCAATCGTGTGGTTTCCAAGGCCTTGCGTGCCTACGCCCAGAGCGTCAGCAGTGCCGACAAGGGTGGTGTCCGCATCATTGAGTAGTGTTGAAAAGTAATTCCTATATCCTATGACACAGGTTCAGAAATATTCCCTTTCCCTCATCATTGTCGCCGCCATCATCATCGAGGTGATGGGAGCCGCCCAGTATCTCATGGCCCAGCGTGGTGCCAAGGAAGAACTGCTGGCCAAGGCCCAGCGCGACATGAGAGAGAGTAAGCGCGTAGCAGTGGTGAAGACCGAGGTCGAGACCGCCCTCAAGAATGCCGAGCAGAGCGTCCGTCAGTCACTGGGCAATCCCAACGGCTCTTACCCCCTCTCTTCGCGCATCATCAAGGTCAACCCCCATATCATTGGCGTGGGTGTGGCCTTTGTTCCCGGCTATTTCAAAGAGCAGGGCCAGCCCGGTCTCTACCTGCCCTATGCCTACGACGACCAGCCCAGCATCGTCAGCAAGGGCCGTCGTACGGGTCGTCCGCATATCATGACGCGCCTCCTGAATTTCGACTATACCCAGCGCGAGTGGTACCAGAGTGCTATGAGTGGCATTGCCGAGTGGTCTGATGCCTACCTCGGCGAGGGCGACATCAACGTGCTGATGTGTACCTATGCCATCCCCATCCGCGACAATGCGGGCCGTGTTGCCGGCGTGCTCTTTGCCGACGTCACCATGGAGGATGCCACGGTGCTGATGCACAATATGGACTCCGGCATCCGCCACAACCGTCTCGTCATCCTCTTCATCCAGTTGGTGAGTCTGCTGCTCATGGGATTCATCGTCTGGCGTGCCGTAGCCGCCTCACGGCGTTACAAGGAGCGCTATGTGGATTCCGAGAAGGACCATCTCATCATGCAGGTGACCAAGATGCGTGAGGTCAACAACCGGCTCATCCGCCGCAATCAGGACCTGGCGCAGAAGGTCGTCGATCTGCAGCAACGCCTGAAAGAACGTGAGAAAACCGACACCCAGTCCTGGTTCTGATAAAAAAATAATAACCGATGCTAAGAGATAAGATTACAGGTGCCAAGGCGCTGATGCGCGCCCTGCAGGCCGAGGGTGTCAAGACCATCTTCGGCTACCCCGGCGGTTCCATTATGCCCGTCTATGATGCCCTCTTCGACTACACCCGTGGCGAGAAGAAGTGCTTCGACCATATCCTCGTACGTCACGAACAGGCTGCCACCCATGCTGCCGAGGGCTATGCCCGTGTCTCGGGAGAGGTGGGTGTCGCCCTGGTTACCAGCGGTCCCGGTGCCACCAATACGCTGACGGGTGTCGCCGATGCCATGCTCGACTCCACGCCCATCGTCGTCATTGCCGGTCAGGTAGCCATCTCGGCCCTCGGTACCGACGCCTTCCAGGAGGTGGACCTCGTCGGTGTGGCGCAGCCCATCAGCAAGTGGTCTTACCAGATACGCCATGCCGAGGACATCGCCTGGGCCGTCTCCCGGGCCTTCTACATCGCCCGCAGTGGCCGTCCCGGTCCTGTCGTCCTCGACTTCCCGCGTAATGCCCAGATCGAGGAGATCACCTGGGAACCCAAGAAGGTCGATTTCGTCCGCTCCTATGTGGCCTATCCGCCCCTCTGTATGGACGCCGTTCGCCAGGCTGCCGACCTCATCAACCACGCCCAGCGCCCCTTGGCACTGGTAGGGCAGGGTGTAGAGCTCGGCAATGCCCAGGAGGAGCTGAAGGCCTTCCTCGAGAAGGCTGGCATCCCTGCCGGCCGTACCATGCTGGGTCTCTCCGCGCTGCCTTCCGACCATCCGCTGAACGTCGGTATGTTGGGCATGCACGGCAACTATGCCGTCAACCTCAAGGAGCAGGAGTGCGACGTACTAATCGCCATCGGCATGCGTTTCTCCGACCGTGTGACGGGCAATGTCAATACCTATGCCAAGCAGGCCAAGGTCATCCACCTCGACATCGACCGTAGCGAGATCGACAAGAACGTCAAGAGCCACGTGGCTGTCGTGGCCGACTGCAAGGAGTCGCTGCCAGCCCTTACCGCCCTCATCGACGACGTTCAACGTTCACCGCTCAACGTTCACCGTCAGCAGTGGCGCGACTCGTTCCGTGAACTCGACCAGAAGGAGCGCGAGAAGGTCATCGAACCCGCCATCCATCCCCAGCAGGGTCCCCTGCTCATGGGCGAGGTCGTCAACTGTGTCGCCGAACAGGCTCCCCGCGGCACCGTCTTGGTTACTGACGTCGGTCAGAACCAACTCTTTGCCACGCGCTATTTCCGCTATCCCGAGAAGCGCTCCATCTGCACCTCCGGAGGTCTTGGTACCATGGGCTACGGCATGCCCGCCGCCATCGGCGCCACCTTTGCCACCGACCGTACCGTCTGCTGTTTCATGGGCGACGGAGGCTTCCAGATGTGTATCGAGGAACTCGGCACCATCATGGAACAGCAGTCGCCGGTGAAGATGATCCTGATGAACAACAACTACCTCGGCAATGTGCGCCAGTGGCAGGACATGTTCTGGATGCGCCGCAAGTCGTTCACCAAGATGCTCAATCCCCGCTACGAACTCATCGCCCAGGGCTATGGCATTCCCTATCAGGCCGTTACCGACCGCAAGGACCTGGCTGCTGCCGTCCGCCAGATGCTCGAGACCCCTGGTCCCTACATCCTGGAGTGTGCCATCAAGGAGGACGACGACGTGCTGCCGATGACCCCTCCGGGCATGAATGTCAACGACATGATGCTGGAAATATAGCGGCCTGCGGCCTAGTGATGAGTGATAAGTGATGAGTGATAAGTGATGAGTGAAAAAGTCCTTTAGTCCTGTAGTCCTTGCAAAAAATATCAAGTAGATGGAAGATAAGAAGAAATTATATACCCTGCTGGTTTATTCAGAGAATATCGCAGGTATCCTGAACCAGATTACTGCCGTGTTCACGCGCCGTCAGGTCAACATCGAGAGTCTGAACGTGTCAGCCTCCAGCATCGAGGGTGTCCACAAGTACACCATCACCGCCTGGAGCGATGCCGACCAGATTGAGAAGATCACCCGTCAGATCGAGAAGAAGATTGATGTTGTCAAAGCCAACTACTTCACTGACGACCAGTTGTTCATCCGCGAGGCAGGCCTCTACAAGTTGCAGACCGACCTCGTGCTCCAGAACCCCGAGGTGTCGCGCGTCATCCGTCGCCACGACGCCTTCATCACCGAGGTCAACCCCACCTATATCATCGTGATGAAGAGCGGTCGCACCGAGGACATCATCTCGCTCTACCGCGAGCTCGACACCTTCGGTTGCGTCCTGCAGTACACCCGTTCCGGCCGCATCGCCGTTACCCGCGGCATGCAGGAGCAGGTCAGCGAGTTCCTGGAAGAACGGGAAAAGAAGAATCTCGTGGAGTGAATCTCGAGGAGTGTGGAGTGTGGAATGTGGAGTGAAAATAGTTTTTCCGCGGATAGTACTGGCTACCAACTGACCTCCCTCCTCCCTCCACACTCCCCCCTCCTCGAAAAACGAAAATGAAAATGGAAAAAATCGGAAAATACGAATTTCTGGCGGAGCCGTTCCACTGCGACTTCTCGGGCCGCCTGTTTATGGGCCATCTGGGCAACCACATGCTCAATGCTGCCGACTTCCACTCGTCGGAGCGTGGCTTCGGCATGAAGTACCTCATGACCATCAAGCGCTCGTGGGTGCTGTCGCGCCTGGCCATCGAGATGACCGAGATGCCCACGCAATATACCCGTTTCAGCGTCGAGACGTGGGTCGAGTCGGCCATGCGCTACTTCACCTCGCGTAACTTCGCCGTGGTAGGAACCTCTCCCGACCTCCCCGAAGGGGAGGAGAAAGTCTATGGCTATGGCCGCAGCATCTGGGCGATGATCGATACCGAGACGCGCCAGCCCACCGACCTCTTCTCCATCGACAATGGTGCCATCAACAACTGGATAGTCGCCGACAAGCCTTGTCCCATCGACAAGGGCGGCCGTGTCAAGATGTCCGACAATGCCCAACTGGTGCGCACCATCGATACCTATTATAACGACGTCGATATCAATGGCCATATCAACAGCGTCAAGTACATCGAGCATGTCCTCGACCTGTGGGACCTCGACTGGTACCGCGACCACTTCATCCGCCGTTTCGAGATTGCCTACGTCGCCGAGGCCCATCAGGGCGACCGCCTCTCGTTCTATCGTGAGGAGACTGGCGACGGAGAGTTCTGCGTACGAATTGTGAAGAACGACGATGTCGAAGTGGTAAGAAGTAAGGTTAAATTCGATTAAATCGTCATAAAAGTTTGGCGGTTTGCTTACAAATTGTTATCTTTGCAGCTGATTTGTTAAGAAAAGTCTCCTGTCGCGCCCTCGTGTAGGGTGGGAGTGTGCTAATAAGACGACGGCTCTCGGGTTAGGGCTGGCATGGTACACAGAGATATGTATAACATTAAAAAACAACACAACAATTATGGCAGAAATGAATTTTGGTGGCGTTATCGAGACTGTAGTCACCAGCAAGGAGTTCTCTTTGGAAAAAGCACGTGAAGTATTGAAGGACGAGGTCATCGCCGTCATCGGCTATGGCGTACAGGGTCCCGGACAAGCCTGCAACCTGCGCGACAATGGCTTCAACGTCATCGTCGGTCAGCGTCAGGGCAAGACCTACGACAAGGCCGTCGCCGACGGCTGGGTTCCCGGCAAGACGCTGTTCTCCATCGAGGAGGCCGCCGAGAAGGGTACCATCCTCTGCATGCTGCTCTCCGACGCTGGTCAGATGCAGCAGTGGCCCACCATCAAGCAATATCTTAAGCCCGGCAAGACGCTGTACTACAGCCACGGCTTCGCTATTAACTGGAGCGACCGCACGGGTGTCGTACCTCCCAAGGACGTCGATGTCATCATGGTAGCCCCCAAGGGTAGCGGCACCTCGCTGCGCACCATGTTCTGCGAGGGTCGCGGTCTGAACTGCTCGTATGCCGTCTATCAGGACGCCACGGGTAAGGCCAAGGAGAAGACGCTCGCCTTCGGTATCGGTATCGGTGCCGGTTATATGTTCGAGACCACCTTCCAGCGCGAGGCAACCTCCGACCTCACCGGTGAGCGCGGCTCACTGATGGGTGCCATCCAGGGTCTGCTGCTCGCCCAGTACGAGGTGCTCCGTGAGAACGGCCACTCACCCTCCGAGGCCTTCAACGAGACCGTTGAGGAGCTCACCCAGAGCCTTGGCCCGCTCTTTGGTGCCAAGGGTATGGACTGGATGTACGCCAACTGTTCCACCACCGCCCAGCGTGGTGCCCTCGACTGGGCTCCCCGTTTCCACGACGCCATCAAGCCCGTCATGGAGTGGCTCTACTACTCGGTGAAGACTGGCAACGAGGCCCAGATCACCATTGACGCCAACTCGAAGCCCGACTATCGTGCCGGCTTGGAGAAAGAGCTCGAGGCCATGCGCAACCAGGAGATGTGGCGTGCCGGTGAGACCGTCCGCAAGCTCCGTCCCGAGTACCAGGAAGACTGAAACATGAAAGATTAAAGATTAAACATTAAAAGCGCCCCGCGAGCCCTTGCTCCCGAGGCGCTTTTTTCATCTTGTCCTCTCGCCGAGGAATATTTTATTCTCTCGCAGAGCCGCGGAGTACACAGAGTTTTTCGCCGAGTAGAAATTAAGCTCCCCATAACTCCTTTATCTCTTAAAATAAATCCCTCTGCGTTCCCTCCGCGTTCTCTGCGTCTCTGCGCGAGGAAATAATAATTCTCTCGCAGAGCCGCAGAGTACACAGAGTTTTTCGCCGAGTAGAAATTAAGCTCCCCAAAACTCCTTTATCTCTTAAAATAAATCCCTCTGCGTGCCCTCCGCGTTCTCTGCGTCTCTGCGCGAGGAAAATACAATTCTGCGCGAGAAAATAAATAACCTTCTCTGCGCGAGGATAAAAGGTTTTGCGCGAGAATAAATCCCTCTCACATTCCCTCGCTCTCCGCTCCCTCCTCTACGAAGTTCGTGTGTCCTTGTTGCGTCTCGTCGTTAAACGAGATACTCATCAGCCTTACGCCCTTCAGTTCGTAAGTCTCCGTCCGTGGAGCCGTATATCGTTGTGTCCCCTGTCTCATCTTACCACCACCTTTTTACCGTTCATAATATAAAACCCCTTGGAGATTTGACTATTTGACAATTGACTATTTGACAATTGGCCATGTACAATTTTGCGCCCTTGCAAGTCGAAGACCACATTCGAATTATTTATCAAATTCGTGTCATTCGTGAAATTCGTTTTAATTCGTTGTTGTTTTAAATTAAAATTCGTGGTCGTGGTAGTTTCGTCGTCATATTGCATTGTCATTCTGCTTGCTGCCCCCGTCGTCTGCAGGTATGCGCGGTTCGTCGCCACCGTCTGGTTGTTAGCCTGGTAGAACCCCACCACGCCGCCTTTCTGGTTCAGGATGTAGTTGTAGTTTCCACCCTCTTCCGTCTGTACGGCCGCTCCCGTTCCCGTGATGAAGTCGTTGTAGTCGCTGGCCCAGGCCTCCACGCTCTTTTTCGTCACGTAGAATGTCGTCGCCTCGTCCAGCTCCGTCGTAGCCCTCAGCAGCACGCCCTCACCCGCTGGCACCTCCGTCGTGCGGTAGAAGTTCACCGTGCTGCCGTTGACCTGTGCGCGATACGCCTTCAGCCCTTCCACGTCGCTGTAGTCCAGTCCGCTGCCACTCACGTACGTCGCCAGCCCCGCCGTCGATACCGTCACCCCCTCAGCCTCCACCAGCTCGTAAACGGTGATAGGGTAGTAAGGGTAACTGTCATTGTGATTGCCATTCACTGTTGTATAGAGACTATATTGCGGCTTGGCCAAACTTTGTAATGCAAGATAATGTGGAGATGATTCGTCAGTTTTTATAAATGCAGTTCCATCGTTTGAATAGTCAAAATCAAATATCCAACAGTACTTACTAGTTTTTTGATATGCAAGGGAAGAATAATCATTATTGAAATACATAGATTCTGATGCAGCTTTCATTCTCCACTTACCACTGCTAACAGAGAGTTTCCAAACATAAGACTCTGTTCCTGTGAGTCCCGTTGTTTTGTAGTTGGTTGTTGTCTGAAGTTTGGAGCTTGTAAGAGTGTTTATCATTACGCACCCCTGCTGCTCAAAGACATACAGCTTGTTATGGGTAAGCGTCGTAACCTGCTTCAGGTTATAATATTTTTGCGCATGCGCACGCAATCCCCCTCCCGTGACGAGGGCGAGTACAGCCATGACACGACATAGTAATCGATTGATTCTCATTCGTCTAGCTTTTTTTTATTACGCTGCAAAGATACAACATTCACCCGAAACAACCAAGCAAAAGACATAAAAACACGGATTACCGATGGCTGTGAAGGATTTTTTTTGTACCTTCGTGGCCGAAATATGAAAAGGATACTGTTTGTATGCCACGGCAACATCTGTCGCAGCCCGATGGCAGAGTTCGTGATGAAAGACCTGGTGGCCCGTGCAGGCCGCGAGGGCGAGTATTATATCGAGTCAGCAGCCACATCCACCGAGGAGATTGGCAACCCCGTCTATCCCCCTGCCCGTCGTAAACTCGCCGAGCATGGCATCAGCTGTGCCGGCAAGACCGCTCGCCAGATGACGCGTGCCGACTACGACCGCTTCGACCTGCTCATCGGCATGGACTCGTGGAACCTGCGCAACATGCGGCGCCTCTGTGGTGACGACCCCGAGGGCAAGATCCACCTCCTGCTCGACTTCACCCGCCGTCCCGGCGATGTCGCCGACCCCTGGTACACCGGCGACTTCGAAGCCACCTGGCGCGACGTCCTCGAGGGCTGCCAAGCCCTCCTGTCATTTTCACAAAAACCATAAAAACACCACTCATGATGGCTGTGGCCTTTGGCCCTACGTCCTGTACTTCTGGCATTGTGCCTGGAGCCTGTGAAGGTCGTGCCCTATGTAGTTATTTAAAGAAACAAATAAGTTGCCCCGACTCGTGAGAGCCGGGGCTGCTTTTTTGTATATCGAATACTTACAGAAAAACGCAAAAAAGACTGACATGACTGACAGAACTTTTTAAGCCTCTGAATATCAGTGTGTTAAGATGACATTAGACTGTCAAAAGACTGTCAAAAGACTGACATAGACTGACATAAGACTGACATCCTTGTTGAAAATTCTCTAGAGAATTTAGGGCGAACAAGGCCTTCCCGAGAAAAATTCTCTAGAGAATTTTGTTTGGCAACGGCTTCCCCTCTCGCACAGAGCCAGTTTGTTTTTTTCTCGCGCAGAGTCGCAGAGGGCACAGAGTTTTCGCCGAGGAATATAAATACTCCCAATACTCTTTTATCTCTTAAAAAAATAATCACTCTGCGTGCCCTCGGCGTTCTCTGCGGCTCTGCGCGGGGACAAAAGAATCTGCGCGAAAAAAAAGATGTCAGTCTTATGTCAGTCTTGACAGTCTCGAAAACAGACTGCAACGCCTTTGTAGAAAGGGGTTATGTCAGTCTGTCAGTCTTGATGAAGAAATAATTGGGATTTTTATGCTTTTCGCAGGTAGCCGTCCTCGATGAGGACGAGTTCCTCCTGGGTGAGGTGGCGGAGGGCATCGTCGATGGCCTCGGTGGGTAGCGCGAGGCGATGGAGCGTGGGGAGGGGGAGGGGAGCGCCGCCCTCGTCGAGGAGGGCGAGGATCTGGCGACAGACCTCGTCGCGCGAGGGGGTGGGGATGACGGCGGCCTCACGGGAGGAACGGCAGACGTCGCACTGGCCACAGTCCTTGGCATCGGTCTCGCCGAAATAGCTGAGCAGGAGGCGCGAGCGGCACGTGTCGTCGCTCTCGACATAGTGGAGCATGGACTGGATGCGCTCCTTGTACTGGTCGAGACGCTGCTGATAGACCTCGGGGGGGAAGGAGAGGTGCTCGGGGTCCTCACGGCGCTGGAGGTAGCGCACGGTGGGTACCTGGCGACGGGGGATGTACTGCAGGACTCGGCGCTGGGAGAGGACGAGGAGGACCTGGTGGAGCTGCTGGACGGAGAGGGCGCACTGGCGGGCGATGAAGTCGTCGTCGATGAAGCAGAAGTCGGCAAAGAGTCCGCCATAGTTGCGCAGCAGGGTGTCGAGGACGCGCTCCTCGTGGTCGGTGGTGTCGTGGAGGCGGTAGAGCTCGTGGCGCTCCAGGAGGAAGCGTACGCGGGTCTGCTGGTCGGGGGCCTCGTCGTACTCCAGATAGCCGGCACGCTGGAGGATGTAGAGGGCGGACTGCACACGGATGGGGAAATGGTGGAAGCGCTGGCAGAAGAGTTGGATGTCGAACTCGTGGAGCACACCGAAGCCGTCGCCCACGGCGAGCTGGAAATAGTAGGCGAGGTGCTCATAGACCTGGCGGACGTAGTCGAGGGGCGGGAAGGTGTCGTCGATGCGCTTGAGGAGCTTGCCATGGTCGGCACGGTGGTAGAGGAGGACGGCATAGGCGCGGCGGCCGTCACGACCGGCACGGCCTGCCTCCTGGAAATAGGCCTCGATGGAGTCGGGGCAGTCGTAGTGGACGACGAGGCGCACATCGGACTTGTCGATGCCCATGCCGAAGGCGTTGGTGGCGACCATGACGCGCTGCTGGTCGTGCTGCCAGTCGCGCTGGCGGCGGTCTTTGTCCTGGGGCTCGAGACCGGCGTGGTAGTAGGTGGCGGAGAGCTGGCAGTCGGCGAGGTACTCGGCGAGTTCCTTGCAGCGGCGCCGCGAGCGGACATAGACGATGGCGGAGCCCTGGGTATGGCTGAGGATATGGACCAGCTCGTGGAGCTTGTCGGTGGCGTGGCGCACGAGGTAGGTGAGGTTGGGGCGCGCAAAGGACATGCGATAAACAGCGAAGCTGTTAAGGGAGGAGGGTGGAGTGATCCTCGAGGAGGGTGGAGTGTGGAGTGAGGAGGGAGGAGTAATCCTCGAGGAGGGTGGAGTGTGGAGTGAGGAGGGAGGAGTGAGTTTTTCGCAGATGTCGTGGACGACGGGGGGAGTGGCGGTGGCGGTGAGGGCCAGGACGGGAACGCCGGGGAGCAGGTGGCGGAGGGTGGAAATCTGCAGGTAGGCGGGACGGAAGTCGTAGCCCCACTGGGAGATGCAGTGGGCCTCATCGACGGTGATGAACGAGATGCGCATGTGGCGCAGCTTGGTGACGAAGAGGTCGCTGGAGAGACGCTCGGGAGAGACGTAGAGGAACCGCGTGCGCCCGAGGATGCAGTTGTCGAGGATGCGCAGCACCTCGTCGTGCGACAGGCCGCTATAGATGGCGCTGGCGAAGATGCCGTTCTGGCGCAGGTGGTGGACCTGGTCCTTCATGAGGGCGATGAGGGGCGTGATGACGAGGCACACGCCCTCCATGGCCAGTGCGGGCACCTGGAAGGTGATGCTCTTGCCGCCACCCGTGGGCATGAGGCCCAGGGTGTCGTGGCCACTGCCGATGGACGCGATGATGTCGCCCTGGATGCCGCGGAAGTCGTCGTAGCCCCAGTAGCGCTTTAGTATCTCCCTATACTTATCACTCATCACTTATCACTCTTCACTAGGCCTTCAGGCCGCTCACTCCTCACTCGGCTGAATGTCCTCGATCTGCAGCTGGACATCGCCACGCTTGTAGAGGTTCTCCTCGATGGTATAGACGATGTTGAAGGAGCGCTTGGACTTGATGTAGCGTGCGGCGTCGGACTGGCCGAAGGCGATGCCGTTCATGACGACGGCCGACTTGGAATCGACGAGTTCGAGTTTGATATGCTCCTGGTGACGGCCCACGACCTTGGAGGTGCCGTAGTCGAAGACCTGGCGCGTGAGGAACAGGGGCTTGGGATTGCCGGGACCGTGGGGTGCCAGACGCTTGAGTTCGCTGAGCAGACGCTTGCTGACCTGGTGGAAGTCGAGTTCCATATCGATGTCGAGCGTCTGGCGCTGCTGTTCGGGGAGGATGTGGTGAGACACGTACTCCTGGAAGCGGCGGCGGAACTCGGGGATGTTCTCCTGGCGCAGGGTGAGGCCCACGGCATAGGTGTGGCCACCGAAGTTCTCGAGGAGGTCGCGGCATGACTTGACGGCGTCGTAGATGTCGAAGCCCGCCACGGAGCGCGCCGAGCCCGAGGCCATGCCGTCGATGATGGTGAGGACCACCGTGGGACGGTAGTAGAGCTCGGTGAGACGCGAGGCGACAATGCCGACGACACCCTTCTTCCAGCCCTGGTCGTAGAGCACGATGGACTGCATGTGCTGCTGGGACTCGAGACGGGCGACAATCTCGTTGGCCTCCTCGGTCATCTGCTTATCGACGTCCTTGCGCAACTCGTTGTACTCGTTGATGCGCGTGGCAATGGTCAGCGCCTTGTGGAGGTCGCGCTCGATGAGCAGATCGACGGCCTCGCGACCGTTGGTCATACGTCCGGAGGCGTTGATGCGCGGACCAATCTTGAAGACGATGTCGCTCATGGTGAGTTCACGACCCGAGAGTCCGCAGATCTCGACGATGGCCTTCAGTCCGATGCAGGGCGACTGGTTGAGCTGCTTGAGGCCGTGGAAGGCCAGGATGCGGTTCTCACCCGTTACGGGTACCAGGTCGGCGGCGATGCTGACGGCACAGAAGTCGAGCAGCGGGATGAGCCGCGAGAAGGGGATGCCGTTGTTCTTGGCAAAGGCCTGCATGAACTTGAAGCCTACGCCGCAGCCACAGAGGTCGTGGAAGGGGTAGGAGGAGTCCGGACGCTTGGGGTTGAGGATGGCCACGGCGGGGGGCATGACCTCGTCGGGCACGTGGTGGTCGCAGATGATGAAGTCGATGCCCTGCTCCTTGGCATAGCTGATTTCCTCGACGGCCTTGATGCCGCAGTCGAGGACGATGATGAGGCGGACGCCCGTCTCGGCAGCGTAGTCGATGCCCTTGCGGGAGACTCCATAGCCCTCCTCCTCGCGGTTGGGGATGTAGTACTCGATGTTGGAGTAGAACTGCTGGAGGAACTTATAGACCAGCGCCACGGCGGTGCAGCCATCGACGTCGTAGTCGCCATAGACCATGATGCGCTCCTTGCGGCCCATGGCGTCGTTGAGGCGATCGACAGCCACATCCATGTCGTTCATGAGGAAGGGGTCGATGAGTTCGTTGAGCATGGGTCGGAAGAACCGCTTCGCGGCGCTCTCGGTACGGATGCCGCGCCCGATGAGCAGGCTGGCGAGGATGGGGCTCATGCCTATCTTCTCGGCCAGCTCACGGGCGGCGACGTCGCGCTCGGCCGACGGCGGCGTGTAATTCCATTCGTATTGCATCAGTAGATATCTGTTTTTTTTCTGTTGACAAAGAGGTAAAATGTTTTATTTGAACACCATCTGGCGGCGTGTGCCGTCGGCCATCTCGACGATGTAGGGCACACCGCGGACGGGCTGCTGGATGCGCATGCCCGAGAGGGTGTAGAAGGCACGGACGGGTTGGCCACCGACGTGCAGCAGACCGATGCCGCTGCCCATCTCGGCAATGATCTTGCCGAAGGCTGTCCACGGCTCACCCGAATAGGTGGGGTAGGCCGCTGCCGGCACGTGGAGCTCGGCATTGGCGACGTTGCTGTTCTTGAAGACGTTGTTGCCACAGGTGGGAGCCTGGTTGGCCATGATGGTCATGAGGGCCAGCTTGTTGCAGTAGAGGAAAGCCTCGTCGCCAATCTCCTGGAGGGTGGCGGGCATGAGCAGTGCGTAGAGCTTCTGACAGTCGCGGAAGGCCTGCTTGCCGATGGTCTCCACGTGGTCGGGGAGGTCAAGACCCGTCAGTTCATTACAGCCCTTGAAGGCCTCGGCGGCAATGGCCGTGACGGGATAGCGCTGGTCCTCGAAGACGATCTCATCGACACACGACACCTGACCCGTGTAGTGACCCTCGGGGAGGGCTACCACCTCGGCGCGGTGGCGTATCATGTAGATGCGGTAGTTGACACCGTCGTAGAGGTAGTCCTCGATGCGCTCCTCATGGGCACCGCGGATGGTGATGTCGTGGGCCGGCATCAGGGCGGGGTAGCTCTCCCAGCGGAATACGTAGCCGTAGATGTCGCTGGTCTGCGGCAACTGGATGGCCGTGCCGTAGGCGAAGGTCTTCTGCTGCTGGACACCATCGATGACGAAGGTGACGGTATAGTCGTTGGCGACATAGTGACCGTTGATGACGATGTCACTGGCAGGCATGGCGGCGGGCAGCTCGTCCCAGACGGCGCTATAGCCCTCGCGGGCCTCCACCTCGGGAGCCGTGACGGCATGGCCATAGTAGAACGTGAGCGGCTGAGGCTCCTGGTCTTCGAAGTAGAACGTAGCCTGGTAGGTGAAGCCACCGGTGATCTCGATGTCGTGGTCGGGCATCAGCTCGGGAATCTCGCTCCAGCCGGAGAACGTGCGACCCGTCTTGACGGGCTCGGCCTCGGCGGTGATGGGCTTACGCTCGCGGTACTGGACGACGTTGACGGCCTTGCCATCGACCATCCAGCTGACGTTGGGATACTTGATGCTGGTGACGCGGTAGAAGGCGTTCCACTGCTCGTCGGCCCGGAAGAGGCTCACCCAGTCGGCACTGACGTGCATGGTGCCCTGGGTATCGACATTGGTGTTGCGGAAGACACCCTCGCCCAGCAGGATGGCGGGAGCCGGATCCTCCACCTGCTCCTGGTAGAGGTCGGTGAGACCCGTGCAGTAGCGGAAGGCCTCCTGACCGATGTAGCGCAGCGAGGCAGGGAATTCGATGACCGTCAGCAGCTGACAGTCGCGGAAGGCCTGCTTGCCGATGCTGTCGATGGACGTGGCGTGGAAGGTGATGGACTTCAGCTTCTTGCAGCCCTTGAAGGCCTCGTCGGCAATCTTCGAGACGCGGAAGGTGCGTCCGTCGTGGCTGATGGCCGAGGGGATGGTGATGTCGCCCTCATAGACGGCATCGACCTGACCGTCCTTATCGACGTCGGCAGGTTTGACAACGTAGGCGAAGTCGTGGGCCAGGTGGACCTCATAGCAGATGCCGTCGCTGACGATGGTCTGGCGGACGGGTTTGGGCTGGTAGGAGCCGCGGATGGTGAGGTCCAGGGCGGGCATCGTCTCGGGATGCTCGTTCCATACTATATTATAGTACTCGCGCGCGGGAACCTCCGGCACGACGATGTCGCTACCGAACCAGAGACGGTCGTTGGAGATGTTCTGGTCCTGGAAGATGAACGACAGCTGGTAGTCGAAGACACCCGTGACCTTCAGGTCGCTGCCTCCCATACGGGCGGGGACGTTGCCCCAGCCGGAGAAGTTGTGACCCTCCAGGGTGGGAGCGTCAGGCGTCGTGATGACGTCGCTCTCCTGGTACTGGTCCTGGTGGTAGTCCTCGTCATTGACGAAGTAGCTGACGGTATAGGTACCGATGGCGCTGACGCCGGAACTGGTGTTCCAGGGTGCTGCCGTGGTGAAGCTGGCCAGCACGTCGGCAGGTACGTGGAGCGCCGTCTGCTGGAAGGCTCCGGCAGCCACGGCACCGTCGGCACACGTGGGCACGTGGGTGGCGAAGAAGTAGAGGTCGGTGAGCTGGTCGCACTGGGCGAAGGCTCCGCTCTTGATCTGTGCGATGCTGGCGGGCAGGCGCAGACCCGTCAGACCAGTGCTGGTGGCAAAGGCCCCCGAGGCAATGGTGTTGACGGGATAGATGGCATCCTCGTACTGGATGGCCGAGGCCACCTCGACGAAGCCCTGGTAGCCTCCGTCGGTGCGCTGGCTGTTGGCTGCCACGGCAGCGGTATGGCTGGCCAGGAGGACCTGGTAAGTGACACCGCCGATGACGACGGTCTCGACGCGTTCCTCATAGTGGCCGTTGATGACCAGGGCCTGGGCAGGCATCTGCGCGGGATGCTCGTCCCAGACGAAGTCGTAGCCCTGGCGGTCGGCGACCTTCGGCAACTGGATGTTGGCACCCTCAGGGAGCTGGATGACGACGGGGTCGGTACCCTCGATGTTGAAGGTGAGGGCGTAGGTCTGCTCGATGGCTACGTAACGGCCCTCGACGGTGAAGTCGTAGGCAGGCATCAGGGCGGGGTGGTTGTCCCAGACGAAGGTGCTGTCGGCCTTCTCCGGCATGGTATGCTCCTTAATGGGTTGGCCGTAGAAGAAGGGCAGGTCGATGATGTCTTCCTTGTTGTAACGGTAGGTCACAAAATAGCGGTAGCCACCGGTGATGGTGACGGCGCTGTCGGGCATCAACTCGGGAATCTCGCTCCAGCCGGAGAACAGGCGCTCTATCGGCTCAGAGCGACGGGGCACGGGCGTCAGTTCGACGATGCCGGGATAGGTCTCGAAGACCTTGCCATCGACCATGTAGGTGACGTCGTTGACGGCCAGGGGCACCACCTGACTGAACTGGCTCCAGACGCTATGGGCCTGGAAGTCCTCCAGATACTGGGCAGGAACGTGGAGCACGCCCTGCGTCTGGACGGGAGAGCCCTCGAAGGCGTCGTCAGCCACGTGGCCGGGGGCGCCATAGTGATAGACGTGGGTCAGTTGGGCGCAGTTGGCAAAGGCCTTGTCGCGGATGTCGCTGATCTGGTCGTGGAGCACCACGGTGGTCAGGTCGTTGCTGCGCTCGAAAGCCTGGGCGCCAATGGCGTCGATGACGACAGTACCCTCGACGGTGTGCCGCACCTCGTCGGCCACGAAGTAGCGGGCGGCAGGTGTGGCGGGCTGATACTTGGTGAGTGTGGCGCGATAGACCTTGTCCTGCTGGTGGTCCAGCGTATAGCTGGCGTCGTCCTTCGTGACGACGGGTATCAGCCGACCGTGGATGGTAAGTGCCGAGTCGGGCATCTCCAAGGTGTGCTCGTCCCACTGCATCACGTAGTTGACGTCCTGGGCGGTGGGCTCGGCAGGCAGCGGGTCGCCGTAGTTGACATTCACCACGGTATAGCTCAGCTGGACGGGATAGTCCATGTTCTGGTTGTCGATGTGGTAGCGCACCTTGTGGCTGTTGATGACGTGCTCGCCTTCGAGTACGACGTCCTCGGCATGGATCTGATAGATGCTGTCGCCTTCGACATCGGGATTGCTCCACTCGATGTGGTAGTGCTCACGGGTGCTCTTGGGCAGCTTGATATCGGTGCCGCAGTAGTTGTATTCCTTCCTGGTGAGGGCTTTGCCGTCAACGACAAAATAGACGTTGTACTTGAAGTAGCCGTTGACGATGACGTTCTCGCCCGGCATGCGCTCGGGAATGGTGCTCCAGCCCGAGAAGGCGTGACCCTCCTTAGTGGGGACGGCCAGCGGCGTGATGATGTCGCCCGTGAAGAGGGGGATGGAGCGGTAGAGGTTGTTATCGACACGGTAGATGAGGTCTGAGGTCTTCAACTCGTCCAGCAGGAAACGGCCCCAGACGGCATGACTCTCGAATGTGTTGTACATCGAGGGCTGGACGGCCAGCGTGGCCTTGGTATTCTCCTGGAAGACGGACTCCGGGAAGGTGTTGTCGTAAACCGTGGGGACGGCAGACGTGTAGCAGTAGATGTTCTTCAGACTGCCACAGCTCTTGAAGGCCTCCTCGCCCAGGACGGAGAGACCCTCCTGGATGGTCAGGCTACTCAGTTTGCCGAGGTTGGCAAAGGCATAGCGGTCCATGGTTTCGATGCTGCCGGGAAGCAGGAGTTCCGTGATGTTGTTACAGTAGCGGAAGGCTTCGCGGCCTATCTTCTTCAGCGTGGCAGGCAGAAAGACGCCCTTGAGGGCCTTACAGTCGCGGAAGGCCTGTTCGCCGATGGAGTCGAGGGCTTCAGGCAGCACGACCTCGCTGAGCAGGCTGCACTCGCGGAAGGTCTCGACGTTGACATACTTGATGCTGTTGGGCAGCGTGATGCGCGGCAGTGCCTTACAAGAGTGGAAGGTTCTGATGCCCAGGCTGGTGAGGTGCTTGGGGAGCGATACCTCGTTGAGCGCCACGCAGTTGCGGAACACCTCGTCGCCGAGGGTCAGCGTGGTGGTCTCGCTGGGTTTCACGACGACACTCGTCATGGCCGTACAACCGCGGAAGGCCTCGTTCTCGACGAGGGTGACGGTGGAGGGTATCTCGATGGATTCCAGTTGGTTACAGCCCTTGAAGGCTGACGCGTGGATGCACTCCAAGCCCTCGGGCAGCGTGACCTGCTTCAGATAGGTATAGTCGAGGAAGGCCTCCTTGCCGATGCCCTTGACGCGGTATTTCCTGCCACTGATGGTGACGGTCTGGGGAATGGTGTAGCGCGTCTGGTTGTAGGTGTGGGTCTTTGTGATGCCCGCCAGGATGTTGTAGTCGCTGTTCTTGTCGCTGGTGACCTCTACCTCCTCGTAGTTAAGGATGTTGTAGTAGAGACCGTCCACCCACCGGTCGAGGTTGTCGAGGCGGATGATGGTGCCGAAGGCCGACCAGGGCCAGGGGGTGCCGTCCGTGAAAGAACTGAAGAACGAGCTATAGACCAGCAGCGTGGCCTGTGAGAGATCCACGTTGAGGAAGGGTGTACCCTCCACCTGGATGGCGTTCTCGCCGATGAAGCAGAGGCGCTTCAGCTTCTTGTCGTTGTCGAATGCACCGGTCTTGATGGTGGTGACGCTGGCGGCGAGATCGACATTCTCGAGGTTCGAACAGTTTTTGAACATGTTCTTGGTGATGGTGGTGACGCCATCCTCGATGGTGACGTGCTTCAGTTTGGTGCAGTAGAGAAACACCTCGTCGCCCAGCTTCTTGACGCTACCGGGGACGGTGAGCTCGGTGAGTCCCGAACAGTCGCGGAAGGCCTGCTTACCGATGCTGTCCACCATGTTGGAGATGGTGATCTGCTGGAGTTTCTTACAGCCCTTGAAGGCCTCGTCCTCAATGATTCTGACACGGTAGCCGTTGGCCAGATAACGGGGAATCTCTACCTGCACGAGGGCCTGGTGGCCTTCATGCTTGATGACGGAGGCCTCCTCCTCAGCAGGCGACAGCCTATAGTAAACACCGTCTTGTTCGATAATTTGAGCCCCCACACCAGACGGCATGAGGGTACAAATCAAGATACTGACGGCCGTCAGTAACTTTTTCATAAGCCTAACTTCTTACGGATGTTCTTGGGGATAGCGTTCTTGTTGATGAGGAAATCCATGGTGTTGGCGGCGATGAAGGTCTTGGTCATGTACCAGATGCCCTTGTAGTCGCCGGTCTCACCCCATGAGTTCTTGACCATATAGTACTCCTTGCCGTTCTGGTCCTTGGCAACGCCGAAGATGAGCATGCCGTGGTCGTCGGTGAGTTCCCAGTTGTCAAAACGCTCCTGGCGCATCTCCTGGGTGGGGATGATCTCGGGAACGTTGCAACCCAGCGAGTCGATGATGCTGCGCTTCTTGGCGGGCTGCATCTTCAACCACTTGGCCATGTCGCTGCCCTGCAGGTTCTGCGTGGTCTTCTTGGCATCGACGGCGTAGGCCAGACCCTTGCGGGTGAAGCCGTCCTCGGAGACGTCACCGCCCCAGGCGATGGTATAGCCCTTGTCGATGGCGTTGTCGATGACCTGCATCATCTCGTCCATGGGCAGGTTGTAGGACTGCGGGAAACGCCAGTTGTCCTGCACCTCCACGGCGAAGGTGGTGTAGAAGGGATGGTGGGTGTACGAGGTGATGGAGACGTAGTCGTCGAGGTTGATGCCCAGCGACTGCATGAAGCTCTTCGGGGTGTATTTCTTACCCTCGAAAGTAAACTCCTCGGGACACTGGCCGAGGTAGGCGTCGAGGATGCCCTGCAGACCAACCTTCCACTGGCTGCTGAGTTTCTTGGCAGAGCTCTTGGCGACAGCCTCCACGTAGGGCTCGAGGATGGAGAAGAACTCGTTGAAGTTGTTCAGCGAGTCGCCATACAGCGATCCGGGGAACGGCATGGCACCCTCGGGGCAGATGCCGTACTGCTTCATCGTGGCCAGCACGTCCTCGGCAGAGCCACCCTGTGAGAACTGGCAGTCGCCGTGGTAGCGCACCACCTGGATGGCGCGGTCCATGTAGGTCTTGTTGGCGATGAACGACTCGCAGAGGTCGTACTCCTTGCCGGTAGCCTTCAGGATCTCCGACTCGAAGAACGACAGGGTGGAGTAGTCCCAGCATGTGCCGGAACGGTTCTGGTCCTTGATGGACGAGATCTTGTTCTCCTTGATGGTGGTAAACACGGGTTTGTTGCTCTTGACAGAGTCTTTCTTCTCCTCTGCCTGTGCACCGGTAGCCAGCAGGGCCACGAGTGCCAATGTCATGATTTTCTTCATTGCTTGTTGTATTTTTGTTTTTAATTCAATTTTCACTTATCACTTATCACTTATCACTTTTTAAAGTGGAATGCGTTTGCTGCCCAGGAAGCGGCAACCGTCGCGGGTGACGAGGACGTCGTCCTCGATGCGGATGCCACCGAAGTCCTTGTATGTTTCGATTTTGTCGAAACACAGGAACTCCTCGCAGTGGTGCTTGGCGCGCCACTCGTCGATGAGCGCGGGGATGAAGTAGATGCCGGGTTCGTCGGTGACGACAAAACCCTCCTCCAGGCGACGACCCATGCGCAGGCAGTTGGTACCAAACTGGTCGAGACGGGGACGCGTCTCGTCGTCGAAGCCGACGTAGATCTGTCCGAGCCCCTCCATGTCGTGAACGTCCATACCCATCATGTGACCCAGTCCGTGGGGCAGGAACAGTGCGTGGGCACCAGCCTCGACGGCAGCCTCCACGTCGCCCTTCATCAGACCGAGGTCCTTCAGGCGCTGGGCCATCAGACGGCAGACGGCCAGGTGGACGTCCATATAGCGTACGCCGGGACGGGCTACCTGCAGGACGTAGTCGTGGCAGTCGCGGACGATGTCGTAGATCTCCTGCTGCTGCTGGGTGAACGTGCCGCTGACGGGCATCGTACGGGTGTGGTCGCTGCAATAGTCGTCCAGTTCGCAACCGGCATCACAGAGTACCAGTCGGCCAGCCTCCAAGGGGGCATCGGTGGGGATGCCGTGCATGATCTCGCCATGCTGGGTGAGGATGGTGGCGAAGCTGGTCTGACGGGCCAGCGAACGGGCGACGCCATCGACCTGTCCGCCGATGTAGCGCTCGGTGACGCCGGGGCGCACCAGGCGCTGGGCGGTGGTATGCATCTCATAGCCTACGTCGCAGGCCCTGTCGAGGACGGCAATCTCCTGCGGCTCCTTGGTGGAGCGCATCTGGACGACGGCCTTGATGAGGGGAAGGGATGCCCCCTCTTTCTGCTTGGAGGGGTGGATGCCCAGCAGGTCCATAATCTGCACCATCGTATCGTAGCGGTAGGGCGGCAGGAAGTGGACCGTTCTGTTTGTCGCCAATGATTGGCGACATACAGAACTGAGGTGGGAGAGCGGCGCGGTCTTCGTGATGCCGACCTCTGCGGCGAGGTCGCTGACGGAGGGTGTGAAACCCAGCCAGACGATGTCCTCGACGTCGATGTCGTCGCCCAACAGCCACTCTTCGTCGTTGTCGATGTCGATGATGCCCACCAGTCCGTCGCGGTGCTGTCCGAAGTAGTACAGGAACGTGGAGTCCTGACGCATGGGGGCATAGCAGTTGGAGGGATAGTTGACGGGCGACTCGTTGTTGCCGAAGAGCACGATGATGCCCTCGCCAACGAGTTTCTTGAGTTCGGCACGACGCCGTATGTAGGTCTCTTTACTGAACATAAATCAATAAATTCACGATTTTTAGATACTATTAGTCTGCAAAGTTACACATTATTTATGAAAAATGGCTATCTTTGCAACCTAAAAAGTATTAAAATGCAGATTACCCGACATACAGGACTGGTTCTGGAGGGTGGGGGCATGCGCGGCGTGTTCACCTCTGGTGTCCTCGACGCGTTCATGAAGCACGAGGTGTATTTCCCGTATGTCGTGGCTGTTTCGGCGGGTGCTTGTAATGGAATTTCGTATATGAGCCGACAACCCCGAAGGGCCCGATGGTCGAACATCGATATGCTCGACAAGTACGACTACATCTCGCTGCGCAGCCTGATACGCAACGGCAGCATCTTCGACCCCGACATTCTGTACGAAAGGTTTCCCGAGCAGTTTATTCCCTTTGACTATGACACCTACGAGCGGAATCCGGCCACCTTCGAGGCGGTGACAACCAACTGTCTGACGGGACGGGCCATGTATCTGACGGAGCGTTACGACCACCAGCGTTTGACAAATATTCTGAAGGCTTCCAGTTCGCTGCCCTTTGTGGCCCAAATCACGGAGGTCGATGGCATTCCCATGCTCGACGGCGGTATCGTCGATAGCATCCCCATCGTGCGCAGCATCGACACGGGCCATTCGGAGAACGTGGTGGTGCTGACGCATAACCGAGGCTACCGCGCGACGGCTCCTGACTTCAAGATGCCGCGAGTGGTCTATGGCAAGTACCCCCGCTTACGGGTGGCGCTGAGCAGGATGACGGAGGAATACAACAAACAGATGGACCTCGTGGAAAGGATGGAAGACTGGGGCGAGATCGTCGTCATCCGCCCTGAGCGTCCCTTGGAGGTGGGACGCATCACTGAGGATACCGACAAGTTGGAACGCCTCTATGAAGAGGGGTTCCAGCAGGGTGAGCGGTTTGTAAGGGAGCGGTTGTCCTCGAGGAGTGTGGAGTGATTTTCGAGGAGTGTGGAGTGAGGAGTGTGGAGTGAGGATAGTTTTTTTGCGGATAATGCCGGGGAACCAGCTGACCTCACTCCTCACTCCACATTCCACACTTCACGAACACACACACCCTCCTCACTCCTCGAGTAGGTCCGGTCTCAGGCGGCGGGTACGCTCCAGGGCTTGTTCTAATTCCCAATTGCGAATCTTGGCCTCGTTGCCGGAGAGCAGGATGTCAGGAACTTTCCAACCTTTGTACTCTGCCGGACGGGTATAGATGGGGGCTGCCAGGAGGTCGTCCTGGAAACAGTCGCTCAAAGCACTTTGTTCGTCGCCGATGACCCCGGGTACGACGCGCACGATGGCGTCGGCAATCATGGCAGCTACCAGTTCGCCACCCGTGAGGACGAAGTCGCCGATCGAAATCTCCTTGGTGATGAGGTGGTCGCGGACGCGCTGGTCGATACCTTTGTAGTGGCCTGCCAGGATGATGAGATTACCCTTCAGCGACAGTTCGTTGGCCATGTGCTGGTCGAAGCGCTCGCCGTCGGGCGAGGTGAAGATGACCTCGTCATAGTCGCGCTCTTCTTTCAGCGCCGTGATGCAGCGGTCTATGGGTTCACACTGCATCACCATGCCAGCACTGCCACCGTAGGGGTAGTCATCGACGCGGCGCCACTTGTCGAGGGTGTAGTCGCGCAGGTTGTGGAGACGGATCTCGGCCAGTCCCTTCTTCTCGGCACGGGCCAGGATGGATTCGTGAACAAAGCCCTCCAGCATCTCGGGCAGTACGGTGATGATATCAATTCTCATAAAATGCTTTTATCTTTTCTAGGTAGCGTTCGCCCACGTCGCGGCCCAGCTCATAGACCCGCCGCATCTGGTCGGGATTGTGGCTGATGTGGCCGATGGGTATGCTGAAGTCGGGACGGATGACCAGACAACGGCCCTCCCGTTCGGCCTGGGCGACGTACGCCAACTGTCGGTTATACATGATGTGGCGCTCGTCCAGGGCCTTAACCATGTTGGGATATTTCCGAAGCGACAGACGCATCAGGGGCATCAGTTTGTTGTGCTCCTTCTGATAGCCGAGGGGCTGGGTAAGGATGACGACGTTGCGCTCGTAACCCTGCCGTTCGAAGTATTCGAGGGGGATGCTGTCGCTGACGCCTCCATCGAGCAGACGATAGCCGCCCAGTTCTACCACCTTGGAAACCAACGGCATAGATGCTGAGGCACGTATCCAATCGTAGGTGTCCTCATCGACGTGGTCGAGGCGTTTATAGACGGCCTCGCCCGTCTCCACATCCGTACAGACTACCGTAAACTCCATGGGGTTACGGTTGAAGGCGTCATCGTCGAAGATGTCGTACTTTTTCGGAATGACATGATAGCCGAAATGGGCATTGTAGTAGTCGCCACTCGTCAGCAGCGAGCGCATCCCGCTATACCTGCTGTCTTTGGCAAAACGCGTGTTGTAGCGGATGGCACGACCCACCTGGCGCGATTTGTAGTTGCAGCCGAAGGCCGCTCCTGCCGAGACGCCGATGAGGCCGTCGGGCCAGACGTCATGCTCCATCATGACGTCGGTAATGCCTGCCGTCCATAGTCCGCGCATGGCTCCGCCCTCCAGTACCAGTCCTTTTCTCATAATCATTTGCAAAGTTACGAATTATTTTTCACTTATCACTTTTCACTTATCACTTTTTTTTGTAACTTTGGCTTCGCCGAACTTACTTAGCACTCGGAAATGAAAAGAAATGCAAGCATTCCTTTTGTATTTCTCTCGTTTTTTCGTAACTTTGCCGCCATGTTCAGTTATTCAGTAGTAGGAATGGGTGCCATCGGCGGCTATTATGGTGGCTGTCTGGCACATGCAGGGCGCACGGTGCGCTTCCTGTCGCACAGTGATTATCAGCATGTGCTGCAGCACGGTCTGCAGGTGGACTCCTGTAACGGCAACTTCGTGCTGCCGCATATCGACGCGTACAGCCATGCCGCCGACATGCCCGAGAGCGATGTCGTCATCGTGGGACTGAAGTCGGTGAAGAACCACGACGTGCTGCCCGACTTGCTGCGGCCCATCATCCACGACGACACGGTGGTCATCCTCATCCAGAACGGCATCGGTCTGGAGGACGACCTGCAAGAGCTCTTTCCCGGCCTGAAAATCATTGCCGGCCTGGCCTTTATCTGCTCTGCCAAGGTCAGCCCCGGACATATCAACCACCAGTGCTATGGCAGCATCAACCTGGGCAACTACTCCTGTCCCGACGACCGTTACCACGCCATCGTCCAGGACCTCCAGGACGCTGGTCTGCAGGTTGGGGAGGTGCCCTACCTGGAGGCCCGTTGGAAGAAGGCGGTGTGGAACATGCCGTTCAACGGCATGACGGTGGCGCTGAACACCTCGACGGACAAGTTGCTGAAGAACCCCGCGACGCGCCAGCTCATCTATGACCAGATGATGGAGGTCATTGGTGCCGCCCGTGCCTTGGGTGTCGAGGCCCTCGACAACACCTTTGCCGACAAGATGATTCAGATGACGGACGAGATGGTGCCCTACAGTCCCTCCATGAAACTGGACTTCGACTTCCACCGTCCCATGGAGATCGAGTACCTCTACTCGCGACCTATCGCCGAAGCCAAGAAGGTCGGTTTCGAGATGCCGAAGTTGGCGATGCTCGAAGCCGAGCTGAAGTTCATAGAAGCAAGAGAGCGACGCTGAAACGTCGCTCTCTTGCTTATCAATTATCGCTTATCGCTTAGTTACTGCGGTAGCAATTTATCATTTATCACTTATCACTTATCACTAGCGAAAGCACATCAAGCATTGTACTCCTGCCAAGACTTGATCTTGATATCGTCTTCCTTGAGGGCTGTGAAGGCCTCGATGAAGGCCTTGGCCAGACGGACGTTCGTCATCAAGGGGATGTTGTGGTCGATGGCACCACGACGGATGCGATAGCCGTTGGTCAGCTCACGCTTGGTGTGGTTCTTCGGCACGTTGATGATGAGGTCGAACTGGTGCTGGCCAATCATGTCCATCACGTTGTTCTCGCCCTCCTCGTCGGGCCAGCTGACGGCCGTGGCCTTGACGCCATTGTCGTTGAAGAACTTGGCAGTACCACCGGTGGCATACAGCTTGTAGCCCTTCTTCACCAGTTCCTGGGCGGGCTCCAGAAGGCTTACCTTGCCCTTGGCACCACCCGAGGAGATCAGAATGTTGGCACCCTCCTTCGGCAAGCGGTAACCCGTGGCAATCAGGGCGTTGAGCATGGCCTCGTTGAGGTCGTCGCCCAGACAGCCTACCTCACCGGTAGAGCTCATATCGACACCCAGTACGGGGTCGGCATTCTGCAGACGGGCAAAGGAGAACTGCGAGGCCTTGACGCCGATGCGGTCGATGTCGAACTCGGAGCGGTCCGGACGAGAGTAGGGGGCGTCGAGCATGATCTTCGTAGCCGTCTCGATGAAGTTGCGCTTCAGGATTTTGCTGACGAAGGGGAACGAACGCGAGGCGCGCAGGTTACACTCGATGACCTTCACCTCGCGGTTCTTGGCGAGGAACTGGATATTGAACGGACCCGAGATGTTCAGCTCCTTGGCAATCTTGCGGGCTATCTTCTTGATCTGGCGAACGGTAGAGAAGTAGATGTGCTGGGCGGGGAACAACATGGTAGCGTCACCCGAGTGCACACCGGCATACTCCACGTGTTCGGAGATAGCGTATTCTACGACCTCGCCCTTGTCGGCGACGGCGTCGAACTCAATCTCCTTGGTCTCTGTCATGAACTTCGAGATGACCACGGGGAACTCCTTGCTGACCTCGGTAGCCATGTTGAGGAAGCGGTGCAGCTCTTCGTCGTCGTAGCAGACGTTCATGGCAGCACCCGACAGCACGTACGAGGGACGTACCAGGACGGGGTAGCCCACGTGGTTGACGAAGTCCTTGACATCCTCGAACGAGGTCAGGGCACGCCATGCGGGCTGGTCGATGCCCAACTTGTCGAGCATGGCCGAGAACTTGTCGCGGTTCTCTGCGCGGTCGATATCTACAGGGCTGGTACCCAGTACGGGAACACCCTGACGGTGCAGCTTTATGGCCAGGTTGTTGGGAATCTGACCACCCACGCTGACGATGACGCCGCGGGGCTGCTCCAGGTCGATGACGTCGAGCACACGCTCCAGGGACAACTCGTCGAAGTACAGGCGGTCGCACATGTCGTAGTCCGTCGATACCGTCTCGGGGTTGTAGTTGATCATGATGCTCTTATAGCCCAGTTTACGTGCCGTATTGATGGCGTTCACCGAGCACCAGTCGAACTCTACCGAGGAGCCGATGCGGTAGGCACCGGAACCCAGTACGATGACTGACTTCTCGTGGTTGTAGTAGCTGATGTCGTGGGCCGGCTGGTAGGGCTTGCCGTCGGGCTGTGCGAAGGCCGGCGTGTGGGTATAGGTGAAGTACAGGTAGTTGGTCAGTTCGGGATGCTCGCTGGCCACGGTGGGTATGCGCTTCACACTGGGCATGATGCCGCGCTGCTTACGATGCTGGCGTACGGCGAGGTTCTCCTTCTCCATGTTGCCGTTCTCGGGCTTCAGCACGAAGCGGGCTATCTGGAAGTCGGAGAAACCGCACTGCTTGACCTCCAACAGGAGGGCGTCGGGCAGTTCCTCCAGCGTGTTGTACTGCTGCAGCTGGTGCTTCAGATCGACGATGTGCTTCAGACGCTCCAGGAACCAGACGTCAATCTTGGTCAGCTCCTCGATGCGGGCTACCGTGTAGCCTTCCTCCAGGGCCTGTGCGATGGCGAAGATGCGCAGGTCGGTGGGGTTCTGCAGGGCGTCGTCCAGGTTGTCGAACTTCGTATGGTCGTTGCCTACGAAGCCGTGCATGCCCTGGCCGATCATGCGCAGACCCTTCTGGATCATCTCCTCGAACGAGCGTCCGATGCTCATGATCTCGCCCACGGACTTCATGCTGGAGCCGATCTGACGCGAGACGCCGGCAAACTTCGTGAGGTCCCAGCGGGGAATCTTACAGATCATATAGTCCAGCGAGGGAGCGACATAGGCGCTACTGGTCGTACCCATCTCGCCAATCTGGTCGAGCGTGTAGCCCAGGGCGATCTTGGCAGCCACGAAGGCGAGGGGATAACCCGTAGCCTTGGAGGCCAGGGCCGACGAGCGGCTCAGACGGGCGTTGATCTCGATGATGCGGTAGTCGTTGGTCTCGGCGTTGAAGGCAAACTGGATGTTGCACTCGCCGACGATGTTCAGGTGGCGTACACACTTGATGGTGATGTCCTGCAGCATCTTGACCTGCTCTTCCTTCAGCGAACAGGTGGGGGCGACGACGATTGACTCGCCGGTGTGGATACCCAGGGGGTCGAAGTTCTCCATCGAGGCGACGGTGAAGCAGTGGTCGTTCTTGTCGCGGATGCACTCAAACTCAATCTCCTTCCAGCCCTTCAGACTCTCCTCGACGAGAATCTGTGGAGCGAAGGTGAAGGCACTCTCGGCCAGTTCCTTGAAGGCCTTCTCGTCAGGACAGATTCCTGAACCCAGACCACCGAGGGCGTATGCCGAACGGATCATGATGGGGAAGCCAATCTCGTGGGCGGCCTTCAGGGCATCGTCCATGTTCTCTACGGCGTGACTGACGGGAGTCTTCAGCGCAATCTCATCGATCTTCTTGACGAAGAGGTCGCGGTCTTCCGTGTTCATGATGGCTTCTACGCTGGTACCCAGAACCTGAACGCCATACTCCTTCAGCACACCCGTCTGATACAGCTCGGTACCGCAGTTCAGCGCTGTCTGGCCACCAAAGGCCAGAAGAATGCCGTCGGGGCGCTCCTTCTTGATGATCTCTGTAACAAAATGGGTGGTGACGGGTTGGAAATACACCTTGTCGGCAATGCCTTCAGAAGTCTGAATGGTAGCGATGTTGGGGTTGACCAGAACTGAGGAGATACCCTCTTCACGCAGTGCTTTCAAGGCCTGGGAGCCAGAATAGTCAAACTCACCAGCTTGTCCGATTTTCAGGGCGCCAGAACCTAATACCAGCACCTTCTTAAGTTGTTTTGTCATGTTGTTGTGTTTGTTGGTTGCATTCTTTGACGTGAACGTCTAAGTATGGCGTTACATTCTGGGCTGCAAAGGTACAAAGAAAAAAGCATTCCACAAAGAGTCGGTGCTGATTTTTTTTCTAAAACGTTTGCATTTTCTTCCACTTATTCGTACCTTTGCAAGCAACATGAATAATCATACATTCATCTTCGACCTCGACGGCACGCTGCTCGACACGCTGGGCGACCTCGCGGCAGCGGTCAATTACGCCCTGCGCCAGTATGGTATGCCCGAGCACTCGCTCGACGATGTGCGCCGCTTCGTGGGCAACGGGGTACGTCTGCTCATGGAGCGTGCCGTACCCGGTGGGGCTGCCCATCCCGACTTTGAGGCCGTCTTTCAGACCTTTCGCGAATATTATATGGTACACGCGCAAGACACGACGCGCCCCTACGACGGCATCCCCGAGGTGCTGCGCGAACTCAGGCGGCGCGGTTGTCGCCTGGCCGTGGTCAGCAACAAGATGATGGCTGCCACCCAGGAACTGGTGGCCCACTTCTTCCCCGAGGTGGAGGTGGCCATTGGTGAGAACGAGGCGGCAGGCATCCTTAAGAAACCCGCTCCCGACACGGTCTTCGAGGCCCTGCGCCAGTTGGGTGTGGACCGCCGCGGTGCCGTCTATGTGGGCGACAGCGACGTCGATCTGCTGACGGCCCGCAACAGCGGCATTCCCTGCATCAGCGTCCTCTGGGGCTTCCGTGACCGCGAATTCCTCCTGGCCCACGGTGCCACCCACTTTGTGGAACACCCCTCACAACTCCTCTGACCACTCCTCGCTCCTCCGTACCTCCGTACCCTCGTACCTCCGAATAAATTATCCTATCCTAATGGTGTACTTGCTCATGAACGAGGCACCAGGCAGCAGGTGGTTCATCAGGGGCTTCTCCTTGAATTCGCCGTCGAAACCGCGAGGGTCGCCGATGCCGTACCAGGGCTCGATACACACAAAGGGAGCCTGTTTGCCGTAGGGACTCCAGAAGGCGCAGACGGGCGTCTTGTAATCCACCGTCACGGCAGGTTCGCCGTTGGTATCCATCAGCATGGCGCGGCGCGTCTGGCTGTTGTGAATCTTCACCGAGTCGTTACGGAAGAAGTTGTTGTTGATTTCCAGAATTCCCATGTCGGCCTCCAGGGGCACCTCCACCATGTCGTGGCTGCCGTCGGCATAACTGCGCAGCACGTCCATGGGCTCCTCGTTGTCCAGTTTGATGAGTCCCTCCAACTTACCGCTGGGGACGTTGAAAGCCGGATGGCCGCCTATCTGGAAGTGAATCTCCCGCTGGTCGGTGTTCTCCACGTGCCAGATGACGTGCACCTGGTTGGCGTCCAGACGGTAGGTCACGGCGAGGTTGAAGCGGTAGGGATAGACCTTCAGCGTCTCCGGACTCTCGTGGAGGGCCAGCGTCACGCGGTCTGCCGACTGGCTGACCACCGTAAACTGGCTGTCGCGGGCAAAGCCGTGGCGCGGCAGGTGATACTCCTGTCCATCTACGCGGTACGTGTTGTCGTTGACACTGCAGACGATGGGGAAGAGGATAGGCGAGTGGCGGGGCCATTCGGCACCGGCCTGCCACATATACTCCCGTCCGTTCTGGTCTTTCACACTCTGGAGCTCGGCTCCCAATTCAGCGACGCGGATGGTCAACTCTTCGTTTTTCAGTTCTATCATAAGGCAATAGGTTTTTGTTCTATAAGACAATAGGTTTTTTGCTCTTTTTCTTTCTCGTGCAAATATACAACAAATAAATGACATCCGCAAGCATAACGGCGAAAAAAATCCGCCCGATGCCTCTCTTCCCCGTGCCTTCAATCATTATAAATCTGTTTAACATGTGGAAATCGAAAAGTCGTTACGGGTTTTGCTAGTGTTGTCAGGCCTTTTCCTTGAGTCGTTACGAGTTTTCCTTAGCTACTGCAAAGATACAAAAAAATAAGCACTCCTGCAATTTTTTTTGCACATATATATAGTTCTCTAAGCATAAACCTTCTTCACTCGGTGCCTTGTGGGAGATTTCCACGTTTCCACGTTTCCACGTTTCCACGATTCCACGTTAAGCTTATTTCTGTCCATCTAAACAATTATTATTATATTATATATATTATAATATATATAATATAATAATAATTTAATAGTTAGAACTCTCTATTTCCAGTCATCGTATTTTCTCTTCTGTACCAAGCAATAAAAAACCCCTTAACGTGGAAACGTGGAAACGTGGAATTTGCAAGAGAGTGTGTACTTCCCTAGAAAAAGTTGAATGGTTTTTAACTTAACCCTGCCATAGGTAGAATGCTCGTTGGTACCTTAATCCTAATCCCTGACAGAAGTTGAATAATTATCTCTAAACCCTTGTTTTTGTT
>Ga0256405_10000308_pt1 | contig 162515 bp, 133 predicted proteins | sample RumenRJG_02DNA_FD_189096 | JGI IMG/M metagenome (GOLD analysis project Ga0256405, IMG submission 189096) | Bovine rumen microbial communities from Lethbridge, Alberta, Canada - RJG_02 | ecosystem: Host-associated > Mammals > Digestive system > Stomach > Rumen | place: Canada: Alberta...
CAAGTAGATATAAGGAGCGATGCTGAATTAAATGCACTTGAATATGTGTTGGCTATAAAAAATAATGGGTTGGAATTTGATGATCCATACTTGTTAAATTACTTGTATGCACTTGTCTCAAAAATTTCCCCTTCTATCTTAATTGATGGACGTCCTGGAGGAATAAATCTTATAGTAGAGGACAACCCAGATGTTAATGCAGGAACTTATCCGAATGGAACAATAGTTGTCAACACGGGATTATTGTCAGTTCTACATACTGAAGATGAATTGGTTGCAGTCTTGGCGCACGAGGTTGCACATTTTGTATTAGATCATCATATGCAAAATATTAATGCAGAGATCCAACGTCAACGTCGGGCTGAAATCGGAGCAGCAATTGCTACTATTTTTGCTGCTGCGGCAGAGGGAGCGGCTGCATATTATTCAAATGGATATTATATTCCGGGAGCAGTAACGGCAGCAACTGCGATAGGTGCTACTGCGATAGCGAAACAAGCTGTGATAGATTTGGGAATGGAATATAGCCAAAAACAAGAATTTGAAGCCGATGAATATGCATTACAAGTACTTGATTTTCTTGGATACGATCATCATGCATTAGCATCTGCACTCACTCGACTTGAAGAAGTACAACTTATTGAGCGGAGTAAAGCAATGTATTTCTCTAGTACAACTCATCCTGCTCTGGTTGAACGTATAGAAAAAGCCGGAGGAGCGAATCTTAAAAGAGACGTTAATTTTGAACGTAAAATATCTTTTGCTATAACGAATTCTGCCATTACAAAATATTATTACCGTAGATTTAGAGAAGCCGCAAAAGCAGTTTCGCAGAACATTGAAAATAATGTTGCTACGGCAGATGATTATTTAATTAAAGCGAATTGCTTGTTGGCGCTAAGTGATACAGAAGCCTCCAATATAGAAGTACTGGAACTCATAAAGAAAGCCAAAAAACTACAACCTAATAACATTAATATCTATAAAGCGGAAATTCTCGCTAACTTGCGACTAAATAGAGCACAACAAGCAATTGAAGAACTTCAAGAGTACAAGAGCTATTTGAATGAAACAAGTAATGAATTACCTTCAATATTAAACCAGAGTATGTGGAAAAGTCGTTATGACTTTATATTGAATGAACATATTTGGGTAGATAAAATGCTTATTAAATTATCTGGTATGTATAAACAATAGTAGAGTGAGTGTCAACAAAACTGGCAAATAAAAAATGCAAAAAACAAACAAATTTTGCGAAAAAGTGGCATACACTATTGTGTATGTCATTTTTTTTTGTACCTTCGACCACCTCCCCCATAAAATGGGGTCCCCTTCGAAGCTACGTCCGCGTCCTGCGGTGCATAAGTCAATAAAAAAGGTTTTTTCGCAAAAGGGGTAAACCCCTTCTTTTATGCCCGTTGATGTCTTCCGTATGCAAGCATTCAAAGACCCCACCGGACATAAAATAATAGAATAAATTCTATTTTTTTGCGAAAATCCCCTTTTTTATTTGCATATGTGCAATTTTTTTTGTACCTTTGTAGCCGATTTTGTATTTAACAATTCATTGAAAATGCATATGAAAAGGCTTTTTATGCTTCTTTTTGCCATTTTAATGGCTTTCGCCGCAATGGCAAAGAGTAAAATGACGTTTGTGGTCGGTGGTCCCGAAGAGAAATACAACCAGATTAGGGTGGTGAACGAGACCTCTATGACCAATTTCACTTGCCGCGTGGTTATCGTAGAAGGAGAGGACAAGGTCGGTTCTGTCTATGGCGTCTATAACCTCAGCGAATGGAAATCTTCGGATTCTAATACAAACAGTATTTGGCGAGGAACCAAAATGGGCATTCAGATGCCGAAGGATTTTGAAGGCGAATTGGATTTCGACATCGAATATCTCGATTTGCCGCTCTTCGATATTATTCTTATCCATCTGCATGATAAGAAAAGCGAATTTAAAAACGAGTTATAATAAACATTTGATATATTCATTAATTAAATAAAGTTTTAGTATGAAACCAACTCACATTGAGCATTTGGGAATTGCAGTTACCTCTATCGAAGAGGCTGCTCCCTTCTTTGAGTTCCTTACAGGGAACAAGTGTTATTCTATTGAAGTAGTTGAGGATCAGAAGGTTCGTACCGCATTCTTCAAGGTTGGAGAAGTGAAGATCGAGCTTCTGGAGCCGACGAGCCCTGAGTCCACAATTGCTAAGTTCATCGAGAAGAACGGTGGTCGCGGTGGTGTTCACCACGTAGCTTTCAACGTAGAGAACGTAGCCGAAGCGCTGGCTGAAGCAGAAGCTGCAGGTCTGCAACTCATCGACAAAGCTCCGCGCAAAGGAGCAGAGAACCTGATGATTGCGTTCTTGCATCCGAAATCTACAAAGGGTGTTTTGACCGAGCTCTGCCAACAACCGGCATAATAAATTTGAAGATTTGAGAATTTGAAGATTTGAAAATTATGGCAACTTGGTCGAGGTTTGAAGATTTGCCTATTTGGCAAGATGCACGTGTTCTTGCTAAAGATATTTATCGCATATCATCAACTGATCAGTTCTCTAAGGATTACCGTTTTTGCGGACAAATCCGTGCTGCTATTGGATCAGTAATGGATAACATAGCTGAGGGATTTGAAAGGGAGAATAATAAGGATTTTATTCAATTCTTGTACTTTGCAAAGGGATCTTGTGGAGAAGTGCGCAGTCAATTACATCGTGCCAAGGATGTAGAATTTATATCCGATGAGGTTTATAAGGAATACATAGAAAGAGCCATCAACTTAAATACTTCTATTTATAATTTTATCAAATATTTAAAAAACTCTGATGTCTCAGGTATGAGGTATTTGTAGTTGATAAATCATTATTTAATTTTCAAATTTTCAAATTGTAAATTTAATCTTCAAATTTTCAAATTGTAAATTTTCAAATAAATTTTTATGGATACAGAAAAATTAAACAAATTGGTTGCTAACCGCGAGAAAGCAATGGCCGGAGGCGGTGAAGCAGCGGTTGAGAAGCATCACGCAAAGGGCAGTTATACCTGCCGTGAGCGTATTAACATGCTTCTCGATGAGGGTTCGTTTGAGGAAGTGAACATGTTCCTCACGCATCGTTGCCATGATTTTGGCATGGAGAAGAAAGTGTTCTTGGGCGACGGCGTAGCTGTTGGTTCGGGTACGATCGATGGCCGTCTGGTCTTTGTCTTTGCACAGGACGCTACCGTCATCGGTGGTTCGTTGAGCGAGACCATGGCACTTAAGATCTGCAACGTCATGGATCAGGCTATGAAACTCGGAGCGCCGATCATCGGTCTCAATGACTCGGGTGGAGCACGTATCCAAGAAGGAGCTTGCGCACTTGCTGGCTACGCAGAGATCTTCGAGCGTAATATCCTTGCTTCAGGTGTAGTACCGCAGATCAGCGTCATCTTCGGTCCGTGTGCCGGTGGAGCAGTATATAGCCCGGCGTTGACCGACTTCATCATGATGACCGAGCAGAACAGTTATATGTTCATCACCGGTCCGAAGGTAGTGAAATCCGTTACGGGTGAAGACGTAACCGTAGAGCAACTCGGTGGCGCACATATCCACGCTACCAAATCCGGTGTGACCCATTTTGTGGCTGCAACCGAGGAAGAGGCACTTGCTGAAGTACGTCGTCTCGTTTCCTTCATCCCGCAGAACAACATGGAGGAGGCTCCGCTCGTAGAGTGTACCGATGACATCACCCGCGTGGATGACAACTTGAACGACATCGTTCCGGCTGACCCGAATAAACCGTACGACATGCACGAGATCATCAACACCATCGTGGATAATGGTGATTTCATGGAGGTTCACAAGGACTACGCCAAGAACGTCATCTGCGGTTTTGCTCGTTTCAATGGCCGCTCGACCGGTATCATCGCTAACCAGCCGAGTTGGCTTGCTGGTGTGCTGGACTGCGACGCAAGCCGTAAAGCAGCGCGTTTCGTCCGTTTCTGCGACGCCTTCAACATCCAGATCTTGACGCTCGTGGACGTTCCGGGCTTCCTCTGCGGAACCGGTCAAGAGTACGCAGGAATCATCGATCACGGAGCAAAACTGATGTTCGCTTATGGCGAAGCAACCGTTCCGAAAGTTACTATTACCGTTCGCAAGTCGTACGGCGGTTCGCATATCGTGATGAGTTGTAAGCAACTCCGCGGCGATATGTGCTACGCTTGGCCGAACGCAGAGATCGCAGTAATGGGAGCGAGTGGAGCAGTGGGTGTGCTTCAAGCCAAGGCTATCAAGGCTATCGAAGATCCCGCAGAGAAGAAAGCCTTCATCGCAGAGAAAGAGGCGGAGTACAAAGATCTCTTTGCTTCTCCGTATCAGGCAGCTAACCGCGGTTACATCGATGATGTCATTGAGCCGCGCTACACCCGTAGCCGCATCATTCGTGCCTTTGAGATGTTGCAGACCAAGCGTCTGACTAACCCGCTCAAGAAACACTCGAACATTCCGCTGTAAATGATTGATAGGATTTGAAAATTTGAAAATTTGAAAATTAAAATAACAAAATCTCATACTTCAATCTTCAAATTATTAAATCCTCTAATCTTCAAATCAAAAAATTATGGCAATAATTTTATCTGTAACCGCAGACACATGGATTGTAACCGGACTCGGTTTCGGAATCGTTCTCGGACTTCTCTTCTGCCTCGTGTTCATCATGATGGGATTCGGATGGATCATGCAGAAAGCGACAGCTCCGAAGGAACCGAAAGCGCCGAAAGAGACCAAACCCGCACAGGCTCCAATGCCTGCTGCGGGCGCTCCTTCGGAGCCCGAGAAAGCCGCTATCGCCATGGCTCTTGCGCAGGCAGGTGATGAAGACATCGCTGCTATCGCGTACGCCCTCTATCTCGCGTGCGACGCTACACATGACATTCCGACAGCTATGATCTCGCTCAAACAACACGAGACAGCTTGGAATACGAAAAGTATTGGTATGAACAATGTGGGCTTCTGAGAAACCCAATTTGAGTATTTGAGAATTTGAGAATTTGAAAATTAACATCACATTGAACGAGTCATAAATCAATCTTCAAATCCTCAAATCTTTAAATCTTCAAATTTTAAATTATTAATTTATATGAAAGAATTTGCATTTAAAATCAACGGCGTAGAGTACAAGTGCGCTGTAGAACCCATTGAGGCCGGAAAAACGAACGTAACCGTTAACGGCAAAGTATATACCGTAGAGACCGAGGCACCTGCTGCTCCGGCTCCCAAACCCGTAGCTAAACCGGCTCCGGCTCCTGCTCCGAAGCCTGCAGCTGCTCCGGCTGCTCCTAAAGCAGAGGCTCCAAAACCTGCTGCAGCTCCTGCTGCCGGTGTTCAGGTAAAAAGCCCGCTGCCCGGTTCTGTAGTAAAGGTGCTTGTTAGCGAAGGACAGGCGGTAAAGAAAGGCGACACCCTTCTGACCCTTGAGTCCATGAAGATGGAGAACGCTATCATGGCAGAGGCTGACGGAACGGTTAAGCAGATTGCTGTTACCCCTGGTCAAAACGTTATGCAGGATGACCTGCTCATCGTTCTTGGGTAAGAACGATAATTCGAAGATTTGAAGATTTAAAATTTGAAAATTAACATTACCGTCAAATTGCGAATCAATCTTCAAATCCTCAAATTATCAAATCCTCAAATTATATAAATTACAATTATGAATATAATTGAATTTTTCAGTGGCATGGGATTCATGCAGATGACGTGGCAACAAGGCGTGATGCTCTTGGTGTCCTTCTTCCTGCTATACCTTGCCATTCAAAAGAAATACGAGCCGCTCTTGTTGCTGCCTATCGCCTTTGGTATGTTGCTTACCAACCTTCCGGGAGCAGGCATGTTCCATGATGAGTTATGGTCCGCCTTCCTCGACCCGTCGAGTCCGGCATACCATTCTTACGGGGCAATACTCAAGGGCGCCGGTCTGCTGGATGTGCTCTATATCGGCGTCAAAGCAGGCGTTTACCCGTGTTTGATCTTCATCGGTGTGGGAGCCATGACGGATTTCGGACCATTGATTGCTAACCCGAAGTCGCTTCTTCTCGGAGCAGCTGCACAGATCGGTATCTTCGTGACTTTCCTGTGTGCTAACGCCATGGGCTTTAGTCCTGCTGAAGCCGGTTCTATCGGTATCATCGGTGGAGCAGATGGCCCGACGTCTATCTTCCTGACTTCTAAGCTTGCCCCGCATCTCTTAGGCCCGATCGCTATCGCAGCGTATAGTTACATGGCGTTGGTTCCGGTTATTCAGCCGCCTATCATGCGTGCGCTCACTACCAAAGCAGAACGCGCGATCAAGATGGGTCAGCTCCGTCCGGTTTCCAAGACCGAGAAGATCATCTTCCCAATCATCATCACCGCTATCGTAGCGCTCATCTTGCCGGACGCAGCTCCGCTGATCGGCTGTCTGATGCTCGGTAACCTGATGAAAGAGTGTGGAGTAGTGGATCGTCTGACCAAGACCGCACAGAACGAGCTGATGAACATCGTAGTCATCTTCCTCGGTCTCTCGGTGGGTGCCACCGCTACAGCAGGCAGTTTCCTCAACCTCAAGACCTTAGGTATCCTCTCGATGGGTATCGTAGCCTTCGGTTTGGGTACCGCCGGTGGAGTGCTCTTGGCTAAGTTCATGAACCTCTTCCTCAAAGAGAAGATCAACCCGCTGATCGGTTCTGCCGGTGTGTCCGCCGTTCCGATGGCTGCACGTGTATCGCAGACCGTGGGACAAGAGGAGAACCCCTCGAACTTCCTGCTCATGCACGCTATGGGTCCGAACGTAGCCGGTGTCATCGGTTCTGCCGTTGCCGCAGGTGTCCTCCTGACGATGTTAGGATAATTTAGAATTTTTAATTTTTAATTTTTAATTTCTGAATGTCTAACCGTCAAATTGGAACAACAGTACTGGTAATAGCCATGATCATCGTGGCTATTTCCGTATTGTTTACCAATAACTTAGCTCGGACGCTGCAAGATGAGGAGAAGAAGAATATGTCCATCTGGGCAGATGCCACACGGCAACTCATCCTCGCGGACAATGATGCGGATATCGATTTTGTCTCTTCGATCATCGAGAAGAACACCACTATCCCTGTCTATATCTGCGACGAGAACGGCAAAGTCCTTGCAAGCCGTAATGTGGAAGGATCTTCAGCTCCTCAAATCCTCAAATCATCTAATCAAACCCACCACGGTCCGATCGAACTGAAGATCGATGAATCGACGACCCAGTATATCTATTGGGATGACAGTAGTCTGCTGACCAAACTGCGTTACGTGCCGTACGCACAGTTTGCGTTGATCCTCATCTTCATCACCATCTCGGTCTTTGTGATGACTACCGCCCAACGCAGCGAACAGAACCGCCTGTGGGTCGGTCTCTCCAAAGAAACGGCGCATCAACTCGGCACACCTATCTCGTCGCTCAACGCTTGGCAACAACTGCTGGCTGACAAATATCCGAACGATGAGTACGTGCCGCAGATGAAGCGAGACATCGACCGTTTGCAGATGATTGCCGATCGTTTTCAGAAGATAGGTAGCGAACCCGCACTCCAAGCCGAGAATATCATTCCTGTGCTGCAAAACGCTGTTGCGTACATGCGTGCGCGTATCTCTAATAGGGTCACGATAGACGACAGCTGTCTATCCAACGTAGAGCGTGTGGTGATGTTGAATGCACCACTTCTGCAATGGGTCGTGGAAAACCTGCTGAAGAACGCCGTGGATGCGATCTCCGGAAATGGATCTATCGTCTTCCAACTCCATGAGAATGAGCACGATGTGATGATCGACATTGCGGATACGGGAAAGGGTATTGATGCAAAAACCCAGCGTCGAATCTTCGAGCCGGGTTTCACTTCCAAAGAGAGAGGCTGGGGTTTAGGACTTCCACTTGCCAAACGTATCGTCGAGCAATACCATGGAGGCAAACTCCTCCTTAAGAGCAGCCAAACGGGCGTCGGAACGACCTTCCGGATCGTTCTTAAAAAGCCCGAAAACGGTTGAGCCACTTCCGCTCATACTGGCATAAAAAGCGCCTGCGTCCAGCAGACGCTTTTTGATTGCCGCTATCTGAGGATGCAACGGGAAAACAGTCGCCTCAAAATCATTCACAAAAATAGTATCATCTATTTCTGTGCATTTCTGTCGCATCATTGCGACAGCCTTCTGTATCTCTCCGGCTACCTCCGGATGTCTGGTGATTCCCGAATACGCCTCTTTTGTGCTTACGCCTTCTGCAGGTTTGATCATAACGATCCGTATTCCCTCCAGATCCAACTCAACAGGCGTCAGCAGATCTCCGATGCCCTCGGCATAGCACGGGGTATTATACACAAAGAACGGACAATCGGCTCCTAAAGGCTTCACCTCTGCCGCTAATTGCTCTTTCGTCAGCCTTAAACTGAACAGCTCATTAAGAGCAACTGCCATATGCGCTGCATCGCTGCTGCCGCCTCCTAAACCTGCTCCGAAAGGGATATTCTTCTTAAACCGCACGGCTACATCTCCGATCTGCGGATACTTAGCCCTCATTTGCCGGTAGCATTTAACAATCAGATTATCCTCAGCCAAACAATCGACCGCAATGCCCTCCTGCTCAAAAGAAATCTGATTACTGATAGCTGAATGCTGAACGCTCTCCACTTCCAACTCATCGTGCAGCCCGTAAATAGGCACGAAAACGGTCTCCAAATCATGGTAACCGTCCGGGCGTTTACGAATGACCCGAAGACCTAAATTTATCTTGCAATTAGGATAGAGTATCATGTCTAATGATTTATTTTGCTGCAAAATTACAAAAATATTTTGATATGTGCAAATTTTTTAGTATCTTTGCCGAAAATTTTAAAGGCAAATACCATGATTGACAATTTCTTACAGACCGATTGGTTAACGGTCATTACCAAGATTGTGTTAGCAACGGCTTTGGGCTATGTGATGGGAATGGAGCGTGAGTTGCACGGCAAAGTGGTCGGCACGCGCACGATCTCGCTCATCGCTATTGGAAGCGCGTTATATGTGCTCATGTCGCCAACGATAATTGGCGGAGATAACAGCCGTATTATCGCACAAGTGGTCTCCGGTATCGGTTTCCTTGGAGCCGGTATCATCTTCAAAGACGGCGATACCGTCAAAGGTCTGACGACAGCAGCTACCGTCTGGTGTGCAGCTGCCATAGGAGGCCTTTGCGGATTCGGAATGTTTGGCGAAGCCATCATCGGCACAACTGCCATCATTACGGTCAACTTGCTCTTTAAACATCTTCGTCACGAAGAACACCACGAGTAATATATATATAAGGTGTACGAGCATGATCATTGACGCATTCGGCAGTAAGTTCCGCAATGTGCGTTGGTGTAATACGAAGTTGAAGGGGTAGAATGATCTCCCGAAGACTCAACGAACAAACGCAGGACAAAATCCTGCGTTTGCTGTTTTAATGTAATCCAATTCATCATAGTTAAAAATTTATTTAATGGTTTAATGGCGAAAATCGCTGAATAATGTCTTTGTCTTAAATCGAGTGCAAAGGTACTACATTTTTGTGAATTATGCAAGAGAAAAATTTGTTTTTTGTGTGCAATAAATGTGAATATATTTTCAAGCAAAAATGTAAACAAAGGTGACGTTTTCAAATGACAGCAAAAGCATCCGATTCACGCTTTACACAATCTCCTCAGCCCATAGAGTAGAGTAGTCGTTATTCCTGCCTCCTATAGGCAACCGAAAAATCAAACATCAGCCATTTTAGGGCCTATTAGTAGCGTCATATGTGTGTATTTTTAAAGCTTAATAGGTTGATTTTCAATACTTATACACATTACTTAAAGTATTACTGCAAGAATATTGGGCACTTAGGCAAATATGCCCGAAATGACTACATATTTGCACCTTAAAAACTATATAAAGTGCATAATTTGTGGTATTTATAGAATTTATCTGCACTATTATTACCATACGTATTTCAAGTATATATACAGATCATTGGTAAGAGTAGTGTATCGGAGATCTTAACTTGTCGTAAATTGTTCCACGGAAAGGATGTTTGCATTTGTGAATATTGGTATAAATCCCATATGTTCACAAATAACATAAAATAAATCACAAAAATATGTGTATATATTTGTGTATTTCAATATTTTTTTGTAACTTTGCACCCGATTTGAGAAAGGTGCGTTTTTAGTCTACTTTTCTGAGAATCGAATATTTTTAAATAAGTTGGCTATGAGTGAAAAAGAACGCATTGAGAGTGTTATTAAATCCTTGGGATTGACAGCAAGGCAGTTTGCTGCGGAGATTCGTGTGCAGCCCGGAACGATCAGTAATATGATGGCAGGACGTAATAATCCGAGCCTCGATGTGATGAAACGTATCATGGAACGCTATCCGACGCTCAATCCGGAGTGGTTGATTGCCGGACGAGGTGTGATGTGGCGTACTGTTCCGGGTGAACAAGCCGGTTTATTTGATCAGTTACCGCCGGATCCGAAGGACAAGAACACACGGGCTGCCAAACAAGAAGAGCCGCAGACTCCTGCAGCTCCTCCTAAACAGATCAGTCGTATTGTGGTCTATTACACAGACAACACTTTTGAGGAATTCACCTCTAATCCACTAACCCACTAATCCACTCACCCATAATCGTAAATCGTCAATAATCAACAATTGTATTTTGTACATTGTACATTGTCCCTTTGTACATGAAAAAGCACTCTTACTGGAGTGCTTTTTTAATTACCTCGCTGATATCGTGCACGAAGTGCAGTTTCAGTCCTTTCAGGTAGATTTCGTTGATTTCTGCTACATCTTTTCGGTTGTCCTCGCAAAGGATGATATCCGTGATACCGGCACGTTTGGCAGCAAGCAGTTTCTCTTTGACGCCGCCGATCGGCAGCACTTTGCCACGAAGCGTCATCTCGCCTGTCATAGCTATCCGCGGTTTGACAAGACGTTTGGTAAACGCACTCACGAGCGCGGTTGTCATCGTGATTCCGGCAGAAGGACCATCTTTAGGGATCGCGCCTTCCGGCACATGGATATGAACGGCTGTTTTCTCAAACACTTCCGGCTTGATACCGAGTTCTTTTGCGTGCGCTTTGACGTAGCCGAGCGCTAAGGTGGCAGACTCCTTCATCACATCGCCGAGGTTTCCGGTCAAAGTAAGCGACGGCGCTTTGCTTTGACTCAGGCTCGTCTCGATGAACAAGATCTCGCCGCCGACTTGCGTCCAAGCCAGACCGGTAACGACACCCACATATTTGTTGGTTTCCCAAGAATCGCGGCTGAACCGTTTCTGTCCCAGATAACTGCGCAGATCGTCCAGTGTCACGGTCACGTTGTATTCCTCGCCAAGCGCCAGTTTGGTATCTACCTTACGGCAGATGGTCGCAATCTGTCTCTCCAAGGAACGCACACCCGACTCACGCGTGTAATCATCTATTATATGCGCAAGGATCTCTTTCTTGAACTTCAGCTGGCTTGCTTTCAGACCATGGTTCGCCAGCTCTTTCGGGATCAAGTGCCGTTTGGCAATCTCCTCTTTCTCTTCTTGCAGGTAACCGGTCATCTCGATCAGCTCCATTCGGTCGAGTAGAGGACGCGGAACGGTCTCCAGACTGTTGGCTGTAGCGATGAACAGCACTTTGCTCAGGTCATAATCGACGTCGAGGTAGTTGTCATGGAACGTGCTGTTCTGCTCCGGATCGAGCACTTCGAGCAACGCGGCTGTCGGGTCTCCCTTGTAATCCGCTCCGATCTTATCCACCTCATCGAGCACGAAAACAGGGTTCGATGTGCCGCATTTTTTGATGTTATCGATGATTCGTCCGGGCAGCGCACCTATATATGTTCTGCGGTGTCCGCGGATCTCCGCCTCGTCGTGCAAACCGCCCAACGAGATACGTGCGTACTTCCTTCCAAGGGCTTCCGCCACACTCTTTCCGAGACTCGTCTTACCAACACCCGGAGGGCCAAACAGACAGAGAATAGGGGACTTCACAGGATGCGATTCTTTCTCTTTTTTGCTGCGAAGCGCCAATTGACGTTGTACAGCCAAGTATTCGACAATACGCTCCTTCACTTTCTCCAAACCATAGTGGTCTCGGTCAAGCACCTCTTTGGCGTGCTGCATGTCATAGTTATCCTCGGAATAGATGCCCCATGGCAGCTCCAAAAACGTGTTCAGATAATCCAGTTGGGTAGAGTAGTCCGGCGAGAAAACATGCATATATTCAAGGCGTTTGAGTTCTTTCTCAAACCGCTCAGCTATGCTTTCCGACCATTGTTTGGTCTTGGCTCGTTCACGCAACTCTTGGATCGTTTTCTCGTTGTCATCGTTCGTACCAAGATCCTTTTTGATGGTCTCCATCTCTTGCTGGAGGAAATACTCACGTTGCCGCTGGTCAATCTTCTCAGCCGTACGACGACGAATATCCGCTTTGATGGTCAGCTCCTCCAAGTCTTTCTGTAAAATGGTCAGCAGAGCTTCGGCTCTCTCCATCATCGAGTGAATCTCCAAAAGACCTTGTTTTTGCTCGGTCGGCATGTGGTAGATAGAGCAGACATAATTGATCATCATCGAGTTGTCTTTGATGTTCTGAATAGATGTCTGCAAACCCGCAGGCGCATTGTCCCGCTCACTTAAAATCTTCACGATTGTCTCGCGAATATTATCTCCGGTAGCCTTAAACTCGGCCTTCTCGCCTCTAAGCGGCATACGTTCATCCATCTCGATGGCATGAGCCTTGAGTTGACATACTACTTCTTGAAAATCAATGGCTTGCACACGATGAAAAGTCTCAAAAATAGCCATCATCGTGTCTTTGCCCATTTCCGGAACAGGGATGATCTGCAGCACACGAGCCATCACACCAAGCGAGTACAGGTCGTTTACTTTGGGGTCTGCCACTTTGCCATCTTTCTGTGTCAGCAAGATCAAACGCCGGTTGTCCTTGTTGGCTGCTTTGATCAGTTTCAAGCTGTTTTTCTTGGAAACCGCAATAGGCAACAGCACACCGGGAAACAACACGGTGTTCTTAATCGGCAGCACGTCATAGATGGTGGCGTCGCTCACTTTAGTTTCTTTTGCGTGCTCGCTCTGAGCCTCATCGATCTTTGCTTCCTCGATCTGGGCTTGCACGATTTGCACGTCTTCAATATATTTATTATCTTCCATAAGCTTATCTTCAATATCTTATATTAGGGATTCATCTTATATTAGGGATTCTTTTTCTTTTGTTTTCTCGCGCTGTGCATCAAATAGGGATCTTCTCCTAATATGCTATTTTACATAATCACGATTAGGTTTGTTTCGTATATATTTCAATCCATAATCATTTGTACAACAATTATGCCATCATTCAATTCTGCCATTACGTCTGCCATTATGGCAGTATTCAATATCCAATTGCTCATCATCCCGTTCATGCATAACGTCGTCTGTTATGCCGGATGTTATCCGGCTTTCAATATTTTTGTTTATGTCTTTGAGTGCTTTTACTCGTACGAGTTTGTACATTAGTAGTAAAAGCTGTCTGGAAGCTTGCTTACAAGCAGATTTTAGTATTAATGTGCAAAAGAAGCAACGCTTCTAAAGCACTCAAAGGGTTTTATTGGTTTTTGTCTAAAATTTCACCCTTGTGCCTCTTTCATTTCCTTCAGGATCACCATTCGCACGAATACCGGAAACATCCCGTATATCTTTGCCTTTTCTTCTCCTTGCTTCAAAAACGGATCGCCTCCGCCTTTAAACTGTGCATTCCATCTTTCCCGTAACTCAGCATATCTCGGATGATTTTTGTCATGAATTATTTTGCTTGCTTCTCGGCAAACATCCTTCCAAATTCTCGCCTGAGCCGATTCTGCCTCAGTACGCGGACTTTGTTTGTAATCCCTGCTCCTTCTTTTGAAAATCTCCTGCGGTCCCACTTTGATAACTCTTCCGCTATCATCTTTCCATTTCTTAAAACGAGCCTGAAATCCTGAATAACCGGCAAGTTTGCCTCGCAAACTCTCTATACCCGGACTCAATTCTGCTTGTGCCATATTACCTCCTTATTTTACATAATTCTTTAGTTCTTTTTTAGTTCATCTTTGGTTCATATTTAGTTCATCTTTGGTTCTTTAGCATATTTTTCAGTAACATTTAACCACGTATTTGCTACGTGGTTATTTTTAGTGTTCCAAAAGGATTATTATTATGCTTCGGAGAACTGGTCCTTCCCCACTCCACAGATGGGACAAACCCAATCTTCTGGGAGTTCGTTAAATGCTTTGCCTTCTACGTTGGGGTCGTATTCGTACCCGCAAACGTCACAGATGTACTTTGCCATAGATGTTGTATTTAATGTGATTGTTTTTGTATTTTCGGTGCAAAGGTACAAAAAATATTTGACATATGCAAATAAATATAGAAAAATCGTGGATTTTTCGTTAAAGGGTTAAAATGGTCACTACGTGACGTTAGATGGTTTGTCGAAAATGAATAAAAGGCTCAAAAAATAAAATAAATTGCATTTTTTAGCCTAAAAACTTGTATATTTCAAATTTTTGTTGTAATTTTGTGCGCTGAAACCGAAAATAATTAACGTTTACAGCTTACAATGGACATTATTAACACCATATTATCCAGTTTCTTTTAAAATTTGCACTATTGAAAGTTGGATTACTTTATTGATTTTTTTCTCTACAATACGTAATAAATCATTTGCCCGTGGTGGGTAAATAAGAATTAGGGTGAGGCTCACTGCCCCACCCTAATTAGATACAAATCGGGAAAATCATCTTTTCTATACAGCAGATTTACTTGAATACATCAGGGAAGTTCTTCCAGATAGATTTGTTGGCGGCATAGTTGGTGTAGTGCTGCTCATCATTATACAACCACAAACCTTCCTGCTGGATCACAATACCGCCGACATAAATATAGCGTTTGTCCTTATTGGCATTGAGATTCGCTATTTTGGCAGCAAGAGATTCCGCTTTGTCTTTCACCTCTGATTCATTCGCCGTGAAGCCACCTTTGGTATCGAAGATTCCGAGTTTGTCTTGACCGCGGAACTTGATAATCCAATCGGGATAGAAAATACGCACTTTATTGGTAGCATGATCCGTATAGCGAATACCGAATGCGTCTTTGCCGGTTCCATTCTTAAACCACCATTCGATGCTCGTCGGATTGCTTTCCAAGAATTGGATAAACCGAACCTCATTCTCCCGTCCGGCGTAGTTCTCCAACAAGCGGAATGGCTTAACGATGCTTAATGTAGCCGGCTGAAACTCCTTCATATCCTCGGTATATGCGTACTGCGCCTTGATGGTGAATACTTCCGCTTCTTGCTCGGCTATGCGCTCCATTTTGCGTTTCATCGCCTCGTCACGCTGTGGGATATATTCCCGCAAGGCTTGCGCGATCACACGCTTGAAGACACTATTTTCTTTGCGGTCTGTATCTTTGAGAAAGACCTTATATTGGCTGATATAGGAATAACTCGTCAAACCGATGGAGAACCACTGCCGCAAAGCCTCTTTGAGAGGCGCCCATGAACGGGCGATGTTGCCTAATTTGGTATCATCTTCCGTCTGTTCCTGCAAAATCTCATAGCAGCGATAACTGAAGAGTTTCTCTACATCGTTATTCGAGACTTCTACCATCACATCGCGTCCGTATTCATTGTTGATATCCTCATCGTAATTACGGAAATGCGCGTCCGCCATGACACTTCGTTCGTATCGCTCATCGGGATCTATACCTTTCGCGCGAAGCATCTGTTGCTGCTCTGCTAAAGTAGGTATCTTCTCTTCGGAAGAACCGAAATAGCGGTTGAACGTACCTATAAACGAAGATTGAAAATCACTCGCACGTCCCACATCGCCGTAGTCACCACGCGATTGAAAATCGGATTTGAGAATAGGATCCACTACTAAATCCTGATCGCGCACACCGGCAACTCCGGCAGTCATTTGCACTACTTGCCGGATGATGGCCTGCATCGCAGCTTCTTTCTGCTCTTGGTGTTCATCGGCGGCAAAGAGTGTCGGCACTACGGCTTCCACGGTATGTTGCAGATTTTGTTTCTCTGCCTCAATCCGTTCTACGCGTTTGTGATAATCGTGCTCGGTATCGCGGATTTCCTGTATCTTCTGCGCGGTCTCTTGTGCTTTCTGGATCACCTGCGGCATCACTTGTGTCACTTGTTTGGACACCTCATTGGGATTAGCAGCAGGAATGGTATCAAACAGCGTGCGCGCCACCTCTGTTCCAAACTGCTCCAAAGCAGCGGAAGTCTGCTGCTCCACACTCAGTTTAGAAATAGCGGTTTTCGGTCTGTTCTCCGTGCTGTCTTTAGGGTTTTGCACCTCATTACGGCGGTAGTTGGTATAGAGATATCCTGTTTTGAGAGCCGGATGTCCGCTCAAGTCTGCTCCGGGAACCGCCATGCGCAGAATACGTCCGAGTGTCTGCGTGCGGAAGGTGTCGGACTTGACTTCGCGGTACATGACCAAAATATGTGCGCGCGGACAATCCCAACCTGTTCCGGCAGCGTATTTGAAGAGCATATATTCCACCGGATTATTGCCGTCGGAGATAAACTCGATATTCTCTTTCTTGTTATCAAACCATTTGGCGATGTGATTAGCCTGTACACCTTTTTGGAGCAGATAATCGGTCACAATCTCCTCTTTGCGTTTGACGCCTAAGTCTTTGGTTTTCTTGTCATCGTCCGGCAACTGAATCAACACCAAGGGATTGATGTCTTTTCCCACACGTTCCCATTCGGCTTTCAGTTCCGCGCGTTTCTCCATCGCCAAATCGAGCAGCAGATAATCATGATCGATGTTCTCAAACACATTCAGATCTTCCTCAGTCTGCGAGATGATTTCTTCTTTGATTAAGCCTGCTGCCACCACGTCTTGCCGCTCCACTTCTACAAATCCTGCGCGGTTGCGTCGTACATCGCTAATCGATGGTTCTGAAGTCGGAGTAGCCGACACTTTGAGAATAATCTTCGGGTTCAACGGATCAATAACGGTCTTGATAGCGAGGTCGGTCACGTTCTTGTGGCTCTCGTCAATAATCATCACAATCTGCCGTCCTTCCGCGTGCGTGCGCTCCACTATATCTTCGAAATAGAAACCGGATTCTTTGTATAAGCGTTCATCTTCCGGACGACGAAGAACACGTTTGTCTGCTTTCTCGGTCGAAAGTTTCTGCCAGTTCAAGAACAAGATGTCATTCCGTTTGAGCACACCTTGGTTGAAATCCTGTACGGTTAATAACTGATTGCCGATATTCGGATGAAAATACTCAAAGAACTTCTCCTTGCTCTGCATCGCCAAATCGTCCGAGAACGTAATCCACACGTACGCTACATCCTCATTCCAATCGGGTTGTGTATGCAAGCCGTTGATGAAATTCGACACCATAAAGGTCTTGCCGCTTCCGGTCGGCGACTTAAACACGATCTCATGCTTAAAGTCATTGTTCGCGTACCAAATAGCCTTGAACTGCGTCGTTAAATCTTCTACTGCGTTTTGCTGAAACGCAAGCATATTAAATTGAGCCATAACGTATTATAGTTGGTGGATGTTCTGATAAATCTCTAAAATCGGTTGCGGAATTGGTTTGATGGTAATACCCGAAAGGTCATCAAACTCATTCTCAAAAACAGAAGGATCGCCCCATGTGAAGACATAGACCGCGATACGCGTTAATGGGTTAGCCGCCTGTATCTGCTCTATCTCATGGCGGAAATCCGCAAAATGAGAGAGGTTGCCGGAGAAATAAACGGCGGTATAACCAAAATCATTCGTTGGTTTGTCTCCCTTGCGGAGTTGGAAAATTTGGTAGGACATGGCGGTTTTTATCTCCTCTAAGTTGTTTTCGCCTAAAGCCAATAGACAACCTGCTTTCTGCGTTAGAGCCACTTTGTCCGCGTCGGTAATGTCGGTAATCTTATGCTCGCCCACAAACGCCGTGCGGTAGTATTTCATGGAGTTGCCAAGACCCGCAACCGCTTCTCCTTTTGCGTTGGTGTAGCCTTGCATCACACGTTTGTTGCGTTCATACGTAACTGCCTCACAGATATTATTCTCGTTCTGTTGTACCAAAATACATTGCCGATGTCCGCCATCTTCCTCATTCAACTGCATCGTCGCGTGCATCGTGGTACCACTTCCGGCAAAGAAATCAAGGATGATAGAAGCAGGTTGTGAAGCAATTTCTTCTATCCTTTTAACCAAATCAATTGGTTTGGGAGTGTCAAATGGAATTTCCTTATTGAAAATCTCCTTCAGTTCTTTTTTCGCACCATCCGTGTGATTTACTTCAGTAAATGGCCAAAAAGAGGTAACTAAGCGACCTTCTACATTTGTTAGATAGGTTTTACGAGCAATTCCGCCTTTCCCATTCTTTGTGAAATAATACTTCGGCCATTGTCCTCTATTTAAAACTATGTTAGCTTGTTTTCTTGATTCTTCTAAACTTTGAGCAAGTACAATTCCTTTTACCTCTTTTCTTACTTTATCTGCCGTTATACCGCACACCTTAGCTCTTTCTTCGTCGTCATTCAGATCTTTGAGTTCATAGTTACACCAACCATTCATTATTTCCAATAAATCTTCTTGTTGGTATCTCCAACAAGCTCCATTATATGGATATAATAGTTCCCCGGTAAATGGATGTTGTATAGCATATACCATTCCTTGGTGACTTACAGCTCCCGGTGCACATGGATTATCACTTCGCCACGGAGCAACATCATTGTCAGGATTTTTATATTTAGCATCCATTTCTTCCGTTCTTGCAAGCCTATTAGGTGTCCAATCTGGGGCTTTACTATACGTTATAAGATATTCTGTTGCAGCAGGTATTCCTTGTGAATTGTTTTTGGACGCATAGTTTTTTTGCCATATTATGTTAGATACAAACTCTCCTCCTCTAAAAACTTGATCACAAAGTAGTTTAAGGTTGGCTTGTTCGTTGTCATCTATAGAAATAAAGATAACACCTCTATCGGAAAGTAAATTTCTAGCCAGTTCTAAACGCTTTTGCATGAATGACAGCCAATAACTATGACGTAAAGGATGATCTGCAGGGACAATAGAGCCATCTGGATATTTATCTAGAATACGCTTATCCTTATAAATAAAATCATCGCCGGTATTGTATGGTGGATCGATATAGATGACATCTATTTGTCCCTTATGGGTATAGTTAAGACATGTGAGGGCATGAAAATTATCACCCTCAATCAGAATATGTGTGGGCTTGCCATCATCATTCGAGATAGCTTTACCGGGAACCTCTTCTAATGTGGGAATAGCATTTTCGGCTTCCGCCTCAAATGCTTCGGGCACATCCATCCAACGCAAACCATATTGCGTCTCGCTGTTTTTCTTGAGTTCCGTTTGGAGACGCAATACCTGCTTCTCCAACTCATGAATCTTTTGCAAGTACTCTTGCTCTGTCATAGTAGCGTTTGAATATATTGCTTGCTATGTCTCTATTAGAGCACTCCACAACAAAAATACGGGCAATTACTTGCTCGTATTGAGGCTGTGGTAGCGGCCCATAGATAACACAAGTAACGCCCGTAAAGCGGGCATTCACTATTGTTGTTATCTATCACTTTGAAACTACCACATTCCAATACGAATAGACAAATAGCAAACGCTAATTAATAATATCATTTTGTGCAACACTTTGCACTTGTACTCCTTTTTTTACGCTGTAGAGCACAGCGGCTTGGCATTTGCAGCTTTGCGTCTGCAAAGGTACTACATTTTTTTGATATATGCAAATAAAACTCTCTTTTTTATGAACAGACACAAAAAAAATCTGCACTTTTGATGCAGATTTATTGTTTTTGTGAAGTAATACGGACTCATTGATGATGGTAGCTTGACTTCAGATGTCATTCGGAGCAATGGACGATGCTGCAAATCTCTTCAGCCATTTTATTCATGGAGACACACTCAGCACGAGTTACTTGTTTTTTCTTAGGGTCAAACGGCCATGGGGATAGAATAAACAAACGCCCCTCTGCCACTGCTTCAAACAAACCGTCTGAGGGTTTGAAATACTGTCCGAAACCGTTATCTGCGATGTAGATAATGGGATGTTTCTCCTTTAGAAGCACCTCCAACACCGCTCTCTCATGTTCGCTGATGAACGGCGAGACCATCACCGAGCCTTTTCTTGCAGCCAGCACACAACTGTTCTTATAGTTCCGAAGCCGTTGATCTGCTCCGTGCTCCGCCTCGTCCACCATTGTCCGCCGCACATGAACCGGCATAAAATGTCTTTCCTGTAGAAGCTTGGCGTTCCCCACTCCACTATAGGTGCGTCCGGCTATTTCAATCCCATCTTGCACTCGAAAGAATCCCGGCATGAGTTTTTTCGTTGCGAGTCGCTGGGGATTGAGGATGAGATAATTCACCATCGTATTTAACTGTCCGTTCCGTGAGAGCGGCCGTACAAATGGCATCTCATGAAAGAGCGGATCTGCGGTATGTTCGTTCTCCCGCATTAAATGCGGGGTAATAGACATACTATATGCGCGCCCTATTTTCTTCTCGCCTTGCCAGAAGCCACGAACGACCGAGAGGATGCTCGTCGGCATCGTCTTGGTAACATGCCAAATAGCATGGAGATGATCCGGCATGAGACAATAACTGATAATATGAATCTCCGGTCGCCGTTTGGGTAAATCCAACATATGCCAGAGCACTTGTTTACCAAGATCCGACCATTCTACCCTCGCCTGTTGCGGATCATTGTCAGGAATGATCAATTCTCCCAGCAAAGGCTTTCTACTGGACACGACCATGGTTATGTGGTATATTCCCACACCTTTCCATGCAGTCTCCGGCTCTTGCCAATGCCATTGTTCATCCTCGCTATTCAACATACCGGTTTTATTTATAATCACCACACAGCCTGTATCAGGGCAACAGTCATGAGACCGCAGGCGATGAGTTTGAGGATCGTGCCAAAGAGGATGCCCACGAAACTACCCCAGCCTGCTTTGAGGGCATCGTTGAGTTGTTTACCGCTGATCAGTTCGCCGATAACGGCTCCGACCAGCGGACCCAAAATAACACCCATTGCACCGAAGAACAATCCGACAAAAACACCTATTGTACTTCCCCAGACTCCCCATTTCGTACCACCATAGTGTTTGGTTCCCCAAGCCGGTACGACATAATCGAGCACAGAGATGATCACCACCACAATGCCCCAAATGAGGAGGAACTGCCATGAGAAATGGATCTTTTCCGTCGCTTGTGCTATCCACAAACCGATATATGCAATCGGTGTTCCCGGCAAACCGGGTACTATACAGCCAATCAGACCGATCAGCATCATAAAGAAAGCTAAAATCAAGAGTACTATATCCATCTTTCAATTTATTGATGACTTTCTAAGAGGATTTTCATCACCTCGGAGGGTTGACCTTCCGGTGTGAATGCGCCCATGTCATAACTACCCCATCCCAACGGAATATACTCCGCCGTTCTCCAACCTCCAAACACTTCGGGTTCCCAATAGAAGATACCTGCACAGGAGTCGATAGCTTGTGCGCGCTGTACAAAATCCGCCATGACGGTTGCGGAAGTAGTGTCGTTAGCGAACATACCGATCTCGGCAATCATCACCGGGCAATGCCACTGACTGATGAGACGGCGAATGTTCGTCTCCGCTAACTCATTCATTTCCTGCCAAGTCTTACCACCATTCCAAGCACTCATCATCGGATAGTGGCTCAGACCGATCATATCCCATTTGCCACCATGAGCCGCCATCTGCGTCCAGAACCAATCGCGTTGCTCGTACGCATTATCGACATGTACGATGACCGTAATATCCGGAAAAGCTTCCTTGGCAGCCTCATAGCCCATCGCCGTAAAGCCGGCATAGTGTTCCCACTCGCCTTCTTCTTTATTCACCTTTCCCATCGGCCACAACATGCCGTTGGGCGTCTCGTTGCCTATTTGTACCCATTCAGGTTTGATACCGGCTTCCTTGAGCGTATAGAGCACATCCAGCGTGTGTTCACGCACCGCCTCTAACATCGTCGGATAGTCGTATTTCTGCCAAGCGGCAGGGATAGTCTGGTGACTTGGATCGGCAAAGAAATCCGAGTAATGAATATCAATCATGATACGCTGCCCCTGCTCAGCGGCACGTTTGGCAAGCGATAACATATCGGGTTTATTGCTCCAACCTGTTGTATGATTGACCCACACGCGCAGACGCACAGCGTTCATACCCATCGCACGCATGGTAGCGATACAATCGTCATGGAAAACGGAGTCGTGCTCCATCTCACTGAGCCAACTGATGTCAGCTCCTTTTGCCCAAGAGCCGCGCGGAGCGTCCGTGCGGTGATAACAGCTGCACAACAGGCAGCAAGCAAGGAAAAGAAAAAGCTTGTTTTTCATATTCAGAGGATATTCATTATATCTGTTAATCGCGGAACGATGAAGGTGGCAGTCTCGGATGTCTCGCCCTCATGTAACCAGATCTGGTCAATGCCTGCGGCTTTTGCACCGGCTATGTCGGAACTGTAACTGTCACCGATCATGATCGCTTCGTCAGCCTTTACACCGTTGCGTTCCAAGGCAATGCGGAAGATTTCCGGTTGCGGTTTATTGATGCCTATCTCATCGCTGACGAGCGTGTGAGTGAGGCAGTCCGACAAACCGGAATGTTCGAACTTATAATACTGCACTTCTTTGAATCCGTTGCTGACAATCGTCAGCGGATATTTGGAAGCAAGATACCGAACGACCCTGTCGGCATCGGGCATCAGACGGAAATAGGTATTCGTCAGGCGGAGAAACTCATCCCCTATCCTATGCGCCAACTCATCTTTCCGTTGCCCGCACAGCTCCGGTTCGTCTTGGATCAGCAGCGGACGGTAAAAACGCTCAAAATGCAAGTAACTCTTGGTGATTTCTCCACGCCCATACTTGCCCCACAACTCCAAGTTATACGGCTTGTACGCTGCTAAATAATCGTCAAAAGAGGCATATAAATGATCAAGATGATACGTGGTGTAAATATCACGCAAAGCCAAATGCTCGGCGTTCGTCCAATCACCTATCGTATCATCCCAATCGAGAAATATAGCTTTATATCGCTTCATCCGTCTTATGCTTTAGCTGCAAGAGGCGAAGGCGTAGCATAAACGCGTGCGGCAAGCTCCTGATCAAGCATATAGAGACCATAACCGTTGCCGTCCAACATCTTCAGTTTGTTGATAATCTCCACAGCGTTCTCTTCCTCCTCTACCTGCTCGTCGATGAACCACTGGAGGCGGCTCTGTGCAGCGTAGTCTTTCTCCTCTACAGCAATGTGCATCAGATTGTTAATGAGCGAAGTAACATGTTGCTCGTGCTCGTAAGTCTGCTCAAAAGCAGCTAAAGGCGAAGCCCACTCGGTCTCCACTGCATCGATTGCCTTGAGCAGCACACGTCCACCACGGCTGATGAGGTAGTTATAGAAAATCTGCGCATGGTCTTGCTCCTCTTTGAACTGGATAGCAAACCAATTAGCCATGCCGGCATAGCCTTTGTCTTGGCAATAAGCAGACATACTCAGATATAAATAAGCCGACCACATTTCGGCATTGATTTGGGCGTTAATAGCGTCCTCTAAACGTTTAGAAATCATAGTTTTATTATTTTAGAATGTTAGACATTTTCTTTTCGGAGTGCAAAGGTACTACTATTTTTCGACATATGCAAGAATTTCAGTAATTTTTTTATGCATTTTTTTGCACATGTCATAAAAAAGCAGTAATTTTGCAGCGCAAATTTTTTTTGAAGACGATGACAGCACGCGAAGCACTGAAGACATATTTCGGTTACGATGATTTCCGTCCGTTGCAGGCGGAGATCATTGAGTCTGTGTTGTCCGGCAAAGACACCCTCGCTCTGATGCCCACCGGTGGCGGTAAAAGTATCTGTTTTCAGGTGCCCACCCTCGTCAAAGGGCATGAGAATCCGGACAAACGTCTCTGTCTCGTTATTACGCCGCTTATCGCACTCATGCGTGACCAAGTGGCGAATCTTCAAGCGCGTGGTATTCATGCCGCGGCTGTCTATACCGGTATGAGTTGGGACAAGCAGCGCGTGGCGTTGGATAACTGTCTCTATGGACCTTACCATTTCCTCTATTGCTCTCCGGAAAGGCTTGAGAGTGAGGAGTTTAAAAAGCGTCTCGCTGACTTGCCCATCGGTTTGATTGCTGTTGATGAGGCGCATTGTATATCGCAATGGGGATACGATTTCCGACCTTCCTATCTCCATATAGCCGCGATCCGTGAGCAACTACCGGGTGTGCCTATCTTGGCATTAACCGCTACGGCTACGCCCGAGACCATCGATGATATACAAGCCAAACTTGGCTTTGCGTCCAAGAACGTGCTCCGCAAGTCATTCCACCGCGAGAACCTCATCTATGTCGTTCGCCGAACGGAGAAGAAAGAGGAACAAGTAGCACATATACTTTCACGCGTTCCGGGTTCCGCTATTGTTTATGTCCGCAACCGTAAACGTGCCCAAGAACTCACCCAGTGGTTAAAGAGGCATAACTCTGACCCTTCCCTGAAAGGAAGGGAGGATATCACCTCTGTAGATTATTATCATGCGGGATTGACAACCAAAGAAAGGAATGAGCGTCAACAGGCGTGGACGGAAGGCAAGACACGCATCATCGTGGCAACGAATGCTTTTGGTATGGGTATTGACAAACCCGATGTCCGCTTGGTCATTCATTACGATCTGCCATCGCATTTAGAGAGTTATTATCAGGAGGCAGGTCGTGCCGGACGAGATGGACAAACAGCATATGCCGTGCTTCTGTATAACGAAGCGGAAGATCAAGCGAAACTGAAAAAACGCGCTGTAGATACGTACCCACCGAAAGATTTTGTAGAATCGGTCTATCACAAGACCATGGATTTTCTCCAAATAGGCGCCGGAAGCGGTTTAGGGCATCGTTTCATGCTGCATATAGACCAGCTTTGCCAAGTGATGCATCTGCCGGTCATACAGACTTATTCCGCTCTGCATATTCTCACACACGCCGGATATATTGATTTTGAAGAGGAGCACGAGACGCAGCCGCGTGTGCAGATCAAAGTGCCTCGTCATCAGTTAGGCGAATATAACCTCTCACGCGAACAAGCCGAGTTATTGGATCTGCTGATGCGTTCCTATACCGGCATCTACACCGATCTGCAATACGTCCGCGAAGCGGATGAACCCTCAAACCCTCAAACCCTCAAACCTTCAAACCATGAGTTATTAGTCTCTTTGGCACAAAGAGGAATAATAACGTACATTCCTCGTTCTGTGGGATGCAGCCTTACTATGACGATGGAGCGTCAGACGGATATCTACCTATCGCCTGCTATCTTTGAAGAGCGTCAGGAACGATTCATCTCCAAACTGCGCGCCATGCTCGAATATGCTGACCAGACGCAGTTCTGCCGCGAGCAAGTGCTATTAGCGTATTTTGGAGAAAAAAACGCAGTGCCTTGCGGGCACTGCGATGTTTGTCGTGAATTGGAGCGAATTATTCAGCAGCCAATGTAATACGACGGAAGTCACAGATAACTACACCTTTCGCTTTGAGTACATCTTTTACGAGCTCTTTGGACTCGCTCATGATATAAGCCTGCTCAACGAGTGTGTTCTCTTTGAGGAACTTACCAAGACGACCTTGAGCGATCATCTCAATCTTCTTAGCTTGGTTAGCAAGGTTAGCCTCTGCCTCTTTAGCAACCGTAGCTTTGATCTCGCGAGCCTGCTGTGCCTGCTCAGCGGTGATCCAGCCTTTAGCTTGGTTAGACTCGATGTGGTCATCGCTGTCTACGTGAGCCGGGTTGATACCTGCTTTGCGGATAGCGTTCTCAACGGCTTTGTTGATCTCGTCCTGTTTGGTCTTCTCAATAGCTACTTCGAGCTCATGCTTCTTAACCTCCTCAGCTACGTGATCAGCGTCAAGAGCGATCGGGCTCATAGCTGCTACCTGCATAGAGATGCCGTGAACGGTCTCTTGGTCAGCGCCAGCCTCTGCTGCAACGAGCGAGCTGAGCTTGTTACCAAGGTGGTTGTATGCATCTACTACCGGAGCCTCCAAGCAAGCATAGTCTGCCAACTCCATCTTCTCACCGGTAACGCCGGAACGCTCGGTGATGATCTCTGCAACGGTGAACTGACCGATTTTGAGGTTCTTCAGTTCCTCAGCAGTACGTACTTTGTTATCCAAAGCAGCATCGAGAATCAGTTTAACCATGCCAACGAAGTCCTCGTTCTTAGCCACGAAGTCGGTCTCGCACTTCACGCCAACGATAGCGCCGAAGTTACCTTTTACTTTAGCGAGAACGCAACCCTCCGATGCTTCACGGTCGCTACGTTTAGCTGCGATAGCCTGTCCACGTTTGCGGAGCAAGTCCTTCGCAACCTCGAAATCGCCGTTTGCCTCTTCGAGAGCCTTTTTTACGTCCATCATACCTGCGCCGGTAATATCGCGCAGTTTTTTGATATCTGCTAATGTTACAGCCATAAAAATCTTTGATTTTTGTTAATGGATTTATGAGTTTATTGGTTAATGGGTAGTTAAACTGGTTAACCGGTTTAACGGGTTAAACCACGAATAAACTTATTCACCCATCAACCGATAAACAAACTTTTAATTTATTCTGCAGCCTCTTTCGGAGCAGCAGCCTGAGCTACTTTCTCAGCCTCTGCTTTCGGGGCAGCTTTGCGGATACGCTGACGACGCTCTTTCGGTGCCGGAGCCTCGGTGTTAGCCTGCTCCTCAGCAGCACTCTCGTCTGCTTTCTCTACTTTGCGCTCCTCGAGACCCTCTTTGATAGCCTCGCATACAGCACCAAGGATTACATCAATAGCTTTTGTTGCATCGTCGTTAGCAGGGATGACGAAATCAATGTTGTTAGGGTTCGAGTTTGTATCAACGATAGCGAATACAGGAATACCCAGACGGTTAGCCTCTGCAACGGCAATCTTCTCTTTGATGACGTCCACTACGAATACTGCGCTCGGCAGACGAGTCATATCAGCGATAGAACCAAGGTTCTTCTCCAGTTTCTCACGTTGACGGGTAACTTGCAGTTTCTCACGTTTGGATACGTTCTCGAGCGTACCATCGGTCATCATCTTGTCGATCTGACCCATTTTCTTCACAGCCTTACGGATGGTCGGGAAGTTGGTGAGCATACCACCAGCCCAACGCTCAGTGATGTACGGCATTTGTACCTCCTGTGCACGAGCAGCTACGACTTCCTGAGCCTGCTTTTTCGTACCAACGAAGAGTACCTTACGTCCGCTGCGGGCAAGATTCTTAAGAGCCTCTGCTGCCTCGTCAATCTTAACGACAGTCTTGTTGAGGTCAATGATGTGAATACCGTTGCGCTCCATGTAGATGTAAGGAGCCATTGCCGGATTCCATTTACGTTTGAGGTGACCAAAGTGTGCGCCAGCCTCGAGAAGTTGATCAAAATTTGTTCTCATTTTGTTTTCAATGAATAATGATTAATAAATAATTATTATTTCTCCTTTCATTTTGGAATACTCGTTCACGCGCATAATACATTATTAAATATACGCGCACGCATATGCGTTTGAGTCTCCAAAACAATCGTGTGGTAATCCCGGAGGAGTCCACACGATTTGGAGTTGTTCTTCCGATTAACGTTTGGAGAATTGGAAGTGCTTACGAGCCTTCGGCTGACCCGGTTTTTTACGTTCAACCTCACGAGCGTCACGAGTCATGAAGCCTTCTGCCTTCAACGCAGCCTTGTCTTCCGGATTGATTTTCACCAGCGCACGAGCGATAGCCAAACGCAGAGCCTCTGCCTGACCTTTGAAGCCACCACCATCAAGATTTGCCTTGATATCGTATTTCTCAGCTACGCCAAGTTTGTTCAGCGGCTGGAGAACGATGTAGCGCAGAATAGAAGACGGGAAATATGTCTCAATGTCGCGACCGTTGATCACGATCTTGCCGGCACCATCATTTACGTAAACGCGGGCAACTGCCTCTTTACGACGTCCTAATGCATTAACTGTTTCCATTTTCTTCTATTATTTCAAGGTGTTAATATCAATTACTTTCGGTTGCTGTGCCTGCATATTGTGCTCTGCACCAGCGAAAATGTACAGATTGGTAATCTGACGAGCGCCGAGACGATTCTTGGGCAGCATACCCTTTACTACGCGACGAACGAGTTTGTCAGCTCCTTTTGCCATAAGGTCAGCCGGAGTGAACTCACGTTGACCACCCGGGAAACCGGTGTAGCGTACATAAACGCGATCGTTCCATTTGTTACCCGTCAGCTGCACTTTGTCAGCATTCACGATGATTACGTTGTCACCACAGTCCACGTTCGGAGTGTAGGACGGTTTGTACTTACCACGCAGCAATTTAGCTACTTTGGAGCACATACGACCAAGAATCTGGCCTTCAGCGTCAACAACGACCCACTCTTTTTTAGCGGTCTCTTTGTTTACAGACACTGTCTTGTAAGAATTGTATTCCATTAATTTTGTTTGTTTTAGGTAAGGTCGACGGACATCTATTGAGCCTCTTGGCACCGCCCAACCTTACGGTTTATAATTATTTTTAATTGCGCCTTTACGCATGTGCATAATACACACTCACGCAAAAAAGCGTGCAAAATTACTGTTTTTTTTTGATTTGACCAAATTTTTTGGAAAGAAAAATCAAAAAAACGTCATTTTGTAGCGATTTATGATGATTTTGTGCTATTTCCAAAGCCATTAACGGTCATTTTCTCTTATTTCTGCGAGAAAGCAGAGAGCAGTGTGCTCAGAGCACCGGCATATTGGGATGCTGTGTTGGCGTACTGAGAGACAGAAGTAGCCGTGTTCTGTGCTTGACCGGAGATCTGCTGAACCGATTCGCTATTTTTAACGATGTCCACCAAACTGTTCGTTACGGTCTGCACATTATTCTGCGTAACGAGACCCAACGACGAAGCGATCAAACCCTTACCGAAACCTTTCAGGTACTCTTGATCTTTGTAGTTCGCCTTCAATCCCTGACAATTAGAAATCAAGGTAATGGTGTTCAGTACGTTCTGCATGTTCGAATAATCGTACTTGTTGCCGTCCGCCTTGTACTGGTTGTAGAGACTGAGCAACGCGGTTCCGGCTCCCTGTCCGGCATTCATTGCATTGGGCGCTGCTTGAGTAGTAGTGGTGGGGGTTGTTGTACTGGCAGGAGCGTTCGTTCCCGCATTGTTTTGCATCATTCCGCAGCTTGTCATTAACATGGCAGCAGCTGCTACAAAAAGAACTTTTTTCATCATTAATGTATTTTTAAGTGTGATTAATTACCAACCGTTATAATGTATATTTTCGGGTTTGTATTTGTCTTTTACTGCCGGTTGCTCAGCCGGAACACCAACAGGTACTACGCAAAGCGGAATAATATGTTCCGGCAACCCCAATAGTTGTTGTACCATCGTTACGCGGTTCATATCCGGATGAAGACCTGTCCAAACGGCTCCAAGTCCCATCGCATGAGCAGCTAACAACAGGTTTTCTGTAGCAGCGGACACATCGTTGATCCAAAAGGCAGCCAAATCGCCTTCGATGGTCTTACTCAAGTCTCCGCAAGGGATAAACGCACAAGCAGGATGATTGCTGCAGCGTGAGTACGGCAGCGCTTCACCTAATTGAGCGATGATCTTCTCATCGGTTACTACGACGAATGCCCAAGGTTGTTTGTTAAGAGCCGAAGGAGCTGCCATCGCAGCACGCAGGAGGGTGTCAATCTGCTCGGCGGAGATCTTCTCTCCGGTGAACTCACGCACCGAGACACGTGTCATCAGGTTCTCAATTGCTTCGTTTTTCATACTTTCATTGGATTTGTTGCAAGCTGCTAATACTATCGCACAAACAGCCGCGAGAAGGATTCTTTTCATTATTGGATGAGCTATGGATTAGCGGATTATTTTTTGACCGTTTTGGATATATACTCCGTGTTGCGAAGGATCGGTAACCGGACGACCGAGTATGTCGTAAATGGTGTCGTCATCAATTCCCATACGGACATTCTCCACTGCCTCTTGCTGCGAGGAATTTATACAAAGCATAGGATGCAAATCGTCCGTCTGATCGCTGTATATACTTAAACTCCAAAGCGTCACATCCTCCACCAACGATTGAACCGGCTCTTTTGCCATTACTTTGGCCATGGAAGCAAATATAGTTGCCAGTTCGCCAAAGGAACTATATACCTCCATCAGCATATTTTCCATGCCGTTGTACAAAGAATCGGCGAGAGCTTTCCCTATCTCCGGACGTTCATTCTCATTCGCCTCGCTATGAAACAGATACAGATTAACCGCCGCATTTCCTATATGACGCTGCACGAGATCTATTTTAGCGGAATCCGTTTGCGGCAGCGCGGCTTTGAGATAAGGAGCCAAATAGCCCATGTGTATAGAGTTTAACTTGGCTTCGACGAGAGACCAGTTATTATCTACTTTCTGCCAAGCGCGCAGAGCCAAAGTCGGAATCATAATCTCTGTATGCTCCGCCATCCACTCACGGCTATAACTTGTCATGTCAGGAATAGTATCCAACGAAGTGATATATCCGGTCTCTACCTGCACATCCCTCCGATCGTCCGAAACGGTGAGCCACCGATACGGACAAGGATAAGTGATCGGCGAACCGGTGGAGATCTCCACGATACTGTCCGTCGTCAGTCCCGTGGTATCGCGCCAAGTGGTAATACTGTTCACATGGAAATGTCCGGTCAGCACAAGTCGCACGCCATGATGCATCAGACTATCCCTTACGGTAGCAGCGTTCTTGAGTTGGCAGGCTGCCTCCAACTGTCCCTGCATATCAAAATGATCCATCAGTTGCCAATGGCACATGGCAATGATCATGTTTCCTTTTTCTACAGCGCTGTCTGCTTGTGCCAACAGCCAAGCGAGTGTCTCATCAGAAAGCGAACCAATACCGGCGTTGTTATGCGAACCGTCAATACCTAATACCGTCACACCTTGGAACGGTTCTGCAGCATAGCTATGCGAAGCAGGATCTTTATCAACCACCTGTTCGTAAACGAGGCTATACGTACTCTCCCAGCTTTCATCGCTCAGGCTCTCTATGCTTGTTTTCTCTTCGCCCCTATACGCATAGGCATTGCCGCCTATATCGTGGTTTCCGGGGATCAACAGGGTCTTAATACCCGCTTCCTGCAAGGTGTTAAGCGAAGAAACGACGAGCTGATGACTCTCTATTTCTGCATCTTTGGTCAGATCTCCCGGGATGAGCAGTAGATCCGGTCGGTACAAAAGAGCTGTATCCATCAATGCCTGCCATGTAGCAGCACTCTGATCAATCATCTTTCGCTGTCCTGCCATCATCTGCTCAAAGGCTTGTCCATAATCGGTCAGCGAAGGCGCATACACATGCGGATCCGCAATGACCATGATGCGTTCCTGAGCCATCAGACTCATTGGCAAAAACAGCAATAATAAAAATACTTTTTTCATTATTCTAATATTGTATAGTTATCTCCACACGACGGTTTTGTTGTCGTCCTTCCTCTGTATTATTATCCGCCACAGGCTGCGTGTCTCCGTAGCCAAAAGCACTTATCTTCTCTGGCATACAACCAAAAGCGATAAGTTGTCTGCGCACCGATTCTGCACGCGCCTGCGAGAGGGCTTTGTTCGCTTCCGGCTGACCGATATTATCTGTATGTCCTGCCAAACGAACTTTGTAACCATACGTACTTACAAAAGTCGCAATACGTTTCAGTTCGGGTAACGACACCTCCATAATCACATCGCTTCCCGTTTCGAAGAGCAGGTTGTTAATCGCCACCGCCTCATTCGCTTTAAGAACGGTAATCTGTTCCGGACGTTTGTCCTCTGGCAGGGTGATACGATATATGTCATGTTTTCTTCCGGATTTCTGCGCATAATAGGCAGTCTTACCATCGGCAGAAATCTTGTACCAACAGTCACGTCCGGGCGTGTTGATCTGCTCTCCTAAGTTCTCCGGCTCCGACCAGCAGTTCCAGCACGTATCGCTCAACCGGCGGCTCACCCACACATCAAGATCGCCTATCGTTCCCTCGCGGTTGGAAGAGAAATAAAGCGTTTTCATATCCGGATGAAGAAATGGCGAACGCTCCATGCCCGGCGTATTGATGACTGAGCCAATGGAATACGGTTTTCCCCAACGTCCTTGTGCATCACGCTCGGAAACAAAGATATTAAGCGAAGGCTTTTCTTCTCCCTCTGCCGGATAATTGGCGGCAAAAAGGAGTGCCCTTCCGTCTGCAACTATCATCGCATCCGCTTGCCAATTACCGAGTTGCATATAGGCGGGCAATGGACGCGGTTCTGTCCAGCCTTGTGCGCCGCGTTGAGAGAAACACATCCGTCCTTCCACGAACACTAACATCAATCGTCCGTCACCGCTGACAGAAGTCGGGGCTTCGTTCCGATAGGGGTTACTGAGTCCCGGAACAATCATGGCTCTACTCCACTCGCCTGTTCTTCGATCCCGACGGGAAATGAAAATGTCCTCCGATACGTTCGATTCCGAGCGATTGAGTCCCACGAAATAGAGGGTATTATCATCCAAGGTGAGCGTAGGACCGTATTCTTCACCGATCTCGGTATTGACGGTATTGGGCAACAGTTGCGGTTGGATGCTGTCCGCTGTGGTGAAACTGCAGAAAATGAGAATCAACAGCTGAGCCGCCATCACCCTCAGGAAAGTAGCAAACGGACTAAGCGTTGCATAGCAAATAGCCGCCTGATTATTCTCATTCGAAAGCGACTGAGCATACGGCAAAGCCATGGCACAAGTCATGGAACCTACCATCAGACCCACCACATTGAAATAATTCATATGCAGCCATTTATAAGCGATGGCGCCCACTATCAACAGCGGAATGATGGTGATCAAGAATCCGTATCCGATCCATAGATATCCGCCATTGACTACCGTCGGTACAAAATCCTCGCCTACCGAGAGACCCAATGCAGCCAAGAACAAGGTCAGACCCACTTGACGCAACATCATATTTGCCGATGTAGTAGAGAACGTCACCATGTTATAGTACGGTCCGTAATGACCGATCAAGATCGCCACAATCAGCGAACCGCCCACTAATCCGAGTTTGAAAGTCGTACCCATACCCGGAATCGGAATAGGCAACAGTCCGACACAGATACCCAATACGATACCGAAGAAGACCGGTAACAAATGCGGTGCATCCAGACGTTTCAACTCGTTTCCGAAGGTCTCCGCTACGCGGCTCACATCATTCTTGTCTCCTACCACCATGATACGGTCTCCCAATTGGAGGATCATATCCGGTGTGGCAAGCAGGTCGATACCGGCACGATTGACACGCGTGATAGTAGCATGATACTGCTGACGCAGATTGAATGTACGAATACGTTTTCCGTTACACTCAGGTCGGGTAACGGCTATACGGCGAGATATCAGGTGATTGGATTTCTCGCTCTGCACATGCAAGTCATAATCTTTGGTCTGACCTAATAATCGCAGTGTAGGAATATATTGTTTCTCGGTCAGCACGCGCAGCGTATCGCCGTTTCGGAAGGTCGTTTGCTCGTTCACCAACTCATCCGATCCGTCGGGACGAATCACTCGGCTGACGACGATCTCTTTCACCGGACAGAGTTGTACCAACTCATCTATCGTCAACACATCCAACTGCGGATTATTGAGTGTTATATCCACACAAACAGGCTCTTCGGTCGTGGCCTTGGCTGCTTCTTTAAGTTGTGCCTCTTCTTGCGGCAGACTGATGCGGAATGCTCTACGCACCAGTTCAAATGCCAAAATCAAACCCACTATACTAAGCGGATAAGCTACGGCATAACCGGTAGCAATAGTCGGTTCGATGGTACCTGTCAAATCTTGATAAGCCTGCTGAGCCGATGCCAACGAAGGAGTGGAAGTGACAGCTCCGGACATCACACCCGTCATAGTTGCCATATCGATACCCGTGACATAATGTAGCACGATCGTACACACACACGCCAACAGCACAATAGCCGCTGCTAACATATTCAGTTGCAATACCCCTCTTTTGAACGGCGAGAACGATGGACCAACTTGCAAACCAATTGAATAGACAAAGAGTATCAGACCAAAATCCTTGGCAAACTGTGCCACACTATGGTCTATATTCACGCCTACGGAAGCCAAGGCGATGCCCACAAAGAGCACCCACGTAACGCCCAGCGAGAAGCTTTTGATCTTCGCTTTCTCGCCAAGCCATAGGCCAATTGTCATCACTATGGTCAGCCACAAAAGGGACTGCGTGATGGAGGGATGAAACAAAAAGTCTTCTATTGAATTCATAACTTCTAACTTCTAACCTCTAACCTCTAACCTCTTAATCATTCCTACAAGAGCTTTAGTGCAAGCTCTATCTGTGATCTGCTCACGTAGTTTGCCTAAATGGAAGCACTCTGCGGTTGTTCCTTCGGGAGTAGCCCACGCCATCCAAACCGTGCCAACCGGCTTCTCTTTGCTGCCTCCGGTAGGTCCTGCGATGCCGCTCGTCGCGATAGCATAATCAGTGCCAATTTGCTTGCGAACAGACTCCGCCATCACGCGCACCACTTCTTCGCTTACTACGCCATACGTCTTAATCATCTCTTGAGGCACACCTAACAGATGCTCTTTGACAGAGTTGTCATAGCTGATTACCGAGCCCCAGTAGAAGGCTGAACTGCCGGCATGTTTATTGAGCAACGCCGCCAATTTGCCACCGGTACAACTCTCTGCCGTAGCAATTGTAGCACCGCGCGCTTTCAGCAAATTGCCGACAATCACCTCCAAGGGTTCATCCGTATCGGCTATCAGATAATCGCTTACCAATCCTTTCAAACGCTCGAACCAATCCTGCATCTCTTCCTCCGTAGCCTCGCCATAAGAGGACAGACGCAGACGGATGATACCATCCTTCGGCAGATATGCTAAATGGAGGTACTCGGGTTTGGTATTCTCATATTCCTCCAAAAGAATCGCCAACGAACTCTCCGGAATTCCCGTCACCTGCAGCGTTTTATGAATAATTTTTAATTTTTCATTTTTAATTTTCAATTCCAAAATATACGGCAGTATCTGCTCCTCCATCGCAATCTTCATCTCGTACGGCACACCGGGCATAGAAGCTAAGATCTTATCGCCTTTATGGAAAACCATCAGTGGGGCACTTCCTACCCTGTTCTCCAATATCTGAGCACATTCAGGCACGAGCCACTGGGTAGCCGTCAGACGGTTCAGCACATCCGGACGCTCTTTATAGAGTTCGTATATATGCGCGCGCACGCGCTTATCTTCTATAAGGTGTGAACCGAAATACTCGCACAACACATGTTTGGTGATATCATCTTTCGTTGGCCCGAGTCCACCGGTTGTCAGCACAAGATCGGCTCTGCCAAACGCCTCATTCAAGGCATTGATAATATGCTCCCTATCATCATGAACGGACGTGATTTGGTATAACTCTATACCCTGTTCGTTCAGTTTCTCTGCCATCCAAGCGGAGTTGGTATCCACCACTTGCCCTATCAGCAGTTCGTCTCCTATAGTAATTATTTCAGCGCGCATTGTTTTTTCCACTCTGATGCTGTTAGTTCTAATTCATCGTACCATGCTTGCCCGAATCGGCGTATCAGCGGTTCCTTAAGGAACTGATAGAGAGGCAGATGGTTTTTCTTTCCTAATACTCGGGCGCAATGACATATATCCCAGCGATGATATTCCAAACCGATATATTCGCCTACCTGCGTCAATCGTATCGGATAGAGGTGGCATGATATAGGCTTCTTAAAATCTATCTTTCCGGCATTGTATGCTTTCTCAATCAAGCAATAACACCATCCGTTATGATCCGTTCGGGCAAAGACACAATCTTTGTCATTCACAATAGAGGTAACCCTCTCTCCGGAAGGATCATTATAGGCTATCCCTTGCGCTTCCACCACGGCTTTGGCTTCTTTGGTCATATCGGGCAGCAAGATCGGCAAGATACTTTGTATCTTTTCTTCCTCTTCGGCTGTTAGCGGAGCACCGGCATCGCCTTCGATGCAGCAACATCCGCGGCATGTCCCCAAATCGCAGCAGAACTCTTTCTCCAAAATGTCGAGACTGACAAGTGTATTATTTCCGATCACAAACATAGGCCTTCTAAACAAATCTTAATTCCAAGACCGATGAGGACTAATCCTCCTATCAGTTCCATATTCAGTTTCAGTTTTCCCACAAACACGCCAAGCAGGTAGCCTCCCAACGAAAAGAGTGCGGTGATACCTCCTATCGTTACAACCGAACGGAAAAGCCAATCGGGATATGGAACGAAAAGCAATCCGGTAGCTAACACGTCAACGCTGGTAGCTACAGCCAAGAACAGCAGATAGCGGACACTCCAGTTGGCTTTCTTGCCATGCTCTTTATGCTCAAACGCCTCGATGATCATTTTAATACCCAACACTCCAAGCAACACCAAGGCGATCCATGGGGCATATGTCCGCATGAATTGGACAAACAGACTGCCGGCGAAATACCCGATCACGGGCATTCCGGCATGGAAAAGACCAAAGATTATCGCCATCAACGCAGGACGAGGACGATTATGCATATCGTGAATATCCGTCGTCAATCCTTGTACTGCCGATACAGCACAACAATCCATCGCCAAACCGATTCCCATTATGATGACATTCAGCCAATCCATGGTTAATTTTGAATTTTTAATTTTGAATTTTTAATTTCTACGGTATTTATACTTAGCGCCGGTTTTGCCTTTGGCAATCGAAGCTAACTTATTCCGAACAAAGGTCTTACGGATCGCAGATATACGATCGGTGAAAACGTGTCCCTCTAAATGGTCGTATTCATGCTGAACAATACGTGCACAGAAGCCTGTAAACTGCTCCTCATGCTCCTTGAAATCTTCGTCCAAATAGCGCAACACAATGCTTTTCGGACGCACAACATTCTCGCTAATACCCGGAAGCGACAGACATCCCTCGGAATACGTACAGGTATCTTCACTCTCCTCTATCAGTTCGGGATTGATAAAAGTACGCTTGAAATCCTTGCACTCGGGGTAGTCTTCCGACAGTTCCGATCCATCTACAATAAACAAACGCCAAGGTTTGCCCACTTGAGGAGCAGCCAAACCGCATCCTTCCGCTTGTGCCAGCGTGTCATACATATCTGAGATGAACTGCTTCAACTCCGGTGTATTCTCTATTTCCTCAGCCTGTTTTCGTAGTACCGGCTGTCCGTACAAATATATTGGAAGTATCATATTCTATTTACGATTTATTTCTTCGAGATCACGAGATTACGTAATTACGAGATCACGAGAATTTTAAATTTTTAATTTTTAATTTTCTCGAGGTATCCCTCGAGTATGATGCACGCCGCGATCTTATCCACCACGGCTTTGTTCTGCCGGTCTTTTTTCTTCATTCCACCGGATATCATTGCTTGATGCGCCAACGCGGATGTGAAGCGCTCGTCATACATAGTTATCGGTTTATCAGGAAACTGTTTCTTGAATTGTCCCATGAACGGCCGTATATAGTTCATGCTCTCCGAATCCTCGCCGTTCATCTGCGTCGGATGACCGATGACTACCTCGTCCACGGGTTCGTGCGCGAAGTACTCGGTCAACCATTGTATCAAATCCTTCGTCTCAATCGTAAGCAACGGATTAGCCGTTATGCGGAGTACATCCGTAACGGCTAATCCTGTGCGCTTGCGACCGAAATCTATTGCGAGAATACGTCCCATTAGTATTCGAGCAGAGCTTTCATCTCGTTCTCTTTGTCCTCCATACCGAAGCGGTAGTAGAGACCTTTGAGCGTCTGGATATAACTACGCTCCTCAGGTGCCATCTCATGGGCTTTCTCGAAGAACGGCAACGACTGACGGAACACTTCGTTCATCTCGTCGAGTGCTTTCTTGTACTCTTTGTTGTCCATGATGTTAGCTGCAGCCTCATTCAGTTTGACAGCTTGGTTGTAATATACACGACCCTTACCTGCCATAGCGTCTGCCATCTTCGGATCAATTGCCAGAGCAGCATCGAAATCAGCCAATGCAGCATCGTAGTTACCTTGGTTCTCATCGAGGTTACCCTTGATCAGGTGGTATTGTGCTACGTTCGGCTCACGCTCGATAGCCTGTGCCAGATAATCGATGGCAGTCTGCTCCTGACCCGTGAAGATATAGTAGTTGATCAGGTTCTGGAGGAACCACGGCTCTTGCGGGAAACGAACAACTGCGTTCTGCAACGTCTCCAAGAACTTAACGGTATCTTTCACGTTCACGTACTCTTGATAGAGGAACTGGTTAGTCGAGATAGCCTCGTACTCTCCGTCTTTGAGTTGCTCCAACAGAGCGATTGCATCCTCATGCATCTCAGACTGAACAGCGAAGATAGCTGCGTAGTATTTGTACTGGATATAAGTGGTATCACGCGGCATCTCTTTCTGGATCTTCGGATCCTGCATCATCGGCAGATCCGGCATCTCCACATGCATCTTGAATGCCTTGAAAGCGCCTGCATAATCACGACTCTCGTTCAGATGAACACCGTATTTTACCAAATCTTGGTTCTTGTAGTAGTCCAGCATCATCTTAGCGATCTTACCGCGCATCTTCGGGTCGGTCGGTACTTCTACGCCTTTCTTGTTCAGTACAGGCACCTGTGCCAACTCGTCCGCTTTGAGCCAATACTCATAGCTCTCCTCTGCGGCTGCTCCGGCTGCTGCTACGTCTGCGGACTGTCCCATCATCTGATTGTAGTTCTGCAGCATCACTTCCTTGTAGCCGATCATACCTGCCCAGTAGTACGTCTCTGCGGTGGGTTCCTGCTCCAATGCTTCTGCGATGGACGCACGAGCGGCTCCGAAATCCGGACTTTCTGACATCATGTAACTCTTGGCTTTCTTGGTAGCCGGGTTCTTTTGAGCAAAGCAGCCTGCGCTTATCAGCACGAGTGCTGCCAAAATCAATGTTTTTCTCATATTATTCTTGATTTTCGTTGTTATTATCATCATTTGCATCATTTTCACCATTCAGCGGAGCGTCACCATTCTCCTCTTCCTCTTTCGGAACGATGCAACCGCTCATGAGACAGTCGTTACGTTTCTGCAGCTCGATCAGCTTAACGCCTTGTGCAGCACGTCCGGTCTGACGAATGGTCGAGATATCCATACGGATAGCGGTTCCGGATTTAGTGATCAGCATCAGGTCATCTGCGTCGGTAACGGCTTCGATACCTACCAAGTGACCGGTCTTCTCTGTGATCTCGATGGTCTTGACACCCTTACCACCACGATTCGTTACACGATAGATCGGGTTGCCTTCCTCATCATCGACCGGTGTACGCTTACCGAATCCGTTCTCGGAAATCACGAGGATATTCTTGTCTGTACCCTTCTCTACACAAACCGTGCCAATTACGCGATCTTGACCATCTTCTTCCAAAGTTATTGCTTTCACACCGGTTGCTCCACGACCCATCGGACGTACGCCACCTTCGTTGAAACGAACCACTTTACCGTTGTACGAAGCTACCATCATCTCGCTCTGACCATCGGTCATCTCAACAGCGATCAGCTCATCGCCTTCACGCAAACCGAGTGCGATGATACCATTAGCACGAGGACGGGAATAAGCCTCCAAGGTCGTTTTCTTCATCAGACCGTTCTTGGTCACGAAGATCAGGTAGTGATTCTCGATATACTCTTGGTCGTTCAGACCCTTCACATTGATACACGTACGAACCTTATCGCCCTTCTGCAGGTTGATCATGTTCTGGATAGCACGACCCTTGGACTGCTTGTTACCCTCCGGCAACTCGTAAACCTTCAGCCAATAGAGACGACCCATCTCGGTGAAGAACATCATCGTCGAATGCATCGAAGCTTGGTGTACATACTCGATGAAGTCCTGATCACGTGCCGAACCGGCTTTCGAACCGATACCGCCACGGGTCTGCTGACGGAAGTCTGCCAGCGGAGTACGTTTGATATATCCGAGGTGCGAAATGGTGATCACCATATCGTCATCGGCGTACATATCTTCGGGGTTGAACTCGGTAGCCATCTTCACAATCTTGGTACGACGCTCGTCGCCGTATTTCTCCTTGATCTCCACAAGCTCAGCGTTGATCACATCATAACGCATCTCCTCGTTTGCCAACAGTTCGTTCAAATGGGCAATCAGTTTCTCGATCTCCTCGTATTCAGCTTTCAACTCATCGATACGCAAGCCTGTCAACGAAGCCAGACGCATATCTACGATTGCTTTCGACTGCAGGTTATCGAGGTTGAAGCGCTTCTCCAAGTTCGTCTGAGCGTCTGCCGGAGTACGGCTTGCACGGATGATACGTACTACCTCGTCGATGTTATCCACCGCGATGATCAAGCCTTCCAAGATATGTGCTTTCTCCTCGGCTTTCTTGAGTTCATATTTCGTACGACGGGTCACTACATCCATACGGTGCTCGATGAAGTTACCGATGAGCTGCTTGAGGTTCAAGAGCATCGGACGGCCTTTCACAAGGGCAATGCTGTTCACAGCAAAACTCGACTGCAACGCAGTGAACTTATACAACTTATTGAGCACTACCTGCGCATTGGCGTCACGTTTCACATCAATCACAATACGGATATCGCGTTTCGAGTGATCCTGAATATCGGAGATACCTTCGATCTTCTTCTCGTTAGCCAACTCAGCAATCGCTTTCACCAACTCGTTCTTCACTACGCCGTACGGCAGCTCGGTAATCACAATACGCTCCCTTCCGTTGTCATCGGTCTCGATGTCCGCATTCGAACGGATCACTATACGTCCGCGACCGGTCTCATAAGCGTCTTTCACACCCTGATAGCCATAGATAGTACCGCCTGTCGGGAAATCCGGTGCTTTCACATGCTCCATCAGATCCTCTACGGTGATATCTTCAACCGACGCATCGTGCATACGCGCTTTAATATTATCAATGTACGCGCAACAGCCGTCAATCACCTCGCTCAAGTTATGAGTCGGCATGTTCGTTGCCATACCAACTGCAATACCGCTGGCTCCGTTCACCAACAGGTTCGGGAAACGGCAAGGCAGAACGGTCGGCTCTTTCAACGAGTCGTCGAAGTTATTCTGCATATCTACGGTGTCCTTCTCGATATCGCGAAGCATCTCTTCAGCCAGCTTCGACAGACGAGCCTCGGTATAACGCATAGCAGCTGCGCCATCTCCATCGACCGAACCGAAGTTACCCTGACCATCTACGAGGCAATAACGCATTGCCCAAGGCTGTGCCATACGAACCAAGGTACCGTAAATAGAACTGTCACCATGCGGGTGATACTTACCCATTACCTCACCGACGATACGTGCACTTTTCTTAGTCGGTTTGTCACTCGTGTTACCGAGTTCATTCATTCCGAACAGCACACGGCGGTGGACCGGCTTAAAACCGTCGCGCACATCCGGCAACGCACGGCTCACGATCACACTCATCGAGTAATCGATATACGAGGATTTCATTTCCTCGTCAATCTTCACAGGAATAATGTGATCATTCTTAATCAATTCGTTGTTTTCTTCCATTATATTTTTGTTTTAACGTTTTTAACCCTTTAACGTCGCGCAGCGACCATCTTAACTCTTTAACGTCACGAAGTGACCATTTTAACGTTTTAACGTCGAACTCGTTCGACCATTTTAACGCTTTAACGTGGCTCTGCCACCAAAAAATCGTGCAAAGTTACAAAAAAAAATTAACATGCGCAAGCGCGCACGTTACTTTTTTTATATTTTTTATGCATTTTTAGCCGTTTTTAGCCATTTTTAGCACTTTTTCGAGGGGGTGTCGGTAAAAATAACGCAATCGCTTAGAACGTCTATAAATGCCCTTTATAGCAATTCGCACTCCAACACCCTTCCTCCCTCGATTTTCTTTTCTTTGTCCCTTTTTTCCGGATTTCCCCCTTTATGGGGAAGCCTGAGGGGGCTTTTCTTTGTTCCTTGCGTCGGGATCTGATCCCGACAAAAACACCCCTTTCAAGGGCTCCCATCGACCCCGGACCGAGAGCGGATCGAGACCGGAACGGAGGCATCCTAGACCATACTACTTATAAATACCTTATAACAACCACATATTCAAATAATTACAGCCAATTTCCAAACCTCTAAAAATAGCCATTTTTTCTCATATATTCAAAAAAAAATCTGCACTTTTGATGCAGATTTTTTGGAGAGATTCAAAGAGATCCAAATAGACCCCCAAAAGCTCAAATTACTTGATCTCGCGGGCTTTGATACCATCTCGTTCGAGGAGGGCGTTGATGGTGGGTTCACCTTGACGGAAACGGACATACAAGTCCATCGCACGCTCGGTACCACCCTTCTCCAAGACGTTCTCACGGAAACGTTTTGCAGCTTTCTTATCAAAGATAGAACCGTTCTTAGCTTGCGCCTCTTTGAAGACAGAGAATGCGTCAGCGTCGAGGAGTTCTGACCACTTGTAACTATAATAACCTGCTGCGTAGCCGCCGGAGAAGATATGCGTGAAAGCACAACACATCTGCGTGCCGGGAACGGTCGGCATGACTTGAACTTGCTCCATCGCTTTGTCGCTAAAACGAACTACAGACTCAACGGTACCGATGGTCGGATTTACCTCAAAGGGTTTGTCCAAGGTGTGCCAAGCCATGTCGAGATAGCCGAAGCTGAGCTGACGAACGCAGGAATAAGCAGCGTGGTACGTCTGCGAAGCATGCATCTTATCGAGCAGGTCTTGTGGCAGGGACTCACCGGTCTTGTAATGTTTAGCAAAGGTATCGAGGAACTCTTTCTCGTCGATGAAGTTCTCATTGAACTGGCTCGGCAGCTCCACGAAATCACGCGGTACGTTGGTTCCGCTCTGAGCCGCATATTGGCAACGAGTCAACATACCATGCAGACCATGACCGAACTCATGCAGGAACGTGCGCACCTCATCATATGTAAACAATGCCGGTTTGTCTGCAGTCGGACGGGTAAAGTTCATCACATTCACGATATGTGGACGATGATCTTTCTTGCCCTCCATATACTGCGGTTGAAAATCATTCATCCACGCACCGCCACGCTTACCATCCCGCGGATGGAAGTCTGCGTAGTACACAGCAAGGAATTTGCCCTTCTCATCGAAGACCTCATAAGCGGTTACCTCGGGGTTATAGACTTGGATTTTCTTGTTCTCCTTGAACTGAAGACCATAGAGTTTCTGAGCCAAACCGAAGACACCTTTCTTCACGTTCTCCAACTCGAAATACGGACGCAGATCATCATCGGAGATGGAATATTTCTCCATCTTGAGTTTCTTGGAGTAATAGCCGAAATCCCAAGGTTGGAGATGTGCGGCATAGAATCCATGTGCATGAGCGTAGTCCTCCAGTTCCTTCACTTCCTCGCGTGCAGCAGGCATATATGCGTCACGGAGTTGATCCAGCAGTTTATAGACGTTCTCAGGCGTTTCTGCCATGGTCTTATAGAGCGATTTCTCTGCGTAAGTCTTCTTGCCGAAGAGGTTTGCGAGAGCAAGACGGGTGTTGACGATCTCGACGATCAAACCGGTGTTGTCAAACTCGCCGCCCACACACTTGGAAGCACTTGCCATATACAACTCGCGACGGATGTCACGGTTGTCCAGATCCTGCATCACCGGGATGGTAGTGGTCGGTTTGAGGTTCAAGAGCCAGCCTTCGAGTCCTTTCTTCTCGGCATTGGATCGCAGCATCGCCTTGGTGTCGTCATTGAGTCCGGCAAGAAGCGCCTCATCGGTAATGAGCATCGTCCAAGCGTTGGTAGCCTTGAGGACGTTCTGACCATATTGGAGGGTCAGTTTGCTCAGTTTGGCGGAGAGCTCACGGTACGTCTGTTTGTCCTCATCAGAGAGGTTAGCACCGTTGTTGGCGAAAGACTCGTAGATGTCTTCGAGCAGTTTGTATTGCGCCTTGTTCAGTTTGAGTTTATCACGCTGCTCGTAGACAGCTTTGATACGTTGGAACAAACCCTCGTTCAGACGAATAGTAGCGCTATACTCCGACATCTTCGGGCTGAGTTCCATCTCGATCTGCTGAAGCGTGTCGTTGGTCTCAGCGCTGGTGAGGTTATAGAAACAACCGGCAACGATGGTCAGCATCTCACCTGATTTCTCATATGCCTCGATGGTGTTCTTATAGGTCGGAGCCGCAGGATTATTGACGATGTCGTCAATCTCCTTAAGACCTTGTTTCATTGCCTCCTCAAAAGCAGGCATATAGTGCTCAGCATGGATCTCGTTGAAGGGATACGTGCCGTGCGGAGTCTTCCAGTTCTTATAATCGAAGAACGGGTTGGTGGCAGCAGTTGCCGCCATAACAGTAGTGGCTAAAGCCATGGTTAAAAATTTTCTCATTTTGTCATTTACTATTTGTATATTTATTCTTTTCGTCGAAGCAGATTGATGTCACCGGACATCTGATAGATGCCAATGACCGATTCGTCCTGATTCTTCTGTTTCTTCTTATAGGAAGCTTTCAAACCGATGTATTTGGCATCTTTCGGAGCGTCGGTACCCATAGCGCGAATGACATAGAAATACGCGCCTTCCGCCGCCTTGCGACCGTTGATGGTACCATCCCACCCTTTTGCGGGATCAGTCCAGTCATAGACCAGTTTGCCCCAACGGTTATATACCCAGCAATGGAACTCCCGCAAGGAGCGGTACGAGACACGGAACTCATCGTTCTTGCCGTTACCGTCCGGTGTGAACACATTCGGCACACGCAGGTACGACTCCGCGATATTGACCTTCATCTCCTGCGAGTCAAGTTTGCAGTCGTAACTGTTCACCCAACAAACGACCCTATATGTACCCGGTTCACTAAAATCATAGCGTATATCTTTGTCCGAACGGGTAGCGATGAGTTGCGAGGCTTTGTAGATCGACCATTTATAGAAGATGGGCTTCGGACTCGGTGTCGGATTGCTGTAGAAAGCGACATCCAAGATTCCACTATACTCCTCTGAGGTGGTAGCGGTAATGATCTTCTGGTCTGTCGGACGATTCAGCTCATTGCTCTTCTCGCCTTTCGTACCACGTGTGGTGGCTAAGGACTCCAAGTGGAAATCGATAGCAATCACGCTATCTCTATAGAGCGTGTCAGTCACGCAAGCGGAGTCCATCTCCAGCTTGGAACGGATCTCATCATCATAGCACAAGGTGATAGGAGTCTCGCCATACAGGGCAGGCAGCGTCATGTTCTGTCTCAACCGGTCTGTATGATGAACGGCTGAGTCCGTCCATGCCTCACCGCTCCAAGTGAGCATATTATAATCTAAGGTACACGCGCGCGCATAGGTGCCCATCGAACCATCCGAACGCACATATTCGTACCCATCGGTTGTACCCGTCAGATGGAGGAACGTATTATCGCAAGTCGGTTCTACGGTCATGGCGATGTCGGTCGGTTTGGTTTGGAAGACATAGAAATCGCCGTACTGCACTCCGTTTTTCTTGATATAATATCCGCCTTCTTCCAAGGTAAACGCTTCTTCGGAGTCCGTCTGCACAGGGATATCACTCTTGGTGGAGTACCAATCGACCTTGCCGATGAGGGACTTCATTTCTATATTGTCCTTAAAAATAAACAGCGTGTCACCAGAGTGAATGATCTGCGTAGCTTTGCTTATGCACGCCACATTCATCGGAAGTGCATATAGCAAGCCTCCCCCAGCCCCCCCTAAAGGGAGGGCGAGGAAAGCTATTATGCTAAAAATGATTCTTTTCATTTATTTACTTGGAAACGAGTGTTGCCGTTTTGAATGAAGTCCACGATCTGTTTAGCAGCAGCAATACCGGCATTGATATTTGCTTCTGCGGTCTGTGCGCCCATCTTCTTCGGCGTTGCGAAGTAGCGTCCCTCGAAGAGTGTGCGGAACTTCGCGTCGGCTACCGGCATAATATCGGTCATATACTTGAGGTCAGCACGTTCCTGCATGAGCGCAATCAGACCCTCTTCATCGATCACCTCTTTGCGTGCCGTGTTGACGAGCACACCGCCTTTGGGCATGAGGTTAACGAGGTCGTGATTGATGGAGTTCTTGGTCTCAGCCGTTGCCGGGATATGGAGCGAAACGATGTCGCAGGTCTTGTACAGTTCCTGAGCAGAATGAACCGGCTTCACGTTTGCTGATACCATTGCCTCATCCGGGCAATATGCGTCGTACGCATAGACCTCCATGCCGAAGCCCTGTGCGATACGTGCTACGTTACGACCGACATTACCAAAGGCATGGATACCCAGTTTCTTGCCTTTGAGTTCGGTTCCGGATGTACCGTTATAGAGGTTACGAACGGCATAGACCATGAGACCGAGTGCGAGCTCTGCTACTGCGTTGCTGTTCTGCCCCGGGGTGTTCATCGCTACCACCTTGTGTGCAGTTGCAGCATCGAGGTCGATGTTGTCATAACCGGCTCCGGCACGAACGACGATCTTCAGCTGTTTGGCTGCATCCAAGACCGCAGTATCCACCACATCCGAACGGATGATCAACGCATCGGCATCAGCTACAGCGTCCAGTAAAGCTTGTTTGTCCGTATATTTCTCCAAGAGCGCGAGCTCATATCCAGCGCTCTCCACCACTTCGCGAATACCGTCCACGGCTACTTTTGCGAAGGGTTTTTCTGTTGCTACTAATACTTTCATAAATGTACGATTATTAAGATTTGGAGCTTTTAAGTTGCATCCGACATTAGTCCGACTTGACTCCGTTAAAACTCCGTTATTAGTCCGTTATTCAAATCGCATCAAAAAGTACACGATTATTAAGATTTAGTGCTGTGCTTCGTACTCTTTGATGCAATCAACGAGCGCTTGTACGCCTTCCAGATCCATGGCGTTGTAGCAGGAAGCACGGAAACCGCCCACGAGACGGTGACCCTTGATACCCACCATGCCTTTCGCCGTAGCGAACTTGAAGAAATCGTCCTGCAGCTCTTCGTAACCGGGTTTGAGCACGAAGCATATATTCATGCGGCTGCGATCTTCTTTCTTCGAGATTGTCGGCATAAACAACTTGCTCTCATCGAGGCACTTGTACAGCAAATCCGCTTTGGCCTTGTTGCGCGCCTCGATCCAGCGTACTCCACCGTGCGCTTTGAGCCAACGAAGCGTGAGAAGAGCGGTATAAACCGGCAGTACAGGAGGTGTGTTGAACATCGAACCACCATCGATATGGGTCTGATAGTTCAGCATCGTCGGGATGTAACGGCTTACCTTGCCCAGACACGACTCTTTGATGATGACAAAGGTCACACCGGCAGGAGCGAGATTCTTCTGTGCGCCACCATAGATGATGTCGTATTGGCTAACGTCAATAGGACGGCTGAGGATATCCGAACTCATATCAGCTACCAAAGGTACATTACCTTTCTTCTTGTAGATCTCAGCGAGTTTCTCATCGTTGATCTCGGTACCGAAGATGGTGTTGTTGGTGGTGATATGGAAATAATCAGCGTCCTGCGGGATCTCGTAATCTGTCGGGATGGAGTCAGTGCTTGCTGCTACTTCGATAGCCTCACCGAAACCTTTTGCCTCTTTGAGCGCTTTCTTCGACCAAACACCTGTATTGAGGTACGCTGCTTTCTTCTCCAAGAGGTTAAACGGAACCATGCAGAACTGAAGACTTGCACCGCCGCCAAGGAACAGCACGCGATAACCCTCAGGCACTTTCAACAGCTCTTTCATCAACGCTTCCGCCTCGTCCATAACGGGTTGGAAATACTTAGCACGGTGAGAAATCTCCAAGATGGAAAGTCCTTCACCCTGAAAATCGATCACGGCTTCAGCCGTCTCTTTGATCACTTCTTGCGGCAGGATACTCGGTCCTGCATTGAAATTGTACTTTTTCATGATTATTTTAATGTATAATATTTATGATTCCAAGCAGTTGGTCTGATTTGCGGCAGCTCGATGATGCCCTCTTTGTGCTCTTTGCCTTGCGCAAGGTGCAATGCCATAGCCACTGCTGCCATGTCGTCGGCAGTCTGTGCTCTGTCAGCGTTAGCGGTCTGCAAATACTGACGCAAGTTCTCCGGCACTTCTTTGCCTGCTTTCTGCATTCGCTCGGCGAGGTCTTTGTTGAACTGCTCTTTAGCAATGCCGGATTTGTACTCACGGTATTGCTTGTCGTGCATAGCGAACTCAAAGAGCTCCTCGTCGTCTTGTCCGCGATCCCAGCCCAGTTTTTCCATCTCTTTGATGTACTGCGGCAGGACGTTCGGATAGAGTTTCTGCGGATCGTCGGTATAGAACTCAAAGCCTTTCTCTTTGGCGAGTTCGATGATCTCCGGAGCCAACTCACCCGGCAGTTTACCGGACTTTCCGAGGATCATACCCCACATAGCCGGATCCATGCGTGTGAAGTCTTTCTCACCCATCGAACGGCTGAAGAGGTTCATCAGCGCAGCGTTCTTGACATACTGGCTGAACGGTGTCACGAGACATGGTGTACCGAGCATCGGCCAGATGCGTTGTACCTCATCGAAGAGCTGTACAAGCAGTTCGTCCTCAGAGAGCTCGGGTTCACCTTTCTTCCTAAGGTTCGCATTGATAGCTGCGTGCATACCTTTGAGATCCGCCATGAGCGAACCCATCATACCTCCCGGCAGGCCGCAACCGACGAGCAACGAAGTCATCAGCGCATTCTTCGGGTCAATCCAATAACCGAGGAAATCATCGATGAACTCCTGCGTGAGTGAGCGCGCCTCCATGTACGCTTTCATATTGATGTCCTTCACGAGGAATCCGGCATCGCGCAACATCGCCTGAATAGTGATCACATCCGGATGAACCTTACCCCAAGAAAGCGGCTCCATCGCTACATCCAGCACATCGCCACCGGCTTTTGCTACCTCCAACATCGAAGCCACCGAGAAGCCCGGTCCTGTATGACCGTGGTATTGGATGATGATATCGGGGTGTTTCTCCTTGATAGCTGCAACGATCTTTCCGAGCATAACCGGACGACCGATACCCGCCATGTCTTTGAGGCAGATCTCCTGTGCGCCGCCTTCGATAAGCTGCTCAGCGAGGTTTATGTAATACTCGGCAGTGTGTACTTTCGAATAGGTGATACACATCGTTGCCTGCGCTGTCATGCCTGCCTCTTTCGCCCATTTGATGGACGGGATGATGTTACGCGGATCGTTCAGACCGCAGAAGATACGGGTGATGTCGGTTCCCTGTGCGTGCTTCACTTTGTACATCAACTGACGCACATCCGCAGGCACCGGATTCATGCGCAAGGCGTTCAGACCGCGGTCCAACATATGGGTCTTGATACCCGCTTCGTTGAACGGCTTGCAGAACGTACGCACCGCCTGATTCGGGTTCTCGCCGTACAACAGGTTTACCTGCTCGGACGCACCGCCGTTCGTTTCCACACGGTCAAAACAGCCCATGTCGATGATCACAGGCGCCACACGCGCCAACTGGTCTTTACGCGGCACATAACGTCCGCTACTCTGCCACATGTCACGATAGACAAGGGAGAATTGAATTTCTTTTTTGCTCATATATGTATTTTAACTTTCAATTTTCAACTTCGATTTTCTTCATGCACACCTTTGCGACTGCAAAGGTACAAAAAAAAATTCATATACACAAGTCTGCACGTTATTTTTATTGATTTTTACGGATTTTTTTGCAATTATTTGCATATATCAAAAAAAAGCAGTAACTTTGCAGGCAAATTGGTCAAATGACCCAATGGGTCAATAAATCATACATCGTAAATGATTAAATCGTAAATAGCTTTATGGCACAACAGACACAAGAAGAAACATTCAAGAAAATCGTAGCGCATTGTAAGGAATACGGTTTCGTTTTCCCTTCCAGCGAGATCTACGATGGTTTAGGAGCTGTGTATGACTACGGTCAGAACGGCGTGGAGTTGAAGAACAATATCAAGCGTTATTGGTGGGATTCCATGACCTTGCTGCATGAGAACATCGTCGGTATCGACGCAGCTATCTTCATGCACCCGACGACTTGGAAAGCCTCCGGACACGTAGATGCATTCAATGATCCGTTGATTGACAACCGCGACTCGAAGAAGCGTTACCGTGCGGACGTGCTGATCGAAGATCAGATTGCCAAGTATGACGACAAGATTGCCAAAGAGGTAGAGAAAGCCCGCAAACGTTTCGGTGAGAGCTTTGACGAGGAGATGTTCAAAGCCACCAACGAGCGTGTGAAAGAGCACATCGCCAAACGCGAAGCACTCCACGAGCGTTTTGCCAAAGCGATGAACGACAATAACCTCGACGAGCTCAAACAGATCATCTTGGATGAGGAGATCGTTTGCCCGATTTCGGGTACACGCAACTGGACCGACGTAAGGCAGTTCAACCTCATGTTCCAAACCGAGATGGGTTCGACGGCTGATGGTGCCATGAAGATCTATCTTCGTCCGGAGACCGCGCAAGGTATCTTCGTGAACTTCCTCAATGTACAGAAGACCGGTCGTATGAAAGTGCCGTTTGGTATTGCGCAGATCGGTAAGGCGTTCCGTAACGAGATCGTAGCGCGTCAGTTCGTCTTCCGCATGAGAGAGTTCGAGCAGATGGAGATGCAGTTCTTCGTTCGTCCGGGTTCGGAACTCAAATGGTTCGAGCACTGGAAGCAATTCCGTCTCCGTTGGCACAAAGCCCTCGGTCTCGGCGACGAGAAATACCGTTTCCACGACCACGAAAAATTAGCTCACTACGCAAATGCAGCAACGGATATCGAGTTCCTCATGCCGTTCGGTTTCAAGGAGGTAGAGGGTATTCACAGCCGTACGAACTTCGACCTCTCGCAGCACGCTAAATACAGCGGCAAGAAGATTGAGTACTTCGATCCGGAGCTCAATCAGAGCTACACGCCATATGTTATCGAGACTTCTATCGGTGTGGATCGTATGTTCCTGAGTGTGATGTGTTCGAGCTACGAGGAGCAACAACTCGAAGGCGGTGACACCCGTGTGGTTCTCCACCTGCCTGCAGTGCTTGCTCCGGTGAAAGCATGTATCATGCCGCTTGTTAAGAAAGATGGTCTGCCCGAGAAAGCACGTGAGATCATGAACGAACTGAAGTTCGATTTCAAGGTGGCTTACGACGAGAAAGACTCGATCGGTAAGCGTTACCGCCGTCAGGATGCAATCGGTACGCCGTTCTGTATCACTGTCGATCATGACACCGAGAAAGACGGATGTGTCACCGTTCGTTACCGCGACACCATGACCCAAGACCGCGTGAAGATCGAAGACCTGCACGAGATCATCCGTAAAGCTACCGACCCGAAGGAGCTCTACCGCAAGATTGTTGGTGACTCGATGGAGGACACGATGGAATGATTTGAGATTTGAGATTTCAGATTTCAGATTTGAAATACAAAAGCCCGCAACGATGCGGGCTTTTTTATGCGTTATATACTTCGAGGGCTTTGCGCAGAACGATCATTGCTTTCGCTAAATCTTCTTTGTTGAGCACGTATGCCATGCGGACTTGATGACGACCTTCTTCGGGGTCGGTGTAGAAACCCGTTCCGGGAGCCATCATGATGGTCGATCCCTCGTATATAAAGTCTGTCAGACACCATTTGCAGAACTTCTCCACATCGTCCACCGGCAGTTCCACCATGACATAGAAAGCACCCGTCGGAGCAGGAGCAAAGACACCCGGGATCTGGTTCAACTGGTCGATGAGGAAATTACGGCGACTCAGATACTCGTCATACACCTCCTGCATGTATTCTTCAGGTGTCGAGAGCGATGCTTCTGCTACCACCTGTCCGAACAAAGGAGGACTCAGACGCGCTTGACAGAACTTCATCACCGCCTCACGAACGGCTTTGTTCTTGGTGATAAGCGCACCGATACGAATACCACACTCGCTATACCGTTTGGACACGCTGTCCACCAACACCACGTTCTCTTCTATTCCCTCCAAATGGCAGGCAGAGATATACGGCGACTTGGTGTAGATAAACTCACGATAGACCTCGTCGGAGATCAGATAGAGGTTGTATTTCTTCACCAGATCGCGTATCTGCCGCATCTCCTGTTTGGTATAGAGATAGCCTGTGGGGTTATTGGGGTTACAGATGAGGATAGCTCGGGTCTTCGGCGTGATCTGTTTCTCAAACTCCTCTACCGGCGGCAACTTAAAGCCGTTCTTGATGTCCGTCTTCACGGATTTGACCACAGCTCCGCAAGAGATAGCGAACGCCATATAGTTCGCGTAACTGGGGTCTGTTACGATGATCTCATCGCCCGGATTCAGACAACTCATGTACGCAAACATGATCGCTTCCGAGCCACCGGAAGTGATGATGATCTCGTCCGGCGAGAGGTCTATACCATACTCGGCATAGTAGCTGACCATCTTCGTTCGCAGCGATTTGAGTCCCTGAGAAGGCGAGTATTCGAGTATCTCGGGATTGAAGTTCTTAACTGCCTCCAGTGCCTGCGGCGGAGTTTTGATATCCGGCTGACCGATATTCAGATGATAGACATGCACGCCTGCCAGTTTGGCAGCATCGGCATATTTCGCCAACTTACGTATAGGCGACTCCGGCATCGATTGAGCCCGTAAACTGATTTCCATATAGTTCTTGATTATTTATCGTGTTTATGTTCGTAAACAGCTTCCTCTACATTGATGATGTAGTCGCCCATCTTCTCCAGTTCGAGAATGATATCCATGTAGTTGACGCCGGTCGAGTAGTCGTACTCTTTATCGGTGATATGCTGCATGTTCTGCATCTTCAGCTCGTCACGGAAGTTATTGATCTCGTTCTCCATGTTCGTCATCTCCAAGAACTCGTCTTGGGTGATGTTAACACGTTCGAGAGCCTCCACCATCTTCGCTTCTGCTCCGGAGAGGAGGTACATCATCATCTCCACGTTCTTGTTCTGATACTCGGTGTATTGCACATTATGCTCGTGTTTATGACGAATATAACGAGAGAGGTTATAGTTCGCATCGCCGACCGACTCCAACTCGCTGATGATACGCAACATCTTGTGTACCTCGTGTTTGGACTGATCCGACAAACGACCGTCCGCCACGTTGTTCAAATACTGCGCTATCTCATACTCCATTCGGTCGCATATACCCTCATATTTCTCCACACGCGAGAAGATCTTGGTAAACTGTGCACCGTCGTTCTCGTAATACAGATCATGGATCATGCCCAGCATTCGTTGCGTACGAACGGCGAAGACGTGAATCTCTTTCCATGCTTGCAGGATAGAAAGCTCGGAAGTGGACATCAGACCACCGGAGATGAACCGCAGCGAGCTGTCTGTATCTTTCTGTTCCGGTTTGGACGGGATGATCCAGATCACCAGTTTCTCCAAGGCTTTGATGAACCCAATGAGGATACAGGTGTTGATGACGTTAAACGAGGTGTGGAAAGTAGCCAAGATAGCATTCAGCTTGTCCGGTGAGACCTCAGAAGGGACACCCGGCTGGAACTCAACACCCCATAACTCGCACACATTGCCCACGAACCAACGGAACACGCAGAGCACCCATATTACACCGAAGAGGTTGAACACCAAGTGGGCCATGGCAGCACGTCTTGCCTGCACAGAGGCAGAGAGAGCGACGATATTCGAAGTGATGGTCGTACCGATATTCTCACCCAAGACCAACGAAATACCCATATCGATCGGCAACACGTGCGTTGAGCAAAGGGTCATCGTGATCGCCATGATGGCCGCCGATGACTGCACAGCAAACGTCAGAATACCACCCACTAACAAGTACAGGAAATAACTTCCATAGCCCCAACTGGAGGTAGCAATGAAGAAATTACGTACCACCCTGATGGTGTCCAGATGCATCTCGGTAGCGTTGATCTTCAAGGTCGTCAGACCAAGCAGCATCAGCGACAGACCCATCAGAAAATCACCGAGGTTAGCGTTTTTCTTGGTGTAGATGAGTGCTACGGCCAGTACGATAGCCGTATAAACGACCAGACGCAAGTCAAACGAACCGCCACCAAGTACCATGATCCACGCCGTGAACGTAGTACCGATGTTGGCACCCATGATCACCGAGATCGCTTGAGCAAGGGATAGAATACCTGCCGAAACGAAGCTGACGGTCATGACGGTAGTCGCCGTGGAAGACTGCACTGCCGCTGTGATGAAAGTACCCGTGAGCACACCCGAGAAACGATTAGTCGTCATCGTGCCGAGCACATTGCTCAACTTACTACCTGCCATCTTCTGAAGGCCTTCACTCATCACCTTCATTCCATACATTAGCATAGCTACGGAACCGATGAGCGTGATAATCTGGAGTACTAATTGCATAGCAATTAATTTTAAATATTAATTATTAATTTTTAATTCTTAATTTTCACCATCGCCTTGTTGGCAAAACCATCGATGTACATCTCAAGCGGTTTGTCAAGCCGCACATGACGAACATGCTCCGTTTCTTCTACAGCAGGCAGAGCGTCCAAAACACTCGCGTCATACTGATCCTCAGGACGCGCCCAAGGGTCAATATTCATATACCCGACATTGAACGAAGTCATATTCTGGAAGAAGTGCGAACCCTGCGAAGGTTCTATTCTGAAATTCTCTAACCCACATTCGACTACTGCTTTCGCCTCGCTGATGTCACTCCATTGAACGGGAACACCCAAGGTCGGGATCTGCGAGCCCCAACGACCGAAACCGATGAGCAGATATTGTTTGCCCTCCTGCCGCAAACGGTTGTTCCATTGACGGATAGTATCCGCCATCTCGCGCGTACGCAATATATCAAAGGTGTCACGGCGCAAATAGATAATATCGCTTACTTCGTCTATCTGTCCCACACCCAGCGCGTTGCCCGAACGAAGGAATGCGCCGGACTCGTCTATCTGACTCCACTCCACCTTTGCGTTCAGCGAATCGGCGGAAATAGGACGGATCTGCAGCACATGGAAGATCTGCGGTTCATGTTCCAAGTTCACGGCAAACTCAATCTCCACAGGACATTTGATCTCCTGCTGTGCCATGATAAGGAGCTGCTCAACGATCTCCGCCAAGGGGAAAGTCTTAAATTTCAACTGCGGGGCAAACGTGACGATACGCGGTCCGTCCGGATAGCAGGAATCGACGATACGCATGTTCTCACGGTCATACGTCGAAGCGATCATCTTGAGGCTCTCGAACTGCCCGCAGTCATGAATAGGAATACGCTCGAGGTTGATGGCATCGTCAATAGAGGTCTTGAATTTCTCAGGACTCAGCGAGAGAGCCAACATCGACTGCTGCGTCTCCCGCATAGCGAGATCGACGGTCGAGGTCTGCAGCACGTTCTTCGGGTATTTGGGACTAAAGCGCAACACCTGTTCGCCGTCCACAACTACCTTGCCTAAACCATAAGCTACTTTGACAATACCGTCTTCGGGTTTCTCTTTGCCCACCGGATAGAAATTGACGCTACGCGCTACACCGGAGATCACCGGGAAATAGTAATTTCCCTCCTGCTCGCCGCAGACCTCTTGCAGCACTATCGCCATCTTCTCCTCACTCAGCACATTACCCGTAGAGGTAATATAACCACGTGAAGCCGCAAAATAAACAGACGCATATACCGACTTCACCGCCTTGCTCAGCAGTCTCAGTTGCTGATCCTCATTCTCTGTATGAGGGATCATATAGGTGCTATAGACACCTGCAAACGGCTGATAATACGAGTCCTCAAGTTTGGACGATGAACGCACAGCCAACGGACGTTGGGTCACGCGGATGAAATGACGAAGCGCATCTCGCAGTTCCAACGGAAGTGCCGCTGCTACAAACTCCGAGAGTATCTCTTCGTCCGTCAAATCGGCATTGATGACGTATTGCAATCCGTTGTCATGGATAAAACGGTCAAACCAATCGGTCGTCAGAACCATCGTGCGAGGCACTAAGATACGGATGTTCTCCCAACGGTCATAGAGATCGTTTTTCTGGAGCACATGGTTGAGGAACGCAAGTCCCCTGCCCTTTCCGCCCATCGGTCCATCGCCGCAACGGGCAAACCAGATAGTGTCGTTATAGGTCTCCGGCGAGTATTTGGCAACCACGCCAAGCGCTTGATTGATTCGGTAGTCGTGGATAAGCCGGATATTCGTCTGACGGATGTTTTCGATATCCGTCTCGTCTTGTATCTTGAGGGCACTAACCGTTCGACCGACGGTGAACAGACCCCTTGCAAAAAGCCATTTGGAGAGGTAGTTATTATCGCTCAATCGGCGGAAAGCAGCAGACGAGATCGTGGAGATAATATGCTCAAAGCCCTCTAAGTCACTTGCACGAGCAATCTCTTTGCCGTTACGAGGGTCACGCGCGATGAAGTCTCCGAAACCGAACTCATACTCGATATACTCGCTCACCTCTTGGGTCAGCGTCTTGGATTTCTTGACCACAAAACCCACTTTGAGTTGCTTAGCGATGGAGCGCATCGACTCCTGAGAGCTCTGCATCAGGAACGGCATCGTCGGGTTGTCCTCACGAATGAGTTTGCACAAGTCCACGCCCGCATCCAATTTCTCGGAAGAAGATGGATCGCCTTTGTGCAGCACAAAACCGATGTCGGAGATGACGCCGATGATGTTCTTTCCATAGCGGTTATAAAGCGCTACTGCCTCGTCATAGCAAGTCGCCATCAGCACTTTCGGTCTCGCCCTTTTACGAAGCAACTGTTGCTTCTCGTTCAGCGCATCGCGGATAGCTATCTGGTTCTGATGCAGCACGAGTTTATAGAGAAGCGGCAGATACGTGGAGTAATACCGAACGGAATCCTCGACCAACAAGATCGCCCGCACACCCTCATCGAGGATGTCATGCGGCGCATTCAGTTGGTCTTCTATCAGTTTGATGATAGCGATAATAAGGTCGGTGGAGTTGTTCCAGTTGAAGAAATAATCGATGTCCGAACGATCGTGTTGCTCGATGCGGTTGTATATCTCCTTGCTGAAGGCAGATAGCAGCACAATCGGACAATCGGGCATGAGGGACTTGGCTTCTTTGGCAAAGTCAAACACATCCAACTCTCCCACACTGTACATCGTGAGGATCAGATCAAACGGCAGTTTCCTCGACGCCTTACGTTCCTCGATGACCGACAGCGCTTCTTTGGTTGTCTCGGCACGAGTGATAGACGGCGGGTTGGATAGATTCAACTCCGCGTACTCCTGTGCGATCTGCACGTCAATACGGCCATCTTCCTCCAGTGCAAAACTGTCATAGTTATTGCACACTAACAAGATCCGCTTCACGCGCTTCACCATCAACGATGTATAATTACTCTCCACCTTACACCTTACACTTTACACCTTACACTAAGCCTTGTTCAACCATCGCATTGGCGACTTTCATAAAGCCGGCGATGTTGGCGCCTTTGACATAGTTGATGTAGCCGTCCTCTTCGGTTCCGTATTTGAGACAAGCAGCGTGGATATCCGCCATGATCGTACGCAAACGAGCATCTACCTCTTCGGCTGTCCATTTGAGACGCATCGAGTTCTGGGTCATCTCCAGACCGCTGGTAGCTACACCACCGGCATTCGATGCCTTACCTGGGCTGTACAAGATCTTTGCGCCTTGGAAAACAGAGATCGCTTCCGGTGTAGAAGGCATGTTCGCACCTTCGGTCACGCAGAAACAGCCATTCTTGATCAGGTTCTCTGCATCGCCTTTCTCGATCTCGTTCTGCGTAGCGCAAGGCATAGCGATGTCGCACGCGATCTTCCATGGACGCTCACCCGCGAAATACTGTGCTTGCGGATACTTAGCAGCGTACTCTTTAATACGTCCGCGACGGATGTTCTTGAGTTCGAACACAAACGCCATCTTCTCCTCGTTCAGACCTTCCGGATCATAAATAAAGCCATCGGAATCGCTAAGCGTCAGCACTTTAGCGCCAAGACGCATTGCTTTCTGAGCCGCGTACTGAGCTACGTTTCCGGATCCCGAGATGCACACTTTCTTACCCTCGAAACTCTCGCCACGAGTAGCTAACATTGCTTCTGCGAAATAGCAAGCTCCGTAACCCGTTGCCTCCGGACGCATCAGCGAACCACCCCATAGCTGACCTTTACCGGTCAAGGTTCCCGTGAACTCGTCACGAAGCCTTTTGTACTGACCGAACATAAAGCCGATCTCACGTCCGCCCACACCGATGTCACCGGCAGGCACGTCGGTATCTGCTCCTATATGACGTTGCAGCTCGGTCATGAAACTCTGACAGAAACGCATCACTTCAGCATCGCTCTTACCTCTCGGCGAGAAGTCAGAACCACCCTTTGCGCCGCCCATCGGCAGGGTCGTTAACGCATTCTTAAAGGTCTGCTCGAAAGCCAAGAACTTCATAATACTCAGGTTCACAGACGCATGAAAACGAATACCGCCTTTATACGGACCGATAGCGCTATTCATCTGTACGCGGAAACCGCGGTTGATATGTACTTCTCCTTGATCATCCATCCATGGTACACGGAACATGATCACGCGTTCCGGCTCTACCATTCGCTCCATGATCTTCTGCTCGCGTAGATACGGATAAGCCATAATCATCGGGGCTACGGATTCGAGGACTTCTTTGACTGCTTGGTGAAACTCGCTCTCACCCGGGTTTTTCTTGATGAGGTCCGCCATAAAAGCGTCCACATACATCTGTGTTTGTTTGTCCATATAAATATAAGATTTAATATCAATATATATATCCTTTTCCCATTTCAATGAAATGAGCGCACAAAATTACAAAAAAAATATGAAATACACAAGCGCGCACGTCATTTTATTTAAAAAAAGTGCTTTTTATATCCCAAAACCAACAATTATCAATTATCAATTATCAATTATCAAATATTTTTTGTACCTTTGCACGCTCAAATTAGTAGTGCTGTTTATGAAAAAAATCTTTCTGTTTATACTCCTGTGTACCGCCGTTTGCATGCACGCTACGATCTATCAAGGTCGCGTGGTGGATCAGAACGGTGCATCTGTCTCTTATGCTACGGTCTATCCCGAAGCGGCTCCCGAATTAGGCACCGCCACCAATAACGATGGACTTTTTTCCTTCAAAGCCGACCTGCCCAACGACAGTCGTGTTATCATCTCGTTTATCGGATACGAGAAACTGACCATCTCTGCCTCGCTGCTCACGTCCTCGGAGCCATCGGTCTTTACCCTCAGAGAGCAGCCTATTGCCTTGGAAGAGACCGTGGTGGCAGCCAAAAAGAGCAAGCAACGCAACAAACGCAAACAGATGGCTACCCTGCTCCACGCCGTCTATGTCAAGTTGGCAGATGAGTTTCCCGACACGCCGACCCGTTACAGCGTCGTCAGCGATGTGCGTATGGACAGCGAAGGAAGCACATGGGGCATGGAGCAGATGATTGCCGATATCGTCGTACTGCCGCAAGCCAAAAGAGACAACACCGACTCCCTCCAGTTCAAAGGACGGTATTGCAAGCGTTTCTTCGATGCCCAAAAACGCAAACAGGCAGATGAGATCCTCGCCGGACAGGCAATCGAACGGATGGAGAAAAAGAGCAAAGAGAAATTCATCCGCCGTGCAGCAAACGCCGTGGATAGCGGAGTCGTCGTCCATCGTTCCCTCTTTGCGATGGGTAATATGCGCCAAGATTTCGAGCAGGCAATGGGCGACCTCAAGCATTGGACGGTCAGCAACGAATCCGAAGGCGAGACAGTCCTCACGCACACCCGGAAAATCAGCAAATACCTCGGTTGTTTCAAACTCACCTTCCAGCGTCATTACATCGTGGACTCACGCACATATGCCGTACGCCGGTTCTCCGAACATGCCGAGATCAAGATCACCATTCCTTTTGGTATCAAGCTGAATGCCGACCAGCTCCAGATGCTCAATCTGGTCAATATGGACGAGCGTAAAATCGAGAAGTTCCGCCTTAAGAAAGTGCGTGGTAATGTGGATTATAACACGATTTACCAACGCCGAGACAATCACGTCTATATCCTTGAGAAGAACATGCACACACAAGCTTTCATCCTTGGCACCAAGAAAGCCGAGATCCCACTTGTGGTCAAAGCGACCCAGCGTGTGACCGACCTCCAAACGACCAACGTCCGTCCTCTTCCTGCCTCTCAAATCACCCGTCGTCTCTCCCGCGAAATCGTCGAGATTTACTAACGGTCAACTTTGCCAACTGTGTCAAGTGTGCCATGCAAAAATTTGCAGTAAGACTTTTTTTATTATACTTCTCAGGCATTTTCAGACCTGAAAAGTTTAGTTATTCCTTATATATTATTTATTCATTCCTTATTCATTCACCTTACTAAGTGCTTGCTGAATCCTTAGCATCACATAAGCATGAGAGTACAGGATGAGTACGGGTAAGGTCTAGGATTCCCTCGTGATACCTCCGTATTGGGTCCGTATTTAGTCCATATTGATTCCGTGATTAGTTCATAACTTACACCATGCATAATATAATAAAATTCAAAAAAAAAGCCCGAACGCTTGCATATATGCAAAAAAAGTTGTACCTTTGCAGCCGATTTCTCTGAATAGAGGTATTCAGGGGCCCCGAAAATTTCAATTTTTGGGGAAAGCGTAGCATAACACGCGGTGTTAGCACATCGGTAGTGCATCGGCTTCCCAAGCCGAGGAGGCGGGTTCGATTCCCGTACACCGCTCTTCGCGTCGACAACAAGTGTAAAGAGAAAGCAAATCGGTCTATCGCTGGGGAGAGAAAGAAAGGGGTACGCTCCTTGATCTCATCCGCAGAGGAAAGTCCGGGCAGCACAGAGCACCACAGCGGTTAACGGCCGTCAGGCAGTAATGTTTGGTCCCTGCTACAGAGACGAGTAATGTGAAACGAGCACACTGTGGGCTGCAATTCCAAGTAAACCGACGTTTGAGCGCTGCTCGCGTGAGTCGGAGGGTAGGAAGCGAGAGAGAGACATGGTAACATGGTCTCCGAGATTAATGATAGACGCCCGAAAGGGTACAGAACCCGGCTTATAGATTTGCTCCCTCTCCTCACTAACGTGCTAAAAGCACCATTTTAACCATTTAACGTGCGAAGCACTAATTATCGCCATGAAGAAAATCTCCGAAATAAATAATTTTGTGCGCTACGACATGTGGCGGCGCACCGCATCGGAATACAATGGTTTCTTTCAGCGTCTTGGCTACGCCGTTATGCGTACTATCGCGCTGGTTATCCGGGGTTTCACAAGCAAGAACCTCAACGACACTGCCAAATCCCTCACCTACTCTCTTATTTTCGCGGTAATCCCCATCTTAGCGATGGTGGTAGCTGTTGCGAAAGGTTTCGGTGTGCTGGACATCATCGAGCAGCAGTTAAACCACTCTTTCTTAGGCGAGACGAACATGGTACCAACGATCATGGCGATGGTGCAACGGTACTTGGACACTACGCAAGGCGGACTCTTTATCGGTATCGGCTTGGTCGTTCTCCTTTGGGCAGTTTATTCGTTCTTTCAATCGGTAGAGCGAGCTTTCAACCGCATCTGGAATGTCAAACGCTCTCGTTCTATTCTTCATCAGGTTACGACGTATATCGCGATAGTGGTCTTGATCCCTATGCTCCTTGTTTGCAGCGCAGGTATCACGATCTTCATTCATTCGACCGTGGAGAATGTGATTCCGTTGGAAAAGGTTTATGAGTCCTTTCACTCGGTGGGTGTACAGATCTTTCAGTTTGTCGTTTGCTGGATTCTGTATATCTGGATGTACATGGCTATCCCGAACACCAAAGTACGATTAATGAGCGCACTGATACCCGGCATCCTAATGGGTACGCTTTTTCAGTTGCTGCAGATGTTATCGGTCTATCTGATCGCGATGTTGGGACGAACGAGCATCGTCTATGGTGCTTTTGCAACTATTCCTATTCTCATGGTCTTGCTGCAATACACGAGCCTTCTTATTCTCATCGGAGCAGAGATGAGTTACGCAATCCAAAACAACGAAGAGTTTGAGTACGAGCATGACCTGAGTCAGATGTCCAGACGGTACAAAGACTTCATCACACTCTACCTGCTTTCAATCATCATTAAGCGCTTTGAAGCAGACGAAGCACCTCTCACGGCTCACCAACTTGCCATTCGCGACCATTTACCAATCCGGTTAGTTAATCAGCTGCTAAGCCGTTTGGTGGAGACAGGAGTGCTTCGCGAGGTCTATGTGGAGGATGAAGAAGACCGCACGTATCAGCCTGCTTTGGACACGCATAAGATCAGTGTGGGAATGGTCATTGAGCGGATAGAAAGTCAGGGAACGGAGCTCTTCTTGCAACAACCATCTCCCGAAATGGAGGCATTCTGGGAGAGCTATTTGGAGATGCTCCAGAACCATCGTGAACTCAACAAAGTACCCGTTAGTTCCCTCTAACCCACTAATCCACTAACCCATTAAAAAACAACATATGAAAAACAGATTTTCTCTTATTGCAGCGGTGTTGCTCATAGGACAGATCTCCTTTGCAGCACCTAAGATCACGCAAGTTGAACCCTTGTGCTGGTGGACGGACATGAAGACTCCGTTGACGCTTATGTTTCACGGCGAAGACCTGCAGGACGCACAAGTGAGCGTTCAGCAGTTGATGAAAGGCAAAGTGATGCGCGGAGCTTGTCAGGGACTCGTACCCACCGCCCAACACAACGCCGAGAGCCCGAACTATCTGTTCGTGGACATGCAAGTCAATCAACCCGGTACGTACCGAATCACCCTCCAAAAGGGCAAAAAGAAAGTGACACACGACTACGTCATCAACGAACGTAAAGCAGGTAGCCGTGAGCGCAAGAGTTTCGACGCTTCGGATGTAGTGTACCTGATTATGTCCGACCGTTTTGTAGATGGAGACGAGAGCAATAACAGCACTCCGAACACCAAAGAGAAAGCGGACAAGAACAACGTGAACGGCCGTTGGGGCGGTGACATACAAGGTATCATCAACTCCTTTGACCATATTGCCAAATTAGGTTGTACCGCTATCTGGCCGACTCCGATGTTGGGTGACGACGAGGCTGCTTGGAGTTATCACGGCTATGCTTGCTCGGACTACTATCATATTGATCCGCGTTACGGAAGCAACGAACTCTACAAGCAGATGGTACAACAGGCACACGAGAAGGGTCTGAAGATCCTCATGGACATGGTACCAAACCACTGCGGTTCGGCACACTGGTGGATGGCTGACCTGCCTTACCAGAATTGGATCAACCAGTTCCCTCAGTTCACCAACACCAATAACTGCTTCACCGCTAACTATGACATCAATGCCTCGGAGTACGACCGTCAGCTCTCTAACCGCGGTTGGTTTGATTCTCCGATGCCGGACATGAACTTAGAGAACCCCGACCTGCTCAAATACTTCCAGCAATGGGCTATATGGTGGATCGAATATGCAGACTTGGACGGTTTACGTGTGGACACTTATCCGTACGTAGAGAAGATCCCGGGCAGCCTGTGGCTCAAAGCGATCCGTGAGGAGTACCCGAACATCAATATCGTAGGTGAGTGCTGGACCCGTCCCGCTCCCGCAGTAGCCTATTGGCAGAGCGGTGTAAAGAACTTCGACGGTTTTGACAGCCACCTCCCGACCGTCATGGACTTCCCCGTAGAGGAAGCTATCCGTCAGGCATTGGAGAACGACGGTCACGGATGGGGTAACGGTCTGACACGCGTGTATGACGCAATGACCATGGATTATATGTACGCCGATGTGAACAAACTATTCACCTTCCTTGGCAACCACGATATGGGTCGTATTACGGACGTAGTGAAGGACAAAGACCCGCGTCGCGTGAAACTGGCATATGTGCTCTTGGCTACCATGCGCGGTATTCCGCAGGTTCTCTACGGAGACGAATATGCAATGACCTCCAAGAGCGAAGATCCGAATAACCACTCCTATCTGCGCGCTCCTCTGCCCCAAGGCGCAGCTGTAACTGCAGATATGCAGGATATGTTTGATTTTCAATCCGCCCTCTTCCAGTGGCGTAAGAACGAACCGGTGCTCCATTGGGGTAAGACCATGCATTTCCTTTCTCGGGACAACACCTATGCTTTCTTCCGTTACAATGACAAAGAGGCAGTCTTTGTCTTCGCTAACGCAGCCGAGGAGCCGCGTTTGGTACCGGTTAAGAATTATGCAGAGATCTTAGGTCAGTATAATCCGGTGGGCATCAATCCTCTTACAGGCGAGACGATAGACCTGTCTCAGGAGCAGAAAGTAGATGCCCTGAGCACACTGGTTGTTAAGCTCCAGAACAAACCCGTTCAGAAGAAAAAGATCCGCCGATGAACGAGTTCATGAACCAAGGAATAAACAAAAAGTGCCCTCGTTGCGGGGCACCTTTTGTTTGTCACCACGAGAATCCGGTTATCTGCCAATGTGCAGGTATTCTCCTTACAGAAAATGCGCGCACTTACCTACGCACGCATTACAAAGATTGTTTGTGTAGAAAATGTCTGGAGGAGGTAAATAATTTTTCGTAATAACGTTATTACGTAATTACGTCAATACGAAATCAGTACAACCTCTCCGCGAAATGGAGCGTAGAATCGGGGGCGTTATTCAGAATATGAATAACGTCCTCAAGCATTTCTTCAGGGTGTACTACCCCACGCTCCCAGAAATTATTCGCGCCGGACGGAAGACGTTGTTTGCGCCAATTATAGACGCGTCCGTCTTTATACGCCTTAAACCACGTATGCTTCTCGTCCATCTGAGCCAATTCCGACAGACTGTTTCCTCCTGCTCCAACCCACACATCGGCATCGTGGAAATAATGGATTGTCTCCTCCACCGTCAAGGGGATGGATGTCTCGCGCTCATCATTGTAGAAGGGATAATCCGCTCCGGCATCCTTGAAAAGGTACGCTAAATAGTTCTTACCGGAAGGAACATACCAAGTGCCTCTAAAATTATTGCCGGACATGATAGAGACCGCCTTGCTGACAGACCGCTTTGCTGACAGACCGGCTTCGCCTGATAGACTAAGATACTTTTTCTCTACTTCATTAAAGATGGAGTCCGCTTCGTGCAGTTTGCCGGTAAGGGCTCCGAGCACGCGGATCCATTCAGCTCGCGCTAAAGGAGAGTGTTCTTGCCATTCGTTGATATAAATAGTGAACACGCCCAATTTCTCCAAACGCGTTGCCTCTAAGTTATCATACTGACCGTAGTTCACCGCCAATAACGCATCCAGACCTGCCTGCAAGGTACGCTCGGCAGAAGGCTTCATAGAGTCGCCAAGATCTATCTCATCGCCCTTAACAGGCGTGTAGATGAGTTCCGGATTGCAAACCGCTACCAGACAATCCATCGCATCCAGCGCATAGAGAAAACCGACCTGCACGGTACTCATCGTTCCTAAGCGTCGCAAAGGCTCACGGACACAGAGACGCTGGTAAGGCTGAAACACCTCTACCACTACTCCGGTATCCGTCTGAGTGATCTGAAAGCCCTCGGCATACTTATTTCCGGCAGGCACACTACCCTGCTCTGCGGGCTGTTTTCCACAGCCCGCAAAGCAAAGCAGCATGAGAGTACAAAGTACGGTGTACGAGATGGTTCTCATTAGAGTTCAGAGCCAAGGATATTGAATGCCTTCTCACCACGGAGAATGACTACTTTACCATCACGGATCACCTTAACGGCCTTCACTGCTGCATCGGTATTGTGGATACCTTCGCTCAGATCGAACTCAGCCTTCTCCGGCTCTACATATCCTTCAGGCTTTGCAGCACCGAAGTTATCCATTGCAAAGTAAGCCGGCGTGTTCATACCTGCCTCACCGGTATCGCTGCTGGACAAAGCAAACTTAATAGCATCCACCTCACCGAGTGCACTCAAGTCAACATAAGTCCATTCATTGATATATTTGCCTTCTGCAGCCAATTCAACTACCACCTGTGCATTGACATCTGCACCGTTGAGCGAAGCGGTAATCGTCAGTTTGAACCAGTCTTCTGCCGTGAATTTCTTGGCATAGCCGTCACCTTGCGTCATCGAGTTAACGTCATAAGCGGTATTGTTGATAAAGAAGCCCGGTACTACCGCTGCATGATCCAGCGTAATACCATCCAAACCGCTGTACGAAGCGGTCCATACATTGAAGTTCTCGCCTTCGTAAGCACCGCCGCTTGCCGATTTCTCAGCATCCAGATAGGATACAAACTCATTGTCCGACTTGTTGGAAGGCAGGTTACCGAAGTAATAAACGCCCCAGTCTCCGTAGTCCGCTACTTCTTGCGCAAAGAGGAAACTACCGCTTTGGATAGTACCCGTCTCAGTCAAATGGAGCACGCTTTCCTCTGCCAATTCGATGTTTTCAAAATCTGCGACTTGCAGATCTGCATACATAGCGGCACTCATCATAGCCGCTGCTGCTAAAAAGAAAATCTTTTTCATTTTGTTTTTGTTTTTAATTGTTAATAAATGATATATAAGTGTGTTATACGCACTATTCTACATGTAAATCGATCGCGCCGGACACTTCGGTGCTCAGTTCGCCTGTTTGGGGCAGGACTTCATCTACCGCATTATACACACGGATGAAATCCACGGAAGGCAGGTTCACCGCTTGTCCTGCTGCATCTACCGCCCAAGAGAGATCAAAAGAGGTGCCCTCTTTATCAGTATTGGGTTTGTTATCCACATAGCCGAAATCCAAGATCCGCTGCACGTTCTGACCGCTTATAACCTTGGTCTGCGGCGGAAGAAGCGCACCGGTAACGGTATATTCATTCTCCGTAATCCACTGCGGATAATACGGATGTTTATGAAAGGGATTTTGCAGGGTGTCACCCTCACGGGTATAGGTTCGCGAGACGAAATGTTGTGTCCCGGGATCATCATAGAGACTGCCTTTCAGCTCAAACCACTTGTCGTCCGGCAAACCATTACCGTTCTCGTCTCGGCTGACCAACACAATGCCGGGTTCGGAACTGCCATACTCGGTACTTCCGCTCATATAGAACGCATTGCCAAGAATCTGTATATCCAAGCCTTCTCTATTCTCCACCGGATGATCGAAACCAAACGTAATATATCCACCCCATCCTCCTAATGATACCATTCCTCCGGCATTATTAGCAATCGATTGCTCACATTTGCGGCACATAGAAGCGGCATCATCGCCCTCTTCGTATTTCGGTAACTCATTGACAAACTGCCCCATAGCAGGCACATATTCATAGACCTTAGCGATATAAGGCGAATGATGAGTTGTGTCCCCTCCAGAAGGATCCGGATAGAGATCATACGCTCCCACCACACGGCAGAGATGTCCCGGTATATCGCCCGTCTTGGCTGTCCAATGTTCACGTCCGTCATAGTCATAGCAATGCAGCACACCGGATGAGACGTAGTTCTTGGCGTCCGTGATATAGAGCGCATCGGAGCAAGCCAAGATGCCGTAAGGATGCTCATAGGCGGAGAGATTCATCGGAGAAGAAACGGCATTGTAATCAATAGTGGAGATCTGATGAACCGCCTTGTTCTCCCCGTCCAGCACATAGGCGGTATTGCCGTAAATGGATATATTCGAGCAGGAAACGGCAATACGTTTCAAGACCCTTTCATGATCCAAGACCACTACCTGCGGTGCTCTGTTGGAATAATTACCTTGACAACAAACCCATAGATGTTTCTGGTCATCAGCACGCACCCGTGTGGGATTCAAGCCCACCGGTATCTGTTCTATCTCCGTAAAGCTACTGAGGTCGATGACAGACAGCGTGGAGTCGTAGCGGTTCGTGAGATAGCCGCCGGAATTAGCCACATAGAGCCTGTCGTCTATGATACAGAGTTCATCGGGTTGATGTCCCACTTTCACCTCACGCGTGATTTGCAGCGTAGCGGTATCTACCTCATATACAGAACCTAACATATCCGGGTCAGCTATACTTCCCACATAGGCACTCACATACATCTTACTGCCGTGAAACGCCATATACCGGCAATTCGGGATGTCCACCTGTGCTATATGTCGTGCTTTCGGATCCATCACCTCTACCTTATGCGAACAGTTGATGACCGCATACAGTTTGCCTCCATACTGCTGAATATCATTGCCCACATCGCCTAACTCCTTCATCTGCTTTGGGTTCTGCGCTCCATACCAATTGGAGTAATACTCACCCGAATGCAGATTGATATAATCCAAACGCGCTTTGTTAGACCCCATATTTCCCTCACAAAGGATATACAATCCACCCTCACGCACCTCGTCCGTGACATGCGTGCCAATGGTTGGATAGATCACATCGTCATGACGACAGGAGAATAAGGAGTAAGGAATAAGGACTAAGGACAAGAATGCCCTGAATAGTCGAAGCATTCCGGTCTTTATTCCTTCAGCGAAGCGGTCTTTATTCTTTATTCCTAATATCTTATAGATAGAGTGCATCGTATATTCTGTTTAGGCATCGGATAGTTCTGGATCACTTCATAATCCTGTCCGAGCAAGTTATTTATTTCGAGGTTTGCTTTTAGCCAGATTTGGTCGTTGCGGGACAGAGCCTGTCGTTGGTCGATGGGTATCTTCCACTCTCCGTAGATGGAGAGGTCATGGGTGTACCAAGGCTGTACATAGTTATAGACAGTGTTCTCCTGTTGGCTATACCGCTTGCCGACATAGATGAACGAATAGTTCAGACCATAATGATCTCCACGTTTACTCGACCATTCCAGTCCGAGCACCGCACTACCGCTATGCCAAGGGATATAAGGTATCTGGTCGCGGTAATAGGTGTCCGCAGGATTCGTAACATCAATCGCGGTCTGATAGGTATAACCGAGTCTCGAACGGAGCACAAAACGCAAAGGAAGATAGAGCGAGACATCCACTTTCGCATCGACACCATTGATCTTCACGGTTCCGAGGTTAAGCATCGTCCAACGGAACTGCTGTCCTTTCGGATACGCGATGATCTTGTCCGTCACGCGGTTGTAGTAATAAGAGAGACTTGCTGCTATTTCATAGCCGCAAGCATTGGACATTTGAGATTTCTTATCTCCCTTAGGTCGAACGATCTGCTTCGCCTTATGGACATTGGATATTTTATACGCTAACTCAACCGAGTGCTGACGTGCTAACTCCGGATGCAGGTTCGCATTGCCGAGATCCGTATAATAGAGGTCATTGAAGGTCGGATAGCGATAACTCTGCTTATAGAATGCATTGAGACTCAGGTCCACCTTCGGATACGGACGGAAAGAGAAGAAGACACCCGGGGTGAATCGACATTTGTCATTGGAGATCTGAGATTTGTCATTTTGAACCGCTGTCATGAGCACCGACGCCTGAAGACGCAAATACTCCTTGAAATTAAACGCCGTAGCCGCACTCAGCCAATGACTATGACGGTAGAAATGCTCGGATCCGGTGTCTAACAACCTATTCTCACGAGAAAGCGTATTGTATTGATAATCATACGCAACCGACACGTCCCACCATCGAAACAACTGTATCTTATTGGCAAAAGATAGATAAACTTCCTGCTGCGTATAGGTATTGTCAGAAGGCAGAAGTTTCACGTCATAGTTCTTGTAATGCGTATAGTCATTGGCATATTTTGCCAAGAACCTTGTGCTCCATCGGCTAAACCACTCGTCCTTCCATTCTGCCTGAACAAAGGTATTTCTATCCCATAAGCGCTCTCCGTTACGCCACACATTATTGACAATCGCTCCCGGCACACCGCGTTCCGACCAATAGTTATAAGCATGAACGCGCCAGAAACCTGTTGTGCGGTAATAATGATGCAAACCTAACTCCGTTCTAACGGCATTCACATCGCCGTTCTGCCGCACAGCTGTCGTGTCATACGCTGTCTCGCCGTTAGGGAGCACACGTTTGTAACGGAATGGATACTTGCCGTTCGAATAGACATACTCGGCATCCAACGTGAGCGAAAGAGCGTCTGTGAGTTTGACATCTACGCCAACATTGGGGTTTGCCAACGCAAACGAGCCAAAACGCATCTGGGCACGCACATGTACGCGCTCCTTCTCTTTGAAATACGGTTTACGGGTTGTCAGATAGACGTTTCCTGCGGCACCGAACTCTCGGGCGGATTGAAAGATATCGGATTTCTGACCATTGAAGAGCTGAATCTGCTCCATGTTATCGAGCGAGAAACGTCCTAAGTCCACTTGTCCGTTCTGTGCGTTGCCTAATTGCACACCATTATAATACACAGCCGTATGTTGGCTACCCATTGAGCGGACATTGATCGTCTTGATGCCTCCGACTCCACCATAGTCCTTGAGTTGCACGCCGGAGAAATAACGCAGCGCGTCCGCTACACTCAAGGCATTGAGACGTTGCAACTCCTCGCCTTTAAGGGTTTGCGGCACAATAATATCTTTGTTCAACGCACGAGCAGTGACCTCCACCTCCTCTATCTGGAAGTGGTTATACAACGAGTCAACCTCTGTCTCGTCCAAAGCGAAAACAGAGTGCGCACAGAGTGCTAAACAAAGTATGAAAAATATCTTTTTTACCATTGGTTCGTCCTGTTACAGGAGGACTGCTCAATTAGCGCAAATGGTAAGCGATCTGACTTATGCCGCAAGGCAATCACAGTAGCCTGTCTGTCCGGGATTCTCACCCGAGTTCTCTTACTTCTTTGCAGGATCCGTTGTTAAATCTATTTCTAATTTCTTAAATGTTCTCCAATCTACCTCTTTGAGCATCACGGTGGAGTGCGCCTGACAGCCCTTCAGTAAGGGCAGTGTCTCCAAGGCTTTACGGCAGTTCTCGTCTTGCAACGAAAGCACCGAAAGCGCAACCAACACCTCGTCCGTATGCAGTCTCGGGTTTTGACCGTGAAGATAATTGATCTTCGTCTTTTGGATAGGTTCGATGATCTGCTGGGGAATCAGTCGCATCGAATGGTCGATACCTGCCAATTCCTTCATAGCATTCAGCAGCAGCGCAGCCGAAGAACCCAATAATTGTCCTGCTTCCGCAGTGATGATCCGCCCGTCCGGCAACTCGATAGCTGCCGCGTGCGAGAACGTACCATCGTGCAAAGCACCCGTCAGCGCTCTGCGTTCACGAGCTGCAACCGTTGTACGGCGATAAGCGGTATTGATACCCACTTGCTGTTGGAGCAAAGCTAATTTCTTGATTTCCGCATCGTTGCATTTACCGTTAGCCAAATGGCACAAAGCCTGAAAATAACGGCGGATGATCTCCTGCTTGCTCGCTTCTCGAACGGCATCGTCATCACTGATGCAGAAGCCCACCATGTTCACTCCCATATCGGTCGGCGACTTATAAGGACTCTTACCATAAATAGAGGTAAAGAGCGCCTCTAACACCGGATAGATCTCCACGTCACGGTTATAGTTCACAGCCGTCTTGCCGTACGCCTCCAAGTGAAAGGGGTCGATCATGTTCACGTCCTGCAGATCCGCCGTTGCGGCTTCATAGGCTACGTTGAGCGGATGTTTGAGCGGCAGATTCCAGACAGGGAAAGTCTCGAACTTCGCATATCCGGCTTCGTGTCCACGAACCTGCTCGTTGTACAACTGCGAGAGACACACCGCCATCTTTCCGCTTCCGGGTCCCGGGGCTGTGACGACAACCAGAGGCTGCGTCGTCTCAATATACTCATTGCGACCAAAACCCTCTTCGCTCGCAATCAGATCCACATTATGCGGATAGCCATCAATGATATAATGGTAATAGACCCGGATGCCTTTACGCTCCAAACGCTGACGGTACGAGTCCGCCGAACGCTGTCCAGCGTAGTGGGTAATAACGACCGAAGACACCACAAACCCATGACTCATAAACTCTTCGCGCAAACGGAGCACATCCTCATCATAGGTAATACCCAAATCCTGACGCACCTTATTGCGCTCAATATCATCGGCAGAAATGACGATAATAATCTCCAACGAATCGCGCAACTGAGTCAACATACGCAATTTGCTGTCGGGCATAAAACCCGGCAACACACGACTTGCATGCATATCGTCAAACAACTTGCCCCCTAACTCAAGGTACAATTTGTTGCCAAACTGCGCTATTCGCTCACGAATATGCTCCGATTGAATCGTGATATATTTGTCGTTATCAAATGCTGTTACCATAATCGGGTGCAAAATTACTACTTTTTTTGCAATTATGCAAGATTTTTTGATTATTTTTGCAAAAAATATCGTTTGGGCTTGCTTGGAACGAAGATTTTTTGTAATTTTGCATCAAATTTAGGATTATGGACATCCAGACAGCAGCGACAGAGATAATAAACAAGGTACACGCGTACATGTGCGAGCACCCCGAGAGCGAGTTACACCGACAGGGCAAAATGTTCGGTGTACTGATGGTGGAGAGTTCAGATATCAGAACTCAGCATTCAGACGATTACCTCGCTGCTTTCTCTGCCAAACTGGACGGTAGTTATCACCATGAGGGGTTTGTGCCGCCGGTTTATGAGATGACTACTCCACCCGTGGGTACGAGCAAAGAGGAATCCAAACGACTGCAACGTCTGTTGTTTGCGCAATACAACTTCATCAACGGCAAAGGAGAAAGCAAGAACCTGTTGGATATCTTTGCCGACGAGAAACCTATTCTCTCTCCGGAAGAATGGTTTGATACAGGCGAAAGGTCAAAGGTGAAAGGAGAAAGGACGCCACCTTCTGGTGCCGGTGAGTGCTGTGCGCCCAAACTGCTGCAATACGCCCTCACCCACGGACTCAAACCGATAGCTTTGGCAGAATTCTGGGGCGGAGCCCCTTCCCGAACGGAGCTTCGGAAGGAAGGTTGTTTCTATGCACCTTGTTCCGGCAAATGTGTGCCTATCCTGCGGCATATGCTACAAGGAATCGATGTAGAGGTGAAAGGCGAAAGGTTAAAGGAAGAAGGCGAAAAGTCAAAGGCGAAAGGCGAAGGGATACAGGTGATTTATGAGGACGACTATCTGATGGTGGTTAATAAACCGGCAGGACTGCTTTCCGTTCCGGGCAAAAGCGATGAGCCTTCGGTAGAGTCGTACATGCAAGCCAAAGCGGTACATAGGCTTGATCAAGATACCAGCGGACTGTTGGTGCTTGCCAAAACGCAGGAGGTGTACAAGACGCTGCAGGCCTATTTCCAACGTCGAGACATCCTCAAGCGGTACGAAGCAGTAGTGAAGCCTTCAGATATCAGCCATCAGATGTCAGAAGAAGGGATGATCTCCCTACCGCTTCTGCCAGATCCGTATGACCGACCAAGGCAGATGGTGAACATAGAGCACGGCAAAGTGGCTATCACTCGTTATGTCGTTCGGGAGCAACGAGCGGACAGCACTTGTCTGGTGGATTTCTATCCTCTTACGGGCAGAACGCATCAGTTGCGTATTCACGCAGCGCACCCCGATGGACTGAATGCACCTATTGTGGGCGACCGTCTCTATGGGTCTCCGGCAGAGCGATTGATGCTCCATGCGGCTGAGATCACCTTCCTGCATCCTATCACACAAGAAGAGATGCATTTCTGCATCCCTTCTCACTTCTAAGGGTTGATGGTTAACCCTTCTTCTCTGTATTCTGCGATTCTTCATCGTCTTCGTCATGGTGGTAGTAATAGTACGAGCGGTACGCTTTATCGTCCTTGACGAACTTGCCGTATAACTTACCGTACAACTTACCATAACGTTTGGCATTGCTGTTGCTGCTACCATAACCGTAACCGTAGCCGCCATAACCACCATAACCGAGGTGACCATAACCGTAGCCGCCGTAACCACCATAACCGTAACCATAACCGGATCCGTAGGAGTGACGACCTTCGGTCGGAATGTCGGAGAGGACGATCTGCACTTTCTCCATGTTCTCCACCACTTCACGCATCTGCTCCAAGGTCTGTTTGCAGAAGGATTTATTGGTCTGCATGCATCGGATCACGAACAGACACATGTCGCTATGCTCAATGATGGCATATGCATCCGGTACCAGACCGATAGGCGATGTGTCGATGACAATATAATCGTATTTCTCACGCAGTTCTTTAATCGTATTCGCTAATTTATCCGAGTGAACCAACTCTCCCGGGTTAGGCGGGATCGTACCTGCACGTACGAAATCAAAGCCGAACGGAGTATCCGTCTCCATCGCTGCACTCAGGTCGCAGTCACCGATGAGGAAGTTAGACACTCCATCGCCGTTCTCCAAACCAAGTTTCGTGTGGATATTCGGTTTACGAAGGTCAAGGTCGATCAGCAAGGTCTTCTTACCGGTCATCGCATACAGCGAAGCCAAGTTGGTAGAAAGGAAAGTCTTACCATCACCGGACTCGGTGGAGGTCACACAGATGACCATTTTCTCCTTGCGCTTGAGTACAAACTCGATACGCGTACGGATAGCACGTAGCATCTCAGCGTAACTCGATCGAGGCGAAGCACGAACCAGCGTCGGGTTTTGGTTACGAGCGTGACGCAACGTACCGATGAGGCGGAAGAGTTTGAGTTTGACTACATCTTTCGGCGAACGGATCTTGTTGTTGAGCAACTCGCTCAGGACAATGAGTACCAGCGGAATGAGGAATCCGACAATCAGATAGGTCGAGGTCGTCTTCGATTTCGCTTTGGCGTTCATAATAGCCTGCACACGGGCTTTATCCATGATCGAGTTATCCGGCGTGTTGGATGCTTTCTGGATCTCGGCTTCGGCACGTTTCTGCAAGAAGAAAGTGTAGTAGTTATCATCGATGCGGTAGTTACGCTCGATAGCTACCATCTGCAACTCTTTCTCCGGCAGTTTCTTGATAGAAGCTTCTACCTCTTCGTAACGACGTTTGAGGTCGGCTTTCTCGATCTCGAGGGACGCACGCATAGAAGTCACTACCTCTTCGATCGCCGTCTTGACATTCTCTATGTCCTTGGTATATTTAGCGTAGTACACGTTTTTCTCCGTCACTTCGCCTCGCTGAATACGCAGGTCATTGAGTTGTTGCACCAAACCGATTAAGACCGGCTCATTCACGCCCATGGTCGTCGGAGCAATGACTGCTCCGCTCTCAATATTGGTATTGATATATTTGATGAGGTAGTCGAAATAGGTCTCTTTCAGGCGCAACTCCATGGACTGTTGGTCATAACCGGCAATCATTCCCATCAGCTGACCGGCATAGGAGTTCACATCCACGAACTTGTTCTCCTGACGGAAATCGGTCATAGCCCCTTCGCTGACCTGCAAGGAGGACTGCAAGGTCACCAACTGCTCGTTGATGAACTTAATCGAGTTCTCGGCTACTTCGTTTTTCTGCTCGAGGTTTTGCAGCAGGTATATGTGCGCCAACTTATCGAGGTACTCGCAGTCACGTTGCGGCGTCTCGCTCACGAGGGAGATAGCCAAAACGGTAGATCCCTCGGTCACGAACGACAGTTGCAAACGGCTCATGAACTCATCTACCAAGGACTCGTGCGTACGGAAACGGAAGTAGATCTTACCGCTGCTCACCATCAGCTCGGTCGGCCAAATAGTAATGTCAAACAAAGGACACGAGACCGGTTCGCCGTAACGCGCTTCGATATCCATCGGGACATCCTCGTTGGTACATGTGATATGCATCGTACCGTCCTTGAGGAAATTGACCTGATAGAGATTGTCATAAGCACGCGGATCCAAACGGGTGGACTCCACCAAGATAGGCGTCTGACGATAGAGCTGACGAGTCTTGAATCGTCCTTGGGTGATATACTCTACGTTCAAGAACGGCAGCGAGTCCACTACGCGGCTGGTCAGGTCATAGGACTGAAGCATGATCATCTGGTTGTTGACGTTCTTGTAACCTGCGTCCACACCAAAACCTTGCATCAATGCCAAACTGGAACCACCATAACCGTTGTTCTCCTTAATGACGATCGTACCTTGCGACAGATAAGAAGGCAGCCACCTTCTGTTCTTCAGCATCGCGAGACCCATTGCAATCGCAACACCTATCACGAACAGATACCAGTAGTGCAGGAAGGTAAATAACCACTCTACCGGATTAAAGCTCAGCGAACTATCCTCGTCGTCTTTGTCTTGGAGAGGATCTTGCTGATAGTACTGCTGATTTCCTCCCGGCTGATAGTACGCGTTACCATACGCATTTCCATAAGCGTTGCCGCCTTGGTAGTACGTATTGTTGCCGCCGGGCTGATAATAGGCGTTATTGCCGCCCGGGTTGTAATATTGATTATTGTCACTCATAGTCTTTTAAATCTCAAATCTCAAATCACATATCTCAAATCACTACTTATACACATATGCCACATAGTTGAGCACCGTGGTCAGCAGCGCTACACTACTGGTAATGAGACCGGTAAAGGCAGCGTAGTTCGGTACTTTATAGAAACTACCCTTCTCTCGTGCGACATAGATCACGTCGTTGGGATAGATATAGTAATACTTCGAATCGATGATGGTATTGGTACGCATATCGAACTCCAGTACTTCGGGCTCCTGACCTCCGTCACGCGGACGAACGATCCGAATATGACGCCGGTCACCGCTGTTCATCACATCGCCCGTCATTGCCAACGCTTGGAAGATATTCATCTTCTCCTTATAGACATAGAACTGTCCTGCACGCGCGTCTCCGACTACGGAGAAGTACTTGTTGTACAACGCCAATTTGACATCCGCATCGGGGATGATCTCTCTAAACGCTGCCTTGACGGTGTCCTGCGCTTCGGCTTCCGTCAGACCTTGGATCTTCAAGGGACGCAAGAACGGCAGGTCGATCGTTCCGTCCGAATAGACGCGGTACGAGTTAGCGTATTGACCGGAGGTCATCGTGTTGGCTCCCAACATCTTGCTGTACGTCTCGTCCATTGTTACCAGACGATAGATGATCTCGTCGTTCACGCGGATTCGGTATGGTTGATAAGGCACGCTGTCGTAAACAGGCAGTTTATTGCCCTTGGTCGGTTCCTGCAAATAGCCGATTACACGATGACTGTAACAGCTGCTCATCATTACGGCTACAAAGCCCAATAGTATGATCGTAATCTTTCTCATATTATTTGTCCTTTCCGTAATGTTTGTTCACATGATTAATACCCGTCTGCACAATGGTGTAGATGAATACACCGAAGGAGATGGTAGCTGCTGTCACGCCGATAACCGTCGTCACATGGTTGATACCGAAGCTGTAGCCCGGGATCTGACGGATATAGATGATGTCGTTCGGCTCGATGTAGTAATACTCGGAGTTGACGATATCTTCCGAACGGGCATCAAAGGTTTTGATGGTCGTCACGCCGTTGATCTCTCGTACCAGTTTGATCTCCTTACGGCTATTGAACTCGCCTAAGTCTCCTGCCAAAGCCAAGGCCTCAAAGATGGTCATCTTCTCCTTGGTAATCGGATAGCGACCGCTCTGGGCACCAACGATAGAGAACGAACGGTTCACCACGTTCACCTCCACGGACACACTGCTGTAACCCGGCATCTCCGTGATCAAAGTACCTAACTGTTTCTCCAACTCATGCTTCACCTCACGAGTCGTCAGACCTTGCACACGAACCTTACCGATGGTCGGGAAATCGATGTTTCCCTCTTCATCCACCAGATAGGTGTATAGGTCATACGAACTGTTTTGTCCACCTCCTAAGCCCATCTGCTGACGCATCTGTGACGCATTCGTGCCGCCTGCATTGTACATCTTCATTACTTCTTCATTCAAAGAATAGACATATACATACAGACGATCCCCTATTCGCAGCACATAATCCTCAAAACTCAAGGTATCCGCATAGGAAGGAATGTACTTGTCCGGTTTCTGCATATAGTTCACTTTGCGCGCTGTCACGCAGGACGCCAACGCAAAGCCCACTAAAGCCAGAAATAATATGTTTTTTAATTTATTCATCAAATTTTCAAATTTCAAATGTCAAATTTCCAATTTGATTATCGTTTCTCATCCCAGCCGAAGGGGTGTGGGCTGAGAGGCAACTTAGCCAGCGGATGGTAGTCGCCTACCAGACCTATCGGCTCGGCATGACGGATCTGAGCTACCGTCTCGATACACGGACGAGCCTCCGAGATGCGGAAACCATTACCGGCAAGGATCTGTTTGTAACTCTCTGTATGCAGCTCGGTGAATCCTGCGCTGAACTCAAACTCCTCACCATCGATGCTCAAAGTACGATAGGTTCGTTTCTCTCCTTGTACGGCATTGGCAGGCAGACAGTCTGCATTTATACTAAGGAAATAGCGCACGCGCGCACGCTCGAGTTCCAAGAATCCTGCCACACGATCAAAACTCATCACATGGACGATGTTTTGCTTCACGGGACCGAAGATCCATTGCAACATATCGTAGAAATGTACGCCGATGTTCGTAGCTATACCGCCGGACTTATGTACATCGCCTTTCCACGAGCTGTAGTACCATTTGCCGCGAGAGGTGATATAGGTCAGATCAACATCATAGATCTTATCCTTCGGACCATTCGCTACTTTCTCCCTCAGCGCACGGATCTTATCGTGCAAACGGAGTTGCAGGATAGTGTATGCCTTGTGTCCGGTCTCCGCCTCCAACTCCACGAGGTTATCGATGTTATAGGGATTGAGCACCAACGGCTTCTCGCAGATCACATCGCATCCGAGTCGCAGACCATAACGGATGAACGCATCGTGGGTGTAGTTCGGCGTACAAATAGAGACCCAACTCAGCGGATTGTCCGTACGCATCTGTTTGGAGCAGAAACGGTCGAACTGCTCGTTCTCGGTGAAGAAAGAGCAATCCGGGAACGAACTGTCCAAACGTCCCACACTGTCAAACTTATCATAAGCCACCAACAGGTTGTTACCTGTATCAGCGATAGCTTTAATGTGTCTCGGAGCAATATAACCGGCTGCTCCTATCAATGCAAAATTCAGTTTTTTATCCATTATCGTTGTTTTACTATTATTCGCTTCACTATATTTTTGATGGTTTGTAGCAACCATTCTTTATACCAAGCAACTTTGCTGTTCGTCCACCGCTGCGGATGCGTGGTGATCATCACATGGTTTGGCAAGCGGTTGTTCTCGATCGCTTGGATCAAGTCCTGCGTAGTATGCCAAGTCAAGCCCGCTGCAGTCCACTGTTCTTGGTATCCGGGTATCTTGTCCCGCACACTTACTTTGTAACCATCCCAGCAGCGTCCTGTATCTGTGAGGTAGAACACATCGCTAAAATCGGTATCCAAATACGGCTCGCCGATGATACCCAAGGCTTTGTAGTCGTATTTTTTCCAAAGGTCTTTGCTGTCGTATTGACTTGTCGGTGCACCGTGCATACAGATGGTCTCCACCGCGTAGTACTGACGAAAATACGTCAGCCAAGTCTTAAAATGATCGTACGCTTTGTCTATATCTCCTCCGCAAAGACTCATGTCCTCGTAGTGATAGCCTATCTCATGTCCGAGTTGCGCGATAGAACGGATGATCTCGGGTTGATTGCTCTCCGGGATGATCCGGAAGTAATAACTGGCTTTCGCGCCCAAGGAATGCTCTATCTGCGCAGTCTTCAAGCTGTTCGGGGCTTTCAGATCCACATCGTGCCGCAAGATCACGAATTGGTCGTTAGTCGTTGGTCGATGGTCTTTAGTCGTTTTACGACAATAATCGCCGTACGAGATCAACTCGTAGCCTTGTTTCTGCAAGGTCTCTAACAGCTCCCGATATATGTCCAGCGTAAAATCTTTCAATTCTTAATTCTTAATTTTTAATTTTTAATTTCGAAAATCATCGTTCGGCACGAACGGGATTTTCGAGGAAGTCCTTGTACGCCAAACGGATACCATCTTCGAGTTCGGTCTTATACGTCCACCCTAACTTCGTTGCTTTGCTTACATCCAGCAGTTTGCGCGGCGTACCATCCGGACGGGTACTATCCCAAAGGATCTCGCCTTCATAACCGACCACTTTCGCTACAAGCTCCGTTAATTCTTTGATGGTCAACTCCTTGCCCGTTCCGGCATTCACAGTCTCGTTGCCTGAGTAGTTATTCATAAGGAACACACAGAGGTTCGCGAGGTCGTCCACGTAGAGGAACTCACGCAGCGGAGAACCTGTTCCCCAACAGGTCACGGACTTAGCGCCGCTCACTTTCGCTTCATGGAAACGTCTGATCAACGCCGGCAAGACGTGGCTGTGCTCGGGGTGATAGTTATCGTTCGGGCCATAGAGGTTCGTCGGCATGACGGAGATATAATTGGTTCCGTACTGACGGTTGAGGAACTCGCAGTATTTGAGTCCGCTGATCTTCGCCAGCGCGTACGCCTCGTTGGTCTTCTCCAACTCGCCCGTCAGCAGACAACTCTCCGTCATCGGTTGTGGAGCCATACGCGGATAGATGCAACTGCTGCCCAAGAACTCCAGTTTCTTGCAACCGTTTTTCCATGCAGCATGAATAACATTCATCTCCAGAATCATGTTGTCGTACATGAAATCCGCTAACGCATTCTGGTTCGCCACAATACCGCCCACTTTAGCTGCAGCAAGGAACACATACTCGGGTTTCTCTTCCGCAAAGAACTTCTCAACCGCCTCTTGGCGACACAGATCCAACTCTTTGTGTGTTCGTGTCACGATATTCGTATATCCCTGCCTTTGCAGTTCCCGCACAATCGCAGATCCCACCATTCCCCGGTGACCTGCAACATATATTTTTGAATTCTTTTCCATCATTTATCTATTCCCTTCTCTAAGAACTCCGCCAAGTTCACCTTGCGTATCTCCGCAGCGGCATCGTCGGCAGCCACTTTCTTCATATCGTGTTTCACCATCAACTCCACGAGTTGCTCAAAACTGGTGGTCTGCGGGTTCCAACCCAGTTCTCTTTTGGCTTTGGTCGGGTCTCCGAGGAGGTTGACTACATCCGTCGGCCGATAGAAGTCCGGACTGACAGCCACTACCACATCGCCGGTTTTAACGTTAACTCCCTTCTCCTCTATTCCTTCGCCTTCCCAACGGAGTTCGATACCTGCGTGCTTGAACGCCAAGGTAGCAAACTCACGCACGCTGTGCTGCACACCGGTTGCAATAACAAAGTCCTCCGGAGTCCTGTGCTGCAAGATCAGCCACATGCACTCTACGTAATCTTTGGCGTAACCCCAGTCACGCAGCGAATCGAGGTTGCCCAAATAGAGACATTTCTGCTTGCCCTGCGCAATACGTGCGGCAGCGAGGGTGATCTTACGGGTCACGAACGTCTCTCCGCGGCGCTCGGATTCATGGTTAAAGAGAATTCCCGAGCAGCAGAACATATTATACGCCTCGCGGTACTCTTTGATGATCCAGAAACCGTACAACTTAGCCACTGCGTACGGGCTATATGGGTGAAAAGGAGTCGTCTCACTTTGCGGCACTTCCTCCACCTTGCCGTACAACTCACTCGTAGAAGCCTGATAAATCTTACATTTCTCCTCCAGATGGTTCGTACGCACAGCTTCCAACACACGCAGTACACCCACCGCATCTACATCGGCGGTGAACTCCGGTGCATCAAAACTAACCTGTACATGGCTCTGTGCAGCAAGGTTGTATATCTCGTCCGGCTGCACTTTGCCCACCAATTTCACCAGCGACATTGAGTCGCTCATATCTGCATAGTGCAAATGGAAATGCGGAGTTCCCTCCAGATGAGCAATACGTTCCCGAAAATCCACCGAACTACGACGGATGATACCGTGTACCTCGTATCCTTTAGCCAACAGAAACTCCGACAGATAACTTCCATCCTGTCCCGTTACACCTGTTATCAATGCTGTCTTTGCCATGATATGAATGTTAATCCGTTTATTATTGTTTTACGCGTATTTAAATGCTATTTTTCGCCGGACATAGAGCAGGCTTTTCCAAAATAGCGTGCAAAGGTACAACTTTTTTTTGACATACGCAAGCGCGCATGCATTTTTATTAGGATTTTTAGGTAAAATTTCAGCTTTTAATTACCTCCTTGCTCTGTTTTTCTCCTTTTCTGCACTTATCCAAACACTCAATTACATATTTCCGGATAAAAATGCACTCACATATTTTTTTTTTCTTTTTTTCTTGCATATATGCAAAAAAATGAGTACCTTTGCAGCCTAATTTGGAGAATTATGAATTTTACACATTTACATGTGCACTCCCACTACTCTCTTTTGGACGGATTGAGCAAGGTGGAGGAGATAGTGGATAAATGTATCGCAACGGGAATGCCGGCGGTTGCGTTAACCGATCATGGTAACATGTACGGCATCAAAGACCTGTTGGATTACTGTAAGGGCGTCAATAAGAAACGCAAAGAAGCAGCTGAAGCAGAGGGCAAAGAGTTTGTCCCCTTCAAACCCATCGTGGGTGTTGAGGCATATTGCGCTCGTCGAGGAAGACACTCGATGAAGGACGACAAAGCAGTAAACGGCGAAGGACGAACCTATATCATCGACCGTTCAGGCTGGCACCTCATCCTGCTGGCTAAAGACATGACCGGCTATCATAACTTATGCCGCATCGTCTCGCATGGCTATATGTCCGATGCGTTCTACCACACGCCCCGTATCGACAAAGAGCTTCTGGAAAAATGGCACGAGGGTGTCATCTGCTGCTCTGCCTGTCTCGGTGGCGAGTTGCCCCAGAAAATCCTCGATGGAATCGCCAAAGGTGGGGATTTCACGGAAGCGGAAGAGACCGTTCAGTGGTTCAAGTCCCTCTTCGGAGAAGACTACTACATCGAGCTCCAACGCCATGAGACCCAGAAACCCGGAGGCGACCATGATGTCTATGAGCGCCAGAAACAGGTCAACCCTATTCTTCTTGAACTCGCGCGTAAATACAACATCAAAGTCATTGCTACCAACGACTCCCACTTCGTCAACGAGGAAGATGCCGAAGCGCACGACCGACTTATCTGTTTGAGTACGAACCATTACGTCAACGACGTCAACCGAATGCACTATACCAAGCAGGAATGGCTGAAAACGCCCGATGAAATGGGAGAAATCTTCAGCGACATCCCCGAAGCACTTACCAACACGCAAGAGATTGTCGATAAGGTTGAGATCTATGACATCGACCATGGTCCTATTATGCCGAAATTCGACATCCCTGAGAGTTTCGGCAAAGAGGAGGATTATCCCGACCGTCTGGCATTTGAGTCTGCTTATTTGCGCCATCTGACCATGAACGGAGCTTTGGAGCGTTACGGACAAGAGCGTCTGGACACGGACGAGGAGTTGAAAGAACGCATCGAGTTCGAGCTCAACACCATCATCACCATGGGTTTCCCGGGTTATTTTCTCATCGTCATGGACTTCATCCGTGCTGCCCGCGAAGAACTGGACGTGTCGGTCGGTCCCGGACGTGGTTCCGCTGCCGGTTCGGTTGTTGCTTACTGTCTGAAAATCACGGATCTCGATCCGATGAAATACGATCTCCTGTTTGAGCGTTTCCTTAATCCGGATCGTATCTCCTTACCCGATATCGATACCGACTTCGAAGATTGCGGTCGAGGCAAAGTGCTGGATTATGTCAGCCGTAAGTACGGCGAGACACACGTAGCGCACATCGTGACCTATGGTAAGATGGCTACCAAATCCGCTCTTGCGGATGTCGGACGTGTGCAGCAGGTTCCTCTCTCTTATGTCAACGAACTCAAAGGACTGATCCCTGATCGTGACTTCCCGGACTCCGTGCTCAAGGACATTCCTGCTGGAGCTAAGAAGCCCAAAGTGAACCTTAAGAACTGCTATAAATACATCGATGAACTCAAGCGTGAGTACGAGCAAGGCGATCCGAACACGCGTTCCATGCTCCAATACGCAGCGCGTCTCGAAGGTACAATCCGTCAAGTGGGCGTACATGCCTGCGGCGTCATCATCGGAGCCGACGACCTGACGAACTTCGCGCCTCTCTCATCCGTGGAGGACAAAGCCAGCAAGAAACGTGTGCTGGTGACCGAATACGACGGACACGTAGTTGAGTCGGTGGGTCTCATCAAGATGGACTTCCTCGGACTCATTACACTCACGATTATCAAGGAGTGTCTGCGGAACATCAAAAAAGCACGCGGCATAGATATCGACATCGACCATATACCCATAGACGACGAGCTGACCTATAAACTGTTCCAAGAAGGTCGCACAGTAGCCGTCTTCCAGTTTGAGTCCGGAGGAATGCAGAAATACCTGCGTGAGTTGAAACCGACTGTCATCGGCGACCTTATCGCCATGAACGCCCTCTACCGTCCGGGACCTATGGATTATATCCCGCAGTTCATCAAACGTAAGCAGGGACTCGAACCCGTGACCTATGACATTCCCGTCATGGAGAAATACCTCAAGGACACCTATGGTGTCACGGTGTACCAAGAGCAGGTCATGCTCCTCAGTCGTCTGTTGGCGAACTTTACCCGTGGTGAGAGTGACAAACTCCGTAAAGCGATGGGTAAGAAACAGATGGCAGTTCTGGCTTCTCTCAAAGATAAGTTCATGGAAGGCGGTAAAGCCAACGGACATAACCCCGATGTACTCGACAAGATCTGGAAGGACTGGGAGAAATTCGCTTCGTACGCTTTCAATAAATCGCACGCGGCTTGCTACTCATGGGTAGCGTACCAGACGGGTTACTTGAAAGCCCACTACCCTGCCGAGTTCATGGCTGCTAACCTCACCGTCCATAAGGACGACATCAAAGAAGTCTCCAAACTCATGGACGAGTGTAAAGCGCTGGGACTGAGTGTGTTGGAGCCCGATGTCAACGAGTCCGAACTCTCCTTTACCGTCAACAGCAAAGGCGACATTCGCTTTGGTTTGGGCGGCATCAAAGGTGTGGGAGAAGGAGCTGCTGAAGCCATCATCAACGAGCGTGAGAAGAACGGCAAATACACCGGTATCTTCGATTTCTTGGAGCGCGTCAACCTGCAATCATGCAACCGCAAGACCATAGAAAACCTCGCGCAAGCAGGAGCTTTCGAATGTTTCGATGACATCTACCGTGAACAGTTCTTCGGAATAGATAACGACGGCGCTTCGGGACTCGACATGCTCATGAACTACGGTCAGAAATGGCAGGCAGACAAGGAGAACAACGCCAATTCGCTCTTCGGAGACATGCTCGACACCGCTATCGAAGTGAAACACCCGACGCTGCCCAATGTACCACGATGGGACACCATCGAGCGACTCAACAAAGAGAAAGAACTCATCGGTATCTACCTCTCCGCACACCCGTTGGATGAATATGCCTTTGAGGTGAACGAACTTTGCAACCTCTCGGCTGCCGAATTGGCGCAGTTCGATAAATGGCGTCGTCCCGATGCTCGTAACGAAGCGGAGCGTAACATCCGTTTGGCACAAGCAGAACAAGGCGAGCAGGAGGAGAAACCGATTATTCCTTCTGAGTTTATTGCCGCGCATAAGAACCAAGCTGCCCTCATCGGAGGACTTATTACCGAAGCAGAGCAGCTACGCAGCCAGAAAGGCAACCCGTACGGCCGTTATACCATCGAGGACTACACCGGTTCGTACCAGTTTGTCCTCTTCGGCAACGCATACACCCAGTTTGCTCACCTCATGCTCAAAGATCTCTTCGTGCTCGTCACAGGCGTTGTGCAGCAGAAGGGAGCCGGTATGAAATGGTTCAAGGAAGGCAAGGACGAAGAGGCGGAGTTTGAGTTTGTTGTACAACGTGTGGACATGCTCTCCGAAGTGCAGGACAAACGTACCGAGGGCATCAACATCCGTCTCTCGCTGGATACTATCACGCCGGAAGCGATTGACGAGTTGGCGGATATGATACAGGAGAACCCGGGACAAGCACGTCTGCACGTCAGCATCTATAATCCGCTCAACCGTCAGCACGTAGCGCTCACCAGCCGCAGTCAAGCCGTCCGTATCACACCGCGGTTCTATAAATGGCTCTGTATGAAGCGTTCAGAGAATACCCTGACTTTTAATGTAGTGACCCGAGAATGACGTACCAAGAAGCTGTAGATTATCTCTATCAATCGCGTCCGCCCTTTCATTTGGTGGGTTCGACAGCGTATAAGCCGGGCTTGGAGAACACGCTGCGTCTGATGGCGCATGTGGGCAATCCCCATGAGCATCTACGCGCGGTACACGTGGCAGGAACGAACGGCAAAGGTTCAACCAGCCATCTCATTGCCGCAGTCCTCCAAGCGGCGGGATATAAAGTTGGTTTGTTCACTTCGCCTCATCTCATCTCTCTCACCGAACGGATCCGCATCAACGGTCAGCCGATTCCGGAGGCAGAAGTAGCCGATTTCATCGAGCAAAACCGTGCGTTCTTGGACGAGTTACAACCCTCTTTCTTCGAGACCATGACGGCGTTGGCTTTTGCTTATTTCGTGAAAGAGCAAGTGGACATAGCCGTAGTGGAAGTCGGTCTCGGCGGACGATTAGACAGCACGAATGTGCTCACTCCTATGCTCTCCGTCATTACCAATATAGGCTTTGACCACACGGAATTTCTTGGAAACACGCTGCCGAAGATTGCCCGTGAGAAAGCCGGTATCATCAAACCCAATATCCCCGTTGTCATCGGAGAAACTCACCCGCAGACGATGAATGTCTTTTTGGATCGCGCACGGGAATGTGGCATCTTAGGAGACGGTTTAGAAACCACCGATTGTCGGATCTGGTTTGCCGACCAATGCGGTTATATGCGTTCTCGCCGACTACGCGAAGCCCCGGATTGTGAACTCAAAGGTCTCTATCAAGAGAAAAACCTTCAGACGGCGTTTGTGGCGTTGCAAGTATTACGTAATTACGTAATTACGGGATTACGGGATCACGGGATCACGAAAGATGCTATCAGAGAGGGATTTAGCCACGTGTGCAGTCTGACGGGGCTTCGCGGACGATGGGAAATTCTCTCGATGAAACCGCTCATTATTTGCGATACCGGGCATAACAGTCATGGACTCCAATATGTTGCCAAACAGCTCAAAGAGCTCACGAACCCGCATATCTGGATCATCTTCGGCATGGTAAACGACAAAGATACCGATGTCGTCATGCGTCTTCTTCCCGGTGCGTCCTCCGCCGAGAAAAGCCGATACCACTACATCTTCACCACGCCGAATACCCAACGCGCACGTACAGCCGAGGAAATGTTAGCCTTGTGGGGCAAAGAGGGTCTTGCCATAAACGATCCCAAAGAAGCGATTGATTACGCGCTTAAAAATGCCGATGAAACCGACGCAATCTTTATCGGCGGCAGCAATTATCTCGTCGGCGAAGCACTCAGTATCATGGATAAATATTAATTATTAATTGTTAATTATTAATTATTTTGCAGTATCACGTAATTCATATTAAGACCGATTTTGCCGAAGAATGGCAAAAAGATGTCTTTGAACAACAGCTTTTTGACTTAGGCTGCGATACCATCGATGGCAACGACTGCTATATTCAGAGTGAATTATGGCTACAAAATGCCGATGAAATCAAGTCTTTGTGTACAGTTACGGAAGGAGCAACGCTTCTTTCCGTCGAGAAGTGTCCGGACGAGAACTGGAATGCAGTTTGGGAAGCGGAGCACCCTATTCAAGAACTGCCGCTCGGCGTTAAGATCATCCCGCATTGTGCCTTTGGAGCTGGACACCACGAGACCACTTCGCTACTTATCAACACCTTACTTTCTACGGATTTAACGGGTAAAAACGTCCTTGACCACGGAACTGGAACCGGTGTTTTAGCTATCTTTGCCAAGAAACAAGGTGCCCAACAAGTCATCGCAGTCGATATTGACGATAAGAGCGTAGAAAACGCCAAAGAGAATGCCGCACTCAACCACGTAGCTATCGATGTCCGTTTAGGCAGTACGGTTCCCTCTTTAGATGCCAACACCCTTCCCTCTTTAGAGACCAACTCCCTGTCCTCTCGCTCTGCCTCAACAGAAGGCTCTTTCCACCTCATCCTTGCCAATATCCACCGTAATATTCTTTTGGAGAACATGCCCGCATATGCTTCCTCTCTCGTCCCCGGTGGTGAGTTATGGCTTAGTGGCTTTTATGCCTCCGACTGCCCTGCCCTCATCTCCTCTGCCGAGTCTCATTCTCTTCATCATCTCGCTACCCTCTCCAACGGCGAATGGCACATGCTCCGTTTCCAAAAACAGTAGTCCCCCGCTCACCCACTAACCCTCTCACCCTCTCACCCTCTCACCCTCTCACCCTCTCACCCCCTAATCCTCTCACCCTCTCACCCACTAACCCACTTCAAGGGCTCTCACCGACCCCGGACCGAGAGCGCCTCGAGACCGGAAAAGAGGCATTCTAGACCATGCTACTTATTACACCTATGTAACAATCACATATACAACGATTTACAACCAATTTCCAAACATCTAAAAATAGCCATATTTTCGATTTCAATTGCACCTTTATAGAGCCCTACCTTCCCCGTTTCGGCATCTGTTAATATTCTCCGGGCGATGTCATCGTCCGCCCCATTTCCATTCAACACTTGTTTCCTATTTTTTTACGAATACAAATGCCCCTTTTGCCCATTTAAACTATAAAATTTCATTTTATTGGACGAAAAACACCCGAAAATTTGCATATGTGAAAATTTTGTAGTACTTTTGCACGATTTTTGTGTGCATATATGCGCGTACGTGCCTATACTAAATATATAATTGGGTTGCTCTTGTGCTGCTTTTCTGCGGTACGAGCGGAAGATAGTATAGGTACACAGAACCCAGAAACCAGCATTCAGGACACCATACAGAACGCACAGGATTCTATCCCTGCGGACAGCATAGGCGGCGGAATCAAGAAAAAGAACAGCATCTCTGCTCCGGTATACTATCAGTCCTCGGACTCGATGGTCATGACCCGCAATGGTAACGCCTACCTGCACGGTAAGGGTGAGGTCAAGTACGAAAACATGGAGTTGACCTCAGAGTTTATCCGCATGAACTTAGACAGCAGCCTCGTCTATGCACATGGCGTCTATGACACCACGGAATACGAATGGATCGGCAAGCCGGTCTTCAAGGACGGCAAAGATAGCTACGAAACCAACGAGATGACCTATAACATCAAATCCAAGAAAGGTTATATCCGTCATGTGGTGACGCAGCAAGGTGAGGGCTATGTCATTGCCGATCGAACCAAGAAAACCGAGAAGGACGAGATGATGATGGCGGGTGGTCAGTACACCACTTGCGACGACCATGAGCATCCGCATTTCTACCTCAAGATGACCAAAGCGAAAGTGAAACCCGGTGATTATATTGCCACCGGTCCTGCCTATGTGGTCGTTGGCGACGTGCCGCTGCCTCTGGCAATCCCCTTCGGCTTCTTCCCTATCACCAACTCCTATTCCAGCGGAATCATCATGCCGACCTTTGGCGATGACTTCACCCGAGGTCTGAACCTCTGCAACGGTGGTGTCTATCTCGCCATCAACGATTATATGGACATGCAGATCCTCGGTGACATCTACACCAAAGGTACTTGGGCGTTGCGTGCCCAAACGAAATATATCTGGCGCTACCATTTCTCGGGCAACCTCAACATCAGTTACCGTAACGATGTGACGGGTGAGAAAGGCATGCCGGACTATGCGGTAAGCAAGAACTTCCAGATCCAATGGACGCACAGCCAAGACGCCAAAGCAAACCCGTACTGCACGTTCTCGGCAAGCGTCAACTTCGCTACTAGCGGTTATAGCCGCAGTAATATCAACAGTTACTACAACTCCCAGCTCTACTCGGAGAACACCAAGAGCAGTACTATCAGTTACACCCAGCGTTTTCCGGAGAGTCCTTGGAGTTTGAGCATGAGTGCCAGCGTGACGCAGCGTACCAAAGACTCCACGATCGCCCTTACCGCTCCGGAGCTGTCAGTCAACATGAGTAGCGTCTATCCCTTCAAAGAGATCCGCAAGAAAATTCGCGATAAGAAAGGCAAGCCCATGGGCAAGGAGCAGTGGTACGACAAGATCAAGATCAGTTACTCCATGAACGGCCGTATTGCAAACCGCTCGAACATGAAAGAGAGGGAGTTCGTTCATTCCAATTTCTTCAACGATTGGAGAACCGGCATGCAGCACTCTGTGCCCATTAGTGCCAGCTTCATGCTCTTCAAATACCTCAGTATCACGCCGTACATCAACCTCAAAGACCGTATGTATTTCCAGCGGATGAGCTACGGTTGGAATGATGAGACACAGGAACTGCAGGTGGATACCACCAACGGATTTTATAACGTCTTTGATTTCAACACCGGTATCAGTCTGAGCACGAAGATCTATGGTTTCTACACGCCTCTCAAACGGCTCTTCCCGAACAGCCGCGTGGAGAAGTTCCGTCACGTGATCACTCCTACCCTCAGTTTTAACTATCACCCTAACTTCGAGAAGAGCGGATGGGGTTATTACAGCGAGTACGACGAGACAGTGTACTATGCCGATTCGCTGGACAGCAACTACCGCAAAGTGCCGACCGGTCAGACGATCCATCATGTTGAGTCACGTTTCCCCAACGGCATCTACGGCAATGCGCCACGAGGCGGCATGGCGGCAGCTATCACGTTCGGAGTAGCCAATAACTTGGAGATGAAAGTGGTCAATCGTGACGACACCACGGGTAAGAACCCCTACAAAGTGGTGAGCATCATTGATAACTTCAGCGTGGACGGAGGATATAATTTCGCCGCAGATAGTATGCGATGGAGCATGTTCAACGTCAACCTGCGTCTGAAATTCCCGAAACTCAACAACTACAGTCTCAACGTATCCACGCAGTTGGATCCGTATATGTACGAGTTAGACGCTGCCGGTCGTCCTATTCGAACCGACAAACAGTACTGGCACCACCATCGTTTCCCGCATTGGAACGGTATCCGTTGGAGTTTCAGCTATACTTTCAGCGATCAGACCATCAAGAAATGGAAGAAAGCCGCTGCCAAACGACGTGGAGAGACTGTCAAAGACGATGGTCAAAACGAGACCAACATGGATCCTCTGACGCGTACCGAGGACGGCTTGGATAAGAACGCCAAACAGGGCAATAAGAAAGAGGAAGTGGTGGACGACGGCTATGTGAAGACTGAGTTCCCATGGAGTCTGTCGCTCAGTTACTCACTCGCGTACACCAACTCTAGCGAGTTCGACTACCGGAAGATGTACTATAAGATGAAGTTCACCAACAACCTCAGTCTCAGCGGCTCGTTGGGATTAGGCAAAGGATGGAAAGTGAGTGCATCGATGAGTTATGACTTCGACTACAAACGCGTCACCAGTTGTAACATCAACGTCAGCCGTGACCTCCACTGCTGGAATATGAGTGCCAGCATCAACCCTATCGGTCCGTTCAAGAGTTATACCTTCCACATCGGCGTGAACGCGTCTATCCTGCAGGACCTCAAGTATGACAAGAACAGCAACTCCTCCACCAATGCCCGCACAGAATGGTGGTAATCCTACAGCGTAGCGGTCATTAAATTGGAAATTTAATTATAATCTATATGAAAATCGAAAATCAAAAAGTAGTAACAGCGACGTACGAGTTGTATATCGCAGACGAGAACGGAAAAGAAGAACTGATGGAGCAAGCCACATCGGAAACTCCGTTAGTATGGTGTCAAGGCGAAGGAATGATGCTTCCGGCCTTTGAGGCACAGATGGCAGGCAAAGAAGTCGGAGAGACCTTCGATTTCGTGCTCAAAGCCGCAGAAGCTTATGGCGAGTACTTGGAGGAAGGTCTGATGGATCTGCCTAAGACCATGTTCTTCAACGGCGACGGTGAGTTTGACGAAGAGCGCGTCTATGTAGGCGCGATCGTTCCGATGAACACCACCGACGGACAGATCGTCAAAGCGCAGGTTTGCGAGATCACAGACGACCAAGTGACCATCGACCTCAACCACCCGTACGCCGGAGAGGATCTGCATTTCAAAGGCAAGATCATCGACCTGCGTGACGCTACCGAGGCAGAGTTAGACGCTATCCGTCATCCTAAACACGGCTGCTGTGGAGGTGGCTGCCACAAGAAAAAAGGCGAAGGCTGTGAAGGCTGCGGTGACGGCTGCGGAAACTGCGAGAAATAAATTATAAATCGTAAATCGTAAATAATTATGGCTAACATAGTTGCGATTGTAGGTAGGCCGAACGTGGGCAAATCTACCCTGTTTAACCGCCTGACGGGAACGCGTAGGGCGATAGTAATGAACACGGCAGGCACGACTCGTGACCGCCAGTACGGCAAAGCCGAATGGTGTGGACGGGAGTTCTCGGTGATAGACACCGGAGGATGGGTCGTGAACAGCGATGACACCTTTGAGTCCGAGATCAACCGACAAGTCGATCTCGCTATCCGCGAGGCGGACGTAGTGATGTTGGTCGTAGATGTGAACGAAGGCGTCACGCAGTTCGACATGGAGGTAGCGCATCTCTTGCGTCAAGCCAAGAAACCGACCGTGCTCTGTGTCAACAAAGTAGATACCTTCGAGAACCAATACGGAGCCGCTGAGTTCTATAAACTCGGTCTGGGTGAGCCGTTCATCCTCTCTGCCGAGAACGGTTTGGGAACAGGTGATCTGCTGGACGAGGTAGTGAGCCGTTTCCGCAAGGAAGATGACTCGGACGAGGAACTCGAAGAGTTACCGCGTTTTGCGATCGTAGGTCGTCCAAATGCCGGTAAATCCAGTATCCTCAATGCCTTCATCGGCGAGGATCGTACGATCGTGACCGACATCCCGGGTACGACACGTGATTCGATCTATACCCGCTACAATAAGTTCGGCAAGGACTTCTACCTCGTGGACACAGCCGGTATCCGCAAGAAAGCCAAAGTAACGGAAGACCAAGAGTACTACTCGGTCGTTCGTTCGATCCGTGCTATCGAAAACAGCGATGTGTGCATCCTCATGATCGACGCTACCCGTGGTATCGAGGCGCAAGACCTCAATATCTACTCGCTCATCCAGAAGAACAAGAAAGGTCTGGTGGTTTGTATCAACAAGTGGGATTTGGTAGAAAGCAAAACGAACGCGGATATCAAAGCCTACGAGAGTGCTATTCGTGAACGCATTGCGCCGTTTACCGACTTCCCGATTATCTTCACCAGCGCACTCACGAAGCAGCGTATCTTCAAGGTGGTAGAGACAGCTCTGCACGTCTATGAGAACAAGAACAAGAAGATCCCGACTGCACAGTTGAACGATAAGTTCCTGCCGCTCATCGAGAACTATCCACCTCCTGCTTGGAAAGGCAAGTACATCAAAATCAAGTACTGTACGCAGCTTCCGAACACTCAGATCCCGACGTTTGTCTTCTTCGCGAACCTGCCGCAATACGTCAAAGAGCCTTACCGCCGTTTCCTCGAGAACAAACTGCGTGAGTGGTGGGATTTCGAAGGCACGCCTGTACAGCTCTTCATCCGAAGCAAATAACCGCGGTGTGTAATAGCCGACCAACGACTAACGACCAACGACCAACGACTAAATTTTAAGAAAAAGTTTACTTTTTACTTAAATACTTGTATATTTGAAATATTTTTTGTACTTTTGTACGCTTTTTGTTAGTTATGAAAATAATAGGTTTTATATATCATCCACATGCCGGTCAGGAATCGAACCGTTCATGGGAAATTGTGCTCAAAGGCGACTCTTGTCTGCTGAACGGTCGCAAGCCTCTCTTCGTTCCGGATTGGACTTCGGAATTAGGCGTAACGGACTGTCTCATCCTGCGTGTGAGCCGCTTAGGCAAAGAGATAGAGCCGCGTTTTGCTAAACGTTATTTTGATGCCGTAGCTCCCGGAGCAGATTTCGTAGCGATGGATATCAAGCGTCAAGCAATGAAGGAAGGTACGCCTTGGACCAAAGCTTTGGCTTTTGACTACTCCTTAGCTATCGGAGAATGGCTCGAATACGATGATACCACCTCGGTAGAGCTGCCGCAAGCGGATCTGGTTATCTCTTTGGAGGAAGCCATTTCCGAGGCAAGCAAGCTGATGACGATCCGTCAAGGAGACCTCATCTACATTCAGACAAAAAGCGAACCGAGACCTGCTCACAAAGAAGACATCATCAAAGCCGAGACCAACGGCAAAGAAACATTATACTGCAAAATCAAATGAGAAAAATTCTATCCATAGTACTCCTTCTGATGCTCGGTCTGCCGATGGTGGCAGGTATCCATTCCTATACCGAGCAATCAATCTTGAGTAGCGGTCATTGGGTAAAGATCCGCGTAAGCGAGACCGGTGTATGCCGAATGACGTTTGACGAACTGAGCCAAGCAGGACTGAATCCAAGCCAGATACGTGTCTTCGGTTACGGAGGTGCGATGTTGCCCCAGAGCTTCAAGAAAGCCAAAATAGACGATCTGCCGCAAGTACCGGTTTACGTGGGCTCGAATTATATCCTCTTCTGGGTACAAGGTCCGATTAGCTGGTCGTACGACGGTTCCGATTTCGTGCATACACGCAATCCCTACTCTAACTACGGCTACTATTTCCTGACGGATAACATCGGCACTCCTCTTGCGCCTACCGAGACAGAACCGGTGAGTGGTACGCCGACGGAGGTCACCACTTATCCCTTCTATCAGGTGCATGAGAAAGACTCGCTGAACTTGATAGATCGGAACGGCGTATCGGGAGGAGGAAGGCATTTCTACGGAGAGCAATTCAATGTTGGTGCAAGCCGCACGTTCGTTTTCAATACTCCCAATGCTATTTCCGGTCAGCAGAGCACCGCTTCCATCAATGTAGCAGGCTATTCGAACTCCGATTTCACTACGTTCACCTCTTCGTTCAACAACGTGAGCGGAAGCGTCTCGATGGCCAAAGCAGAAGACCATTACACCTTCGGCGTAGAGGGCAAGATCAAGACAAGTGCAACCAACGCAACCAACAGACAGCAAGTCAAACTGACCTTCAGAGGTGCTTCCGGTTCCTTAGGATGGTTGAATTATATAGAGCTCACCACGCCCAGCAACCTCTCCATGCAAGGCAGTTTCATGCCTGTCCGCACGACCGAGAACTACAAAAAAAGCACTCCGGTACGTTTCCACCTCACCAACGCCAACAGCGCTACGCAGGTTTGGGACATTACGGATCTCGGTGCCATCACGCGCGTACCCGCTGCGTACACTAATAATGAGTTGCAATGGACAGGCTCGCAGAAAGACGGTATTCACGAATACGTAGCTGTCAATCCCAACGGTGGCTCGTGGGTGAGTGCCGCCGTAGTTGGCGATGTAGCGAACCAGAACCTGCATCGACTCAAGAATATTGACTATGTCATCATCTGCTATCCGGGTTATGAGAGTATAGCTACTCAGCTTGCTAAAGCGCATCAATCGAAACAAGGTATCACATGGGCAGTCGTGAACTCCCAACAGGTCTATAACGAGTTTTCCTCCGGTACGCCGGACGCTACAGCTTACCGTTGGTTGATGAAGATGCTCTACGATCGTGCGGACGACGTAAACGCCAAACCGCGCTGGTTGCTGCTGATGGGTCATGGTTCGTTCGATAACCGCAAACTGCTGCCGAACTCCGGTTCTGCCTTGCTGCTTACCTATCAAGCAGAGAACTCCCTCAACGAAGTGAAGGGCTACGCCACCGACGACTATTTCGGTTTCTTGGATGACTCCGAAGGCGATTATGATGCTTCGGCTTCCATGGACATCGGTGTAGGACGTCTGCCGGTTAGCACGACCGATGAGGCGCAACAGATGGTCGATAAGATTATTCGCTACATGAACAATCAGAATACGGGCAAATGGAAAAACCGTATCATGTACCTTGCCGACGATGGTGAAGGAGGTACGCATACAGAAACGGCAGAGACGAGTGCAGAACTCGTTCGTCTGCAAAACCCGGACTTCATCGTCACGAAAGTGTTCCTCGATGCTTATCCGCAAGAGGTGAATGCCAGCGGTGAGAGCTATCCTATCGCTAAGAACAAAGTACACGCGATGCTTAAAGAGGGCGTACTCTTCTTCGATTATTCGGGTCATGGCGGTTATAACGCTATTACCAACGAGTCGATAATGACGCTCAAAGAGATCGAAGCGATGCGTAATACGAATCAGGCGTTCTGGCTCTTTGCTACTTGTAACTTCGCGCAGTTTGACGGCGGCAGACGTTGTGCAGCCGAGTCTGCGGTACTCAATCCGATAGGAGGCGCAATAGGTATCTTGGCGGCTACGCGTACCGTGTATGCCGACCCGAACACCAAACTCAACCGAGCTGTCTGCAAAGAGCTCTTTGACCATAGCGATCCCTATCATTATGACGTTACCCTCGGCGAGGCGATCGCTAAGGGTAAGAATAACAAACCTGGTGATACCAACAAGATGGCATATGTCCTCTTGGGCGATCCTGCTTTGCGGCTGAACTATCCGACTAATTATCAGATTGAGACCGTTACGCAGCTTGATACCCTCAATGCCTTGAGTGTGAAGCATGTGGACGGACAGATTATCGATGAGGACCAACAACTTGTATCGGATTTCAACGGAACGGTGGACATCACCGTTTATGATAAGATACAGGTCATCCCGACTCGCAATAATGACCAGAGCGAGGAAGAAGCACGTGTGGTGAACTACAAAGACTACACCAACACCCTCTTCTCGGGTAAGACCCAAGTCAAGAACGGACTCTTCAACTACACCTTCATGGTGCCTAAAGATATTCGTTATAACTTCGGCAACGGACGTATCGTCTATTATGCTACCACTACCGACGAGGGTGAGAAGATGGAGGCAGTCGGTCATTACGAAGACTTCATCATCGGCGGAACAGGTTCTATCCTGACCGCAGACAGCATAGGACCGGATATGTTCATCTATCTGAACACCCGTGCTTTCCAAGACGGTGATAAGACCTACTCTACTCCGCGGTTCTATGCCGAGCTGTACGATGAGAACGGTATCAACACCGCCGGAGCAGGTATTGGTCATGACCTGATGCTCGTCATTGACGATGATGCCAAACAGACCTATTCGCTCAATGACTTCTTCACCTCTTCGGATGACAGCTACCAGCGTGGAATGGTCAGCTATCTGATGAACGAACTGTCGGACGGACAGCATAGTCTGACGTTCCGAGCTTGGGATTTGCTCAATAACAGCACGACCAAGTCGCTCAACTTCGTAGTAGAAGCCGGACTCGATCCGTCTATCTACTCCATTACGACCTACCCGAATCCGGTACAAGCTACCGGCAGACTCAACCTCATCGTCAATTACGATCAGCCGGATGAGTTGATCCAGACCGAAGTGTATCTCTATAACACCAATGGTCAGATGGTTTGGAAACAAACGCAGGATAATCCCGATCAGGTATCCATCGAATTGTCGAATGTAGGTCTGAAACCGGGCGTATATATCTACACCGTACGCATCAAATCCGAGAACAGCAAATATGCCAAATCCTCGGGTAAGATCATAGTAACGAAATAATGTTTAATCTTTAATAATAAGTTTGTAAAAGCCTATGAAGCAAATCGCTTGATATATAACCTCAATTACGTAATTACGTAATCCCGTAATATCGAAATAACTAAAAAAAACAAAACATAACACAAATGAAAAAAATTCTTATTTCTCTCGCAGCTGTATTATGCGTATCGTTAAGCGCCAAGGCTGCAGATGACACAATGAACCCGCTGATCACGGCAATGCCGTCTATGTCCATCGCTCCGGACGCACGTTCCGCCGGTTTAGGTGACGTTGGTGTGGCAACGGAAGCTGATTTTAACTCGCAGTACTGGAACCCTGCTAAGTACGCGTACATGTATTCCAAAGGTGGTATCACCGCCAGCTACACGCCTTGGTTGCGTAAGTTGGTAGGCGACATCGACCTCGCTTATCTGGCAGGTTTCTACAATTTTGGTGATCTCGCCGGTGGTATTGGTGCTTCGTTTACCTATTTCTCGATGGGTGATGTAGCGCTTACCGATGCACAGGGCAACACGCTGCAGAATGTTCGTCCGAACGAATGGGCGCTCGACCTCAGCTATTTCCGTAAACTGCATGAGTACGTATCTATGTCCGTAGCGGTTCGTTTCCTCTACTCTGACCTCAACAATGGTGTGAACAGCAGCGCAACAGGCGCTACCGAGATGCACCCGGCTTGGACGATGGCTGCTGATATCGGTCTGTACTACAAACAGCCGATCGAGTTGCCGATGGGTACCTCTAATTTCTCGCTCGGTTTCACCCTCAAGAACCTCGGTGGTAAGATGACGTATGCCGATGATGGTAGTAGCAACTTCATTCCGGCATCGATGAACATCGGTGTGGGCTATGAGCTGCCGTGCGACAAGTTCAACTTCCTGACCTTCAACTTGGAGGCAAATAAACTATTGGTACCGAGCCGTAAATCGAAGAAAGCTCCGAACGGTATTGAGTACACCGGTGAGCAGTACAGCCAGATCAACCCTGCTAAAGGTTGGTTCCAATCGTTTGCTGATGCTCCGGGTGGTGCCAGCGAGGAGTTCAAAGAGGTTCGTTGGGGAGCTGGTATCGAGTATAGCTACAACAAGCAGTTCTTCGCTCGTGCCGGTTATAGCTATGAGAACTACTACAAAGGTAACCGTAACTACATCACTGTCGGAGCCGGTTTCCACCTCTCTATCGTTACCCTCGATGTATCGTACTGCGTAGGTCTGGCTGCTACCAACCCGCTGGATCAGACCATGCGCTTCACGCTTGGCTTCGACCTCGCCGGTATCAAAGACCTCGTGAACAACAGAAAAAAATAATGGTAAATAATTGCCAAAATAGTAAATGCCGGACACGTATTGGTTTTGGCTATGATGTACATCAATTCGCCCCTGACCGCAAGTTGTGGTTAGGGGGAATTGAGGTACCATCTGAACGCGGATTATTGGGTCACTCCGATGCCGATGTAGTTATCCATGCACTATGCGATGCGCTCTTAGGCGCCTGTGCGTTGCGGGACATCGGTTATCATTTTCCGGATACGAAAGGTAACGAATACGAGGGTATAGACTCTAAGATTCTTCTTCGCCGCACAATGGAGCTGATTCGTAAAGAAGGATACGAATTAGGAAACTGCGATATCACTATCTGTGCGCAGGCTCCGAAACTTAATCCGCATATAGAAGCCATGCAGTCCTGCTTGGCGCAAGTAATGGGCGTAGAGCCTAACCAAGTAAGTATCAAAGCCACCACTACCGAGCATCTCGGATTTGTGGGGCGTGAAGAAGGAATAGCCGCTTATGCTGTTGCGCTTGTTTTTGCTTAATATCGGTTTGGCGTTCATTGCCAACCTCTTCCAACTGAAGGGCAACCCGCAGGTGGAAGAAGATAGTGGTGCCTATACGCGTATCGCGCTCACGGATAGCACTACCTTAGAGATTTATGAAGGGGATAGCATTCTTGTGGTGATGACTGCCTGCGCACCGCAATGCTCCTCGTGCGCGCGTGTATATAATAAGGAGTGGAGACTGATCCGAACCATCACTCCACCCTTTCAATCGATCTTCCCCTTGGCGAGTATCAATAAGGAGACAGGTATCATTGAGTGGTCGGACAACGACAAGTGGGAATACTAACATGGAACTTCCTGTTTATTTAATCGGATATATGGGAGCGGGCAAGACGACCGCGGGACGACTGTTGGCTGATAAACTCGGCTGGCATTTTGTGGATTTGGATCAAGCCTTCAAGGAGATCCACGGCTACTCTACTGCGGATTATATCCGTACGTTCGGTTTGGAGGACTTCCGCAAGAAAGAGAAATACGTGGTGGAAGATCTGGCAGACCAGATTCCTTTTGAGCATATTATTTACGCTACAGGAGGCGGTTATCCGTGTTGGGAAGATAACATGGAGTGCCTCAACGAATTAGGAACCAGCATCTATATCCGCTGGAAACCGGAGCATTTAGCGAAACGTCTTAGTCTGACGGATCTGAGTGAGCGTCCTGTCTTACAAGGTCGCACAGAAAAGGAGCTATTGGAATTTATAGCTCCTCAGTTGGAAGCACGCGAGCCGTTCTATGCTCAGGCGCACCATATTATTGATGTGGATATCTGCGATGAGCAATCCGACGAACGGATTGCAGATGCTTTATTTCGCTTGATACGCGAGAGCGTATAATCTCATTTGCTTTAACATAGCGGCAACGCCGTTGCTACGCGTTGGACTGAGGTGTTCACGCAAACCGATTCGGTCTATGAAATAGAGATCCGCATCGATGATTTCTTTGGGTGTATGTCCGCTCAGTACAGACAGCAGCAGCGCTACTATCCCTTTCACCAACAGCGCATCCGAATCGCCTTTGTACCAAATCTTACCATCCTCCATCCGGCAGGTGAACCAAACAGTGGACTGACAACCGTCAATCTTATTCGTATCGTTCTTATCCTCCTCCGGCATCGGGTCTTTCGTCAGTTCTTTGGCATAATCGATGATCAGTTGGTATCGCTCCAACCAATCGTCAAACGCCTCGAACTCTTCAATGATCTCGTCTTGTATTTCGTTAATCGACATCTTTTATTTCTCCTTTATCAAACAACCATTTCTTGCCCGGATAGAGTTCCGGCCACAGTAGATTATGCGTGGACATAAGCACCGTGATACCCGCTTGACTGATGGTGTACAGCAGATCCATGATCTCCTTACCGGTTTCGGCATCGAGGTTTCCGGTCGGTTCATCTGCCAAGATGATCTCCGGTGAGTTCAGCAGCGCACGCGCGATGACCACACGTTGTTGCTCTCCTCCGGATAGTTCATAGGGTTTCTTATAGGCTTTGTTCTCCATGCCTACTTGACGCAGGATCTCCTCGACATGGTTGTGCATGAGTTTCTTATCCTTCCATCCGGTAGCACGCAGCACAAACAGGAGGTTCTCCTCTACCGAACGGTCTGTCAGCAGCTTATAGTCCTGAAAGATAATCCCCAAACGGCGGCGTAGATACGGCAGTTTGCTGCGCTTGATACGCGTCATATCGTATTCGAGCACCTGTGCCGAACCGGCAGCAATAGGCAATGCGCCGTAGATCGTCTTCAGCAGCGATGATTTACCGCTACCTACTTTGCCTAACATGTAGATCATCTCGCCGTTCTCCACATGCAGGTTCACATCCCTCAGCACGATCTGGTCGGCTTGGTGGATCTCTACGCCCTTATAATCAATCAGAACTGCCATTATTCTTCGTTATCAAGTTGCGTCTGGATATCATCCAACTGCTTTTTGAGCTCATCGATCTTCTTCTGCATGCTCTCCACCAACTTGTTAGCAGTCTTGGATTTAGCGGTGAAGAAGAGGATGTTGTTCTCTGCGGTCTTAATCTCCTGTTGGAGACGGTCACGCATATGACGGAGTCCCTCTGCTCCCTTGCTGACAGCAGCTCGGACAGCCTTGGCAGCCCGTTCGTCTTTCGCTTTCATGCGCTCACCCTTGATGGCTTCACGCTTGGCGTTGAAGAAACTATCGCAGAGCTCCGAGAACTGAGCCCATAAATCATCAGAGTATTTGCGAGCCACCGGACCTATGGTCTTCCACTCAGCCTGCAACTCACGCAGTTCATCGGCGGACTTAGACCAATCGATCTTGATGTTTTCGCCTTCCGGCATCTCTACTTTCGTACCCTCCACGATGGCTTTCGCACGATCCAAGATGGAACGTTTCTGCTTGAGGTTCTCGTTAAAAGTATCGCGTATTCCTTTGAAATAAGCGGTTTTAGCTTGGAAGAAACGGTCGCATTCCGAGCGGTACTCATCGTAGATGGACTGATTGAATTTCTTGGGAGCAAAGCCAATCTTACGCCATTCGTTCTGGAGATCCTGAATCTTCTGGGTCAGCTCTTCCCATTTCTTAGCAGAGAGCGTCTCACCGTTGCCGATCGGCTCATTGATAGCCTTGAGCTGCTCGATGATAGCACGCTTAGCGTCCAAGTTTGCCTGCTCTTTGGCGTGCAACTCATCGAAATGCGCTTGGTGCTTCTTATTGATGATGGTCGAAGCCGCTTTGAATCGGTTCCATAAGTCCTCACGCAACTCGCGAGCCACCGGACCTATCTCCGCCCACTCGTCATGCAACTGCTGCAACGCACGACTGGCTTCCACGATATTCTCGTTGTTCTCCAAACGCTCAGCTGCCTCGCAGAGCAAGGTCTTCATCTCAAGGTTCTTCTTGAAATCCAGATCACGAAGCTCGATATTGATCTTCACCAAGTCGTAGAACTGCTCTTGGTATTTCTGATAAGCTTTGCGGGTCTCCTGCACTTTCTCCGCAGGAATAGCACCGATTGTTTTCCACTCTGCTTGCAGCTCACGCATACGTTGCAGGTTGGCTATTACACCATCTGTCTCACCCTCTGCCAGCGTTTTCATCTCTGCTAAAATAGCCTGTTTGCGGGCTAAGTTAGCCTCCTGCTCCTTAGCAGCCTTGGCAGCAGCTTCCGCTTTCTTGGCTTTATACTCCGCCATGATTGCCTTGAACTGCTCTTCCAAAGCAGCAAATTCCTCACTTTCACTCTCTGCCTCTTGACCATCGACACCATCTTTATAGAAGAGTGTTTTGATGTGCTCAACTTGGTCTTTAACAGCCGTTACATCTTGCTCCAGCAGGACTTTCAGTTCCTCTATGAGCTGCGCTTTTGTACTTGACATAATGTAATTAAACAATTTCGGTGCAAAGATACAACAAAAATTGCACATATGCAAATAAAAAAGGATTTTTTTGTAAAAAATAGAATGTTTCTATTATTTTAAGCGATATGAGTATGTGGGAGCTTGCTCACAAACATGCTCATGGCGGTTAAAATAGAGGGTTTACCCTTTTTACAAAAAAATCCTTTGGGGGTCCCCGCAAATTTTAATTTGTGGGGAGAGCGGAGACAATGGTCGCACCTACGATTTAGCGGAGCGGTATCGTTCATTGCGATCCATTTGACGAACGCGACGCGAAAAATCGCCTAAATTGATCGATTTTCCATATTTTTCTTATTTATCATACTTAATAGTAATGTTCTTTTAGCAAACATTTTGGAGTAATGCGGTATTGAGTTGTTCTATATCACTTTACATACTAATTCGGCAAAAAAAACCTCAAAAGAGATAAAAATGAAGAAAAAAATGCATTTTCTTCTCAAAAAATTTGGTCAATTCAAAAAAATGTAGTACCTTTGCACCGCAGTCCCGGTAATTCCTCTCCCAGATATGATGCTGGTGATGAATCCGGGTTTTTTAATTGTATGACTAAGAGTGAATTAGATATTTTAACAGAGGCTTTCTCTGCACAGCGATTGAGCAAGTATATTGCATACAATCATGGAGATTCGGAGAAGACCGTAATGCATTACAAAGCGAACTTGCGTTTGGCAGAGTCGCTATATATCAGTTTATCGGTTTTTGAGGTAACATTGCGCAATGCCTTGGCTCGTGAACTCCGGAATCTGGCAGGTAAAGAGGAGTGGTTTGATCTATTTTACACCACACCGGAATTACAACCTCTGGTGACAGAAATAGACAAAGCAAAATCGCTCATTCGTAATCGAGGAGAAAAAGCAACTCCGGATAAGATTCTTTCTGAAATGACATTTGGTTTTTGGGTAATGTTACTCAATAGCCAATACGAGCGTGTTCTATGGAAATCTTTGCGTAAGGCTTTCCCTAATCTACCCAAGAAAGATCGTCAACGCAAGAATGTGTCGGCTCCATGCAACACACTGCGTCGTTTGAGAAACCGTATTTTCCATCAAGAGGCTATTTGTTGGGATTTGTATTACTTGACTTGCCTGCATGACAACCTTATTACCGTCCTTGGTTGGATGAACGCTGACATGCCGGCTTGGTTAGCTTCCATTGATCCATTTAACCAAGTTTGTTCAGACATCCGCAAGGAGATGGGATGGGAATAGAGCATAATAAGCAGTAGTAATTTCTTATGCCGAATCACTACATACTAAAATCATCTTGCAGAGTAACTACAAGATGATTTTTTGTTTGGCTATAGAAATTAATCCGATTGGATTCTATTGCTTTTAGCGAATCGCTGCCAGTTGTTCCTTATGCAAACGCTTACGTTCTGCACGATTACGCTTATTGGTCATGTATATGCCAAAACCTGCCATAGGATGACGCCATTCATCATCTTCTATGCGCTCTAATTCGGCATTTTCCTTACTGCGGAGTTTGATTTCTTGACACCAGAAACGGATGTCGGAGATTAGTCTTTTAGTATATTTGAACATGATGTTATTTGTTTTTGCGTTTATATAATGACTCTCGGATGGTTTTCCAAAGAGACTTAGGACACAAAATAGCAGCCATTATAAAACTACCCAGCATTCCGAAATAGCGTTTTTCTGCCTTGTAAGCAAAAATAAGACTAATCCACACCCAATTAGTTTTGCGTAAATCGGCAGCTATGTCAGAATATTCTCCGGGCAGTATATCTGCTACGTTTCGGCAAATCTCTCTGCTTGCTTTTGCGCGGGCAACACGATTTACGGTATGCGTAACAGAAGTCGGATTTATGCGATACGCACATGTAACCTCATCGAGGTAGTACATATCACCATAACAAAGCAAAATAATCCATAATGTCCAATCGCCGAGGTACTTATTCCTTGTATGAGCAAACTTCTTCAGTACTTCCCCCATGTTAGTGTTTCTAAAGACCATGCTCAAAGTAGGATATTGATGCTGATCTCTAAAGAAATCCCGCAAATTGTACCTCCCTTGTTTACTCCCTACAACGACATTGCCATTCTTTTTCTTAAGAATATTACCATGTATATCTACGATACTTTGATCTGTACAACAGCACATCAACGAAAAATCTGCTTCTAATATTTCTATCTGCTTTTGTAGTTTATGGGAGTCTGTCCAATAATCATCACCCTCGCAGATTGCAATATATTTGCCTTCCGCTCGTGGAAACTGAAGCGCACCCCAGATGCTAACACCTTGTGAATATTGGTTTACTTTTTGATAGAATGGTTTGAATAAATGCGGATATTTGGCAACGTACTCCTTGATAATCTCAGCAGACTTATCAGTTGAACAATCATCATGGATAATGATCTCATAAGGAAAATCCACGACTTGTTTCACAAAGCCTTCCAAACAATCACGCAAGTACGGTTCGTGATTATATACATCACAAACTATACTTACCATACATGGTTGATTTTCCTTATTGTTTTCCATAATACTTGCCTGTGTACATGTAGTCCATCAATTGTTCTTTGGTCATGTGTCCAATGCCCAGATAATCCAGATTGTACTTGGTTTCTTGGAAGAAGCTCTTCTCATGGAACGCACCTCCAATAACAATCATAGCATCAATAATAGGTGTTGGCACTCCGAACTTAACACCTAAATCGTGGTAAATCTTACAGCCGACAGGAATATCTTCGGTAATATAGCGGTGGTTGATGTTGTTCGGACCAGTATTACCTTCATCGCACGGCTTATCAAGCGGAAAGACAACATTGTCTTTGCCGTTTTCATCCAAACCCATATATTCCTGTGTGAGGATGCTTCTGCGACTGAAGAACATTTCATAATCCCATTTAGGATAGTCAATACCCAATTCTTTAGCTATCGAAACTTGTTCTTGATAGAACTGGTATTGTACGCGGCAGATACTCGGACATAGTCCGTGTGAATACATGGAATAGCTATCCGGTTCATTCCCATATACGAGCGACCAGTTCTCCATGCTGGAGACGCCGAGCAACGATGCTGGAACGTGAATGACTGGATTGATGTTAGAAAAACCTATGTCCAACATTGTGTCTCCACGATCAGGTCCGTTACCTGTATATACGGAATCCATGCACGGCAGATATTTACCACTTTCGATAAAATCGTCCATATCACTCATTGGCAGACAAGCCCCACGAAGTGATATAGCACGATATTTGATGCCGACATGGTTCGTCCAAAAGCCTTGAATCTTCTCTACGCGAGTACCATAAGGGGCACTCCCCCAACCACCGATAATCACATCCTTGTTACATCCGGCTTCACGCATGAACTTACGCAACAAAAGGCTTGCATAGTTGTCAGGGAAGGTATGGATTACCATTCCATCTTCTAATAAAGGCACGAGTTTGCGCAGGTAGTCCTCGTGAGCCAAGGCTGGGATGGACATCAAAATGAATTTGGCACCTTTTACTGCTTCTTCCATATTATTGGTGTACATATCCAAATGCGCACGTCCGCTGCGCTCAAAGGCATACAGATTGCGTTGGATGCCATCCATCAATATACCGGTTTTATCCATATAGGCAATTGATTTGGGACTACGCGAATATAATCGCACTTCACGTTCCTGTTGACCTAACTTGCAATCAGCTGCTAATGTCATACCAACGGCTCCTGCTCCCAAAACGGCAATTGGGCAATCCTTTAAATAGGACAAGTCTCTTTTCATATCGATTAACTATATTTTAATTTTCGAGATTATCATATCCTCTCCGTATTCATCAAGAATATGAATCGTTTTATAAACCTTTCGAATAAATTCCGGAGCATCATTACGATTCTTAATATACGCACAAAATTCAGCGGCTCTTTGTCTTACGTCACCAGTATCCTCTATGACACCACCTTCTGTTCTTCGCTTTTGTGCAGAATAAACAAAAGGTAATTGCGCGATTTCATCAAATCCTTCAAATGACTTTATTACACCTGCACGTACGGATAATGATAGAATCACACAAGCACCATTGTTGTAAAGATATGCTCCTTTAGGATTTCCTATGCAAGTAGTAGTGTCTCCTGTTAACGCAAAAATCACGAAAGATGTCATAGGGTCAAAACCGGTAGCATCTTTTGTTACAACATCAAAATCCGAGCCAGGAAAACGTAATCCCGGATCATACATATAAACGTGACCATCATCGTAGAACCCTTGCAAGAAAATAGATCCGAATTTCATTCCAAGTGATTGAATCATCTTTTCTATATTTGGGTTAACTTTCTTCATTATTGTATCAGCGTGCTTCGATGGAAGGATAGTTGCCATTTGTTGTCTATCCAAATGATCTTCAATACTGCCCAAATAACGATCTCCCAGTTTGACTAAATATGGTATGCCATTTGATATGAAATACGCGAACGACATATCTTGCGCATTTGCCATATATCGTTCAATAAGGTATTCTCCATTTTTGGATTCATTCTTTGCTATTTGAATAGCATGAGGTATATCTTCTTTATTCCAACAAATCGTTTGCCCTCGTGAGCCTCGACTTATTGTTGGTTTGACTAATACGGGATATTTAACTACATCATTTTCTACTTCTTTAATAGAGTATTCGGGAATGACATCTACTCCATTTTGCATACAAAAATCTTTGAACAAACGCTTATCAGTCATTATCTCGAATTGGCGTTTTGTCCCATAGCATGGTACCCCAAGCTTTTCGCATATCTGCTGATAAGGAATTTGAGCAGGGTCAATACAATATGCCAAAACACCATCTACATCCTCTTCTTGACACTTACTGACGATGGCATTTACATCCATGATATTTAACATCCAATACTCATCAGCAACACGCTTGGCAGGAGATTCTTCTATCGACAGATAATCTGTTACTATAGTATAAACACCTAAAGCTTTTGCCGCATTAACGATTTTTACATGAACATCCACTCCTGCTAAAATCAAGAGTTTTTTGCCAACTAAGGATTTTGCTTTATACATATTAATTATCTGTTAGCGAGTTAATAATCTTTTCTACATCATCATTGCTCAATTCATGATGCATCGGCAAGCACAACACTTGATCTGCCATCTTGGTAGCAACAGGCAGATTGCTTGCTATAGCAGAAGGATATTCTTTATACGGATTCAAGGTACTAATCAAGGGATAGAAATAACGGCGACCGAAGATGTTGTTTGCTTTGAGTTTTTCGTAAAGCGCGTCGCGACTAATGCCATATTTCTCTTCATCCACAAAGATTGGAAAGTAACCGTAATTATAGCGGATATTCGGCAATTCCGGCAAATAGGTTAGACCAGCAATATGATCAATGACTTCACGATACCGATTGGCCACTTTGTGACGTGCTTCAATCGCTGCATCTACTTGCTTGAGATTGAGTAAACCAAATGCTGCACGGACTTCATCCATTTTGCCGTTGATACCGGGAGCAACAATAGTTGTCTCGCCTCTAAAACCAAAGTTTTTGAGATTGTCTATCTGGTACTTCATCTCCGCACTATGGCAAACCAATGCGCCTCCTTCAATTGTCCCATAGACTTTGGTGGCATGGAAACTTAATGTACTCATATCGCCCCAATTGAGAATGGACTTGCCATCCTTGCGAACTCCAAAAGCATGAGCCGCATCATAGATAACTTTGAGACCATGTTTCTTGGCGATGAAATCAATCTGCTCGTTATTACAAGGCTGACCATACACATGTACCGGCATAATAGCCACCGTATTTTCAGTGATAGCTGCCTCAATCTTGGCAGGATCAATATTACCGGTTGTCGGTTCTACATCCACAAAAACAGGCTTCAATCCGTTCCACCAAATACTATGGGTAGTAGCCACAAATGAATATGGCGTAGTAATCACTTCGCCTTTGGTGAGACCAAGAGCCTGTAAAGCAGTTATCAACGGAAGTGTACCATTAGTAAACACGGAGATATACTCCACTCCGAGATATTCAGCCAATGCCTTTTCCAACTGCTGATGGAACGAACCATTATTTGTTATCCACTTACTCTCCCAGATCTCTTGAAGATACGAGTTAAACTCCTGTAAGTCAGGTAACAACGGAGATGTGACTAATATTGGTTTTGTCTTATCCATTATGTATGTTATTATTACTTTTTTTCCTTTCTATTTCCCTTCCATTCTCGTTCGCATGTCGTTAGCATCCTAAACGTCACTATATGATGTTTTATGTCATGCTCTGCGAGCAATGTATATGCCACAAATTAAACAGATTTACACAAAAAAACATCTTAACAATTCTCTGGCGTTTGCCGGATCGTTGTTAAGATGGGAAATATAGGGAAAATCGGTATTTCCGTTTTGTACATCAAAAAACGCGGATCTCTTCTCTTGCTTATCCGCTTTCTGAGGTACTAGGAAAACCTTTGTTGTCGAATAAGCAATGCAGAAACCCACGCTGTGTATATGCGTACACACGCGCATACCTATATTAAGGTACACGCGGGTGCATGATACACCCCATGAGCATCTACCACTGCCTTGTTTTCGAACAACAAATCTGAAGATTCCTAGTTTTCAGAAAGTCAAAAACAAGCGTAAGTAAACGCCATTAAATATGTCTGCAATCCCATCCTCACGTATCAACGCAGACACCCAAAGCGTGGGACTGCCTTGCAAAAATGCGCTCATGAACACTCACTTGGTTCATGTCGGGCACACCCAAAGCACCTTTGCGGGTGCAAAGGTACAAAAAATTTTTAACGTGAACAAATTTTAGAGAAAGAAAGTGCAGATAAAATGAAAATTGAAAGGAAAATTACCCAAAACTCATACTTTGATCGTTGCGAGGTGAGATTTTGACCTATAAAAATTTGCACTGGCAAACTTATTTAGGAAAAGTCAAATCAGTATGCATGTCAACTAATTTAGGATGATTGTCTACTTTTTTAGGAAAGTGTCAACAAAGTTAGGAAGAGTGTCTACTAACTTAGGAAAATAATCAAAAAACTGTCAACACTATTTAGGAAAAGTCAGTCATGCCGCTTGTATAAAAATTTGCACTGGCACTTTTGACACTTTTGGCACTTTCTTTCAAAATGTCAATAATACTCTATTTATCCGTTCGGCTACTGACATTTTGATACTTGTAAATGCTTATATAGCTTTCAAAATGATAGAAAGTGTCAAAAGTGCCAAAAGTGTCATGTCATTTTTTTATTATACCTCTCAGGCATTTTCAGACCGGAAAAGGTTAGTTATTCCTTATATATTATTTATTCATTCCTTATCCATTAACCTTACTAAGTGCTTGTCTAATCCTTAGCGTCACCTAAGCATGAGAGTACACGGAGAGTACAGGATGAGTACGGGTATGGTCTAGGATTCCCTCGTGATACCCTCGTGATTGGACCGATGTTACACCGATGTTACTGCGTAATTGGAGTATGTTTGATGGGTTTCCAGCAAAGCAAAATGCCATATTTTATATAGGAAATGCAGAAAAATTGCATTTATTGTCAAAAATATTACAATTTATTTGCATATATGATTAAAAAGTAGTACCTTTGCAGCAAATTTTGGAATCATGAATAATGTATTGCACAATTTAGGCAACATTCCTGTTACTGCCGCAACGTTACGTAATGTGCTACCAAACCGTAATTCGTTTGCACACTACATCAGTAGCAAGGAACTCTCCGGAGAAATCATCCGACTAAAGCAAGGTCTTTATGTCGTCTCTCCCGATGTTTCCGGCAAGCCGATCAATAACTTACTTATTGCCAATAGTTTATACGGACCTTCGTATATTTCCTTCCAAACAGCCCTTGGTTTCTATGGCCTGATTGAAGATATTGTGCAGACGACAATCTCTGCCTCTTTTCGCCTCAATAAGCAGTACGATACACCTTTCGGACGTTTTGAATACATACAATTACCATCCGCCTATTATCCGATAGGTATCACGCAAGCTCAAAGCGAAAACATGCCGTTTCTTATAGCCTCTCCTGAAAAAGCGTTGTGTGATCTAATCATCCGCACGCCGAAACTTCTTTTTCGCTCCAAGAAAGACGTAATCACGTATCTGGAAGACGATCTGCGATTTGATACCGAGTCGCTGTCCTCTATGGACATCTCCGTTTTTCAGGCTTGCGCGGAGAAGGGTTACAAATCAACATCTATTCAACAATTGATAAATGTCATTACCCAATGAATCCTATTTACAACACCATGTTGGCGGCATACCCGCAAACCACTCCCAATGAGCGTCACAATGCACAGATTGAGGTAGCACAGCAGATCGTTTTAGCCGGTTTGGCTCGTAGCGATTTCTTTGCTCATGCGGCATTTTATGGAGGTACCTGTTTGCGTATCTTCCACGGGCTTCCACGCTTCTCCGAAGATATGGATTTCTCATTGCTCCAAAACAATAAGGATTTTGATTGGACAAAATATTTTCCTTATATTGAGCAGGAGTTTTTATCCTTGGGCAGACAGGTTGTTATCACCAAAAAAGATAAACGTACCTTTGGTAAAGTGGAATCCGCTTTTCTGAAAGACAACACAGAAGTCTATAATCTGCAATTTCAAACCGAAAAGTCCATCAAAATCAAGATCGAAGCAGATACATGTCCTCCGCTTGATTTTCAGACCGAGCAGAAACTTCTGATGCAGCCTTATTCTTTCTACACGCGTTGTTTCGCCTTGCCGGATTTGTTTGCAGGAAAGATGCATGCACTACTTTACCGTCAATGGAAAAGCCGTGTCAAAGGACGTGATTGGTACGACTTTGAGTGGTATGTACGCAATCGGATTCCTCTGCATTTTGCTCATCTGCAAGCTCGTGCAAAACAATTCAACGACGAAGATCTGACACCGGATGCTTTTGCGCAAAAACTGCGTGAGACAATACAATCTGTAGATCTCAATTTGGTGAAGGCGGATGTCTCACCGTTCCTTGTTCGTCCTCAGGAAACAGAAATCTGGTCTAACGATTATTTTATGCAAATAGCCGACCGGATTCAGCTTAACTGATTGCTTTGTTGTGATATTTGCCCTTTATAGTGGACATATTTTATTTCTTTTTGCCCGTTTGACGGTGCAAAGGTACAACATTTTTTTGATATATGCAAGTTTTTTTTACAACTTTTTCGGCATAATTGGTCTTACAGTGCTAAGAGGCGGTGATACGTCTCAAGGGCGTAACGGTCGGTCATGCCGGAAAGCCAATCGATGATGAGACGCAGACGGTTGTATGTGCTGAGATCTGAGAGCTCAGTCAAAGGAACAGGATTTGAGGAGGGATTTGCGGATGCGTTGTGGGCGGGGTTTGCAGATAAATGCTTTTGCTGCTCTTCTGCCAACACAAGACGCGTCATGCTGGGTGAGATGATGGCATTCAGACGCCAATCGGGTTTCGGAGCCATAAGCAAAGGAAGTACACGATCTAAGATTGAGTTCATTACTTGCGCGCCTTTGAGTTCCGCTTGAGCGATGGTGTCATGACGGAAGATACGTTCGAACTCCAGTTTACCAAGTTGCTTGCAAAGCTCGTTGCCGTCCATCAGTTCCTCATCAAAGGTCCCCATATCGATACCTTCCAGATTCGCCATAAAACGCTGCAAAGCGTATTTTGTCAGTTCGCCGATGATAGCTACACGGAGATTGACCAACGCCCGTTCGGGTGTGTCTTGAGAGGCCGTTAGACCTAAGAATTGCAAGGCTTCGTCCAAACTCAACATACCGCTCTGGATGCCGTCCTCCAGATCCATGGAGCGATAACAGATCGTGTCTGCCGCTTCCACCAAAAAAGCTAATGGATGCCTTTTGATCGTTCCATCCGCACGACGCAGCCGACAAGCGTCCGCCACACGTCCAAGGACATCCGCTTCGGACGAGAAGACCCCATGTTTATGAACCGACGCTCCACCTTTTTTGTTCTTACTGCCGCAGTTCGGATACTTGAGCGAAGCCGCCAAGACAGCGTACGTCAGATTGAGTCCGTTCAGATCATTGAGGTAAGGCATTCTGGTCAGAATACGAAATCCCTGCGCATTGCCGTCAAACTGGGTGAAGTCGAACTGCTGCTCCTCCGTCAAGTCAGAGAGGTAGTTTTTGCCGTTTCCATCGGAGAAATAAGTGCCTATGATCTGTTCGCCGAAATGTCCAAACGGCGGATTTCCTATATCATGCACAAAAGCCGCCGTACGAAGAATTGCCGGTAGTTGCTGTTCCAAGAGATGAGCGACTTTTTCGCCATACGTGCGCACTACCTGTTCGTCCCGGCAGAAATCCGTTCCGAGCGATTGAGCCACCGACAACACTTCCATCGAATGCGTCAGACGCGTATGCACACTATCTCCGCCGGAGAGCGGAAAGACCTGCGTCTTGTCGTGCATACGGCGTGCTGCCGAAGAGAAGATCACACGACCGAAATCGCTGTCAAAGGCAGAGCGATGATCTAATCCCTTAGGGATCGCACGCGACTGACGCTCACGGTCAGCACAAAGGTAAATACTCCAATCTACTTGATTATACATAGGCTTTTGCTTGTTGGTTTCGGATTTGTGTGGAGGAGATGTCGAATAATGGAGCTCCGCTTAGATAGCGGATCTCCTTGACCGCTACGCTGTTAGACCACTGCGTTGTTAGATCGTCCTGCGGACTGTTAGAACGCTTCGCTGTTAGACCATCGTCGGACAGATTTTCTCTTCGGGGATAAACGAAAATACGGAAGTTGGCGAGAAGATACTCATACTCGCGCCAACGATCGAAAATAGCGATATTATCTTCTCCTATGATGAGGGTAAAATCGGCATCGGGATACGCTTTCTGCAACTCGCGCAAGGTATTCGCTGTATAAGACGGACGAGGCAGAGAGAACTCAAAATCAGAGGCTTTGACATGCGGTATGTCTTTGACAGCTTTGCTCACAGCCGCCAGACGCTCGCCTTCCGGAGCAAGAAGATTTGCCGGTTTCAACGGGTTATTCGGGCTCACCATGAGCCATAGTTCATCGAGATCTGTGTTCTCAATGACCCATTTAGCCAATCCCACATGTCCGAAATGCACAGGATTGAAACTGCCGCCATATATACCGATGCGTCGCATTTCAATTAACAATTATCAATTAACAATTCACAAAGGACTTTACGAGTTTGGTACTAAGTATTAAGATTTGTACTTTCTATTACGTTTGTACCATAATCTGTAGGACGCTTTGTAAATTATAAATTGTGAATTATAAATTAATTATTCTCGTCAATGATGGCATCGAGTTGTTCGAAGGCGTGCGTGAGTTCATCGTTGATGATCACACGGTCGAAATAAGGCTTATAGGAGAGTTCCTCTTCCGCTTTTGCCAAACGCTTCTCTATCATCTCCGGACTTGTGTCGCCGCGTCCTTCAAGACGTCGCCGTAACTCTTCAATAGACGGCGGACAGATGAAGATAGAAGTCGCTTTGTCCCCAAGGATCTTCTTGAGGTTCAAACCGCCTTTGACATCGACATCAAAAAGCACCTCACGTCCCAAAGCCTCAATACGGTCAATCTCCTCTTTCAACGTACCGTAATACAAGCCGTCATAGACCTGTTGATACTCGATGAAATCGCCATTTTCTATACGTTTCTGGAATTCCTCGACGGAGATGAAATAGTACTCTTTGCCATTAACCTCCTGACCACGCGGAGGACGCGTAGTACAGGAAACCGAGAGTTCAAACATATCCGGGTGCATCGTCAACAGATGCTTCACCATGGTCGATTTACCGCTGCCCGAAGGCGCACAAAAGATATAAATCATAACACGTTCAAAACTTGCTCTTTGATTTGCTCCAAAATGTCTTTCATCTTAACGACGATGATCTGCATCTCGCTTTGGTTAGATTTGGAACCGAGCGTATTGATCTCACGCCCCATTTCTTGTGCGATGAAACCGAGCTTTTTGCCAACACCGCTACCCTCGCCTGCCATCGTCTCGCGGAAATACTTAATATGGTTCGTCAGACGCACTTTCTCTTCGGTGATATCCAGTTTCTCCAGATAATAGATCATCTCCTGCTCCAGACGGTTGCGGTCAATCTCCGCCTGTGTCTGGGCACTCAGCTGCGCGAGGTTGGCTTCCAAGCGCTCTTTGATCTTGGCTACTCTGCCCTTCTCAAACGGCTCCACCTGGGCTAACAAATCAGCGATTCCATCGAGTTTTTCGGTGAACATATTTTGCAGTGACAGACCTTCTTGCGAACGGAAAGCGATGAAAGCATCGATTGCCTTGTTGAGCATCGCTTGTACGTTGCTCCACTCCTCGTCCGTCAGATCCGAAGTGTCTTCCTGCACTTTCAGCACATCCGGAAAACGAAGAATAGCCGCCATCACTTCTGTTGGCACTTCCGCAACGCCCATTTGAGCCTTGTATTGCGAGGCGTACTCTTTCGCCGCCATCCAGTTCACGGGCGTTACATCCTTTGTACTTTGTACTTTGTCCCCTTGTACATCTATCGACAGATCGACCTTACCGCGTTCGAGACGCTGGGTAATGATCGTTCGGATGTCTAACTCATGCGCACGGAGCTGCGACGCCAAACGAACCGACAGATCCATCGATTTGGAGTTCAGCGAACGGATTTCGCAGATCAGTTTCTTCCCTCGGAAAGTTGTTTCGGCCTTTCCGTAGCCGGTCATGGATAATATCATATTTATTGACAATTTGACAATTTACGATTTAACAATTTATTGGCGACCAACGACAGCCCTTGCATGGACTAACGACTAACGACAAACGACTAACGACTAACTACTTCCCTATGCAGAATTTGCTGAAGATGTTGGAGAGTACTTCTTGGTTAGTGATCTGTCCTGTTACTTCGCCGAGTGCCGAGAGACAGTCTTGCAAATCAAGCGAAAGGAGTTCACCGGAGAGACCGTCGTGCAAACCCTGCTGCACACGGAGAATCGCTTCATGCGCACGTCTGATCGCCTCATAATGGCGCGCATTGGAAAGCATCACCGCAGAAGTACTCATCGTCTCCTTGGCTACCCTCACCAACTCACGCTTGAGCGGTTCTATCTCACCGTTCTTGGCAGAAATGAGAATCCATTCCTCCTCTAATCCTCTCATCCTCTCACCCATTAACAAATCCGCTTTATTGAGCACTCTAATAATCGTCCCTTTGGTCCAATCGTCCATCAATCGTACCTCGTCAATCGTCAAATCGTCAATTACATAGATGACGATCTGTGCCTTCTCCATCGCTTTTCGGCTGCGCTCGACTCCCATTTGCTCGATGACATCGGAGGTTTCTCTCATTCCTGCGGTATCGATGAGACGGAAAAGGATGCCATCGATGATAAGCGTATCTTCAATCGTATCGCGCGTGGTTCCTTGTATATCGCTCACGATCGCGCGTTGCTCGCCTAAGAGCGCGTTAAGAAGGGTTGATTTGCCCACATTAGGCGCGCCCACGATAGCAACAGGAATACCGTTTCGGATAGCGTTACCTGTGCGGAACGAAGAGATGAGCGACTGTAACTTTTGCTCGATTTCATCGGCTAATTGGGATAACTCCGAACGATCAGCAAACTCTAATTCCTCATGATCCGCAAAATCCAGCTCCAACTCCACCAAGGAGGTGAAATGAAGCAGCCGTTCCCGAAGAGACGCCAGTTCGTTGGAAACGGAACCCCGCAACTGACTCAACGCCAAGTCTTTCTCCGCCTTGCTCTGCGCAGCTATCAGATCCGCCACCGCTTCGGCTTGCGTCAGATCCATCTTACCGTTGAGGAAAGCCCGACGGGTGAACTCCCCGGGTTGCGCCATTCGGGCACCGGCATCTATCAACCATTGCAGCAAGGTCTGCTGGATATAGAGACTGCCGTGACAAGCTATCTCCACGGTGTCTTCACCCGTAAACGAATGAGGGGCACGAAAAACGGAACATAACACATCGTCCAATACCTCTTCCTCACGCACTATCTGTCCATAACGAACGGTATTAGCCGGAGTGTCCGTCAGAGACACCCGTCCACGGAAAAGCGTATCCGTAATAACAAGAGCTTTCTCTCCTGAAACACGGATGACGGCAATTCCTCCCACACCATACGGCGTCGATATAGCTGCTATAGTTTCCATTGCGGCTGCAAAGTTACTGCTTTTTTTTGACATACACAAGCGCACACGTTTTTTTGTACGATTTTTATAAAAAATTTCTGCTTTTGTTTGCATATATAAGTTTTTTTTTGTACCTTTGCAGCCGCAAAGGTTTTTTGCCTGTACAAAAATGAAAATAGCATTCACCACAGAGCTGCCGAAAGAAGGGTTCAGACGCCTTGTGGAACAAGGCTTTGAATTATTGAGCGTTTCGCCCAATGATGGAGTGTGCGCTTCGCTTAATGAGGCTTGGAAAGAGGCGGAGATTCTCGTCTGCACATTCGATTACAAAGTGCCTCGGGAGTTGATCGCATCGATGCCACGCCTTCAGCTGATTGCGAACTTCGGCGCAGGGTTTAATAACATCGATTTGGACGCGTGTCGCGAGCGAGGTATACGCGTGACGAATACTCCGCAGCCGGTAGTGGAACCCACTGCCGAATTGGCTTTTGCGCTGATGATCAATGTAGCACGCCGCGTGAGTGAGTTTGACAGAGCGATGAGATGTCAGATTTCAGATGTCAGATTTCAGAAGTCAGATGACAGATGTCAGAATGAGGAGTTATGTCATCCGATAGAGTTCGGAGTGATGCGGAACCTGAGTCATTCGCTGTACGGCAAGACGCTCGGTATCATCGGTATGGGTCGCATAGGACAAGCTTTGGCAAGACGCGCTTTAGCTTCGGGGATGAAGGTGATTTATCATAATAGGAAACCTATAGATGTACGAAGGAACGATGAACCATGTACGAAAAGTTGGCAGCAGATGGTGGTGGAACAGGCACAATATGTGGATTTTCAGAGTTTGCTGCAGGACAGCGATTTTGTGAGTCTGAACCTGCCTTATACGCCGGAAGTGCATCACATCATCGGCAAACCCGAATTGGGAATGATGAAACGGAGTGCGTACCTTATAAACACCGCGCGCGGCGCGCACGTGGACGAACAAGCGTTGGTAGAAGCCCTGCAAAGCGGAATTATTGCCGGAGCTGCGATGGACGTGTACGAACATGAACCTGCGATTTCATCGGCACTTTTGGGGCTGCAGAACGTAGTGCTGAGTCCGCATACCGGAACCGGTACATGGGAAGGACGAATAGCTATGTGCGAGAACGTGACGGACAATATTTTAGCTTTCGTCCAAAACCGACCAAACGAAATGAATATCGTCATTTGAAATTTGAAATTTATGAATATAGTAGATCGTTTTTTGAAATACGTGTCTTTCTGCACGACGAGTGATGAGAACACAGGAAAGACACCTTCGACACCCGGACAGATGGTTTTTGCCCGGTATCTGGCGGACGAACTGAAGGCTATCGGTATGACCGATGTTTCTCTCGATGAGAACGGGTATATTATGGCTACGCTGGAAGCCAATGACCAACGACCAATGAACAATGACCAACGACCAATCATCGGTTTTATAGCGCATATGGACACCTCTCCGGATGCAAGCGGTGAGAACGTGAAGACCTCGATCGTTAAAGCAGAAGAGCGCGATTTCATCGATGCTCGTTATGCCGGACAAGATGTGATAGTGACCGATAACAAGACCCTTCTCGGAGCCGATGACAAAGCCGGTATCGCCGAGATCGTAACAGCAATGGAGTACCTGATTGCTCATCCGGAGATTCCACACGGAAAGATACGTGTGGGCTTCACGCCGGACGAGGAGATAGGTTGCGGAGCGGATCATTTTGATGTAGCAGCTTTCGGAGCCGACTTCGCGTACACCATGGACGGCGGTGCTATAGGGGAGTTGGAGTTTGAGAACTTCAACGCCGCAGCTTGTAAGATTCATATCCACGGACTGAATGTTCACCCGGGTTACGGATATAAGAAAATGCGCAACTCGATGCTGATTGCCAATGAGTTAGCGGCTATGCTACCCGCCAACGAGACTCCTGCACATACGCAGGGCTATGAGGGTTTCTACCATTTGGTAGGCATGCAAGGAACGGTGGAAGAGAGCACACTCAGTTACATCATTCGTGACCATGACCGCGCACATTTTGAGGCACGCAAGCAGTTCATTGAGACGGTTGTGGCGCGCATCAACGAGCTCTACGGAGCAGGAACAGCCGAAGCGGAGATACGCGATCAGTACTACAACATGCGCGAGAAGATAGAACCGGTGATGCATATTATCGACCTTGCCCAAGAGGCGATGAAAGCTGTGGGCGTGACGCCTGTGGTGAAACCGATTCGAGGCGGAACAGACGGCGCAAGACTTTCGTTCGAAGGTCTGCCTTGCCCGAATATCTTCGCAGGTGGCGAGAACTTCCACAGCCGGTACGAGTATCTGCCTATCAGATCTCTCGAAGCCGCACAAGGCGTCATTCTGGAGATCGTTAAAATGGTTGCTGCGCAACGTTAAATTGTTAAATTGTTAAATAAATGATAAAATGGTAAATGATCAAATGGTAAATCTTAAAACCACTCCGTTTACAGACATCCATATTGCGTTAGGCGCAAAGATGGCTGAGTTTGCAGGCTTTTACATGCCTATTCAATACCCGACGGGTATCAACCAAGAACACATGATCGTTCGTGAGGGCGTAGGCGTGTTCGATGTAAGCCACATGGGCGAGTTCTGGGTCAAAGGCGAGAAAGCGCTGGATTTCCTGCAATATATTACCACCAACGACCTGAGTGTTATTCCTGCCGGAAAATGCCAATACACCTGTATGCCGAACGGCAAAGGTGGCATCGTGGATGATCTGATCATCTACAAGTACTCCACCACCAAATACCTCATGGTCGTCAATGCCGGAAACATCGACAAAGACTGGAACTGGGTGAACCACATTAAAGATCTCAGATTTCAGGATTCAGATATCAGATTGGAGAACGCGAGTGAGCGCTATGGTCAGTTGGCAGTACAGGGACCGAAAGCGACCGAGTTACTGCAACTGTTGACCGACGCAGACCTCAAGTCCATTGACTACTATGCATTCCGCGAATGGAGTTTTGCAGGTGTACCGGGTGTTATTCTCTCGAATACGGGTTATACCGGAGCAGGAGGATTTGAGCTTTATTTCCCCGCAGACAAAGGCAAACAGATCTGGGATGCACTCTTCGAAGTAGGTAAGCCGTTCGGTTTGGCGCCTATCGGTCTCGGCGCACGTGACAGCTTGCGTCTGGAGAAATGGTATTGCCTCTACGGTCATGACATCGACGACACCACCTCGCCTTTAGAGGCTGGTTTAGGATGGATCACCAAACTGGATGCCAAGGAGTTCATTGACCGCGATTTCCTCAAAGCCCAAAAAGCCGAAGGTGTAAAACGCAAATTAGTACATTTCGAGTGCTTGGAGCGCGCTATTCCGCGTAACGGCTATGAGATTTGCAATGCCGAAGGCGAGACCATCGGAAACGTCACCTCGGGTATCATGCTTCCGAATACCAAAGTAGGAATCGGTATGGGTTACGTGAAGACCGAGTACGCCAAGAAAGGCGAGACGATCTATATCAAGATCCGCGAGAAACTTCAACCGGCAAAAATTGTCTAATGACCAACGACCAACGACAAATGACTGATAAGCGCGTAGCACTTGTCCTCGGTTCCGGAGGTGCGCGTGGATTAGCGCATATCGGAGCGATAGAAGCCTTGGAAGAACGCGGCTATACGATCACCAGCGTAGCCGGTTGCTCCATGGGTTCGATCATTGCAGGCATGTACGCGGCAGGACAGCTCAAAGAAGCCAAAGAGTGGTTTCTGAAAGTGGATATGCAGTTCATCTGGCACATGATTGACTTTAACCTGCTGAGCCCCAACTCGATTGTCAAAGGCAAACGGATCATAGAGGAGTTGCAGAAAGTAGTGCCGGACAGGCCTATGGAGAACCTCAAAATACCATGCGCCATCGTGGCGTCCGATATGATCAATACCGAAGAGGTGGTCTTCCGCAAGGGAAGTCTGTTTGAAGCCGTACGTGCGTCTATCTCCATTCCGCTTTTCTTTGAACCCGTACAAATAGGTCAACGGCTGCTCATAGACGGCGGTATATTGAATCCGCTGCCGCTTCACTTAGTGCCCCGTACGGAAGGTGACATCCTCGTAGCGATGGATATCAGCGGCAAGGACAGCATGGTACTCAAACCCAAACCCGAGCCTATTGACGTGGAGGGCAAATTGGCGGAGTGGACAGCACGCGGTATCTCTGTTTCCCAGAAACTGGAAGAGCAGATTCGGCAGTTGGGCAAGAAAGTGGACAAGATACGTGCCGACAGAGCCAATAACCTGCAACGCAAAATAGGTTTCTACGGCATGCTCGACCGCATGAGCGACATGCAGATCCAGCAGAACACCCTACTCTCGCTTCGTCTCACGCCGCCCGATGTACATGCCGTCATGCGCCAATATGCGTACAACACCTTCGATTTTGACAAAGCAGAACAGATCATAGCAGATGGCAAACGGATCATGAACGAAGCATTGAACCGCTACGAAGCAAAACATTGAAAGACAGGCGAGAATATATTATCCGCAAGGCGATGGAGCTCTATGCGCTTAAGGGCTATCAGAACGTGAGCATCACGGATCTGCAGTTTGCGTTGGACATCGGTCGCGGTACGCTCTACTACTATTTCAAGGATCAGGACGAGCTGTTCACCATCTGTATGGAGAAGTATTTCTTGGAACCCAAACAGCACGTGTTATCAAGTGTACCGGAAGACGCAGGTGTGGCGCAGATGATTGAAGCCTTGATGACGTACCTGAACGGGCTGAGAGAGACCTTGATGAGTTTTGATGTGAAGTCCATCAACACCAGTAATGTCAACAACCTGATGTTCACCGCCTATATCAAGTTCCCTGCCCTGCACCGCAAAGCCCAACGTTTGGCACTCAAGGAACTGGAACTGTGGCGCAAAGTGCTCTACAACGACCAGCGAGCCGGGATTATACGACGGGACATCGACCGCGAACAAGTGGCACTCATGTTCACGCACGTCAAAAATACCTACGATAATGGTATGGCACAAACACAGATGGACTTTTCATTATTGGAGAAAACATATTCAGAATTGTACCATTTATTGAAAATCTGAATAAAAAATCACTTTTCGAACGATTATTCGAAAATAAAATAGTATCTTTGCAGTCGCTTAGGAAAAAAGCGAAATAGCAACGATATAAAAACAAAATAAAATGGCAACAAAACATTATTTATCCTATTTGCAGGAGACGATGCGTTCCCGTTGGAACTGTCTCGCAATGAAGGATCTTGATGGCGTCAACTCCTACACCTATGCAGAGCTGGCAGCATCTATCGAAAAACTGCATATCACATGGAGTGAAATGGGAATCAAAGAGGGTGATAAGATCGCTCTCTGTGGTCGTAACTGTGCTAACTGGGGACTTCTGTTCCTTGCGGCAGAGAGTTACAAAGCAGTAGTGGTGAGCATCCTGCCGGATTTCACAGCCGAAGGTATCTACTCGCTCGTAGATCACTCGGAGGCGGTGCTGCTGTATGTAGGTCCGAACGTAAAGAAGAAGATTGACACCAAACAAATGAAGGGACTGAAAGCCACTATCTTCATGGACGACATGACGATCGTGGACGCTGAGAAGGAGACACGCAAAGCCTTTGAGGGAGCAGAAGCTGCTTACCAAAAAGCATTCCCCAACGGCGTGACAATAGACGATGTACACTATCCGACCGATAACTTCGATGACTTGGCAGTTCTCAACTACACCTCCGGTTCGACCGGCAACCCGAAAGGCGTGATGCTGACCCATCTGAACCTGAGCGGCAACGTGGATTTTGCTTCGCATCGTATTCCTCATCAGCCGGGAGATACCGTACTCTCGATGCTGCCCATCGCGCATATGTTCGGACTGATGTTCGAGTTCCTATATCAGGTATGCGAGGGAGCAGAGACCTATTTCCTGACACAGGCTCCTACGCCGACCGTGCTGATGAAAGCGTTTGCACAGGTCAAACCGTTCATGATCCTGACCGTGCCTTTGGTTATCGAGAAGATCGTGAAGAAAGGAGTACTGCCTAAGATCAGTTCTCCGCTGATGAAGGTGCTCTGGAAGACTCCTATTATCAACCGCATCATCCGTGGCAAAGTCAAAGAGGGTCTCGACAAGACCTTTGGTGGTCAGCTCCGTTATCTGATCATCGGTGGTGCTGCCCTCAACGGCGAAGTAGAGCAAGTACTGCATGATATCAAGTTCCAGTACTGCGTAGGTTACGGAATGACCGAGTGCGCACCGCTTATCAGCTATGAAGACTGGTATCGTTATGCGTTCCACAGCTGCGGAAAAGAGATCCCGCAATGCCATGTGCGTATCGATAGCGAAGATCCGTACAAGAAAGACGGTGAGATCCAAGTAAGTGGCATCAACGTGATGAAAGGTTACTATAAGAACGAGGAAGCTACCAAAGCTGCGTTCACCGAAGACGGATGGATGCGTACAGGCGACCTCGGTATCCTTGATAAAGACGGAAACATCTACATCCACGGCCGTTCGAAGAACATGATCCTCGGTCCGAGCGGACAGAATATCTATCCGGAGGAGTTGGAAGACAAACTCAACTCGCAGCCCTGCGTTGCAGAATCGATTGTAGTGGATCGTGACCATAAATTAGTAGCACTCGTTTATCCGGACACCACGCCTGACGGCAAGAAGTTACTGGGTACCAAGAGTCTGACCCAGCAGATGGAGGAGAACCGTGTTGCGGTGAACAAAGACCTGCCGCAATACAGCCAGATCAGCTCCATCGAGTTGGTGGTTTCGGAATTCGAGAAAACCCCGAAACGTTCTATTAAACGCTACTTGTATCAATAATACAGGAAACTGGCATTGAAACTTATGCAGAACCATTACTTACATTATCTGACGAACGTGATGTCGCACCAATGGAGCGACCCTGCGTTGACGGACTACGGAGAGGATCACGAGTATTCCTTCGGCGGTTTGGCTGTAGAGATGTTGCGTTTACATACGCTCTTCGAGCAGCTGGGTATCAAACGCGGCGATAAGATCGCCTTGGCAGGACGTAACTGCGCCAACTGGGCAGTTGCCTACCTTGCGGTAGCTGCCTATGAGGGGGTTGTCGTCTCCATCTTGCAGGATTTCACAGCAGAGGACATCGCTCATCTGTTGGATCACTCGGATTCCGAGATGCTGTTCGTTGGTCCATATGTATGGAAAGAGCTGCAGAAACAGACAATGCCTGCCCGACTCAAAGCGGCTATCTCGCTGGAAGACTGGGAAATACTCTATCATAACGAGAAGACACAAGTGCCTTCCACAGAGGAGTTGGAGGCTGCCTTCAAGACCAAGTATCCGCATGGTGTAGAGCCGGAGAATGTACATTTCTCGGCTGATCCGGACGCTCTTGCGCTCATCAACTATACCAGCGGCTCTACCGGTTCGCCTAAAGGCGTCATGCTCAACGGACGCGCTATTAGTAACAATATCGAGATAGGTATGAAGATCCTGCCCGTTGATCCGGGTCAGCGTCTGGTATCTATGCTGCCGTTAGCTCATATGTTCGGTCAGGTGTGCGAACTTCTCTACCCGCTTTGCAGCGGAACGCATATCTATTTCCTGACCAAAAGTCCGACGCCTTCTATCCTGCTCAAGGCACTCAAGGACGTACAGCCGTACTTGGTAGTGACGGTGCCGTTGGTCATCGAGAAGATATACAAGAAGAACCTCGACCCGATGCTCAGCAAATGGGTCATCCGTATGTTCTGGCATACTCCTATTATCGGAGCTATCCTCAAGAGCCGCGTGAAGAGCGGACTGAGGAATGCTTTCGGCGGTCATCTGCGGTATTTCATCTGCGGCGGTGCTGCTATGAACCCCGTGGTGGAAAAATGTCTGATGGATATCCATTTCCCGCTCTCTATCGGCTACGGAATGACCGAGTGTGCGCCGCTCATCGGAGGTAATCCGCCTAAGTACTTCAAGGCTCGTTCAGGCGGTGCACCGGTGATGAACATGGAGGTGAAGATAGACAATCCCAACGAAGCCGGTATCGGTGAGATCCTCGTCAAAGGCGAGAACGTCATGATGGGTTATTACAAGAACCCGGAAGCTACCAAAGCTGTCTTTACCGAAGACGGATGGATGCGTACCGGTGACCTCGGACGTCTGGATAAAAAGAAGAATATCTACATCAAAGGACGTTGTAAGACCATGTTCCTTGGTGCTTCGGGACAGAATATCTACCCCGAGGAGATAGAGGACAAACTCAATAACCAAGAGGCAGTAGGCGAATCGCTCATTGTAGAGCGTGAAGGTAAACTGATTGCGTTGGTGTTCCCCGATGAGACGCTCACCAAACGTATGACCTTGGACGAGATCCAAGCGATTATGAAAGCGAACCTCGAGAAACTGAATCATCTGATTCCATCGTACAGCAAGGTCTCGAATATCGAGGTGCAGGACAAGCCGTTTGAGAAAACGCCCAAGAAATCCATCAAGCGTTTCTTGTACAAATGACAAATGTCAAATCTGAATTCTGAAATCTGAATTCCGAAATCTCAAATAAATGACTTGGGTTCTTTTAGCCTTTGTTTCTTCGCTCTGTCTTGGGTTCTACGACATCAGCAAGAAAATAGCGCTGCGTGACAACTCTGTCGTGGATGTCTTGACAGCAAGTATTGTGATTTCTTCCGCAATACTTGCTTTTCCTTTGCTTCTCTCGCGTTTGGCACCGGAGATAGCTGCGGATAGTTTTTACTATGTCCCGCAGTTAGACCTGCGCGGTCATCTGCTGACGATCGTCAAATCGGGCATTGTGCTTAGCTCTTGGATATGCGCGTATCTGGCACTCAAACATCTGCCTATCTCGGTAGTGAGTCCATGGCAGGCGACCCGTCCGATGTGGACGCTCATTGGCGCTCTACTGATCTTTGGCGAACGGCTTAACGGCTGGCAATGGGTCGGCGTCACACTCGCTATCGGCAGTATTTTTGCGTTCTCCATCGGGCAACATAGGAGAAACAAACTCAGCAAGAACAAACAGGACAAGCGGTACTATATCGCCTTGGCGTTGGCAATCCTCATCGGCGCTGCTTCCGGTCTGTACGACAAATACATGATGCGGCAGTTCCATCACAATGCCGTACAGGTCTATTACACCTTCTATCAGGCAATTATGATGCTGGTCGTTTGGACAATAGACCGCTATGCTAAAGGACGAAAGACGAAGGACAATGTACAATGTACAATGGACAATGGACGAAGGACTATCGACCAACGACAAACGACAAACGACCAACGACTATCGACCATTATCCCAATAGTCCTGATCTCTGTTTTCTTGGTCATCTCCGATAATGTGTATATGTTAGCGCTGCGCGATCCGGATTCGATGATAGCCGTGGTCTCCACGATCCGCAGAGGAGGTACGGTCATCGGCTTTGCGTACGGACTGATTTTCCTCAAAGAGCCGGACCCGTGGAAGAAGCTCCTCGCTATGTGCGGTATTCTCGCCGGTCTGATCTGCCTCGCTATCGGAACATAATCAACCATTACTCGCTTATGTACAGCCCCGTTACCGAACATATTGAGATAGACCGCGCGCTACGAAGCGTTCGCAAGGATGGTCAGGAAATCCACCTGACCGGTTTGGAGTATGCCCTACTCGATTATCTGGCAACTCATGCGAATCATATCTGCACAAGGGACGATATCCTGAACCACGTTTGGGGCAGTCGTTTCCAGTACGACACCGGTACTATTGATGTGCATCTCAATGCCCTGCGGCGGAAGTTGGAATGGAGCAAAAACAAACCCGTCGAGACCATCAGAGGCGTAGGACTGATGCTACGCAAGGAACGGGAAGTTGCCCATTACACCATTGATCTACAGACGTTTCTGAGCAATTGGCTCAACAGCCGAGAGACCGACATCCGCAATGCCGGATTAGCGGTACAGGTACATCTGTCGCCCTTCGTCAACGAGATCACCATCGAGCCGGAAGCACTCAGACGAATGCTGGACAGCATCTTAAGCGCTTTACTGCCCAGCGTTCAACCCGGAGTACTCAAACTCGTCTCCAAACTGACCGTCCAAAATTATATCCTTTCGCTGGAGATAAACGGCACCGTCAACGAACTCCGAATACCTCTTCATAACGAATTTTAAAATCTTAAGAAAATCTTAAGCAATCTTTAAGAAACTTTACGTACCTTTGCGCGCTTTTTCACTACGATGCGAACAAAGGTACTGTTTATATTGAGTCTGATGGTGGTCTTTGCCTATGGGGCAGAGACTGCGGATTCCATATGGTTAGAGGAAGTGGAGGTTTCCGTTTCCCGCGTAGCAGTACCGGTTTCGCACCAACAGATGCAAGTATCCGTCATGGACGGTAAGCTCATCGAGCAGGCACAAGTGATGACTCCCAAAGACGTGAGCGGATTAGTGCCAAACGTATATATGCCGGACTACGGTGCTGCGATGACCAGCAGCATCTACATCCGCGGTATGGGCAGCCGCATCAACGAACCGGTCATGGGAATGGTGGTGGACGGTGTACCGATGATGGATAAAAACATGTATGACCAAGTCATGCAGGACGTCAAACGCATCGAACTGCTCCGCGGACCGCAAGGCAGTCTCTACGGACGCAACTCGCCTGCCGGAGTGATGGAAATACGTACCATACAACCGCTGGATCTCAATTCGTATAATGTACATGGCGAAATATCATATGGCTCAGCTAATACCATCAGAGCACAGGCATCCGGTTATCACCCCGTAAACGAGCGTTTCGGTTACGGGGTAGCCGGACGCTATCAGCACACGGACGGCTTTTACACGAACCGTTTTGACGGCTCGAAGGTGGACTACGGTCAGCAGGCAGGTGGACGTCTGGTCTTGGACGGCAGACCGAATGACCAATGGCGGTTGACCGGAACGGTCTATGCCGATTATGTGCGTCAAGGCGCTTTCCCGTATGCCTCTGTCACTACCGGCGAGATAGCTTATAATCGTCCGGGTTCGTACGAACGTCTTGCCCTACTCCCTTCTCTGCGTGCCGAATACAAGCACGAGGGTTATCGTCTCCGGATGGCGGCAAGCTATCAGTTCATGCGTGACGACATGCGCATGGACAACGACTACACGCCTGCGGATATCTTCACCTTGCGTCAGACCCAACGCCAACATACCGGCACTTTCGATGCGCTTCTTCATGCGCCTCGTCCTTGCTCGTGGTACGAATGGACGGTAGGTATCAGCACGTTTGTCAAGTCCAACCACATGGAAGCGCCTGTTGAGTTTATGCGAGAGGGTATCGACGAATTGATATTGGGCAACGCCAACAGAGGTATTCGTACCGTTTTTCCGAACGACAGTATTCTTATTCGGAATAGCGAGTTACCTATTCCCAGCACGTTTGATCTGCTCCATAACGGAGCGGCGGCTTACCATGAGAGCCGTTTTCAGTTCGGCAAATGGCACCTCACGGCAGGCATACGTTTTGACTACGAACGCGTGCGGATGAACTATCTCAGTACGGCGGATGTGGAGTACCTATTCACGCTGCTCATGAGCGATTATGAGACCGTACACACGCGGATACGAGGCACGCAGACCAAACATTTCTGGCAAGTACTGCCTAAACTCGCTCTCTCGTATCAAGACACATGGGGAACGATCTACGGCTATGCGGCGAAGGGCTACAAAGCAGGCGGATTCAATCCGCAGATCTTCAGTACCATCACCCAAAACCAAGTCATGACCGATTTGGCAGCAGACATGGGCATGCACCTGAACATAGCTGACCCGCGTTTCTCGGACGTTAGCATCACGTCCTATAAACCCGAGACCGATTGGACGTTCGAACTCGGCGCACATCTAACGCCTGTCTCGGGTCTGAAGATAGATGTCGATGTCTTTCATATCCAATGTTTTGACCAGCAGGTGACTGTTTTTCCGAACGGAAAGACGACAGGTCGTATGATGGCGAACGCTGCCCGTTCCCGTATGTGGGGCGTAGAGACGGCGGTGCAATACCGCTGGCTGTCCGGCAAATGGCAGGGACTGATAGACGCTTCCTATGGATTTACGGACGCACGGTTCATTGATTTCAACGACGGAATCGGCGATTATGCCGGAAACTATATACCCTACTCGCCGCAACACACCTTGCATGGCGTGGTCTCGGCGGAATACAAAGCAGGACGGAAAGGTCTGCAAGCGGTCGGGCTGAGTCTCAAAGCGGACGGTATCGGACGCATCTATTGGAACGAACAGAACGACTGTCATCAGCCTTTCTACGGACTGCTGGCAGCGACCTTGACGCTGGACTGGAAATATGTGCGGCTGCTTCTCTGGGGACGTAACCTGACGGGCACGAAATACGATGTTTTCTATTTCCGCTCGATGGGTAATGACTTCCTCCAGCACGGCAAACCGCGCGAACTCGGAGCAACTATACAAATCAATATATAACAATGAAAAAAATCGTATTATTCCTTGCCGCTGCTCTCGTGATAGCAGCCTGCAACAAAAAAAACGAACCGGAAAATCCGGCAGCACAAGGTGGTGCTTCAGGCACTCCCTCAGGACAAACCATCCTTCCACTTGATTCCGCTACCTATTTTGAGGCATCCGGCACCAACACCGTGCCGAATGTGGAGGGAGAAAGTCGTAATCAGCCGTACATCAAGACCGGCATACGCGCAGAAGCGATCCTTCGAACCGACTCCACGCTTGATCTTATTCTGTACGGGATCAGTTTCTCGTCCAAGATGCCCGTGACCATCGACATGACGATCCCGGGTGCTTCCTACACCCGTTCGGCAGGTATCATCAGCATCAGCGGAGACAGCATTGCTCCGATGATGGGAGAACGCCGATTTGACAACTACATGGTAACGGCTCTGAAGGGAACGATCACCGCCGATTCGATCATTTTCTCCAATAACTATGGCACCTATCAGGACTGCTCCTATGCAGGCAAAGTAACCAAAATGGAAGTGAGAAAATGAATTTTACAGGAATCATCATCGGAGCTTCTGTGTTCCTGATGATAGGATTTTTTCATCCTATCGTCATCAAGGCGGAGTATTGGTTTGGTACCGGTTGCTGGCCTGTCTTTGCGCTCGTAGGAGCCGGTACGTTAGCCGCCTCTTTGCTGGTCGCCAACACGATCGTTTCTACCCTGCTCGGCGCTTTCGCGTTCTCTTGCTTCTGGTCGATACTCGAACTCTTCCAACAGAAAAAAAGAGTGGAGAGAGGATGGTTTCCGGCTAACCCGAAGCGAAAAAAAGTACAATAAAGTAGAAAAAATGGCATATGGACTTGCATATGTCATTTTTTTATTGTACCTTTGCAGCCGTAAACCAAAAACACATTGTTATGAACAACTTTTTCAAAGACGCCGCTCTGTTTATCGGCGGAGCACTCGTAGGCGCTGCAGCCGCTTTGCTTTTCACCACGGAGAAAGGCAAAGAAGTCCGCAGCCAGATTGCCGACCTCGCTAACGAGGCAGCAGAACGCGCACAGGATTACTGCGAGCAAGTTAAAGACAAATGGGCAGAAGTGACTGCCGAAAAAGCAGAACCGGCGAAAAAGTGAGGCCGGCGAATTGAGTAAATAAAGATACATCATCCACCAAAAAGCGGAGCCCACAAGCTCCGCTTTTCGTTTGGACAATGGACGATGGACGATGGACAATGGACTATCGACAATGTACAATGTACAATGTACAATGTACAATGGACTATGGACTATGGACTATCGACCAACGACCAACTACCAACGACCAACGACCGTTACAGAAGGTGGTACGTCACCGTCAGACCTGCCATCACGATGGACACCATGGACATCAGTTTGATGAGAATATTCAGACTCGGTCCCGACGTGTCTTTGAACGGATCACCTACGGTGTCGCCTACGACGGTTGCCTTATGGCAGTCACTACCCTTGCCGCCGAAATGACCTTCCTCCACGTATTTCTTGGCGTTATCCCAAGCGCCGCCTGCGTTTGCCATGAAGACAGCCAGCACAAAGCCGGTTGCCAGACCGCCGATGAGCAGACCCAAGACGCCTGCTACGCCGAGTATCAGACCCGTGATGATCGGTACGATGATCGCCAAGATAGACGGCAGTAACATCTCATGCTGCGCACCTTTGGTGGAGATAGCTACGCAACGTGCGTAGTCCGGATCAGCCTTGCCTTCGAGGATGCCCTTGATCGTCCGGAACTGACGGCGAACTTCCTCCACCATGTGTTGTGCAGCGCATCCTACGGCATTCATCGTCAGACCGCAGAACAGGAACGCCATCATCGAGCCGATGAAGATACCTACCAGCACGACAGGGTTCATCAGATTCACATTATAGGCATCCATGAAATCCACGAGTGTTGCTTTCGCTGCCTCAACGCCGTTTGGCAATGCTTCGCCGGTACGGATGAGCGCTATCTTGATCTCCTCTACATACGAAGCCAAGAGTGCCAATGCCGTCAACGCTGCGGAACCGATAGCAAAGCCCTTACCGGTAGCCGCTGTGGTATTACCCAGCGCATCAAGTGCATCCGTACGCTGACGAACCTCGGCAGGCAGACCCGACATCTCCGCGTTACCACCTGCGTTATCCGCAATCGGTCCATACGCATCGGTCGCCAAGGTGATGCCTAAAGTCGAGAGCATACCTACTGCTGCTATACCGATGCCGTACAGACCCATACTCAGGTTAGCGGCACTGAACTCCACATGGAAACCGTTCGCACAGAGGTACGCTAAGATGATTGCTACGCCTACCGTGATCACCGGAATAGCCGTCGAGAGCATACCCAAACCTAAACCGCTGATGATCACGGTCGCAGGACCTGTCTGGCTACTCTCGCTCACTTTCTGCGTCGGCAGATAAGACTGCGAGGTGTAGTATTCCGTGGACTGTCCGATGATGATACCGGCTACAAGACCAACCACTACGGAGAGGCTTACCTGCCACCATTGGGCAGTCTCTGTGCCAAAGAGCCAAGCGAAGATACCAAACGTCACAGCAGCGATAAGCACAGCAGCCGTGTTCGTACCGATAGACAGCGCATGGAGAAGCTCTTTCATCCCTGCACCCTCTTTGGTCTTCACCAGATAGATACCTATGATACTGAGCAGCACACCGCAAGCGGCTATCATCGACGGTGCCAACACCGCTTTGAGTTGCATTCCTTCTACTGCCGAAGAAGCGAACGCCGATGCACCTAAAGCCATCGTAGCCAAGATCGAACCGGCGTAACTCTCATACAAATCGGCTCCCATACCGGCTACGTCACCTACGTTATCGCCCACATTATCAGCGATGGTAGCGGGGTTACGCGGGTCATCCTCGGGGATGTTATACTCCGTTTTACCCACGAGGTCAGCGCCTACATCCGCAGCCTTGGTGTATATACCTCCGCCTACACGAGCAAAGAGCGCCTGCGTGGAAGCACCCATACCGAACGTCAGCATGGTCGTCGTGATAGTAATAAGGTCCGCGTCCGCGCCTACCCACGCGAGGAGACCTGTCTTCTGCAGTACCAAGAACCAGCCTGCGATGTCCAGCAACGCCAGACCGACAACCGTCAGACCCATCACAGCGCCCGAACGGAAAGCCACTTGCAGACCGGCATTCAGACTCTGACGAGCAGCATTGGCTGTACGAGCCGACGCATAGGTCGCCGTCTTCATGCCGAAGAAGCCTGCCAAACCGGAGAAGAAACCACCGGTCAGGAACGCAAACCAGACGATACCGTTCTGCAAATTAAAATAAGCCATTACGGCGAAGATAACTGCTAACACTACAAAGACGATTGTCACCACTTTGTACTGTTGTTTGAGATAAGCCATCGCACCCTTACGGACGTGCGAAGCGATGGTCTTCATCAGCTCGGTGCCTTCATCTTTCCCCAACATGTCGCGGTAGAAATAGTACGCAAAACCGAGTGCCAAGACCGATGCCGCCAAAACGACATACATCAGAATTGTTAAATCCATAGAATTGTGTTTTTAAAGTATTAGTTAATGTTTGTGTGTTTTTCAAAACCTTTTATGTGGTCGTGTTTCAAACCTTTGCGCCTGCAAAGGTACTGCTTTTTTCGCATATATGCAAGAAAAATAAGATTTTTTTTAAGAATAATAGTGTTTTTTATCGCAATTATCCTTTTCCACACACCCATTATGACCGTTTTGACTCCCCGCTTTTCTTTCCCCGGCATGCCATGCCGGTATTGACCCTTTTGCCAATAACCATTCAGCGATTTTGTGCAATAAATTCACTGTACTGCATAAAAAAGTATATTTTTTGTGCAATAAACTTGCATAAATGAATAAAAAGTAGTACCTTTGCAGCGAATTTTGGAAAAAGATGAAAACAATACTCCTTTCACAACGCAAAGAGCGTGATGATTTATTGGCGCAAAACTATATCAGTCGTCATACAATGCTCAACACGGATGAACTGCTTAATAGCCACCTCATCAAGTTAATAACGGGTCCACGGCGTGTGGGTAAGTCCACACAAGCATTGCTTATGCTTCGTAATAAGAACTTTGCGTATCTTAATTTTGATAAGCAGGAATTGTTGGACAACTGGAATGCCGATCTGGTAATGCGTTTATTGGACGAAGTATATCCTAACTACGACTATTTGTTGCTGGACGAGGTGCAAAATCTGCCACATTGGGATGTTTGGGTGACCGAGCTTTTCCGGCAGGGGAAGAACCTGATTATTACCGGCAGTAATGCCAACATGCTATCAAGCGAGATGGCAACCGTGCTTACCGGTAAGTATCTGCCGATAGAGATGTTGCCCTTCAGTTTGGGAGAGTTCTTTGAATGGCATCATCTGGACCAGAAAGCTATCTTGCCTGAGCAGCGCAATGAAGCCGCTGTTTTGGAAGATGATTATCTGCGTTTAGGTGGTTATCCGGAGACAGTTGCTGCTCGATCTTTGGCGACAAGCTACCTCAGCACGCTCTTTGATTCAATCATTTGGAAAGATGTAGTAAAACGTCATAAAATCCGCAAGACTGAGGATATCAATAACATGGCGTTATATCTGCTGACAAATTTCTGCAATCAATTAAGCGCAAATGATATAGCCGATGCGCTGAATATTAAAAGTGTGAATACTACACAGAAGTTCATGGGCTATCTTCATGAGCCTTTCCTCTTTTATTATTTGCCGCGCTATAACAACAAGCTCAAACTGATGACCAAAGCTCCGCGTAAGATATATGTAGTGGACAATGGTTTTGTAGCCGCAAAGGCATTCTCCACAAGTGATAACTTAGGAAGGTTATTGGAGAACCAAGTCTTTGTTAACCTTTTGCGCAAAGGCTATGACCCGGAAAAAACGATGTTCTACTACCGCACACGTAACGACAAAGAGATTGATTTCGTCCTGCGTGAGAATAACCGCGTGAAGCAATTGGTTCAAGTCAGTTACGAGATGACGTCGGAGAAGACCATACGCCGCGAATGTAGCGCGCTAAAAGAAGCGGTTCAGGAGTTGCATTGCAACGATCTGTATGTGCTGACATATAATGAAAAACGAACTCTGGACTGGGAAGGCTGTACAATCCATGTGCTACCCGCTACGGAATGGTTTAAATAATAAAAATCCTCATCCAAAGATTTGCATATATCAGAAAAAAGTTGTACCTTTGCAGCCGAAAAGTTGCAAAGATAACTAAATAGGAAAATAAATATGGTACGCGAAATGACATTACATCAAGCTAAAATGAATCTATTACGCGTAGTAGATGGCATCAAAACGGTAGATGAGGTGCAAGCTATTCAGCAAGTCCTCGCTAATTACTATGCTCAAAAGGCGCAGGCAGAGTTAGATCGCTTGTGGGATGAAGGAGTTATCAATGAGCAAGTAATTGAACAATGGGGTCAGGAACACATGCGCACACCATATTTAAACTGCGATTACCTTTTATAAATCTGCATCACAAGTGCAGATTTTTTTGTGGATGTTGAAAAAAATAACAATTTATTTGCATAATTCAAAAAAAAGTTGTACCTTTGCAGCCGAAAAGTTAAAATTAACTTATTATGGGAACGTTATTAACTAATAATTCAAAGGAGCCAAAAACCGAAAAAGGCAATCGTTTGTATGAGTTTCGACGCGTACAGAGCGAGGAGTTGAAGCAATATCGTATACCTGTATATGGTTATTTAGCATAATGCTTCCTCACTATCCTTATACTTTTCTTACGCGGGTAAACACGGGAGAGATTCCTGTGTTGATTTATCATTTTCGTTCTACACGAACTAAGAAATGGTATATTGTGCGCGTAGAGCAATACCCGAATGATTTTTATGGCATAAAGTTTTACTTAAAAGACGATCGACTTAATCCGCACAAATACAATCGACTTACCGGCTTGAATGAACCAAGACCGATTATACGTACCTGCATTGCTATTCTTATGGAACTGGCAAAGCAGAATCCAAATGCATCATTTGGTTTTATAGGGGCTAATTTATTGGGCGAAAGTGATCATGAGACGAAACGTTTCCGAGTTTATCGGCGTGTTTTGACAACGTACTTTTCCGAAGAACATTTCCTGCATTACCAAATTATAGAGAAAAGTGCCTATGCGTTAGTTCGTCGTCACGTATTAGAGAACAATCCAGATTTAATCAAAGAAATAAGCACCTATTTTTCGGACAATTATACAGACTTTGACTAAAAATTAAAACAAAACAAAATAGCCTATGGCATAAAACAACAGACAAACAACATACATAAATAAGCATTTGCTTTATTGAGGAGACATTCAATCTTGGACCATTGTAATCACTTTCCTAAATATAGCGAATGTTCGCACGTATCTGTGTGGGCATTCTGCGTATATTGGAAGTGATGGGAGTCCAAGCCCGAATGTCCTGATATAAACAGATTGCCCACACTTTTTAAAGAGCTTTGAGATAAAAAAGCGGTGTCCAAAATTAAATGACATCGCATCAGAGAGAAATAAAAGTAAAATATTTCATAATCAACATCTATATCATCATAATAAGCCTCTCTACTAAAGCATTTAGTATATTTAATATCATCATCAACATTAACATTATCAATTGTATCATCAATAAATAAACAATAGTAATTCAATTTTGGGGAAAAACCAAGTATAATATTTTACAATGGCATATGTTGATAAATATGGAATAATGTTTTCGGACAACAAGAAGATTCTTCTAAAATGTCCGCAAGACTTTCATGGAGAGTATGTAATTCCCGATACGACTATACACATTGGAAATGGTGCTTTCGAAAGTTGCACTGGGTTAATCTCTGTGACGATTCCTGATAGTGTCAAAACAGTTGGAGGTTCTGCTTTCTACGGTTGCAGCGGCTTATCTTCTATTGCGATTCCTAATAGCATTGCAGATATTGGAGGGTATGCATTCAATGGGTGTAGTAGTTTGGCATCAATAATCATTCCAAATAAAATTTGGAGAATTGGAGAATGTGTTTTTGGCGAGTGCACTAGTTTGACTTCTGTGATTATTCCAGATAGTGTCATACATATAGGGGAGAAGGTTTTTTATAATTGCCACAGTTTGAATTTTATAGAAATTCCTAATAGCGTTAGAAGCATTGGACATGACGCTTTCCGAGGGTGTATCAGTTTACCAGTATTTGATAATATTCGCTATGCTGATACATATTTAGTGGAAGTAGTGGACACATCTCTAATTACTTACAAAATAAAGGAAGGAACGAGATTTATAGGAGAGTTTGCCTTCTCTCGCTGTAGAAATTTGCAATCTATTATTATACCCAATAGTGTTACAAGCATTGGACGTTCTGCTTTCGATTTCTTTTCCATATCAGGTCGCTGTGGTTTGAAATGTATTATGATACCCAGCAATGTCAGGTATATTGGAGCTTATGCTTTTGCCGGTTGCCATAGTTTACGGTCTGTTACAATACTTGGTAATGACATAAGGATAGAAGTCATGGCTTTCTCTAATTGTAAAGGTTTACAAGAAATTATTGTTCCGAAAGGGGAAAAAGAGCGTTTTATGCAGATGGATGGTTTAAAAGGGTTAGAACAGTTTTGTATAGAGAAAGAAGATATTATAGATGAGCGAGTGGCAATTAGAAGATTACTATACAAGAACAATATCCCCTATTTTTATCATTTTACTTCCCGCAAAAATTTAGCATCTATTCGTGAACATGGCGGTCTGTATTCATGGCTTTACCTAACAAAGCATGAGATTCCCATCCCTGTTCAGGGGGGAGGAGAATTGTCCCGAGGTTTAGACCGATATAATGGCATTGCGGACTATGTACATTTAAGCTTCTGTGAGTCACATCCTATGGCTTATCATCACAAGCAAAGTGGTGAGGATATTGTAGTGTTGAAGATTTCTATAGAAGTAGCTCTGTTGGCTGATACAAAATTCTCCGATATGAATGCTGTTGACTCAAAATGTAGATGTGAACATGGTTTGCAAGGGTTAAAACTTGTGAATTTTGCAGCAACAAAAGAAAAATTTTTGACAAATGATAATCCATTGTTTAAGTATAAACAAGCAGAGATTTTAGTCAAAACTCATGTACCGTTGGAGTATATTCTTAACATTGACGAATTCTAAGAAAATGATATACATAGAAAACAAAAAGAGAAAATTAGAACGGATTCAGCAGGAATACCCGAATGCTGACATATTGGATTTGACATCAAAATCTGCTTATGCCCAGATGTTAAGTCCGTTCTATCCGCATATGAATATACCGGTTCCGAATAGTCCAGGTGTTACCGCTTCTTGTGTAGAGGCTGTTTGGCAAGGATTAAAGGTTTTTGAAAACGAAGATATAGATACGCGCTTATTTAATAATACAACGATGAAAAATATCAAGCGAACACAGCGTGTACATGGTAAAACACTTGGACATCGCTTTGGAGTAGATGGGAAAGAGTTGTTGGATTATTTTTCGGCAAGAATGCGAATATATCTTCCGACTTACAAATATATCCTGGAAAATCAGGCGCATAATCTTGTTATGAAGATTGCAGAAATGGTAAAAGATCATGACATCGTTTTTCTGGATTATAACACGAACACAGAAGTAAGAGACACATCTTCGCCTATTTCTCATGCGGGACTAGTAAAGTTATATATAGAAGGGAATTATCCCGATGAAAGTCAGCATTTACGCCCAATGACAGATAAAGAAATCGTACAGCGGAAGCGAGTGCTGAAAGAGGAAAAGAAACAACGGAAAGTAAAAATAAAGGATGATAACTCCATCCAAGAACCCACGTTATTTTAGGCATTTTATAGCAATTATAGTCCGCAAGTATTGTTTTATTTCATAAAAAGATTAATAAACAATGATTACTACTAGCGATTTTCCACAATATTTCAACTATTCTGATAAAATCATTATAGGTTCTTCGGAGTTATTGGATAAAACAATAATGCGTTATACCTCGGAGCGAACGTTTAATGATATAGCCAACGGTAAATTTTTTGTACGCCAAAGAGCATCTTTTAATGATGAACGAGAACGTGGAATTTATCTAGACGGAGGAAAAGCATTTCGTTTGGTACTGTCCGGTGAAGATATACCGCAGCACACTTTACAGATAGATAATAAGATAGAATCCTCATATATCCTATATACTTCATGTTGGACAAAATCTAATCAAGAAGATGTTTTAATGTGGAAAGCATATGATGCAGATATTTTAATACGAACTACTGTTAAAGAATTTCTGGACTCTATCAATATGGATAATATTAGACTTATCATTTGTGATGAGATCAAATACCATAAGGAGCAGTGGAAATCAACCAATTTGTCCAAAGAACTTTTTTGGAAAGTAGAAGCATATTGCAATGAAGAAGAGATAAGATTTTATATTGATTTTAATTACAACAGCAATGATACAATCTCGTATTTGTTATTAAAAAAAGGGTTCATAAATACAATCATGTTTTCACCTCTCAAATATAAAAAATCTAAAGACGATATTATCAAGTTATATAATATTCCTCCTCAAAGGATAATAAAATCAGAAATTATAGAAAATTCATTACGTTAATCAAAATAATTCTCATATTATCCAAGTAAATACCAGTAGTTCGTGTGACAGGTATCCTTCTTAATAACTGTATATACTATTTTATTGATAAGGACTCGACAATTTTATAGTGTATTCTTTATCTTTTTGATGGACTAAGCGGGATTTAAATTCTATAAATCAAAACAGCATTCTCTATATATTAACATTAGGCATTTGAAAAACCAAGATAATTAAAAACAATTATGAAAAAGCTATTATTCACCTTATTAGCAATCGTCCTCTTTGCTTCCTCATGTACGAAGCAAATAGACACCACAAAACCATATAAAGTATCTTCCAATGCCTCGTGGGTACAAGATCTGAAACAAAGGAATCCGCTGAAAGATAGCGCCAATATTACAAGCGTCTATTTTTGCTATGACACGATCGTTAACGACTACAAGGTCAGCGGTATATTTTATCCTATTTACCAAGAGGAGTACAAGAATGAACGATGGGGCGGCTGGAGTTACGAATCCGGCGTATATATGATTTTTCATAATGTTCAAACAGGGAAAGAATTCGTATTCAGCAAAATGGGGAAATGGATTTCCGGGGATGATTATTGCGAATACTTTTTGAGTAGAAATATAATGGATATATTCTGCAACTCATTCAAAGGATTCGGCAAAGAAGATGCATATGTTTTCAAATACCATGACGAAGAGGTTTGTAGCGAAAACCCTTTGCTTTTAGAGGCGGATTTCCAATTTGCAGATGTAGATTTTGATGGGGAAGATGAATTGGTAATTTGCAATCATGGGGGAGGTCCAAGAGTCTGTAATAGTTTTGATTTGTATGATATAACTGCCGATGGATTAGTACTGAAAGAATTGCAAAATGAAGTCACTTGGCTTCCTTTTGATGAATATACTAAGTTTGACACTATCAACAAAAGTATTATCTGGCACGCATCGGAAAGTTATTGTCAATGGGGAGAATATATTTACCAAGCCGATGAAAATGGCAATTTTAAATGTCTTTGCCACTTGAGCTATTTCAATGATGAGGAAAATATTAGACTAATTGTTGACACAACGTACTACAACTGACACTACTACTGACACTACTACTATCTGCCCCACTTACTTCTAATCATAGACCATACCATTTGCATTTCGCGACCATTGTGGACGTGACCGTAAAATTCCAATACCGCGAGTCCGAAAATAGAAAAATTCGCTTAATTCGCATCATTCGCCGTTTAATAATTTTTGAATCATTTTTGGTAATTTTGGACAAACAAATAAAAAATATCCTCTTCCGATTTTGCCGCTTGTATAAAAATTGTATTTTTTTGCTTTGCACTTTCTGCACTTTCTGCACTTTCCCCTTCCAAAGTGCAAATAGTGCAAATAGTGCAATGTCATTTTTTATTAACTTATCTCTGTATAGTATTATATACATAGTATATAATACAGATCAATTAAATCTTTAGTTATTCCTTATATATTACTTATTCATTCCTTATTCATTAACGGTACTGGAACGGACTCGAAACGGAGGCGGAAAGGTACAGGCATCTTACGGGCACGTACAGGATGCGAACGACATGCGAACGGGAATGACTGCTATATACATGCTCATTACATGCTAAATTTGTACAAAAAAATAACAAAAAAGTTCATTTTTATTTGCATATGTGCAATTTTTGTAGTAATTTTGTAGCCGATTTAAAATTGATCAGTATGAAACGAATCGTATGCAGTCTGTTGTTAACAGCTCTATTCGGGCTATATGGTTTTGCAGCATTGCCGGAAGTGACGCTGCGGGACGTGGATGGAAACAACGTAGACATCGCTTCGCTGGCACAGAGCGGCAAGCCGGTGATCATCTCTTTCTTCGCTACATGGTGCAAGCCTTGTGTTCGCGAACTGAAAGCGATAGATGACCTTTACCCCGAATGGCAGGAAGAGACCGGTGTGGAGATGTATATCGTCTCCATCGACCAAGGGCAGGACACACAGAAAGTGAAACCGATGGCGGACGGCAACGGATGGGATTTTCATGTTCTACTCGACCCCAACGGTGCTCTCAAACGTGCGCTAAACGTGCAGAACGTACCCCACCTCATCGTCATTGACAGCAAAGGCAAGATCGTCTATTCCCATGCCGGTTACACCGACGGAGACGAGGACGAGATACGAAAGTATCTGAGATAATAGTCGTTGGTCGATAGTCGTTAGTCGTTAGTCGATGGTCGTTAGTCCAAAAAATGAAAGATAAAAGGAACATAGCAGGAAGAGTGTTAGGGCTTTTGGTCCTTTCTATTTTCAGTTTCCTTTTTTCAACTCGTGCATGGGCTCGGGACACGGTCTATGTGAGCGGAGGTATAGAGCACGAGGGTTTGTTCCCGACGCGAGATGCCGCTACTCTGCGTTCCAAACCGCGTCCCCAATGGGCGAAGATAGACCATCTGAGCAATTCGTATCTGGACTTGTCGCTGCACTATGTCAACGACTCCAACAAGGCGCATTTCCGCGAACTAAGGGTCTCCACGCGTGCCGAGTTGACCGAATGGCCGTTACCCGGTTTTGAATACGATTTCGGAGGTCACGGCATCAGTCATCTGAGTGCCGAAGCCTCGTTCGACTGGGGTTCAATTGCCATCGGCGATGTGTATGACCAGTTCGGCTCCGGACTGATCTTGAACCTCTACGAGGATCGTTTGCTCGGTGTGGACAACCCCTTACGCGGTGCAAAAATCGACCTGACGCCTATCGAAGGTCTGCACATGGTAGCCATAGGCGGCAAACAAAGACGTAACTGGGAGTGCTACGACGATGGTGCATGGGGTTGGAACTACCGCGAAGATGCAGCTGTCGGCGGAGATATGGAGATCGATGTCGGCGCATGGTCAAAACGGATGAAGGACTTGGAGATGCACCTTCTTTTCGGCGGCAGTTATGTCTCGCGTTACGAAGCACCGGACACCATCCTCACCATCGTCAATAACGAGTTGTACCAATACCGTTTGCCCCGATGGGTGGGAGCCGGAGACATACGTGCCGAATGGCAGATGAAAGGCTGGCATGTGCTTGCCGAATATGCTCGCAAAGCCAATGACCCGACTTTCGAGAACGGGTTCAGTTACCGCGATGGTGACGCATGGCTGTTGTCGGCAGGCTATTCCCGCAAAGGCTTGGCAGTCTTGGCGCAGGTCAAACGGTCGGAGAACATGTCTTTCCGTTCGCAGCGTGAACGTATGGGCATAGCCGGACGGCTGAACTACATGCCGCCCTTCGCACAGCAACACACCTATTCCCTTGCTACCCATTATTCCTATGCCACCCAATACACCATCGGCGAATGGGCGTTTCAAGGTCAGGTCTATTACACGTGGGCACGCAAGACGCGCATGGGCGGTAAATACGGTACTACGCTCAAGCTGAACGGCGCACATATCCGCGGTGTTCACAAAGAAGGTGAGTACTACACGGACGTCAACCTTGAGCTTAACAAACGTATCAGCAAACGGTGGTGGCTCAATGCCATGCTGATGTACCAGCGTTTCAACCAAGCCGTAGTCGAAGGTAAAGGAGGCATGATCCGTTCGGGCATAGCGGTGGTGGACGCACGTGTGCAGGCTACCAAAGAGCTCTCCGTACGCGGTGAGTTGCAATACCTCTACACGCCCGACGACAAGGGACAATGGTGCTTCGCTTTGTGCGAGATCAGTCTCTTCAAACGCCTTATGATCAGCGGACAATGGATGTACAACATCGGCGGAACGGCGAAAGCGGATCATGAACATTACTACTCCGCCTCGGTCACTTATTCGCACAACGCACACCGGATCATGGCGGGCTACACCAAGACCATTGATGGCTTCAACTGCTCCGGAGGTGTCTGCCGATACGTGCCTAAGCAGGAAGGCGTACATATAACGTATAACTTCACGTGGTAAAACAGATTATATCCATAGTACTAACGACCCTCCTGCTGACAGGCTGCGAGGTGATCAAGGAAAAGGACAGGCTTATCCCTGTTCCGGTCGGTGATGGTAGTAAGACCCATCTGTTGGTCGAGTACACCGGTTTCCGCTGCGTGAACTGCCCCACAGCCGCTCAAACGGCTCAAGACCTGCAGCAGTTGTACGGCGACAAACTGGTGGTGGTAGCCATGCATCCGGCGAGCAATCCGTTTACGCAAGGGGCATTCGACTACACCTGTCCGGAAGCCGATATCTGCTATAAGCACATGGGCGGCAATGCCTCTACTCCTTTCCCGACAGGCAACATCGACCTCGCGCAAGGCGAAGGAGAGTGGTTCTTCGATCCCATCGAATGGGCTACATGTTTGCTGCAGAACGATGACGAGCTGTTTTGTCCGGCACTCAAAGCCCAAGCGACGGTGGACACGATCACACGGAAAGTGCATTTCACCATCTCCGCCGTAGCCTTCGATCTTACGGAAGCACGGCTCGCTATCTGGCTGACGGAAGACAGCGTCATGGGTGCGCAAGCGATGCCGGATGGATCGGTGGAGACTGCTTATTACCATCGTCATATGCTCCGCGGAGCTGTCCAAGGAAAGCCTTTCGGCTGGGACGTGGAGATCAGCTTCACGCCGCAGCAGTTCACCGCCGATTATACCCTGCCCGACCAATGGAACATCCATCATTGCCACGCGGTCGTGCTCCTTTTGGATAGAGATAACTATAAGGTATTACAGACATATGAAACGAAACTGGATGGTAGCAGCCCTGTTGCTGCTCTTCGTGAACGCTAACGCGCTCATTGTGAATATCGATGGTCATGGAGACATTCCCGAAGGCGGAATGGAGATCACCGTGACCGATGCGGAACTGGACATCCTCAGCGGTAAGATGCAAATGAAACTGCAAGGCTCGCTGCTCTGCACCGCTCCTCTGACCGTACAGATCACCCGCTCAGCAACGGGACTTGAGGACGAGTTCTGCTGCGCTGGTAACTGCCTTTCCGGCAACGGAGAGACCGCTCAAACACTGAACTATTCGCCGGAAGGCATTGCCTCTTGGTTTGTGCATTATATGCCGGAAGCGGATTCCTACCAAACGATGACCTACGTCTTCACCGACGCCTCTGAGAGCCGTACACTCACCGTGCATTTTCAATACAGCACAGAGGGATTGGACAATGGACAATGGACAAAGGACAATGGACAATGGACAAAAGTGCTGCGGGATGGACAACTCTATTTGATGCACAAAGGACAGATGTACGATGTACAAGGAAAAGAAATCAATAAATAACACACCAATATGAAAAAGAACATTATTATTTGGACTTTAGCAAGTCTCGTCCTGAGCCTTGCTTTCACTGCTTGTAAGAAAAACGATCCCAAGCAGGAACCTACGGATCCCACACCGCAAGTAAATCCCGCGGACACTACGCAACCCACTCCGCCGGACACCATTCCGGCTTCGTTCCCCAAGAAACACCTCATCGAGGAGTTCACCGGACAGACATGTGGTTATTGTCCGGAAGGCATGAATAGCATCAGCGATTTCACCAAAGGCGAGTCCAACTGGGTACTTATTCTCCACCACTACGGCTACGGAACGGATAATTTCTCCGTTGCCGGCAGTCAAATCATTCAGAAGGCATTAAGCGAGAATGGAGCACCGAAAATATGTATCAACCGTGCAAGCACGAATTACGGCAAAGGAAACGACATCCTTTTCCATCCGGGCTATCTGCCTCAGACGAGCAAGTCGCAGTTTGCGACAGAGACCTATGCCTCTGTGGTCATTGACAACACGTACGATCCCGCCACACGGCAACTGAACGTGTCCGTTTCCGGCGCGTTGTGCAAAGAGGACTACCCTGCTCTCCAACTGACCGTTCTGGTCAAGGAGTCCGGCATGATTGACACCCAAGAGGATTATTATTACACCTTCGGCGGATGGGAGCAGTTCCGCCATACGAATGCCGTTCGTCTCTATCTCTCTAACGCCAAAGGAGACGCTATTTCCGTGGATTCCACGCGTCATTATACCGCTACCTATACCGCTACCCTCAACGACCAATGGGTACCCGAGAACTGCATGGTAGTAGCTTTCCTCAGCGAGGCGTTCAAGCCGGTTATCCAAGCCGAGCAACAACCCGTTGTAGCCGGTTCAGCCGGTGGCGCGGACATTACCCATGGCGGCATCAAAGCGGCAGAAGTGCCGGATTACTACCCCGAGGTGGACGCCACCAGCGGACCGGGTGACTTCTCCGGCAATGAGACAGAAAGTCTGGCAGTTACCAATGCCTTCTACAAAGACTTTCCGGAGGCAAACGCCCGTTTTTGGCAGTTACAGACGTACAGCGCAACCATGGTAGCTACCATCAACAAAACCCAATGTGCGCCTTTTGCGGATCTCTATGTGATCACGGATATAGGTGTAGACTCTATACCCGCAGGGGATTATCCTCTCAACCTCTCCGAGCAACCCGGCACCGCCTATGCGGGATACCGAGATAATGAAAAAATAGAAATGGGCGGAAGCGTATTCTATTTTGTTAGCTATTCTTACCTCATGCAAGGTTATGTAAGCCCCATTTGCCAGTGGCTTATTGTGAGCGGCACATTGACCGTTGATAAAGACCATAAATGGTCATTAACAGGTCGTACACTCAACGGCAGCAGGATTTCGTTAAAAAGCACTTCCGCCATCAAAGTCGTCGGAGCGGTGAATGCCCCGATACATAAAGCCAGAAAAGCAGCACAGAAACCCGATAAACTTATCTCATTATGAAAAAAATACTAATGGCTGTATTGGCACTGAGCGTGTCGTGCAGCATCGCCTTCGCCGAAGGCAAAACCGCCAAAGAGATCCGTAAGGAACGTCAGGAAATCCGCAAGATGAGCAAGAAAGAGCTTCACACGAAAGTGGACAAATCTATCCGCAAGGAAGCCAAACGTCTTGCCAAAGAAGGATGGCAAGTGAACCCGGGTTCGCTTCCGTTGGAGAAACAGTTAGAGCGCTCTTATCTGATGCAATATGAGTTTGACGAGAACCTGCTTCCCAAGTATATTATGGGCGAAGCTACGTCCGTTGGCGAGAACTTAGAGGCTGCGCGTATTTCCGCACAAGCTTTGGCTATCAACGACTTAGCACGCCAGATTCAGATAGAAGTAACTGCCCTGATTGAGAACACGGTCTCTAACCGCCGTCTCACACCCGAAGAGGCTGCTTCTATCTCCGAGTCGGTCATGAATAGCAAGACCCTCATCTCGCAATCCATCGGTCGCACGATACCGGTCATCGAGTGTTTCCGACTCAATGAAAAGAAGAATACAGAAGTATTATTCCGCGTTGCCTATAATAGCGAATTAGCACTCGAAGCAGCCAAGAAAGCCGTTCGCGCTGAATTGGAGCGAAAAGGAGCTAACTTGAATGAACAATTAGAAAAGGTGCTCGGCAATTAACCGAGCACCTTTCTTTTATAAATCGAATCCTCCGGAGAACGAGATGCCTACTCGGAAGAGTTGCTCGCGCTGACCCAAAAGCGATTTATCTACTCCACTCAACGGCCATTTATATTCGCCGAAAATATCCACCGGGAATTTACCCACATAATTAAGACGCATGGACGCACCTCCGATGACGAAGAGGCGTTCTTGCTCTTTATAGGTAGTGCGGTTCGTCTTGTGTTTCTTGTCATACAGATTAACCGCCAAACCACCGTAGAACGTGAATGCGAATCCATGATCGCAAGGCAAGATAAGCGAGATCTTCGGTTTGTAGTACCACGACTGTTTCCACTCCTTATCATTCACGCATACCTCGAAATCCGCCAGCGAGAGACCCAACATCCTGTATCGCAAAGGCAGCACTCCTGCCGTCACTATATGCCGATACCCATTGGAAGGACCGCCGTTGAAATCGAACGTGTAGCCGAAATCAAGCACACCTATATACCACGTACCGGCATTATCGTAGAACCGCTGTAAGAACCGCGGACTCTGATAGCGTTTACGGGGAATCGTGTCACCCGGTCTGCGCAGATTAGCGCGGTAAATCAACTTATCTACTCCCGGCTGACTCAAGTCTATCGTATCGCGGTAAGGCTGGTAACCTTTCTTGTTAATGCTGATCTCGTACTTCATCGGATCCACCCTCATGTTCTTGTTCGCTTTGATGCGCAACGGACGGATGTCTTTGTTGTCCAGTTGGATCTTGCCGCCCAAGGTGTTCATACGCACCATCAGCTTGCGCTCAAAGGGAAATACGACCGGTTCATGCTTTTGTTTGACATTGATGAAGAGTTTGTACCGGCATGTGACGCCGTTCAGGTTCTTGAGCTCGATGATGTTCTCGCCTGCCGGCAGTTTGCCGCTATACATCGTATGTCCGATGAACACAGGCTCCTCATCGCCCGGAGCAATACGGTAGATGCCTATTTCATGATCCGTTTCAATAGTCGCCTCGCCTAAAGCGATGGGTTCCATGATATAGTTGTTGGTGAACTGCTGTCCGGAAACGACGGTAAACGAATCCCGCATCGGACGATAATCGGTCATACGAAGCTGCACATAGTGCATACCAACCGTAGCACGTGGATCCTGATAAAGACCATTGGTGATCATCACCGGCTTGCCGTCCACATAGACCGATGCTTCGGGCGGATAGAACGACAGACGAACGGCTCCGAACTGCTTGTTCAGCTTCGGTATTCGGATCGATTTTTCGGACTCTGCCGTGAAATCCTTCACCGCATATTCCCAGCTGTCATAACCTTGCCTGCGGCCTTCGATCACATGCGTTCCCCACACCAACTCTATATTGGCTTTGTTCCTTCCGCGATATTTGCCATCTACCCAAATCTCCGTCTCTTCATCGGCGCACGTCACGTTGAAAAGCGAGAAAGCCGGATTAAGCGTAGCCGTCACAGGGGTCGTCTCGTTCAGCTTGACATCCACGGTCGTCTCAAATCGCTCGTACCGCTCTTTGGTGATCACCAATTGGTGCAAACCCGGCTCTACTTTCACATGTTTGTTGTATTTCTGCTGCTCCCCGTCCACAAACAGCGTGTAACTCGACTGCGAAGCATTGATCAATATCTCACCATAGTTGTTCTCCAACTTTATGGTATCCATATACGGACGACTGCGGTACACGCGGATAGTGGTCACATACGGTTTACACAGTTTGGCAGACACATTCAACGTATGCGCGCCTATAGGCAATTCCGTATAATAAGTATGGGAAGCGTTCTGAACCGGTTCCGAACCATCAATGGACACGAAGAAAGGTGTGTGTGCGCAGTAGATATTGACGTTTTGCGTCGTCGCTACCTCTTGCGGCAGACCCGTAGTGATCTTGGCACGATACACATTACCGGGTTTGAGCGCCACACGGTAGTCCTTGAGCGGAGAACAGTCGCTGCAACGAATAGTCATCTTCTTCACATCCGCGCTCACCCAAATCCACACCTCATCGTCTTTGTTCTCACGTTTCTCTATCTGCTGTGCGCCAAGATTGAACGTGAAGAACGATGGAATAGGCGTCTCAAAACGGATCAGAGCACACCGCTCGCCGTTCTGGTCATACACTTTCGATGAACGTTGCGACAGGTCTTTGATATCATGCACTAAATCAGTCACGCTTACTGCATTCTGCGCTACGGATACCTGCCAACTGAGTCCTAAAAGGATCAGTCCAAACCATTTAGAAAATCCATTCGCCATAATTCATAAGGTTATTTCGGTTCTCGTCCCATACACGCACATGGATAATCGGCAACTCCGGATTAGAGATGTCCGCAAGCAGATACAAGTAGCCTTTGTCCGCATATGTGGTGGAGTAATAATTCTGTTTGATGATGATTTCGTACCGTTCAGAAGTGCGGTTTGTCTTCTTGACCGACGCGTCCTCAAACTGGATATTGACGTACTCTTGCTTTGCAAAAACACGCTCAAGCTGTGCCATGTATTGGCTCTTGGTCAGTTTGTTGTGCTCGTAGCTCACCATATCTTCGGTCATCACCTCGGACGCTTTCGGTTGCGGCAGTTTGTTGCCCACGATGATCAGCGCGTCCTCGGAGAACACCGCATTCAGGTAATCCAGACGCTCCAAAGCATAAGCGGTCTTGTAGTTCTCCAAGAAATTGACAAGCACCAAACGGCTCTGCGGATCCCACATGCTATGTCCCAATATATCCTCCAACGCGCTTTGCTCCAAGCCGAAATTGATACCATTTATCTTCTCGTCTTTGATATAGAACACGAGGTCTTCCACAAAAGTCTTGTTGTTCTTCTTGAACGAGAAAGAAGCTTTGATGCCGCGTACCAAATAGCCGTTCGCAAAAGCAGAAACCTGCAATTCCTTACGCTCAATAATCTTTGCGTTGCCGTATTTGACAAGCTTCTCAAACCATTTCCATCCGTTCTCGGTACACAGCGATTTTACATCGTCATACTTGCGTGTCTCGATTGCTTTGATAAGCGGCGCAATGACATCCGCCTGATTGAACACCGCTTTCTTGTCGCACGAAGCCAACGAATCGACACTCATCTCTTTGGCGATGCTTTTCGTGCTCTGCAGCGGAGCAGGAGAAGAGGTCTTGGTGCTGCTCAGATCCACACGTTTCTCCGATGCCGGGAAAGGCAAACGGGCAGGCATCTGTTCCAAGATAGCATTCACCATCGGATCGGACTTCCATAACTTGCTAAATTCGTATTCAATACGAACAGGCATGTTCTTTGCATCCGTCGGCAACTCCGCTACGGCAATGCCATCCTTCACCGAAGAGGTGATCCAGTCGTAGCCGTCAAAGAAATGGAAATCACAGCCGCTCACAGGACGACCTTGGTACGTAAACGACAGCTCCACCATGTGGTTGTCTTCTGTCTTCTCTATCTTCGTCACCGCTACCTGTGTCTCGTCCAAGAGCGCTGTTATCCGCTCACGCAGGTCCGTAGTCAGCAATCCGCCCTCTTCGTTCACTAAGTTCGTGCGATGCTCTTCCGGAATAGAAACAATCATCTTCAACGCCCAATAGTAATTACGCAACGCATCTCCTATTTTATTACGCTCCGCCGCACGCTCACCCGCACGCACGAGATCATCGATCTTCGCCTTGCGGGCATCGAACATCTTCTCTATCTCCTCACGTGCCACATAACGGAGCACGATGTAATAACCACCCTGCTCTTCTACCAGACGTTTACAGTTGGACAGCGACACACTCGAACTAACGCGCAGATTTCCGGTCGTAGAGACCGACGATTTCGCCTCTCCACTACCCGTTTGCTCGTTGCTCATCCTTGTCTCTACACTGTTCTCTACGTTCACCGAGATCTGACTCACCAGATCCCGAACGGCGTTCTCATCCGCAGCTTGCAAACTCTCACCCGTTCCTTGACCCCATACAAACTCCGGATTGTTCTTGATAGCGTCCATCTCTTGCGCCAAAAGAACAACCGGCAAACAGAACAAACTGCACACCAACAAAAATAATTTCCTATTCATAAAGCACATTATTCCAAAAACGCTACAAAGTTACAACAAAAATCCAAATTTTAAAAACATTCGTACATAAATTCATAAAGATTCACATTTTTTATATAAAAATATAAAATCTCTTGCATATATCAAAAATTATTTGTATCTTTGCAGCCGAATTGTGCAAGTACCACTACTTTGCAACGCAATCTGCAATGCAATCGGCTCTCTTTCGACACCCGAATGCATCAAGTTTGCATCAAGTTTGCATCAAGATCGCAACGGTATCGGAACGGTATCGGAACGGTATCGGAACGGAGGCAACACGGACTTATTACGTATCTTGCACCACCCTATATATATTATATAATATATATCCCGTGATTTTAGAATAATACCATAAAAATGTCTAATATATTAAAACAATAAATATTTTACACAAATGGAAAAGAAAAAAAGAGTTTACACCTTCGGTAACGGTAAAGCTGAAGGTAACGCGCAAATGCGTGAGCTCCTTGGTGGCAAGGGTGCTAACTGCGCTGAGATGAACCTTGTGGGCGTTCCTGTGCCTCCCGGATTCACCATCACCACCGAAGTCTGCAACGAGTACTACCAAGTGGGTCAGGAGAAGATTGTGGAAGAACTGACCGCAGAGGTAGAGGCTGCCGTGAAACACGTTGAGGAGTTGATGAACTGCAAGTTCGGCGATCCGAAGAACCCGCTCCTTGTTTCTGTACGTTCGGGCGCACGCGCATCTATGCCGGGTATGATGGATACCATCCTCAACCTCGGTCTGAACGATACCGTAGCAGAGGGCATGGTAACTAAGACCAACAACCCGCACTTCGTATATGACTCCTACCGCCGTTTCGTACAGATGTACGGCGACGTCGTGCTGGGCATGAAACCGGTGAACAAAACCGACATCGACCCGTTCGAGAAGATTATCGACGAGGTGAAAGAGATCCGCGGTATCAAGCTGGACAAGGACCTCAACGTAGACGAGTTGAAGCTCCTCGTAGCGCGCTTCAAGACCGCTATCAAAGAGCAGACCGGAAAAGATTTCCCGGACGATCCTATTGAGCAGCTCTGGGGCGCTATCTGCGCCGTATTCCGCAGCTGGATGAACGAGCGCGCTATCCTCTACCGTAAGATGGAAGGAATTCCTGACGAGTGGGGAACCGCTGTGTCCGTTATGGCAATGGTATTCGGTAACATGGGCGAGACCTCCGCTACCGGTGTTTGCTTCAGCCGTGACGCCGCAACAGGCGAGAACCTCTTCAACGGTGAGTACCTTGTAAACGCACAGGGTGAGGACGTGGTTGCCGGTATCCGTACGCCGCAGCAGATCACCCTCGAAGGAAGCCGCCGTTGGGCAGCACTCCAGGGCATCAGCGAAGAAGAGCGCGCAAGCAAATATCCGTCGATGGAAGAGGCTATGCCGGAACTCTACAAGGAACTCAACACCATCCAGCAGAAACTCGAGGATCACTACCGCGACATGCAGGATATGGAGTTCACCGTACAGGAAGGCAAACTCTGGTTCCTCCAGACCCGTAACGGTAAACGTACCGGTACTGCTATGGTGAAGATCGCCATGGACCTCGTACGTGAGGGTGTCATCAGCGAGAAAGAGGCGATCATGCGCTGCGAGCCGCAGAAACTGGACGAGCTGCTCCACCCTGTCTTCGACAAGGACGCGCTCAAGAAAGCCAAAGTTATCACCCAGGGTCTGCCTGCTTCTCCGGGCGCTGCGTGCGGACAGATTGTCTTCCACGCTGACGACGCACAGGAGTGGCACCAGAACGGTCACAAAGTCATCATGGTTCGTATCGAGACCAGCCCTGAGGACCTCGCAGGTATGTCTGCAGCCGAGGGTATCCTCACCGCTCGCGGCGGTATGACCTCGCACGCAGCGGTCGTGGCTCGCGGCATGGGTAAGTGCTGCGTTTCCGGCGCAGGTGCTATCCAAGTGGACTACAAAGCCAAGACCGTTAAGATTGAGGGCGTGACCTACAAAGAGGGCGATTATATCTCCCTCAACGGTTCTACCGGACAGGTGTACGCAGGTGAGATCCCGACCAAGGCTGCTGAGCTCAGCGGTGACTTCAAGGCACTCATGGACCTCTGCGACAAATATACACACCTTCAGGTTCGTACCAACGCAGATACCCCGCACGACGCAGCTGTAGCTCGCGCATTCGGTGCAAAGGGTATCGGTCTGACACGTACCGAGCACATGTTCTTCGACGACCAGAAGATCATCGCTATGCGTGAGATGATTCTCGCTAAGGACAGCGCAGGCCGCGAGAAAGCATTGGCTAAACTGCTGCCGTACCAAAAGGCTGACTTCAAAGGTATCTTGGACGCTATGGATGGCCTGCCTGTGAACATCCGTCTGCTCGACCCGCCTTTGCACGAGTTCGTTCCGCATGATCTGAAGGGACAAGAGCAGATGGCGAAAGAGATGGGTGTTTCCGTAGAGGAGATCCAGACCCGTGTAGCTCAGTTGGCAGAGAACAACCCGATGCTGGGTCACCGTGGTTGCCGTCTGGGTATCACCTTCCCGGAGATCACCGCTATGCAGACCCGCGCTATCCTCTCCGCTGCTTGCGAACTGAAGAAAGAGGGCAAGAACCCGATGCCGGAGATCATGGTACCGCTCATCGGTATCCTCTATGAGCTCAAACAGCAGAAAGAGATCATCCAAAAAGTAGCTAAGGAAGTCTTCGCTGAGTATGGCGTTGAGGTAGAGTTCGAGATCGGTACGATGATTGAGATTCCGCGTGCAGCCCTGACGGCAGACCGCATCGCTACAGAGGCGCAGTACTTCTCCTTCGGTACCAACGACTTGACCCAGATGACCTTCGGTTACAGCCGTGACGACATCGCTTCCTTCTTGCCGGCTTACCTCGAGAAGAAGATCCTCAAAGTCGATCCGTTCCAGGTTCTCGACCAGAATGGTGTTGGTCAACTGATCAAGATGGCAGTAGAGAAAGGTCGTGCCGTTCGTCCGGGACTCCGTACAGGTATCTGCGGCGAGCACGGTGGTGAGCCTTCGTCCGTTAAGTTCTGTGCCCGTGTCGGCATGAACTACGCTTCCTGCTCACCTTTCCGCGTCCCCATCGCCCGTCTCGCCGCCGCTCAAGCAGCCGTTGAGGATGAGCAATAACCCCGCATCGTGCATTGATGCGCGATGATAACTCCATCCGCCAATTTTGGCGGATCAAAAACCACCAACGCACTCTCATCCGGGAGTGCGTTGGTTCTATATCCACTAATTGCCGTTTTTAAGAAAATTTGCAAAAAACGTTTGAAAACTTGCATATGTGCGATTTTTATAGTAACTTTGCACGCTAATTTGTGATGAACAACAATTGAGGAAAATTGACAATGGAAATACTAACTGATAGTTTGCATAAGATAGCGTACGCGACGGATGCGAGCGTGTACCGCGAGATCCCGTACGGGGTAGCTTACCCCAAGGACGAGGATGACATCGTGAGGCTGATAGACGAAGCCAGACGTCGTGGAACGAACCTCATCGCTCGTGCAGGTGGTACGTCCATTGCCGGACAGGTCGTCGGCAACGGTATCGTAGCGGACATCAGTAAGCATATGAACCGGATCTTGGAGATCAACGCCGAGGAACGGTACGCCTTGGTAGAACCGGGTGTGGTACGCGACGAGCTGAACATCGCCTGCAAGCCATACGGGCTCTTTTTCAGCCCCGAGACCTCCACTTCGAACCGATGCTGCATCGGCGGTATGGTGGGCAATAACTCCTGTGGAACGCACTCCTTAATATACGGAAGCACGCGCCCGCACGTAATAGAAGCCGATGGCATCCTCGCTGATGGCAGCAAGGTGCATTTCCAGAAATACACCCTCGCGGAACTCGAAGAGCGGTTCGGCAACGCGTTTTGGGAGGAGCAACACGATACCAGTACTTTGGAAGAACGTATCTACGCACAGTTGATCCGTTGGGCAAAAGACGAGAAGACGCGGCAGCTCATCGAAGAGACTTATCCGGACAAAGAGCTCACACGCCGCAGCTGCGGATATGCTATAGACGAGACGATAGAAGGTATCATCCAAGATGGTTCTATCAACCTCTGCCGACTAATCGCCGGAAGCGAAGGTACACTCGCTTTTCTGACGCGGATCAAGGTGTCGTTAGACCCCCTGCCGCCGAAAGAAGTGATGGTCGTTTGTGCGCATTGCGTGAGTATAGACGCCGCTTTTGAAGCGAATCTGACCGCCTTGGCGCAACACCCGACGGCTATCGAACTGATGGACGGTGAGATATTGGAACTCAGCAAACAGACCCCTTCCGTAGAGCGTTTCTTCGTACAAGGCGACCCTGCGGCTCTCCTGATAGCCGAACTACGAAGCGAGACACGTGAGGACTTAGACCGGCAAGCCGAAGCGATGGAGAAAGCGCTGTCAGCCACCGGTCTCGTCACCCTCTGCACACGGGTCTATGGAAGCGACGTAGCCAAGGTGTGGAACCTTCGCAAAGCCGGACTCGGTATCTTAAGCCGCATGAAAGGCGATGCCAAACCGACCGGCGTGATCGAAGACACCGCCGTAGCACCCTCTCGTATGCCTGCTTACATGCAGGATTTTCGGGAGATGCTACAGCGACTCGGTACCTCATGCGTCTTCTACGGACACATCAGTACCGGCGAGCTTCACCTGCGTCCGATTTTAAACCTCAAGACCAAGGAAGGCAAACAGCTCTTCCGAACGATCGCACACGAGACGACCCTCCTTGTGCGCAAGCACCGAGGCACCATCAGTGGCGAACATGGGGACGGAAGGTTGCGAGGTGAGTTCATCCCCTTGCAGTACGGCGAAGAGACCTACGAACTGATGCGGCAGGTCAAATACTGCTGGGACCAAGATAATATCTTCAATCCCCATAAGATCGTTGACACGCCTAAGATGGACGAGTACCTGCGTGCCGACCGCTCTAAGACCGGCGATGAGCTGCTCTGCCGTGTGGAGCAATGCAACGGTGCCGGAGACTGCCGCAAGTCGCAAGTCATAGGCGGTACGATGTGTCCGACCTACAAAGCGAGCCGCGATGAGTTGCAGACCACCAGAGCAAGAGCGAATGTGTTGAGGGAGTTCTTGACCAAAGACCAAGGACAAAGGACGAAGGACGAAATACAACAAGTAAAAGAAGTGCTGCTCTCTTGTCTCGCCTGCAAAGCCTGCCGAAAAGAGTGCCCTTCGGGTGTCGACATGACCCGCATGAGAGCGGAAGCCCTGCAACGCATCTACGATGAAGAAGGCACTCCTTTGCGCACATGGATGATAGCGAACAACGCATCCGTTCAACGATTAGGCTCCTTGGTACCGCATATATACAATTTCTTTGCCTCTAACAAGTTCACCTCTACCCTTCTCAAAAAGATAGTGGGCTTTGCTCCGGAACGCCATATACCCTTAATCCATCGTACATCCTTCCATCATACATCCTTCCATCGTACATCAAAAATCTATCTTTTCCTCGATGAGTTCACGCAGTACAATGAACCAAGCTTGGTTCAGACGTTCATCGAGCTGATGAACCGTTTGGGCTACGAGGTGATCATCCCGAGACATACAGAGAGCGGAAGAGCCGCTATCTCCAAAGGGTGCCTGCGTCAAGCCAAACACCTTGCGGAGAAGAACATCCGTCTGCTCAAAGACCTGATCACAGCAGAGACGCCGCTTGTCGGTATCGAGCCTTCGTGTATCCTCACCTTCCGGGACGAATATCCGGACATCGTGAGCGATAGTTATCGTGAGGAGGCAAAGCGATTAGGACAAAACTGCCTGCTCTTCGATGAGTTTCTGATGCGTGAAGTGGAAGCCGGAAGGATTAGCAAGGATGCATTCTCCGACATGAAAGCGGAGATTTGGCTTCATGGGCATTGCCATCAGAAAGCCTTGGTAGGTGTAGAGAAAACCGCTGCGTTGCTCAACCTGCCGGAGAACACCACAGTGCATGTGATCCCTTCGGGTTGCTGCGGTATGGCAGGTTCGTTCGGATACGAGAAAGCGCACTACAAGACCTCCCTTGCTATCGGTGAGATGATCCTTTTCCCTGCCGTTCGCGAAGCTGTCAAAGCCCACACAATCGATCATCCGGTCTTTATTGCTGCTCCGGGTGTCTCGTGCCGCACACAGATACTGGACGGTACCGGCATACAAGCTTATCATCCCATTGAGATCTTATACAAAATGCTGAACGACTCACACGTACTGCAATAACTCAGGCAGGGAGGTGATGACGATGAGGTTTGAACGGGACAGATCCTCCGGCAAAGCGTCCCCACGACGGGAGAAAAAGACAGTCGCTAAGCCCGCATTCTGCGCACCGATGATGTCCGTGGTCATCGAGTCTCCGACCATCAGCACTTCCGATGGCTTGAGTTGACACCGACGCAACGCCTCTTCGTAGAAACGAACATCGGGTTTGTCGTAACCTATATCCATCGATATATACGTGTCTTCAAAGAAATGCAGGATACCTGCTTGTTCCAAACGGCTGCGTTGAAGGTGTCCGAAGCTGTTCGACGCCGCAAAAAGCCGATAGCCCTTTTGGTGCAAAGCTTCCAATGTCTCTACAGCATGCGGCACAAGGGTGTGCGTCAGACCCCATGCGGTCCGAAAAGCCTGTTTGAAAGGCTCTACGGCTTGAGGCGGATAACCCGCTTTCTCGCAGAACTCCGCAGGATAGAGCTCCATCACTTCGGCTATCGTGTGCAAACCATGTTTGGCTTCCGAGAACAATCTGCCGCTGATCTCGAAGAATAACGAGAAGAGATCGTCTCTGGTGTACGGTGTAGAGTGTACGGTGTATGGTGTTGGGTGTACGGTGGACAAAACATCCATCGCAGCCTCGAAAGCTTCCCTACAACAGGGGATATAATCGAGCAAAGTGTCGTCTATATCCATAAAAATCGCTTTATATTGCATTTTTTTGCCAAATAATTTGCACAATTCATAAAAAAGTAGTACCTTTGCAGCCGTTTTTGAGCGGAGTGGTTTTCCAGAGGTGTCCCTCCTAGGCGGAAGCCGCTCCTCCCGTTTCATCGGGAGGACGCTCCGGGTAGTAGTTCAGCCCGGTTAGAATGCCTGCTTTGGGAGCAGGAGGTCGTGAGTTCGAATCTCGCCTACCCGACCGGTTTTTAGAGAGTGACGATTTCGCCTTTTTGCGGAATCGTCACTTCTTTGAATCCCGCTTCTTCCAGATGACCTTTATACGCCGTTGCTGCCTCTTCCTGACCGTGTACGACAAACACTCTTTGCACCTGATTAACCGTCAGGCTGCGGGTGATATAATTGATCATCTCCTTATAATCACCATGCCCGGAGAAGCCCTCGATCTTCGTAATCTGCGCTTTAATACGTCTGTCGAGACCGAAGATGGAGATCCATTGCAGTCCGGGTTGCTGGATACGTGCACCTAAAGTGGAAGGCTCGCAATAACCGACGATGAGGATCGTACACCTCGGGTCGGAAATATGGTTTGCCACATGGTGCTTGATTCGTCCTGCCTCCAACATGCCGCTGGCTGAGATGATGATACAGGGTTCGTCCTTATGATTAAGCGCCTTGGACTCGCGGATGTCCGTAATATACCGGAGGGTATTGAAACCAAAGGGATCCGGGTCAAAACGCATCGTGTCGCGTACCTCTTCACTCAGTTCCTCGGGGTACATTCGGAAGATCTGGGTCGCGTTAGTGGACATAGGCGAGTCCACATAGACCGGTATATGCGGCAAACGACCGTCGTTATAGAGCTGGTTGAGTACATAAACGATCTCTTGCGTACGTCCAACCGAGAAAGAAGGAATCAGCAACTGTCCTTTGCGATAAACACAGGTGTCCTCCACTACGCCCAAGAGTTCCTCTTCCGTCACCATCTGCTCTTCATGCAAACGGTCTCCATAAGTGGATTCGCAAATGAGGTAGTCGCATTGCGGAAAGAGCTGCGGTTCGGGCAGAATATGGCTCTTGGCTCTACCTATATCGCCGGTATAGGTGACGCGTTTCCAACGTTTGACAGACTTATCTTCTTCGTAGATCTCAAGACTGCAGATAGCACCGCCGAGCATATGACCGGAGTTGGTGAACGTCAGCAGCACATCATCGAACAGACGGAAACGACGGTCATAACTATAGGTCACGAAATGCCGCATCGCCTTATTGACATCTTTCTGGTCATAGAGAGGATCGATCTTGTATTTCTTGCCTTTCTCCTTGTGGGGATGCTGTTTGTCAATCTTCTTGTTATAGGTACGCACATCCTGCTCTTGGATAAAAGCGGTGTCCGCTAACATGAGTGCGCACAAGTCACGGGTTGCGGGGGTACAGTATATATCACCCTTAAAACCCATCTTCACAATATACGGAATCAAGCCCGAGTGATCAATATGCGCATGACTCAACACCACGCAATCGATCTTAGAGGGATCAAAACCCAAGTCTCTGTTGGCAGCATCCGTCTCCATTCCTTTACCTTGATACATACCGCAATCCAGCAGAATAGTGTGTCCTGAATCGGTTGTAATCAGATGTTTGCTTCCGGTCACCTCGCGGGTGGCTCCTAAGAACTGTATTTTCATGGTTTTACGAATTTGTGGTGCAAAGTTAGTAAAATTTTTCAATATATACAAGTAAAATCGAATATTTTTTATAAATTCTTGCATGTATGCAAGTTTTTCTTGCCTGTTTTATTGCATAATTCAAAAAAAAGCTGTACCTTTGTGGCAAATTTTGGAATACTATGTCGGAATTGGAAAAACGAACACTGAGCGGAATAGTTTTTGTCGCTTGCATCGTGGGGTGTATTTTATGGAGTCAATGGGCAGTCATGGGCTTGCTTCTCTTCGTCAGTATGATGGCTGTCGATGAGTTTCATCGTTTGGTTAAGTCGCATATATTACAGCGCATATGCGCCGGTTTGGGCGTGTTAGTACTGTGGTTTCTGGCTGTATGTCTGACGTACGAGCATCCGGAGGGAGATCTCTCTGCCTTGGTTTTTCCGATGCTGATGGCGTACCTGCCGGTGATGATCGTAGCGCTGTTGGACGAGATCTGGAATCGCTCTGAGATGCCGTTAGCGCATTGGGGAAATATGCTGATCTCGCAAGCGATGATTGCTCTTCCTTTACTGACGATGATGGTGTTATACCGTTTGGATCATCTGCTGTTGTTGGCGCTGTTCGTCTTCATCTGGGTGAACGACACAGGTGCTTACTGCGTCGGCAGTCTGACCGCCAAAAGACCGCAAGGCAACCATAAGATGGCACCGCATGTGAGTCCCAAGAAAAGTTGGGAAGGTCTCATCGGAGGCGTGGTATTCGCTTTGATAGCCGCCGTTGTGCTGTGGGAATGCGGTTGGTTCAAGACTTTTGGTACCGGTTCTATCTCCTTTATTATGGCGCTTATCTTCGCAGCTATGACAAGTCTTTTCGGTACTTTGGGCGACTTGATGGAGAGCCTCTTCAAACGCTCTATAGGCGTGAAAGACTCCGGTCATTTTTTGCCCGGGCACGGCGGAGTGTTAGACCGTTTTGACAGTATTTTATTAGCCGCTCCTGTGATCACTTCTTATTGCTGGTTATGCTACTTTCTTGTACCTCTTTTCTGAGCCGATTGCCGTTGAGCGTACTGTACTGGTTCGCGGACTACTTGATCTATCCGGTGATGTATCATCTGATGCGTTACCGCCGGAAGTTAGTAGCCAAGAACCTGCGTAACTCGTTTCCTGACAAGAGCGAAGCAGAGCGCAAAACCATTGAGAAGGCGTTCTACCATCAGTTCTGCTCCACTATTGTGGAGACGATCTACGGCTACCGCTGCTCCAAGGAACAGATGAAGCAACACCTGACTATTAAAAACATGGACGAGGTCAACCGTCTCGTTCACGAAAAGGGAGGATGCATCTTTATGTTAGCGCATATGGGCAACTGGGAATGGTTAGCCGAGGTGCAACATAGTTTGGACGAGGGTATCACGGAAGTGAATGTCTATCGTCAGCTCAAGAACCCAAAGATGGACGCGTTGATGTTGGCTATCCGAGCCAAACGAGGTGGTACATGCGTAGAGAAAAGACACATCTTACGAGAGATGGTTCGTTTCCGCGCAGAGCACAAGAAAGTGACCATCGGTCTGATCTGCGACCAGAAACCTCGTCCCGAAGTGACCCGTACGTGGGTTGAATTTCTGCATCAAGACACCGGTTTCTTGGACGGCGGCGAAGTCTTAGGTACGAAGTTTGGCTATCCGGTCTTTTATGCCTATGTTCGCAAGTTAAAAAGAGGATGCTATGAAGCGGAAGTGCAACTCCTGACAGCCGACCCCAAGAGCTGCGCGGAAGGAGAGATCACCACGGCCTATGCTCAGGCTTTGGAACGCAATATATTGGAGCAACCCGAGTTGTGGCTTTGGACTCACAACCGGTGGAAATGGAAGAGGGAGATTTGAGATTTGACATTTGACATTTGACATTTATGAAATGTAGCGTCGTCATATTGAACTGGAACGGAGCTGAGATGCTGAGAAAGTATCTTCCTTCCGTTGTGCAATACTGTCCGGCTACGATCTCAGGGAACACTTCCGCAGCAGGTATAGAGACCGAGGTCATTGTTGCTGATAATGGTAGTACCGACGAGAGCCTGCAAGTGCTGGCAAAGGAGTTTCCGACCGTCAAGACGATTGTGTTAGATCGTAACTATGGTTTTGCAGAAGGCTACAATCGAGCAATCGATCAATTACTCGAAGGGGAAAGGGGAAAGGCGAAAGGCGAAAAGAGTCCGGAGTATGTCGTTCTGCTCAACAGCGATGTAGAAGTGACGGAAAACTGGTTAACACCCCTACTCGATTACTTAGAGACGCATCCGAACACCGCAGCCGTACAGCCGAAAATACGCAGCTGGGTTCACAAAGACCGGTTTGAACATGCCGGAGCGGCAGGAGGGTTCGTGAATGCTCTGGGTTATCCGTACTGCAGAGGAAGGGTGCTTTGGAAAGTAGAGGAGGACAAAGGGCAATACGATACTATCGTGAACGTCCATTGGACCAGTGGCGCATGTATGTGCGTACGTACGCAAGTCTATAAGGAGTGCGGAGGACTCGATGCCGCTTTCTTTGCTCATATGGAAGAGATAGACCTCTGTTGGCGGATGAGGAACGCAGGCTATTTATTGGCATGTGTGCCTCAGAGCGTGGTGTACCATTTGGGAGGCGGCAGTCTGAACTACGAGAGTCCGCGTAAGACGTACCTCAACCATCGGAATAACTTACTGATGATCTATAAGAACCACAAACACCCGTTTGGCGTGTTGTTCGTGCGTTTCTTCCTCGATTATGCAGCAGCATTCTTCTATCTGCTGCAAGGCCGTTGGGGCGCTTTCAAAGCTGTCTTCCAAGCGCGTTGGGACTACCAAAAAATGAGAAAGGCGTATTATTAAGACCGCTTCGCTGAAAGAATAAAGACCGCTTCGCTGAAAGAATAAAGACCAAACAGCTTCGACTACACGAGGCAATTTGGTCTTTATTCTTTATTCCTTTAGCAGGCAAAGCCTGCGGTCCTTACTCCTTTTTTAGAATCCAAAGCTGAGTCCGCAGGAGAGCGTGAGGTTTGTGCCTTGCGTGAAGACAGGTGAATACTTATTCAGATAATAGTTTTTGAGTGCATCTCCTTCAAGGTTCTGCGAACTACCGTCCGGATTCCAACCTCGGTCTTCTCCGTCTATACGCGCAGAGGTCGGCGCATAAGCGCGGGTCTGGTTAAAGCACACATCCACATGCGCGTAGCAGTTATTGAAGACTTCATACACGGCGTGGAAAGTAACTTGATTATTTCGCCAGATCTTCTCGCTGAAAGGCTTCTGGGCGATAATCGGCGTAGAAGTGTTACGCTGACCGGCTATATATGCACGCACATAATCGTACGCACGATATTTGGTGTCCTGCGTGAAATCCAAGGAGAGACGAAGACTACGACTCGGACGATAAGAGAGTTGCACAAAGAT